>Ga0207675_100003932_pt1 | contig 14424 bp, 12 predicted proteins | sample KBSSwiS42_FD_184305 | JGI IMG/M metagenome (GOLD analysis project Ga0207675, IMG submission 184305) | Switchgrass rhizosphere microbial communities from Kellogg Biological Station, Michigan, USA - KBS Switchgrass S4-2 (SPAdes) (version 2) | ecosystem: Host-associated > Plants > Roots >... | reverse complement strand
CGCGGTCGAGGCGCGCAAGCTCGCCGGCGAGATGGTGCCGATGGACGCCGCCCAGGCCGGCGAGAGCAAGCTCGGCTTCACGCTCCGTAGGCCGATCGGAGTTGTCGGGGCGATCTCGCCCTTCAACTTCCCCCTCAACCTCGTCGCCCACAAGCTCGCCCCTGCACTCGCGGCCGGCTGCGCCGTGGTCCTCAAGCCGGCGAGCGCCACGCCGCTCTCGGCGCTCCTTCTGGCCGAGCTCGAGGCCGAGGCGGGGCTGCCTCCGGGCTGGCTCAACGTGGTCACCGGCCCGTCCGCAGAGATCGGCGACGCGATCGTCGAGGACGAGCGCGTGAAGGCGATTACCTTCACGGGCTCGAGCGGCGTCGGCTGGGGCCTCAAGGAACGGGCGGCCAGGAAGAAGGTCAGCCTCGAGCTCGGAAATGCGACGCCGGTGATCATCGCCGCGGACGCCGACGTCGACGCGGCCGCCAAGGCCATGGCTGCGCACGCCTTTTCCTTCGCGGGCCAAAGCTGCATCTCGGTCCAGCGCATCTACCTCGAGCGCCCGGTTTACGACCGGTTCATCGAGCGCTTCCTGCCCCAGGTCGAGGCGCTGAAGGTCGGAGACCCCGCCGACGAGGAGACCGACGTCGGCCCGGTGATCGACGAGGACGCGCGCGAGCGGATCGTCGCCTGGATCGACGAAGCCCGTGACGCGGGCGCCGAGATCCTGGCCGGCGGCGAGATTCAGGACGGCCTCATCCGCCCGACCGTGATCGCCAACGCCTCGCCCGAGCTCAAGGTGAGCTGCGACGAGGTCTTCGGCCCGGTTGTGACCGTGAACCCGGTCGACTCGCTGGACGAGGCGATCGAGCTCGCGAACTCCACCCGCTTCGGGCTCCAGGCCGGGATCTTCACCGGTGCGCTCGCGACCGCGTTGCGTGCCGCCCAGGAGCTGGATTTCGGCGGAGTCACCGTCAACGAGGCCCCGACCTTCCGCTCGGATCAGATGCCCTACGGCGGGGTGAAGGATTCGGGCAACACGCGCGAAGGACCCGCCTACGCCGTACGCGAGCTGACCGAAGAGCGGCTCGTGGTGCTCCCGCTCTAGCTTGACATTCGCGTGATCGGCCTCTCCATCGCGCTCATGGTGATCGGAATCGTCTTCGGGTTCGTGATCGCCTGGGTCGGCATCGTCGTGGGCCTCGTCGGCCTTGCGCTCTTCGTCGCGCTCGTGGGTGGATTCGGCCGCCGGGCAGCCCGAGAATCCGGCCGATAGAGAGGGTCTACCGGCGGTGCTAGACTCGCGGCCCGCGTGCACTTTTCCCTGCTAAACCGGTTCCGCGGTCGGTCCGGCGCGGCCGAGCAGGCAGCCTCCCCGCCGCGGCTGCGACGGGCACCCTCGCCGGGCGCTCTTCGCCGCGAGCGGCGCGCGATCGTGAAGGCCCGGGAGGAGCGCATCCGCCACCTCGGCGGCCTGACTCTGGAGATGTACCGCCGCTCGAACTTCCGCGACGAGCTGCTGGTCGAACAGTGCCGCGAGATCATCGCGCTCGAGCAGCGCCTGCTCGAGCTCGACTCGATGCTCGACGCCGTCGCGAACGCACGCCGTGCCCCGACCACCTGCGACTGCGGAGCGCCCGTGCCCTGGGGCTCCCACTTCTGTGCCAACTGCGGCCGCCCCGTCGGCGGCGAGGCGGTCATCGCCTGCCGCGGCTGCGGGCATCCTCTTCCGGCCGACGCCGGCTTCTGCGCCAGCTGCGGCCGGCCCGCCGAGCTCGACGGCGACACCGACTCGGGGGCGGTGCCGGCCAAGGCCGTTGACCAGACGATCGCCCACGCGTCGATCGATCGCAGCTCCGATCCCTGGGAGCGGTAAACCTGTCCGCTCCGCAGGAGGAACGGCAGTGCCCGCGCTGCGCCACCCCGTACGTCGAGGGACAGGAGTACTGCCTCGAGTGCGGCCAGCGCCTTCCGGCCACCTCCGGTGTGGTTGCCGTGCTCGGCTCGGCCTGGCGCCGCAAGCTCGGGTGGTACCCGGGCGACTGGATCTGGCCCGCGCTGCTCGCGCTCCTCGTTGCGGTCGTGGCGGGCGTCGTCTCGGCCGTCTGGGTCGCCGACAGCTCCAGCTCGGCGGCCGAGACCATCGTCGCTACGACCGCCACGAGCCTCCAGGACACGACCACCGTGCCCGAGCCGGCGCCAACGGCGACGACGGCGACCACCCCGGCGACGAGCCCGAAGCCGCCTCCACCACCACCTCCGGCGCAGACGCCCGTCTCGTGGCCTGCGAGCAAGAGCGGCTGGACGATCGTGCTCGATTCGGTGCCCGGTCTGAACGGCCGAACGGCCGCCCTCGCGGAGGCCAAGCAGGCGCTCCACGTGGGCATGAAGCAGGTCGGCGTGCTCGACTCCGCGGGCTTCTCCAGCCTTCATCCCGGCTATTTCGTCGTCTTTGCGGGGATCTACGACACGGAGGCGGAGGCTCAGAGCCACGTGATCGATGCCCATCGCCACGGGTATCGCGGCCCATATCCGCGCCGCATCACGCCCTAACGGGTGTTTACCCTGCAGCCAACAGGGAACGGGACTTTGTAACACGGCTTCGGTTCGTTAGACTCGACGCCGCAGCCCAGTTCTCCAGACAGGATTAACCCCCAGTTAACAAAGCTTTGCGGGAGCTTAATAGGACGCCGAGATACTGACTGATGGACGAGCGAACCCTTCAGATTCAAGCCTGCATGTATCAGTATTCTCGCGCGATCTACCGGTCGATCAAGGACCTGATCGACCCGTACGTCGCCCCTGAGACCCGCCTTCAGTACCGGCGAGAGGTGCTCGAGGCGTGCGAGCAGACGATGGAGCGGCTCGCCAAGGACCCGCTCTACTTCGCCAAGCCCGACCGGGCGCTCTTCCAGGATATCCGGCGCTACTTCCCGATCACCTGCCAGGCACAGGTCGCCTGGGCGGTACGCGAAGGAGTCGCCGCCGCCGTCGCCTTCATCGAGAGCCAGATCGAGGCCGGCGCGTTCGACGGCGGTGTCGCCCGCTGCCGGGCGACGACGCGCAAGGGGAAGCCGTGCCAGCGCACGCCGCTCCCCGATCGCGACTACTGCCCCTCTCACCAGCATCTCGAGCGCAGCAAGGTCGCGGCGTAGCCGATCCGCCTCTGAGCGGATAGGCTCGCTGCCAGTTGTCCCACGACACTGACAAGCTGATCCGCCAGCTTTCGCTGGTCGCGTTCCTGATGGCGGAACGGCGTGCGGTCACTGCCCGGGACATCAAGGGCAGCGTCGAGGGCTACCAGGAGATGTCGGACGAGGCCTTCGCGCGCCGCTTTTATTCCGACCGGGCGGAGCTGCTCGCGCTCGGCGTCCCGCTTCACTCGCAGCGGGACGAGTACACGGGCGAGGAGCTGTACAACATGCGCTCCGAGAGCTACTTCCTGCCGCCGCTCGAGCTCACCGACGAGGAGCTCGCGGCGCTGCAGACCTGCCTGTACCTGCTGGAGGGAAAGTTCGCCTACGCCGAGCCGCTGCGGCTCGCGCTCCAGAACCTCGCGCTCGGACGCCCCGGCTTCGCCGAGGCGCCGACCGAGACCGCCATGCGCGTCGAGGTACTCGATCCCGAGTACTCCGCCGAGATGCAGGGGCGGCTGGGGAAGCTCGAGGGCGCGATCTCCAAGCAGCGCACGGTCAAGTTCCCCTACTGGTCTATCTCGCGCGACGAGGAGCGCGAGCGCACGGTCAACCCGTACGCGCTCTTCCAGGACGCCGGCGCCTGGTACGTGGTCGGCGAGGACCTCGACGCCTCCGAGGAGCGCACGTTCCGCGTCTCCCGCGTCCGGGGCGAGATCCGCTTCGCCACCCGCCGCGAGCGGGACTTCCGCCTGCCGGCCGACTTCGACGTCGATCGCTACCGCGGCCGCCCACCCTGGCAGATCGGCGAGCCGGTCGGCGAGGCCCGGATCGAGGTGGGCGGGGATACAGCCTGGTGGGTCGAGCGCACCTACGGCGACAGCGGGCGCATCGAGGACGGCGTCTTCGTGACGGAGTACTCGAGCCTGCCGCTCCTCGCGACCTGGGTGCTCCGCCAGGACGGTCGCGCGGTGCCGCAGGCCCCGGATGAGCTCCGGCGGGAGGTAGCGCGGGGACTGCGGCTGGTGCGGGAGCGCCACGAGGGCGAGCCCAAGCGTCTCGCCGCTGCGACGGACGGTCTCGTCGAGGAGGAGGTCGACCGCCCGGCCGCGCCGGTCCACCCGGAGCGCTTCGCCGTGCTCCAGGCACTGCTCGCCTACCTGCTCGACCGCTGCGGTGAGGAGAGCCAGGCGGAGTTTCCGGCGCAGGAGCTCGTCGACCGGTTCAACATCCCGCCCGAGCAGCTGGAGGAGCACCTCTCGCTGCTCAACCTGGTCAACTTCGGCGGCGGATGCTACGCCGTCTACGCCGAGCTCGACGAGGACACGATCCGGGTGGACAAGGAGCTCTTCGGGGACACGTTCCGGGCGCCCCCGCGGCTGACGCCCCTGGAGGCGCGGGCGATCCGGCTCGCGCTCGAGTTCGTCGGGCCGATGATCGCCGCCGACGCGCGCTCACCGCTCGAGCGGGTGCGCTCGAAGCTCGAGGAGACCTTCGGCGAGTTCGAGCTGGCGCAAACGCCCGAGCCGCATGTGCGGCGCGCCGAGGAGGACCTCGTCGGCACGCTCAGCCGGGGACTCCGCGAGCGACGACTGGTCGAGATCGACTACCTCAAGGAGGGCGAGGAAGAGGTCTCGACGCACCTGGTCGAGCCGTACTCGCTCGAGCGCCGACTGCCGTTCTGGTACGTGCACACGTGGGACCGCACCCGCGACGGCGAGCGCTCGTTCCGGCTCGACCGCATGCGCAGCGCACGGTTGCAGCGCGGGCACTTCGAGCAGCGGGAGGGCTTCGACCCGCACGAGTTCCGCGACGCCCGCGCGGCCCGCATCTGGTACTCGAAGCAGATCGCGCGCTGGGAGTTCGAGAAGGGCGCGAGCCTGCTGAAGGACGGCTCGGCCGTCGCCGAACGGCCCGTCGGCAGCCCGGAATGGCTTGTGGGCGAGATCCTTTCCTACCGCGGCGAGGCGGTCGTCCTCGAGCCGAAGGAGCTGCGCCGAGAGATCGCCTTGCGGGCGCAGGCGGTCCAGCGGGAGCTGGGCCTCTCGCGCGTTCGCGTCAGCTAGCTCCGTCGAGCGGTAGTTCCAACGTGAATGTCGAGCCCTGGTCCGGCGCGGAGACCACCTCCAACACGCCGCCGTGAGCCTCCGCGATCGAGCGCGCGATGAAGAGCCCGAGACCGGTTCCGGGCCTGGCGAGGCCACCGCTGCTGACACGGCCGAACTTCTCGAAGATCAGCCGCTGGTCGTCCTGGGCGATGCCCGGGCCGCGATCGCGGACGTCCACGCGGACCAGGCCGTCCTCGCCGTACGCGCGCACCTCGACGTCACCGCCCTCCGGGGAGTACTTGACCGCGTTGTCGATCAGGTTCATCAGGACCTGACGCAGGCGATCTACGTCGCCGCGGACCTGCGGGAGCGGTTCGCGCACCTCGGCGAGAACGCGCACGTCGTCCTGCCCGAGCTGTGCGGTCGCCACCGAGTCGCGCACCAGCTGGCCCACGTCGACCTCCCCGAACCGGAAGCTGAAGGTGCCGGCCTCGATGCGCGAGGTGTCGAGGACGTCGCCGATCAATGCCGCCAAACGTCCGGTCTCGCCGGCGATCAGCTCCAGGAACGACTCGCGCTGGTCGGCCGTCAGCTCGCGCCAGCGCTGCTGCAGGGTGCGCGCCGAGCCGATCACCGCCGCCATCGGGGTACGCAGCTCGTGCGAGACCAGCGAGACGAAGTCCGCACGGAGAGCCGAGAGGCGTCGCAGCTCGTCGACGGTCTTCCGCTCGGCCTCGTACGCACGGATGTTCTGAACCGCGGTCGCGACGAGCCGTCCGAGAAGCCCGGCCAGCTCGATCTCCTCGGGCGTGAACGCGTTGGGCTCGCTGCGCACGAGGGACAGCATCCCGATCGAGCGGGCACCCGCCAGCAATGGCGTCGCGAGCCGGCAGCGCAGGCCGAGCGCAAGAAACTGGTCTTCCTCGGGAAACTCGGCGCTCTCCATGTCGTGTCGGTAGACGGTCGTGTTCGTGCGCAGGAGCTCCTCCAGCAGCGTGCCGTGGATCGGACGACCGGAGCCGCGCGGCAGAACTTCCTCCGCGCCGGCGCCTGCGACCGCCATCACCTGGGCGGTACCGTCCTCGCTCAGGATGATCGCGATCCGGTCGAAGGGCAGCAGGCCGCGAACCTCGCGGATGAAGGCGTCGAAGGCCTGCTCGAGCACCAGCGACGAGCTCAGCGCCCGAGCGCAGCGGTTGGCGGCCTCGAGGGTGTCGGCGCGCCGCGCGAGTTGGTCGCGCAGGCGCTCGGCCTCCCCGGCCCGTTCCTCCGCCACGGCGGTCTCGCTCCTGAGGCGCCCGACGAGCCAACCGACGAACAGGCCCATCAGCAGCTCGATCCCGAGCTGAAGCGTGACGTAGTCGAGGTGGTAGGTGCGCGGGTCGCTCCGGTGCTCGCGCAGCGACTCGAAGACGGCCAGCACGGGCGCGCTCGCCGCCACGAAGACGACGGCGCCCCAGATGCCGTAGCGAAGCGCGGCCTCGACGAGTGGCAGGTACATGAGCTGGCGCACGGGCGAGGCGTCCTCGAAGCTGAAGATCAGGACGTAGGCGGAGACCACGGCGAAGTCGAAGGCGAGGGCGACGAGCCCGAGTCGGCTCTGCGTGGTCCGCGGCCAGTCGCGGCGGCTGAGCCAGAAGAGCGCCAGGGCTCCAACCGTGAACACCCCGGTCGTGACCCACGCCCAGACCCGGTAGCCGGACGGGTAGCCGCTCGCGATCGCGACCTGGAAGATCGCGAACGGCGCGGCCGCGAGCCGAATCCCTCCGATCCAGCGCTCGACGTCCCGAAGGCGCTTGAGCTCGCCGTTCACGCGCGCTCCGCGAGCCGCCGGAGCGCCCACTCCCCGTGCTCGCGCAGGAGCGGGTCGTCCCCTTCCGCGTACCGCTCCGCCAGCGGCATCGCGTCCACGCCGCCGGTGTTGCCGAGTGCCACGAGGGCGTTGCGACGGAGGTAACGCGGGTCGTTGCGCGGCACGAAGAGCCGGTCGTAGCGCCGGGCCAGGTCCTCGTCCGAGGCCTCGAGCCAGTCCACGAGCGAGACGTGCGGCTCGGCACCCGCCGGCGGCTCCTCGCCGCCCCGCCGCCGCTCGACCCCGCGGTTCCAGGGGCAGACGTCCTGGCAGATGTCGCAGCCGTAGACCTGGTCGTCGAGCCGCTCCCGGTAGGGCTCGGGGATCGGGTCGGAGGCCTGCGTCCAGTAGGAGAGGCAGCGCGTCGCGTCGAGCACGCCGAGCTCGTCGAGCGCACCGGTCGGGCACGCCTCGATGCACAGGGTGCAGGAGCCGCAGTCCGCCCCGAGCGGCGGCGTGGGCTCGAGCTCGCGATCGGTCACGAGCGTGCCCAGCACGACCCACGAGCCGAACCGGCGCGTGATCAGCATTGTGTTCTTGCCATAGAAGCCGACTCCGGAGCGAACCGCCGCCTCGCGGTCGACGTGCTGGTTTGCGTCCACGAACACGCGGTAGGCGCCGCCCAGGCGGCCGCCCAGCTCGTCCAGCCGCTCCCGCAGCGCCGAGTAGGCGTCCCACCAGGTGTAGCGGGGCAGCCGCCCGTGGCCGGGCGGCGGCGGCTCGCCGTCGGCCCAGTAGCAGAGCGCCGCCGAGACGACGGTGCGCGCGCCTTCGAGCAGGAGCTCCGGATGACACGACTGCTCGGGCCGGGCCATGGTGAAGCGCATGTCCGCGAAGAGCCCGCGCTCGCGCCGCTCCCGAATGTGCCGCTCCGTCTCGTCGTAGGCGGACGCGGGAGCCGCCCCGACGACGTCGAGGCCAAGGTCCTCCGCCAGGCGGCTCAGCTCTCGCATGTGGGAGATTGTGCCCGGATGAAGGCAATTCGGATCCACGAGGACGGCGGTCCGGAGGTTCTGCGTTACGAGGACGCTCCCGATCCCGAGCCCGCTGCCGGAAAGGTGCTCGTCAGTCTTCGCGCCGCGTCGCTGAATCACCTCGACCTCTGGATCCGCAAAGGCCTCCCTTCGGTGCCCAAGCCGCGGATCCTCGGGGCCGACGGGGCAGGCATCCGCGAGGACACGGGCGAGCGCGTGGTGATCAACCCGGGGATCGAGCACGGCGAGCAGATCACCGTGATCGGCGAGCACATGGACGGCACGCATGCCGAGCTGATCGCCGTGCCCGAGAAGAACGTCTACCCGCTGCCCGACGAGATCTCGTTCGAGGAGGCCGCGGCCTTTCCGCTCGTGTTCGAGACCGCGTATCGGCTGCTGGTCACGAAGGCCCGGCTTCAGGAGGGCGAGTGGGTGCTCCTGTGGGGCATCGGTAGCGGCGTCGCCTCGGCCGGCCTCGCGATCGCGAAGGCGCTCGGGGCGCGCGCACTCGTCACCTCGTCGAGCGCGGAGAAGCTCGAGCGGGCGCGGGGGCTCGGCGCCGACGCCACCGTCGATCACGCGAGCGGCGACGTGGTCGCGGCGGTCAAGGAGGCGACCGGCGGAGCCGGCGTCGACGTCGTGCTCGAGCATGTCGGCGAGGCGACGTGGCAGCGGTCACTCCAGTCGGCGCGGGCCGGCGGCCGGATCGTGGTCTGCGGCGCGACCACCGGGCCCAACCCGCCAGCCGCGCTCCACCGCATCTGGTGGAAGCAGCTGACGATCTACGGCTCGACGATGGGCACGAAGGAGGACTTCGAGGGCGCCTACGAGCTGGTGAAGAGCGGCCGCGCCAAGCCGGTGGTGGACTCGACCTTCCCGCTAGAAAAGGCTCGCGCAGCCCACGAGCGGATGGAAGCGGCTGAGCAGTTCGGGAAGATTGTCCTGCAAATCCCGGGCTGACGGCCCCGCGGCGGGCACCGTGCTTGCGATGATGGAGCCGTGAACACGCTCCGGCACATCGCCCTCGTCCGCGAGCCGACCGAAGTCCTGTCGGAATGGCGCCGGTGGCTGAAAGGGCTGCTGGTGAGCGCAGTTCTCATCGCCGCCGTGACGGTGGCCATCTGGCTGCTGGAACCCCACGTGCCGGTCCTCGGGCTCGGCGTCCTCTACCTCTTCGCGGTCCTTCCGGTCGCTGTCTTCTGGGGGCTCGCGTTGGGCGTGCCGGTCTCGGTCGCGAGCATGCTCGCCTTCAACTTCTTCTTCCTCCCGCCCACCCACACATTCACGCTCGCCGACTCGAGCAACTGGTTGGCCCTCGGGGTGTTCCTCGTCACCGCAGTCGTGGTCAGCGACCTGGCCGCGCGTTCGCGCCGCCGGGCGACCGAATCGACGCTGCTGGCCGAGATCTCCGCATCGCTGCTCGAAAGCGGCGACGTGAGCGCCGAGCTCGAGCGCATCGCAGACGATGCGGCCCAAGCGTTGCACGTCGAGCGGGCCCGAATCGTCGTCGGCTCGGACGCGCCGCCGGCCGAAACGTCCGACCGCTACCCGCTCCTCGCCGGCGGGCGCCGAGTCGGCACGATCTACGTCGAGGGCCCACGGCAGGGAAGCGCCGCGGCTCGCAAGCGTCTGCTTCCGGCGCTGGCTTCGCTCCTCGGGGTCGCGATCGACCGCGAGCGGCTGGCGCAGGAGGCGTTCGAAGCAGAGGCGCTCCGGCGCAGCGACGCGATGAAGACCGCCGTCCTGCGCGCCGTCAGCCACGACCTGCGCACGCCCCTGATGGCGATCCTGACCTCCGCGAGTGCGCTCGCTCGGCAGGACCTGCGCCTGAGCGACCAGGACGAACGGGAGCTCGTCGCAACGATCCTCGGCGCGTCCGAGCGCCTGGACCGGCTGATCGGAAACCTGCTCGATCTCTCGAGGCTCGAGGCGGGAGCGGCCCAACCCGAGCCCGGTGTCTGGACGGTGGACGACCTGATCGCCCAGGCGCTGACCGAGACCGGCCCGGCCGGGGAGCGGATCGAGGTCGAGCTGCCGGACGACTCGCTCGCCGTTCGGGTCGACTCTCAGCAGATCGAGCGCGTCCTCGTCAACCTGTTCGAGAACGCGCTCAAGTACTCGCCTGAGCCTGAGCCCGTCCGCGTGCAGGTCGTGCAAACGCCGAACCGCGTGCTGATACGCGTCGTCGACCGCGGGCCCGGGGTTTCGTCCAACGATCGTGAGCGCATCTTCGAGCCCTTCCAGCGTGGCTCCAACGGCGACGGGCGGGGTGCCGGCCTCGGGCTGGCCATCGCGCGCGGGTTCGCGGAGGCAAACGGCGCCGACGTCTGGGCCGAGTCGAGGCCAGGGCAGGGAGCGACGTTCGTCGTCGCGCTTCCCATGGCGCCGATGGAGGCAGCGGAGTGAGCGCCGCCCGCGTCCTCGTCGTCGACGACGAGCAGCAGATCCTGCGCGCCCTCCAGACGAGCCTCCGCGGGGCCGGGTACGAGGTCGACACGGCCGATACCGCGGAGCGGGCGCTGGCCGCCGCGGCGATGCGGCCTCCGGAGGCGGTGATCCTCGACCTCGTTCTACCTGACGGTACCGGCACCGACGTCGTCCGCCAGCTGCGAACGTGGAGCTCCGCGCCGGTAATCGTGCTCTCGGCCGTCGGAGACGAGCACGAGAAGGTCGCCGCCCTCGACGCAGGTGCCGACGACTACGTCACCAAGCCGGTCGGGATCGACGAGCTCGTCGCGCGGCTCCGAGCGGTCCTGCGTCGTGCAGTCCCGTCCGCAGAGCCTGTGCTCGTGATCGACAAGCTCGAGGTCGACCTCGAGAAGCGAGAGCTCCGGATCGACGGAAAGCCGGTGCACCTGACGCCACACCAGTTCGACCTCCTGCGCGTGTTCGCCGCCAACGAGGGGAAGCTCCTCACCCACCGGATGATCCTGCAACAGGTCTGGGGGCCCGGTTACGGCACCGAGTCGAACCTCCTGCACGTGCACGTCTCGCAACTTCGCCGCAAGATCGAGCCCGACCCGGCGCGACCGCGATACCTGTTGACCGAGCCCGGTGCCGGCTACCGGCTCGTCGACCCCGCTTCACGCGTCTAGACCTTCAGAACTTCTTCAGGCGTTCGACGGCAGCCTTCATGCGGGCTTCAGAGCCACCGGCCTAGCCTGGGATCGGTGGGCGTAAGTCTTGGATCCGGCAACTGGCACGAGCGCGGGTTGGGAATGCCCGGGCCGGCCCGAACCGTGGCGTCGGCGCTCGTCGAGGGAAAGCGCTGATGTACGACCTGGCAGCGCTCGGGATCGCTCTTGCCTGCTTCGCCTTCGTGTACCTGCTCCTCTACGTGCTCGGGCGGGTCTGAATGTCGGCCGCCGACGCCATCGGGCTCGCCATCTCGGTGCTCGTGTTCGCCTACCTCGTCTACGCGCTGTTCCGCGGGGAGCGGTTCTAGGTGACCGGCCAGGGGATCGCCCAGATTCTCGTCTACGCGGTCGTCCTGACCGCGTTGGGCTATCCGCTCGGCATGTACATGGCCCGGGTCTTCGCGCCCGGGTTCCGCGTCCGCTGGCTGTCCGGGCTCGAGAACGGCTTCTACCGCCTCGTGCGCACCGAAGGGCAGCGCGAGCAGGACTGGAAGAGCTACTCGAAGACGGTGATCGTCTTCACGATCCTCTTCTTCGGGGTGCTCTACACAATCCAGCGCCTACAGGGGCACCTGTTCCTCAATCCGGATCACCTGCAGGCGGTGCCGTCGCACATCGCGTTGAACACGACCGCGAGCTTCGTCACGAACACGAACTGGCAGTACTACGGCGGCGAGTACACGATGTCGTACCTGACCCAGATGGCCGGCCTGGCGGTGCAGCAGTTCGTCTCGGCCGGGGTCGGCATGGCCGTGCTAGTCGCGGTCGTCCGCGGCCTCAGCCGCCGCAGCTCGAAGGAGCTCGGCAACTTCTGGGTCGACCTCTACCGCTCGCTGACCTACATCCTGCTCCCCCTCTCGCTGATCCTCGGGCTGATCCTGCTCTCCCAAGGTGTGCCGCAGACCTTCGCCGGACACGCGACCGCGCACACGCTCGAGGGAGCCGCGCAGACGATCGCGCGCGGCCCGGTGGCGCTGATGATCGCGATCAAGCAGCTGGGGACGAACGGCGGTGGCTTCTACAACTCGAACTCGGCCGTCCCGTTCGAAAACCCGAATGGCCTCACGAACTTCCTCGAGGTGATCGCGATCCTGCTGATCCCGGTGGGACAGGTGTTCATGTTCGGGAAGATGGTGCTCGCGCGCCGCCACGCCTGGATGGTGTTCGCGGCGATGTTCGCGGTCTTCGCGATCGGGGTCGCGATCGCCCTGCCGTCCGAGCAGCACAGCTCGCAGGCCCTGCGCGACTCGGGCGTGAACATCACGCAGGGTCACGGGCAGAGCGGCGGCAACATGGCGGACAAGGAGGTCCGTTTCGGCATCGCCAACACGGCGCTCTGGGCGACGGCCACGACCGATGCCTCGAACGGCTCCGTCAACGGCGGCCACGACGCGCTCACCGCGTACGGCGGCGCCGTCCCGCTCGTGAACATCTTCTTCGGCGAAGTCATCTTCGGCGGGGTCGGCTCCGGGCTGTACGGGATGTTCTTCTACATCGTGATCGCGGTCTTCATTGCTGGATTGATGGTGGGCCGTACGCCCGAGTACCTGGGCAAGAAGATCGAAGCGCATCAGATCAAGTACGCCGCCGTCGGGGCGCTGTTCGTGCCGACGATGGTGCTGGCGATGACGGCCGTGTCCGTGGTGACGAAGTCCGGGCTCGAGTCGGTCTTCAATCCGGGCGCGCACGGGTTCACCGAGGCCCTGTACGCGTACACATCACAGTCGAACAACAACGGCAGCGCCTTCGCCGGCTACGGCGCGACCAGCTTCTCGGCCTCGTTCGGGACGGTGGCCTTGCTGCTCGGCCGCTTCGCGCCCCTCCTGGCCGCACTCGCCCTCGCCGGCTCGCTCGCCGGCAAGAAGACCGCGCCCGTCTCGGCCGGCACGTTCCGCACCGACGGGCCGACGTTCGTCGTGCTGCTCGTCGGCGTGATCATCCTGACCGCCGGCCTGATGGTCTTCCCCGCGCTGACGCTGGGCCCGATCGTCGAGGGGTTGTCGCACTGATGCTGCGCGACCTGAAGTCATCTGTACTCGCCGTGGTCGTGCTCACGCTCGTGTTCGGGCTGGCCATACCCGCGCTCTTCACCGGCTTCGCCCAGGTTGCGTTCTCGAGCCAGGCCGACGGAAGCCTGATCAAGGTGAACGGCACGGTCGTTGGCTCACGTCTGGCCGCTCAGGCGTTCTCCAAACCGCGGTACTTCCACCCGCGGCCCTCCGCGACGACGCCTGCCTACAACGCGGACGGCACGACCTTCGCGAACCTCGGCCCGACCAACCCCGAGCTCGCCAAGAACGTGCGGCTGCAGGCACGCGCGATCCTCAAGCTCGAACGCCCCTACAACCCGGGGATGACGATTCACGATATCCCGGTCGACGCAGTAACAACCTCCGGGTCGGGCATCGACCCCCAGATCTCGCCTGCCTACGCGCAGCTTCAGGCCCGGCGGGTCGCGGGCGTCCGGCGCCTCCCACTCTCGAGAATCCAGCAGCTGATCTCCGACAACACGGACGGACGTAGCTGGGGCTTCTTCGGCGAGTCCGGCGTCAACGTCCTCCAGCTGAACCTGGCCCTCGACAAGGAGCAAGGCAGCTGATGGCGCGCAAGGCAAGCGTGTTCTCCCGGGATCTCGTATTCGTGGCCATCCGCGATTCGTTCCCCAAGCTCGACCCGCGGGAGCAGGTGCGGAACCCCGTGATGTTCATCGTGGAGCTCGGAAGCGTGATCACGACCGTGATCTTCTTCCTCGAGCTCGTGCGTGGGCAGACCGGCCAGCTCTGGTTCGTGGGCGTGATCGCCTTCTGGCTCTGGCTGACCGTCTTGTTCGCGAACTTCGCCGAGGCGATCGCCGAGGGACGTGGCAAGGCGCAGGCGAACGCGCTGCGGGCGACCCGCCATACGACGACGGCACACCGGCGCAGCGACGCGGGTGGTGTCGAGGACGTGGCGGCACCGGAGCTCCAGAAGGGCGACGTGGTGATCGTCTCGGCGGGCGAGATCATCCCCGCGGACGGTGAGATCATCGAGGGCGTCGGCTCGGTCGACGAGTCTGCCATCACCGGGGAATCGGCTCCGGTCATCCGCGAGTCCGGCGGCGACCGCTCCGCAGTCACCGGCGGCACCAAGCTCCTCTCCGACCAACTCGTAATCCTCGTCACGCAGGAGCCGGGCCAGTCGTTCCTCGACCGGATGATCGCGCTCGTCGAGGGCGCCGAACGGCGCAAGACCCCGAACGAGATCGCACTCAACATCCTGCTCTCCGGCCTCACGATCACCTTCCTGGCGGCAGTC
>Ga0207675_100003931_pt1 | contig 14427 bp, 9 predicted proteins | sample KBSSwiS42_FD_184305 | JGI IMG/M metagenome (GOLD analysis project Ga0207675, IMG submission 184305) | Switchgrass rhizosphere microbial communities from Kellogg Biological Station, Michigan, USA - KBS Switchgrass S4-2 (SPAdes) (version 2) | ecosystem: Host-associated > Plants > Roots >... | reverse complement strand
GCCCTCCAGCTCCAGCGGGAGGCCGGGGGCGAGCAGCGGCGGGGCAAGACCCGCGGCGCCGGCCGGCGCGGGCAGTACAACGTGATCTACGGCTACGGCGACGACCAGGTCGGGCTGGCCGCCGGCCGGCTGGCCGTGCGGCTGGTCAACCACCTAGTCGAGAACCAGGTCGAGCGCGAGCCGGACTTCGACTTCGAGGCCGAGCTGGAGCGGTTCATCCTCCGGGCCGAGCGGACCGCCTTCGGCCCCTCGACCCAGGCCATCCTCGACGAGGCGGTGGCCCGCGACATCCCCTTCCTGCGGCTCAACGAGCACTCCCTCGTCCAGCTCGGCCAGGGCATCTACCAGCAGCGCATCCGGGCCACCATGACCTCCAAGACGAGCTCGCTGGCGGTCGACGTCGCCGGGGACAAGGAGCTGACGACCCGGCTCCTGGCCGCCGCCGGGCTGCCGGTGCCCCGCTCGTACCCGGCGCGCGACGTCGCCGACGCCGTGGCCGCCGCCCGCCGCCTCGGGTTCCCCCTGGTGGTCAAGCCGCTGGACGGCAACCACGGCCGCGGGGTCCACCTGAACCTGCGCACCGAGGAGGAGGTGGCCGCCGCGTTCCCGGCGGCGCAGGACGAGGCCAGGCGGGGCTGGGTGCTGGTCGAGACCTATGTCGCCGGCAACGACTACCGGGTGCTGGTGGTGGGCGGGCGGATGGTGGCGATCGCCGAGCGGGTCCCGGCCCACGTGGTCGGCGACGGCGAGCACACCGTCGCGCAGCTGGTGGCGCGGACCAACGCCGACCCGCGCCGCGGGGTCGGCCACGAGAAGGTCCTGACCCGCATCCGGGTCGACCGGGCGGCGATCGAGCTGGTCCGCGCCCAGGGGTTCGAGCTGGACGAGGTGCCCGGAGAGGGCACCACGGTCAAGCTGACCCTGACCGGCAACATGTCGACCGGCGGCATCTCGATCGACCGCACCGACGAGGCCCATCCCGACAACGTGGAGATCGCCGAGGAGGCGGCCCGGGTGGTCGGCCTGGACGTGGCCGGGATCGACTTCATCGCCCCCGACCTGGCCGAGCCGGTGCGCGAGACGGGCGGGGCGATCGTCGAGGTCAACGCCGCCCCCGGGTTCCGCATGCACACCCACCCGACCGTCGGCGAGCCCCAGTACGTGGCCAAGCCGGTGGTCGACCTCCTGTTCCCGCCCGGCACCCCCTCCCGCATCCCGATCGTGGCCGTGACCGGCACCAACGGCAAGACGACGACCAGCCGGATGATCGCCCACATCTTCAAGGGGATGGGCCGCCAGGTCGGCCTGACCTCGACCGACGGCATCCTGATCGACGAGCGGCTGGTGGTCACGGCCGACGCCTCGGGGCCGCGCTCGGCCCGGATGGTCCTCCAGAACCCGCGGGTCGACTTCGCCGTGTTCGAGGTGGCCAGGGGCGGGATCCTGCGCGAGGGCCTCGGCTATGAGCGCAACGACGTCGGGGTGGTGCTCAACATCGGCGCCGACCACCTCGGCCTGCGCGGGATCGACACCCTCAAGCAGCTGGCCGCGGTCAAGCAGGTGGTGATCGAGGCCGTGCCCCGCGACGGGCACGGGGTCCTGAACGCCGACGACCCGCTGGTCGCCGGGATGCGCCGGCACTGCTCGGGCGAGCTGGTGTGGTTCTCCATGCAGGACGGCAACGAGCTGGTCGAGGCCCACTGCCGCCGGGGCGGGCGGGCCATCGTGCTCGAGGACGGCCGGCTCGGCGAGGGGATCGTGCTCCGCCAGGGGCGGCGCTCGACCCTGATCGCCCCCACCGGTGCGGTGCCGGCGACCTTCGGGGGCCGGGCCCGCATGAACGTGGCCAACGCCATGGCCGCGGCCGCGGCCGCCCTGGCCGCCGGCGCCCACCTCCACGACATCCGGGCCGGCCTGCGCTCGTTCACCACCTCCTACGAGGTCGCGCCGGGACGGCTCAACCTGTTCGAGGTGGACGGCTACCGGGTGATCGTCGACTACTGCCACAACGCGGCCGGCATGCGTATGCTCGGCGACTTCGTCGACCGCCTGGCCGTCCCGCCCAAGGGCGGCGACGTCATCGCCAGGCGGCGCACCGGGGTCGTGGCCAGCCCCGGCGACCGCCGCGACAAGGACGTCCGGGAGCTGGGCGAGGTCGCGGCCAGGCACTTCGACGCCCTGATCGTTCGCGAGGACCGCAACCTGCGCGGCCGCCAGCCGGGCGAGATCGCCGAGCTGGTCGCGGCCGGCGCCAGGGCGGCCGCCGACGACGGGGCCCGCTGCCGCAGCCTCGAGGTGGTCCTGGACGAGCTGGAGGCGTCCCGCCTCGCCCTCGACCGGGCCAACCCCGGCGACCTGGTGGTGCTCTGCGCCGACCAGGTCGACAGCATCGTCGACGAGCTCCAGACCCGGTCTAGGCCTCCCGGACCCGCTGGCGCAGGGGCTTGATCCGCAGCAGCAGCCGCTCGGACTGGATCTGGTTGCGGTACTCGTGGCCGTAGTACTTCATCGACAGCGCGTCGATGTGCGCCCTGGCCTCGGGGCCGGCGACGGTCTCGACCACCTCGCCGCGGACCTCGGCGTAGCGGTAGGGCTCGTCCTGGTCCCAGATGGTGACCGTGACCCGGGGGTCGCGGCGGATGTTCCTGGCCTTCTGGCGGTGGCGCTCGGTGTTGATCAGGACGTGCTCGTCGTCGCAGTCCACCCACATCACGTGGGTCATGGGTTGGCCGTCGGGCAGCAGGGTGGTGAACGCGGCGAAGTTCTTTCCCTTGGCCAGGGCGCGGACGCCTTCTTCCAGCACGGTGTCCTCCGGGTCGCGGTCGGTGAGGTCGCGCTCAGGCTACCCGGCCCGGGCCGCGACGACGCGGGCCCGCAGCTGGCCGGGGTCGAGCAGGGTGGCGCCCTGGGCATCCAGCCAGGCCAGGATCTCGGACCGCTCGGCCGGGGCCATCAGGGCCAGGACGTCGCCCGGGGCCGAGGAGGCGGCCAGGGCCTTGAGCCCGGCGAGCTCGCCCGGGTGGGCGGGCACGTCGGTGACCCCGACCGTGGCCGCGCCCTCGCGCAGCAGCCCGACCAGCTCGGACGCCTCCCGGCCGCGCAGGTAGCGGTGCTTCTCGCCGATCGCGACCCGGTCGGCGCCTCTGGCCGCCAGCTCGCCAAGGGAGCGGATCAGCTCGTCGGAGCGGTCCCCGGCGGTACCGACCAGGGCGTGCACCCGGCCGCCGGGCAGGCGCAGCCCCCTGGCCACCTCGAGCAGGGCGAGCAGGCTGGCCTCGTTGTGGGCCATGTCCACGATCACCGCCCGGCCGTCCAGGTCGAGGACGTTCATCCGCCCCGGGTTCTGGCCCGGGTCGGGCCGGAAGCCGCGCAGGCCGTCGAGCACCGCCTCCCGGGGCAGGCCGGCGGCGAGCCCGGCGGCCGCCGCGGCGAGCGCGTTGGCCACGTTGAAGGAGGCCAGGCCGGCCAGGGTGACGGGCACGTCCAGGACCGGCAGGAGCCGGTCGACCCGGCCCCTGGTCAGCACGACCAGGTCGCCGTCGAGCACGGTGGCGGCCCGCCCGCCCTCGGTCTGGGCCTCGCGCAGGCCGGGCGCGTCCGGGTCGAGGCCGAAGGTGAACGGCCGGGCCCGCGACAGCCGGCGCATGGCCAGGGTCCGCGGGTCGTCGGCGTTCAGCACCACCCAGCCGCCGGGGCGGGTGATCCGCACGATCGTCGCCTTGACCTCGGCCAGCTGGTCGAGGGTCTGGATGCCGCCGAGGCCGAGGTGGTCGGCGGAGATGTTGGTGACCACGGCGACGTCGTTGTGGGCCACCCCGACCCCGCGGCGCAGGATGCCGCCCCTGGCCGTCTCCAGCACGGCCAGCTGGATGCCGGGCTGGGCCAGGACCTGGGCCGCCCCGCCCGGGCCCGACCAGTCACCCTCCTCCATCAGCTCGCCGTCCAGGTAGATGCCGTCGGTGTTGGACCAGCCGACGTGGAGCCCGGCCGCCCGGCCCATGTGGGCGATCAGCCGGGTCACCGTGGTCTTGCCGTTGGTGCCGGTCACCGCCACCGTCGGCACCCGGGGCACGGGCAGCGACGGGCCCGGTCCGGCCTCGACCTGGCGCAGGCGCGCCCCGGCCTCCTCCAGCCGCTCGGCCAGGCCGGGGGTGCCCATGGAGGCGACCAGCTCGGCCACGGCCCGGCCGAGGGCCTCGGCGGCGTGCTGGCGCCGCCATGGGTAGGCGACCACCAGCTGGGCCGGCTCGGGACCGGGGCGGCTACGCACGGCCAGGGCCCGCACCCCGGCCTCGGCCGCGGTCCGCCGGACCAGGTGGGCCAGCAGCCTGGTGGCGAAGCGGCGCCGCTGCTCGCCGCCGGGCGGCCCCGGCGACCCGGCCGTCAGCCCGACCTCGCCGGCCACCGCCGCCGCCCGCCCCTCGGGCAGCGACAGCAGGCCGGGCACGGCAAGAATGAGCTTGATCGTCGGGCGCGGGAAGTAGAGGTTGGCCCCGTCGAGCACCCGCAGCTCGACCAGGGCGGTGCCGGGACCCTCCGGGTCTCCCTCCGCCATGCCCGGAACTCTATCCTGACGCCATCGGGGTATGGTGCCGCCATGACCACCCGGACAGCCACCGGCACGAGCGGCGTCATCAGGAGCCTCGGCCGGTGACCGACCCCAGAGCCGAGCCTGCCTGCCTGCTGGCCCCGCTGCGCGAGCGCTACGACGACGTCCTCGGCCGGATCGAGGAGCTGGTCAACATCGACTCCGGCTCCTTCACGACCACGGGCGTGAACCGGGTCGCCGACCTGTGCCAGGCCCGCTTCGAGGCCGGCGGCTGGGAGGTCGAGCGCCACCGCCACCGCCCCGACCAGGAGTGGGCCGGGGCGCCGCTGGGCGACATGGTGGTCGGCCGGCGGGCCGGGGCCAGGCCGGTCGCCGAGGGCGGGCGGCGCCTGCTGCTGCTGGCCCACATGGACACCGTGTTCGACGAGGGCACGGCCGCCGCCCGGCCGTTCCGGACCCGGGACGGGCGCGCCTACGGTCCGGGGGTGACCGACGACAAGGCCGGGGTGGTGTGCGGGTTCGAGGCCGTCGAGGTCCTCTGCGACCTGACCGGCTTCGACGACTTCGCCGCCATCACCCTGGTCTGCTCGCCCGACGAGGAGATCGGCTCGCCGTTCAGCCGCCCCCTGATCGAGAACCTGGCCGGCGAGCACGACGTGGCCGTCGGGCTGGAGGCGGCCCGGGTCAACGGTGCCCTGGTCTCGGCCCGCAAGGGCATCTCGGCCTTCACCGTCGAGGTCACGGGCAAGGCCGTCCACGCCGGGGTGCGGCCGGCCGAGGGCGTCAACGCGGTCCTCGAGGCGGCCCACAAGACCGTCGCCCTCCAGGCCCTGAACGGCCGCTGGGACGGGGTGACCTGCAACGTCGGGGTCCTCCGGGGCGGCAGCCGGACCAACGTGGTCGCCGACCGGGCGGTCATGCAGGTCGAGGTCAGGGCGGCCACAACGGCCGCCTTCGACCAGGCCATGGACGAGGTCGGGCGGATCGTGGCCGCGACCACCGTCGAGGGGGCCAGGGCGACGATGGCACCGGCGCACCGCCACCCGCCGATGGAGCGCACCGCGGCCGTGGCCGCGCTGGTCGGCCAGGCCCAGGCGGTCGCCCGCGACCTCGGGTTCGAGGTCGGCGAGGCCGCCACCGGCGGGGCCGGGGACGCCAACACGACCGCCGCCGCCGGGCTGGCCACCATCGACGGACTGGCCCCGGTGGGCGGCGAGGCCCATGGGCCGACCGAGTGGCTGGACCTCGACAGCGTGGTCCCCCGCACCGCCCTGCTGGCCGGGCTGCTGGCCCGCCTCGGGGCCCAGGAGGCCCAGGGCTAGCCGGGTCTACCAGGGGTTCCGCGACCGGCCACCTATACTGCTTGCACCCATGGCTAGGACCCGAGCGCGGTTGGTCACGCCCGTCAGGCGCCTCGTCCAGCTCCTGCTGGTCGCCTTCGTGGTGATCTACTTCGTGCTGCCCCAGATCGCCGGGGCCCGCCGGGCCCTGCACCTGCTGGCCGGGGTCAACCTGTGGCTGATCGTCCTCGGGATCGCCCTCGAGACCTGCTCGATCCTCAGCTACGCCAACCTGACCAGGGCGATGATCCACGGCACCCCGCCCCCCTACCTGACCGTGCTCCGGATCAACCTCTCGACCCTGGCCATCAGTCACGTGGTCCCGGGCGGCGCGGCCGTCGGGGGGGCGCTCGGGTTCCGGCTGCTGACCCGGTTCGGGCTGTCGGGCACCGACGCCGCCTTCGCCATGGCCGCCCAGGGCATCGGGTCGGCGGTGGTGCTCAACCTCCTGCTCTGGGTCGGGCTGCTGGTCTCGATCCTCAGCGGCGCCTACAACCCCCTGTACGCCACCGCCGCCCTGGTCGGGGTGGTGCTGCTCGGCGGCTTCTCGGCCGCGGTGGTGCTGCTCATGCGGGGCGAGGAGGGCGCAGCCAAGGTCATGCGGACGGTGGCCAGCCGGGTCCCGTTCCTGGACGAGGAGAGCGTCTACCGGCTGGTCCTGCGCCTGGCCGCCCGGCTCCAGACCCTGGTCGCCGACCGCCCCCGGCTGATCCGGGGCCTGCTCTGGGACCTGTCCTTCTGGCTCTGCTCGGCCGCCTCGCTGTGGGTGTTCCTGCTCGCCTTCGGGTACCGGGCCGGCATCGACGGGCTGATCGTGGCCTTCGGGCTGGCGTACGTGCTGGCCGCCATCCCCATCACCCCGGCCGGCCTCGGTGTGGTCGAGGCGACCATGATCGCCCTGCTCACCTTCTTCGGCGCCGACCGGGGCACGGCCACCCTGGGGGTCGTCTCCTACCGGCTGATCAACTTCTGGCTGCCCATCCCCCTCGGCGCCCTGGCCTACCTGTCGCTCCAGGTCGAGCAGGAGACCCCCGAAGGCCGCCGCCGCATCGACGAGCGCCGCAAGGCCAGCGAGCTGCGCCGCCTGGCCGAGCGCTCGCTGCGCGAGTCCGAAGGACACCGGGTACGGTTGAGCCGGCGGGAAGACTAGCGAGCGCCTGTGCCATGGACCGGCCGATCGCCTACCTGACCACCCGGCGCTTCTCGGCGTACATCTCGGCGTCGGCGGCCGACCAGGCCGAGGCAAGGGTGCCCGACGGCTGGCGGGTGGCGTGGCCGACCGAGGCGCGGATGCCGGCCGCCTCCAGCGCCCCCCGGAGACGGTCGGCCAGCACCTTGGCCGCGGACTCGTCGCACTCGACGGCCAGGACGCCGAACTCGTCGCCGCCGAGCCGGGCGACCACGTCGGCGGCCCGCCGGCAGGCGTCGATCACCTGGGCGGTGCGGCGCAGCAGCCGGTCCCCGGCGGCGTGGCCCTGGCTGTCGTTGACCCGCTTCAGCTCGTCCAGGTCGATCGCGACCAGGGACGCCACCGAGCCGTAGCGGCGGCAGCGAGCCTCCTCGGCGTCCAGCAGCCGGTCCCAGGCGCGGCGGTTGCCGACCCCGGTGAGCGGGTCGGTGAGGGCGTCCAGCTCGGCCAGCTCGAAGCGCCGCTGCAGCTCCTGGCGGTCCAGCTCCTGGGCCAGCAGCACGGCCAGCATCCGGCCCAGCAGCTCGATGGTCGGCAGCTCGGCCGCCAGCTCCGGCCGGCCCGGCTCGGGGTCGACCCCGCACAGGCAGCCGAACACCGACCCGTCAGGGGCCAGGACGGGCACGCCGGCCAGGGCGCCAACGGGTACGCCGCCGCCGGGCGATGCGCTGGCGTAGGCCTGGACCTCGGCCGCGACCCGGGCCACCCGGGGGCCACGGCCGTCGACCAGGGCCCGCACGGGCAGGTCGGCGTCCGACAGCTCCTGGTCGGCCCGGATGCCGTAGCTGCGGTCGCGGACGGCCAGCACCGAGGACCCGCCGTCGTCGAGCAGCCGCACCAGCAGCCAGGTCCCGAGGCCGGTCCGGGCCGGCAGGCCGTCAAGCATCGATGCGACCGCGTCCCGGAACGCCGTCGACGGGCAGAGGTCAAGCCCCACGTCCACCCCCCACGACGCCCCGGAGCGGGACGCCCGCTACTCGACTACTCGCCTGCCGCCTTCTTGCGCCCTCGGCTGCTCGCCTTGCGGTCCGGGGCCGGCTTGCCGGCCTTGGCCGCTTCGACACTCGCCTTGAGCGCCTCCATCAGGTCGACCACCTTAGACGGTTCGGCCTCTTCGGTATAGGTGATCTCTTCACCCTGGATCTTCTTCTGGACCAGTTCCTCGAGCGCCGCCCGGTAGTCGTCGTGGAACTCCTCGGGCTGGAAGGCGTCGGTGAGGCTGTCGATCAGGCTGCGGGCCATACGGATCTCCTGCGGCCGCAGCTCGACCGACTCGTCCAGGACGTCGAACTTGGGCACGCGGATCTCGTCCGGCCAGAACATCGTCTCCAGCACGAACACGTTGTCGCGCAGCCGCAGGGTGGCCAGGTGCTCCTTGTCGCGGAAGGCGACCTTGGCCAGGGCGACCTTGCCGTCGTCGGCCATCGCCTCCCGCAGCAGGTGGTAGGCCTTGACCCCGGTGCCCTCGGGCACCAGGTAGTAGGCCTTCTGGAAGTAGATCGGGTCGATCTCCTCGGCCTCGACGAACCGCTCGATCTCGATCGCCTTGGCCGAGGCCACCGGCAGCGAGTCGAGCTCCTCGTCGGTCAGGGTCACGTAGTGGTCCTTCTCGTACTCGTAGCCCTTGACGATCTCGGAGTAGTCGATCTCTTCCCCGTCGACCGAGCACACCCGCTTGTAGCGGATCCGGCCGCCGTCGGGCTCGTGCAGCTGGTTGAACCGGAGGCTCTTCGCCTCGGTGGCCCCATACACCCGGACGGGGATGGTGACCAGCCCGAAGGAGATCGCCCCCTTCCAGATCGTCTTCACGAAGCCAGGCCTCCTTATGACGTCGGAACTCTCCGCGAGCGGCGGGCACGTCGGAAGGCGACGGTCACGGACCAGGGACAACTGTACGCTGGCGAGCAACGCAACTAAAGGAGGACTGGCCCCACTTGGCTCCCGGCAAACGCCGTCACCTGCCGTTTCCCTCGCCGCTGGCGGCACGGCGGTCCGGCGACGCCTGGCGGCTGGAGGCCGACGGCCGTGAGCTGCGCCTGTCCAACCTGGACAAGGTCTACTGGCCCGGCGAGGGCATCACCAAGGGCGACCTGCTCGCCTACTACTGGAACGTCGCCGACCTGCTCCTGCCCCACCTGCGCGACCGCCCGCTGACGATGAAGCGGATGCCGGACGGGCTCGCCGGCGAGCCCTTCTACGAGAAGCAGGTCCCGGCCCACGCCCCCGACTGGCTGCCCACGGCGGCCGTGCCCACCGAGGAGGACTCCCGGGTCGTCGAGTTCGTGCTCGCCCAGGACCGGGCCAGCCTGCTGTACGTGGTCAACCTCGGCTGTATCGAGATGCACCCCCTGCACTCGCGGGCCGGCTCCCTTGACCGGCCCGACTACGCCTTCTTCGACCTCGACCCGTTCGAGCCGTACACCTACGAGGACGTCCGCACCGTGGCCAAGCTGGTCAAGGTGGTGCTGGACGGCCTCGGCCTGCGCGGCTACGCCAAGACCTCGGGGGCGACCGGGATGCAGGTGTTCGTCCCCCTGGACGGCACCCACACCCACACCGACGCCCGGGAGTTCGTCGAGCGGGTGGGGCGGCTGGTCGTCCGCGCCTACCCGGAGAAGGCGACCATGGCCTGGCCGGTGGCCGACCGGGCGGGCAAGATCTTCATCGACCACAACATGAACCGGTCGGGGGCCAACATCGCCAGCGTCTACTCGCTGCGGCCCCTGCCCGGGGCGCCGGTGTCGACCCCGCTGGACTGGGAGGAGCTGGACGACGACATCGAGCCGGGCGACTTCCGGATCGACAACGTCTGGGAGCGGTTCGCCGCCGGGGACCGGTTCGCGCCGGTCCTGCACGACAGGCAGTCGCTGATCCCGGCCATGGAGGCCCTGGGCCTCACCCCCGGCACCCCCGAGGAGCCCCGGGAACGCAGCCGCCCCCGGTTCCCCTCCAAGCGCACGACCCGCCCCGCCAGCCGGGCCAGCCTGGACGAGTACGTGGCCAAGCGCGACTTCCAGCGCACCCCGGAACCTTCCGGCGCCCGGGAAGGGTCCGGGGCCCCGGCCCCCCACCCACCAGGGGGCACAGCAGGCACGCAGCAGCCCCACCCGCCGGTGGATGGGGCCCCTACCGGGAGGGTAGCCGACGGCGGGAACGGGGGCGACCGGCTGTCCACAGCCCTGCCCGAGGTCCCGCACCCGGCGGGGCTGACGGAGGTGGCGCCGTTGCTGGAGGGGCGGCGGTTCACTATTCAGCAGCACCACGCTCGGCGGCTGCACCACGACGTCCGCTTCGAACAGGACGGGGTGCTGGTCTCCTTCGCCGTGCCCAAGCGGCTGCCCGAGGACCCGGGCGTGCGTCACCTGGCCGTCAACACCGAGGACCACCCGCTCGACTACCTGACCTTCTCCGGCGGCATCCCGGCCGGCGAGTACGGCGGCGGGGAGGTCCGGCTGTTCGACCTCGGCACCTACGAGCCGCTCGAGGTGGCCGACGGCAAGCTCACCGTCCGCCTCCACGGGACCCGCTACAAGGGGGCCGAGTACCACCTGTTCCGGACCAGGGACCGCGACTGGCTGGTCATCCTCAAGAGCAAGGTGTCGCTCCCCCAGCCGGCCCCGCCCCCGACCTACGAGCCGATGATGGCCGTGCTCACCAGCGAGCCCTTCGACGACGACGAGTGGCTGTTCGAGGTCAAGTGGGACGGCCACCGCTGCCTGGCCAACCTCGGCACCTCGACCCGCCTGACCTCGCGGACGACCCGCGACATGACCACCCAGTTCCCCGAGCTGATCGACATGCACCGCCAGCTGGCGGCCCGCAACGCGGTGGTCGACGGCGAGATCGTGGCCCTCGACCGGGAAGGCCGGCCGTCGTTCGAGCGGATGCAGGACCGCTTCCACCGCACCCCCGAGGAGCTGGCCCGCAACAAGGGCCGGGTGCCGGTCCAGTTCCTGGCCTTCGACCTGCTCTGGCTGGACGGCCGGTCCCTGCTCGAGCTGCCCCTGGTCGAGCGGCGGGCCCGGCTGGTCGAGGTGCTGGTCGAGACCAGGGACATCCGCCTCTCCCAGGTCGTCGAGGGGGCCGGCAAGGACTTCTTCGCGCAGGTCAAGGCGCTGCAGCTGGAGGGGATGGTGGCCAAGCGGGCGGCCAGCCCGTACCGGCCGGGCGCCCGCTCGCACGACTGGCGCAAGATCAAGGCGCTGTGTCTCCAGGACTGCGTGATCGTCGGCTGGACCCCGGGCAAGGGCGGCCGGGCGGCCACCCTGGGCTCGCTGCTGCTGGCCGTGTACGACGACGGGCGGCTGCGCTACGCCGGCAACGTCGGCACCGGCTTCACCCACGCCTTCCTGGCCGACCTGCTGGACCGGCTCCAGCAGCTCCAGGTCGACAAGCCCCAGTTCGAGGGGTTCGAAGGCACCCCCCGGCCCCGCGGGGCCCGCTTCGTCCGGCCGGAGCTGGTCTGCGAGGTCGAGTACCTGAAGTGGACCCAGGACGACAAGCTGCGGGCCGCGTCGTTCAAGGGTCTCCGCCCGGACAAGCCGGCTACCGACGCCCGCCGCGAGTACCCGGTCGGCCGCCCGAGCTAGGCAATCGCCCTGCCGAGCAGGCAGAATGGCCATAAGGCAGCACGCGATGCCGCCCACCCCGGCGGCCGGTTCACGACGGTAGGTCCATGGGCGCACACATCCTGGTCGTCGACGACGATCCCCTGTTGGCCGCGGCCCTTCGCCGGCCGCTGGCCTACGAGGGGTTCGAGGTCGAGGTGGCCGCCTCTGGTGAGGAGGCCCTTGGGCGGGCGCTCGACCACCCGCCCGACCTGGTCATCCTCGATGTGCTGCTGCCGGGGATCGACGGCCTCGAGGTGTGCCGGCGGCTCCGTCAGGCCGGCGAGGTGGCCGTGCTGATGCTGACCGCCCGCAGCGAGGTGCCCGAGCGGGTGGCCGGGTTCGAGGCCGGGGCCGACGACTACCTGGTCAAGCCGTTCGCCTTCGAGGAGCTGCTGGTCAGGGTGAAGGCGCTGCTGCGGCGCGGCCGCAACGGCTCCGGGTCGGCCGAGCTGCGCTTCGGCGACCTGCGCATGGACCGCTCGACCCACGAGGTCTGGCGGGGCGAGCGGACGATCTCGCTGACCCGCCAGGAGTTCGACCTGCTGGCCCTGTTCCTGGAGCACCCGCGCCAGGTCCTGACCCGCTCGACCATCCTGGAGCGGGTGTGGGACTACGACTTCGGCCGCGACTCCAACGTCCTGGAGGTCTACGTCGGCTACCTGCGCCGCAAGCTCGAGGCGGAGGGCGAGCCGCGAGTGATCCACACCGTCCGCGGGGTCGGCTACGTCCTGCGCGAGGACCCGGAGGGCAGCCGATGACCTTCCGGACTCGTCTCACCCTGGCCTACCTGGTCCTGCTCACCACCGCCCTCTCCGGGTTCGGGCTCTGGGTCTACGCCTATGTCGACCGCAACCTCCACGAGGAGTTCTACGGCTCGGTGCAGCGCCAGAGCATCCAGCTGGCCAAGGTCCTGGCCGACGACTACGACGCCGCCGCCGATCGGGCCGGCGCCACCCTGGCCCAGTGGTCCAACGGGCAGGAGCGCGACACCTACATTGTTGTCGAGACCCGCAAGGGCAAGGACCTGGCGATGGCCATCGACGCCAAGCACCCGGCGGACACCCTGGCCGGGGTCGACCTGCCGAGCGTCGCGCCGGGCAAGGTGGTCAACGTGCGGCCGTCGGCCAACCAGCTCGGCCTGCCCCTGGCCGTGTACGCCGAGCGGTTCGAGGCCAGCAAGGTGGTGCGCCAGGTCGGCCCCAACCTGCCCGAGAAGCCCAAGCAGACCGTCAAGCTCGAGGGCCAGGTGACGGTGGCCCGCTCCCTGGCCGGGGTCGAGCGGTCCCTGCGGCTGCTGCGGACCATCCTGATCGCCGGCGGCCTGGCCGTGCTGCTGGTCGCCGCCCTCCTCGGCCTCGGCCTGGCCGCGCACCTGCTCCGGCCCCTGGCCCGCATGCGGGCCACCGCCCAGCGGATCGGCGACGAACGCGACTTCTCCCACCGCATGCCGGTCGACGGCGACCCGCACGACGAGCTCGGCCGCCTCTCGCTGTCGTTCAACCAGATGCTGGCCGAGCTGGAGCAGGCCAACCTCGGGCTCAAGACGACCCTGGACTCCCAGCGCCGCTTCGTGGCCGACGCCTCGCACGAGCTGCGGACCCCGCTGACCGCCATCCGCACCAACGTCGAGTTCCTGGCCCGGGTGCCCGGCGCCCGCACCGAGGACCGGGTCGAGGCGCTGCGCGACGGCCTCATCGAGCTGCGCCGGATGGAGTCGCTGGTCGGTGACCTGCTGGCCCTGGCCCGGCTGGAGGCGGCGGCGGCCACCCCGGCCAGGCGGACCTTCCGCCTCGACCACATGGTGGCCGACGTGCACCGCGACGCCCTGCGGATCGCCGCCCCCGAGGTCGAGGTCACCCTTGGCCCGCTGCCCGAGGTCTGGGTCTCCGGCGACCGCGACGACCTGCGCCGGGCGGTCTGGAACCTGGTCGACAACGCCCTCAAGTACACCAGGGCGGGCACGATCGACCTGCGCCTGCGGGCCGAGGACGGGGTGGCCGAGCTGACCGTGCGCGACACCGGCATCGGCATCGCCGAGGGCCATCTCGACCACGTGTTCGACCGCTTCTGGCGCGCCCCGAGCGTGCGTGGCATGGCCGGGTCGGGCCTCGGCCTGGCCATCACCCGCTGGGTCGTCCAGGCGCACGAGGGCACCATCGCCGTCGTGTCGGTCGTCGGCCACGGCACGACCTTCGCGCTCACCCTGCCGGTCGTCCAGCGCCCTCCCAAGCGCTCCCGGCGCCGCGAGGGCGAGCTGCTCGGTGTCAGCCGGGCGACCGGTTCGGGACATCATTCTTAAGAGTGTCCTAATAGAAACTCATGGTTCTCTCAGGGACGCCAGGTACAACCAAGGCCTTCGCGGCGGACGGGCGTGGGCGGCCGAGAGGCGAGCCGCCCGCCCGCTGCGGCGGCGACGCCCGAGGCCTGCATGGTGGGACGAGGCCGGAGTCCGCTCCGGCCTCGGGGCCTTGGGGGGCCTCTGAGTGTCCTTGGTAGTGCCTTATCTCGCAGGGACCGCTAAGGTGGAAAAACCGGCCGCGCTTGGGAGTGGCCGACCCCTTCGCCCGAGGAGCCTGCCAGGTGACCGAGCAACCAACCCGCCTGGCCTCGGTCGGCGAAGCCCCCGCCGCGCGCCAGCAGCTCGAGGCGGCGTTGTTTGAGATCAAGCGGGTCATTGTCGGCCAGGAAGGGATGCTGGAACGGGTCCTGGTGGCGTTGCTGTCGGGCGGGCATCTGCTC
>Ga0207675_100003930_pt1 | contig 14427 bp, 16 predicted proteins | sample KBSSwiS42_FD_184305 | JGI IMG/M metagenome (GOLD analysis project Ga0207675, IMG submission 184305) | Switchgrass rhizosphere microbial communities from Kellogg Biological Station, Michigan, USA - KBS Switchgrass S4-2 (SPAdes) (version 2) | ecosystem: Host-associated > Plants > Roots >... | reverse complement strand
ACGAGGTCGGAGCTATCTTGAAACAGGTCGATGACCGCTACGCGGCGCGCCACCGTGACCTGCCCGGCGTGCTGATGGCGCACTACCAGCAGATCGCGCACCGGATACCCGACGCTGCCGATCTGTCGGACGAGCGACGCAGCCTCGTGGGCGCGTGGTTCACCCACGAGTTCGCGGTCGAGGCGGCCGCCCTCTTCAATCCCTCCGCGGTCGTGCACCCCGACCAGTCGGGCCTGCCGCCCGGGAGCTGCCGGTTCATCCTGAGCCTGCGGGCGGTCGGTGAAGGGCATCTCTCGTCGGTGGAGTTCCGCACCGGCGTTCTGGGCCCCGCCGGGGAGCTCCGCATCGATGATCCCGGCCCGCACATCGAGGCCGGACACACGTCGGGGACGTCGTATGACCGTGCGGTGTTCGCGGCCCGACTCGTCGGGACGGACATCGATCGCGAGTCCGCCGCGTTCGTCATCGCCAGGCTGCACCCCCGCTTCCGTCGCGACGAGCTCGACGCGGTCCTGGGATCGCTCGCCGACGAGCGGCTCACGCGGCCGACCGCCGCGCGGACCGCCGAGCTGGCGTGGCGCATCGCCGAGTGCAGCTACGAGGTCGAGTTCCCGGCGGCGACCACGCTCCCCGAGCGGGTGCTGTGGCCGCGGAGCCCGTCGGAGTCCCGCGGCATCGAGGACGCCCGCTTCGTGCGCATCGAGGACGAGGGCGTCTACCGGGCGACCTACACGGCGTTCGACGGCGTGTCGATCACACCGCAGCTCATCGAGACCCACGACTTCCGGCATTTCCGGATGTCCCAACTCGCCGGGGCTGCCGCCCAGAACAAGGGAATGGCCCTGTTCCCACGTCGGATAGACGGCAAGTACTTCGCCCTCTCCCGCTGGGACCGGGAGAACAACAGCATCGCCACCTCACCTGACGGCGCCTGGTGGGGCGACGCCCGCGTACTCCAGACTCCGACCCGTCCGTGGGAGCTCCTGCAGATCGGGAACTGCGGGTCGCCCGTCGAAACCGAAGCAGGCTGGGTCGTCCTCACGCACGGGGTCGGACCGATGCGCGAGTACTCGATCGGCGCCCTGCTGCTCGACCGGAACGATCCGAGCCGAGTCATCGGCGCGCTCCGCGAACCGCTCCTGGTGCCCGACGAGGACACGCGCGACGGCTACGTCCCCAACGTCGTGTACTCCTGCGGCGCGCTGCGGCACGGCGACCAGTTGCTCTTGCCCTACGGGGCGAGCGACGCGTCCGTCCGGTTCGCCCTCGTGGCGCTGCCGCTGCTCCTCGAGCGGTTGGCCGCCGACGGGCCGCCCGCGACGACGCGGGCGAACAACTCCGCGTAGTCCGCCACCATGCGGGCTGCGGTGAAGCGCTCCTCGACGTCGTCCCGGCAATGCCGTCGCGACAGCGTGGCGACCTCGCCGACCGCCGCGACCGCGCCCGTGAGGTCGTCGACGAGAAAACCGGTCCGACCGGGACGGATGATCTCGGGCATCGACCCGAGCGGGTAGGCGATCACCGGTGTGCCGGTGGCCAACGACTCGACGACGGAGAGCCCGAACGGCTCGGCGAAGCCGATGAGGTGCAGCAACGCCAACGCGCCACCGAGCAGCGCGTCCCGGTCGGCGGGCCCGACCGGGCCGACGTAGCTGATGCCTGCCGCGCCGAGGTGCGGCTGCACCAAGGCCCGGAAGTAGTCCTCGTCCTGGACGATCCCGGCGATGACCAGCGGCAGGCCCGCCCGCTGTGCGACCGCGATCGCCCGGTGGGTGCCCTTGTCGGGATGGATGCGGCCCAGGAACAGCAGGTAGTCCCCGGGTCGGTCCCGGTAGGTGAAGGGGGAGAGGTCGATGCCGTGGTGGATCGTCGCGGCGTAGGTCAGGTCCGGGTGCCGGTCCGAGTCGCTGATCGCCACGTAATGCCCGATGTCGTCGTAGGCGCGGTAGACCGGCAGGATCCGCTCCGACGAGAAGCCGTGGACGGTCGTCACCACCGGCGTCGACACCAGCCTGCTGTAGGTCAGCGGCATGAAGTCGAACTGGTTGCTCACCACGTCGAACGCGCCCGCCCGCTCGAACGCGGCCGCGTTGTGCAGGCCCTCGTACACCTTGGCTTCGACGCCGGGATCCTCCTCGTACCCCCGCGGCGCCTCCGCGTGCAGCCGGGCGGTCGTCAGGGAGTCCGCGGTGGCGAACAACGTGACGTCGTGGCCGAGGGCGACCAGGCCTTCGGCGAGGGTCGACGCGACCTGCTCCCACGGCCCGTAGCCGCGCGGCGGGGTGCGATGAGCGATCGAGGCAAGCACGCCGATGCGCAGCCGCGACGCGTCGCCTTCGACGTCGATGTCGTCCCCGTCCCATCGCAGATCGCGGGCATCTTCCTGACCAGGCGACCCTACCGGCACGACGGGTTCCGCTCGGATGGACAGCCACCGCTCGAACTGGGACGATGAGCGTCGATCTCGTCGCTCCGGTCCTCGGCGACACCGTTGATGGTGAACGTGGGGCGTGTGGCGACGTGAACGATGGCGGAGAGCCCGGCGGCAGTCCGTCGGCCCCTGCCCGGCGGGGCAGTGAGTACGCCGAGCTGTTGCGGCTGGTGCGTGCGGAAGGGCTGCTGGATCGGCGCCTCGGCTACTACCGGGCACGGATCGCCCTCACCGTGGCGTTGTTCGCGGCGGGTTGGGCGGTGTTCGTCTGGCTCGGGCCGTCGTGGTGGCAGCTGGTGGTCGCGGCGTTCCTGGCGGTCGTGTTCGTCCAGCTCGGCTTCCTCGGCCACGACGCAGGCCATCGGCAGGTGTTCCGCTCCGGAGGCCACAACGACCTGCTGGGCATCCTCTGCGCGGACCTGCTGATCGGGCTGAGCTACAGCTGGTGGATCGAGAAGCACAACCGCCACCACGCCAACCCCAACCACGTCGACCGCGACCCGGACATCGATGCCGGTGGGGTCGTGTTCACCAAGGCGCAGGCCCGTGCCCGGCGGAGCCGGATCGGGCGCTGGGTCGCCCACCACCAGGCCGTCCTGTTCTTCCCGATGTTGCTGTTCGAGGGCGCTGCTCTGCACGTCGCAGGCATCCGGGCCTTGCACGCACGTCCGGCAGGCCACACCCGGCGGGTCGACGCGGTGCTGCTGAGCGCCCATGTCGTCGGCTACTTCGCGGCCGTGTTCCTCGTCCTGCCGCCCGTGCAGGCGGTGGCGTTCATCGCGGTCCAGCAGGGCCTGTTCGGCGTCTACCTGGGCTGTTCCTTCGCGCCTGCCCACAAGGGGATGCCCCTGCTGGGTCCCGGTGACCAACTGGACTTCCTCCGCCGCCAGGTGCTCACCTCGCGCAACATCCGCGGCGGACGCTGGGTCGACATGGCAATGGGCGGCTTGAACTACCAGATCGAGCACCACCTGTTCCCGAGTATGCCGAGCCCCATGTTGCGTCGTGCGCAGCCGCTCGTCCGGGCCTTCTGCCTGCGGCACGACCTGCCCTACCAGGAATCCACCTTGACCGGTTCCTACGTCCTGGTGCTCCGCTACCTGCGCGACGTCGGGGCGGATCGCTCTGCCGCGGCCGCGAGCGCCAGACGGTCGGACTAGCGACGTCGGCGCGACGGCGTGCTCGGCGGGATGATCTCGGTGAGGTCGAACTCCTTCTCGGCGATCCGCCGTGCCACGTCGCTGAGCCTGAGGTCGTGGCTGCGGACGTAACTGCGGAGGCGCTCGAACGCCGCGTCGGTGGTTATCCCGGCGTACTGCGCCATGACGCCCTTGGCCTGCTCGATGACGACGCGACTGTTGAGCGCGAGCTGCAGTTGCTCACCGAGCACTTCCCCGCGGCGGATCGCTTGCTCCTGCAAGATGCCGATCGTCGCGACGTCCGCCAACGCCTGGCCGAGGGCGAGGTCCCGCTGGGGGAGCAGACCGGCTACTTCGCCGAAGAGGTTGAGTGCGCCTATCGCCCGGCCCCTTAGCCGCAGCGGCAGGGCGTGGACCGATCGGAAATCGGTGCGCTGCTCGACGGCCGCTACGAACGACGGCCAACGGTCAGACGCCGCGGTCAGATCGGCCACGCTGACCGCTGTCGCGGTCTGGAAGCAGTCCAGGCAGGGGCCCTCGTCGGCCTGCAGCTGCAGCAACTCCATCATGTGCGCGGCCTCCTCGGATGCGGCGACCGCGCGCAGCTCCCGCCGAGCATCGCCCAGGACGATGCCTGCGGCGTCGGTGGGCAGCAGCTCGACGCAGAAGCCGACCAAGCGGTCCAACAGATCGATGATGTCGTAGTCGTCGACCAAGGTGTCGGCCAGCGTGACGAAGGCCCGGCTGGCCAACTCCTCCCGCTCGTTCGATGACCGGTCCATGGCAGGTACTCCCTCGGGCGATCGCATCAGTCCAAGTCCTCCGTGAACGTCAGTCGGCGGCTCACCACGTCGTGCGCGACGTCGATGAGCAGCTGGTCGTGCAGGAACGCGTGGGCCCGGAGGCGAGCTAGCGCCTCGGCCGCGGGGACGTCGAGTTGCACCGACACCATGCCGGTGGCCTGGTGGATCTCGGCGCGGTAGGCGACCGCGTGATCGAGCCAAGCGGCGCCACCGTGGTCGGGCTCGGTGCGCAACCCGAGCATCATGAGCGCGGCCGCGTCGGCGGCTGCGATCGCATCCCGCAGCTGGGCGTCATCGAGTGCTCCCGGCTTCCTCCGGTACAGGTCGAGCACGCCGAGGTTGACCGCGCCCCATTGCAGGGGCAGCGCGAACACCGCCCGGACCGCGCTGCGCTCCAGCACCGCCGCAGCGAACATCGGCCAGCGCGCGACATGGCTGCTGCTCTGCCGCAGATCTGCCACCAGAACCGGGTTTCCGGTTCTCGCTGCCTCCATGCATGCGCCTTCATTCAGGGTGAACTGCAGGTCTTCGAGCAGTTCGGCCGTCTCGTCAGTCGCCGCCAACGTCTGCCGCGCCGGGCGCGCCGTCAGCAATGAGATCGCCGCCCCGTCGACGTCGAGCCCCTCAACACAGGCTCGGCAGATTCGCGTCGCCAACACCCGATCGTCGCTCGTGTCCCGCGCGATCGCCAGCAGGGCCTTCGTCACGACGCCGAGGTCAGCCATGGGGACAGCGCCACAGGCGGGTCTGGCGCGGATTGATCGTCAACTGTCCGTCCTGTCGAATGCTTCCCAACGGCGGAGCACGACAGGGACCAGATCGGGCACCGAGAAGCGCCCACACTACTCCCGACATGTCAGCTACGGGCCTGCCTCGAGGGCGAGCCGCCCTCCATCTTCGGCGGGCACGGACAGACGGAGAAGGACCCGGGTACCGCGCCCGTCGTGGTGGATCGTGGCGAGCGTCATGAGCCGCTCCATGATTGAAATTCCGCGACCGCGGTAGGGGGCGCTGCCGGATCGGTAGCACCATTCTCCGTGGTCGACGATCTCGATGCAAATGCTGCCGTGCTCGGTCCACAAGGTCAGTTCGACGGTGCCGTCGAGCGCTTCGGGAGCGTACGCGTGCTCGATGCAGTTGCTCGCCGCCTCGTTCACGGCGAGCACCACGTCGTCCTCGAGCTCATCGGAAAGGGTGAACGCCGCCAGCCAACCCCGGAGCGCGGCCCGGATCGCCGCCAGCCACCGGCCGTCCGCAGGCCAGATCTGACAGTTGACCGCAGTCCCCGCACCGACGCTTATCCCCGACATGGCCTGGCCATTCCGCTCCCCGACACCCGACCTCGCGTTCCCTCGTGATTCGCGCCGCCCGCGCCCGGACCGGAACCGTTGCGTCCCACGGCCGCTCATCCTGGGAGAACGATGGGAATCGCGGGTGGAATGCGAGCGAGCCGGCAAAGGCGTGACACGACGCCGAACAGCGATCACCGAGGTCTTGGGTACACCGCAGTTCCACGGTACTGGGAGCTGAAGCGACGGTCCAGCGGGAGCGGACAGTGCGGGGCCCGGCGCTCCGGGTCGCCTGCTCGCGGACGTCGGCCTGGACATCGCCGACCTCGCGGTCCCCGACAAGTGGGTGCCCGCCACCGCGGTGGCCAGTCTGTTGGAGCGGTCTGCGCAGCAGTCCGGGATGGAGGACTTCGGCCTGCGGCTGGCCGGCCTGCGCCGACTCTCGACGCTCGGGCCGCTCAGCGTCGTGCTCCGCCAGGAGCCCGACCTCCGTAGCGCGCTGCGGCTCCTCGCGCAGTACGAGCACAGCTACAACGAGGCCCTGCGCCTGCGTCTCGAGGAATCGATCGACCTGGCCAGCATGCGGCTGTGGTTGGCCAACGCTTCGGTATCAGCCCCACCGAATGGCGGGCAGGTGCCATTCGGACGGCGGCCAGCTGATCACGACGGACGGTGGATGCCTGCGAGTCGGGGATGACTGACCTGCACATCGCACGGGTGAGTCGATGGCTTCTCGCCGGCGATGGCTCGAAACGAGTGGTCGGGCTCGCACGTCACCCAGGTATCAGGGCCCGCCTGCACGCGCTCTTCCAGTCAGCGTCGCGGTGAAGCGGCGCACTGCCCGAATGGGACAGGGGTAAGCGCGGTGAGGGTGTTCTTGAGCTACTCGCGCAAGGACGAGAGTGTCGTCAAGGCACTCGCCCGCGGCCTGGAAGCGGCCCACCGCGAGGTGTGGTTTGACCACGACCTCGTCGGTGGCGATGCCTGGTGGGACTCGATCCTGACCAATATCCGCGATACGTCCGTCTTCATCTTCGCCCTCTCCGACGCCTCGTTGCACTCCAAGCCGTGTCGCCTGGAGCTGGACTACGCACTCGCTCTCGACCGCCCGATCCTTCCGGTTGAGGTCGGGCCGGTGAAGAGCTTCCGGATGAGTCCGATCGCCGAGTTGCAGGTCATTCGGTTCCGACCCACCGAGGTGCAGACCGGGATGGCCGTGCTCGCCGCCGTGATGGACGTCGACCAGCGGCCGCGCCCTCTACCCGACCCGCTTCCGAAGCCGCCGCCGATCCCGTACGGCTATCTGCTGGCGCTGGGCCGTCAGATCGAAAGCACCGAGATGTCGCCCGCCGACCAGGTCGACGCGCTTGACCAGCTCCGCCGCGCGCTCGGCGAGGAGACCGACACGAGTGTCCGGCGAGACATCCTGACGATCCTGCGGAATCTCCGGACGAAACCGTGGCGGACCAACCGAACTGAGCGGGAGATCGACGCCCTGCTTTTCGTCAACACCACGCGGTCGCTGGAAGACGACGGTCCGTCCCGAGAGTCCGAGTCGGAGGGCACGCCGACCATGCCGGCAGTGCCGCCGACGATGTCGGCGCCCCTCCGCGAGGACGCGCAGGAACCCGACCCCCGAGCTTGGTTCGAGGAGCGGATCGCGACGCTCGCGGCCATCGAGGCGAAGGAGCGGCCGACCCGGGTGATCTCCGAGGCGCCGATCTGGAGACCTCACGAGCCCGGGCGGTGGCAGTGGGCGCATGCCGTCGACCCCGGGCCGGGCCCGGTCACCCCGGCATCATGTGCAGGCGGGTGGCAGGTGACGAACCCATCGTCCTCGTGGTCGGCCCGGCCGCTGGCAGGAGCCGATCCGCCCGCGCACTCGTCTGCGCCGCCGCCGCGGTATCAACCGACGTCGTCCGGGGTGACGTGGAGACCTGCGCCGGCGCCGCCCCCGCAGGCCGCACCCCCCGTGCGGCCCCGCTCCAACTGGGCGCTCGGCGTCATCGCGCTGCCCACCTTGCTCTTCGGCGTGGTCGCTCTCTGCTACTCCGCCGAGGTCGGGCGCCGCTTCACCGCAGGCGATCTGACCGCGGCGGCACGCGCGTCGAACCGCGCCGGAGCCTGGGGCACCGTAGGCCTCATCGGCGACATCGCGATCCTGATTCTGCTGGCCAGGCTGTTCATCTGATCGCGGACCGACGGAGGAAGCATGTCAAGGGGCCTGCGCAAAGTTCTCGTTCCGCTCGGAAGCGTCGTCTTTTCGTTCGTGGTTGTGACCGGGGCCGGTGCCATGACCGGAGGAACAGGGGCCGTCCCACCGCCCAGCCCGACTACCGCTCCTGTGCCGTCGCCTGCAGTCAAGATCAAGATTGTTTATGAGCAAGCGGACGGCACCGTCGCTCCCGCCCCGGCGGCGAGCCAGAGCATGACGCTGGACATAACCACTGAGAGCAAGCCGGGGGAAACACGGGTCTGCGTCGCCCAGCCGACCGGCCCCTGGAGGCTCGGCCCCCCGTGGACGCACATCAGATGGGGCTCGTACTGCGAGCTGATCTCGTCGCCCGAGTCCTCTATGGTCGTGAGGTTGGTGTACCTGTGAACCGCGAATCAGGTGCGGCGCCGATCCTCCTGCTTCGCGCCGCAGAAGGCGCCCTCGTCGGATGGGCGCTCGCCTTGGTCGTCCTGTCGAGCGTCCGGCGCGTTCCCGAGCCATTCGCGGCCGTCGGCCTCCTCGGCTCCGTCGTTCTGATCAGTGTGATCGGAACGGGTCTGCTGCTGAGCAGCCGTCCCTCGGACGCTGAACGGCACAAGACGTATGTGAGATCGCAACCGACAACGCCGACGGCGGTGTCAGTCCCGTCCGGGCTCGGCTCGGCTTTCTCGTGGGCCGACCACGCCCAGCGCCCGGCCGAACCGGTCTGGTCCGGATTCGGCCCGAGTCCCACTGCGCCGCCGCCAGTCGCTGCGACACCTGCGGCTGACGTCGGACCGTCCACCAACGCGGTGATCCCGGTGTCCGGCGGAGCGTGGTACAGCCAAGAGGCGAACGGCGAGGACGGCGGCGATGCCTTCACGCTCAGCGCCGACCCACCCCACGTCGTCCAATGCCCCAACTGCGGCGACTTCGGCCCGACCGCCCGCGCACAGTCGCGCGGATTCGCCTTTCGATGCGAACGATGCGGCCACCCCTGGTACTGGACGCCGGGTGAGCCGTGGCCAGCGACCGTCGTTCTGGCCCATCGCGCCAAGTGACCCCGTCCACCAGGGAGATTCGATGTACCGGCAGACCTTCTCGCGCAGCACCCCTGGCTGCATCGTGTTCCTGATCGACCGGTCGGAGTCGATGCAGGCGCCGTGGGCCGGGTCGAATCTCACGCTGGCGGAGGGAGCGGCCCGGGCTATCAACAAGATCCTTCTTGAGTTGTGCGTCAAGTCGACGAAGGAGCAGGGCGGCGCGCTGCGGAACTACTTCTACGTCGGCATCAACGGGTACGGCCTGTGCCCGAGCAGCGGATTCGAGGGCGTCGAGTCTGCCCTTCCGGCTGAGCTCGCGACGCGCGGCATCGTCCCGTTGCCCGAACTCGCCGACCAGCCGATCGCGGTGCGGGAGGAGCCCTCGGTGGATGCGATGTCCGTGCGCTCGAAGGTTCCAGTGTGGATCGAGGCGCACCACGGCTTCCGCACGCCGATGTGCCAGGCGATCGCCACCACGGGCGCGCAGGTCTTCGACTGGGCGCACGCGTTCCCCCATTCCTTCCCGCCGATCGTCATCAACATCACCGATGGGATGGTCACCGACAGCCCACTGAACGGGGCGGACCTCGCGACCTGGTCCGAACGGCTGACGTCCATCGAGACGGCCGATGGGAAGGCCCTGCTGCTCAACATCTTCCTGTCGTCCGCCAAGCAGCCCGGAGTCTGGTTCCCAAGGGAAGGCGGGGGCCTGCCCGACCCGGGTCCCACACTGTTCGGCATCAGTAGCCCGCTCCCTCAGCCACTGATCGACAACGCCCGTGCCGCCCATATCGACATCGTGCCCGGCGCCCGCGGGTTCGTGTTCAACGCCGACCTCGCCATGCTCGTGAAGTTCCTCGAGATCGGCACGCGGTTCGAGGTCAGGGATCGCTGATCGACGTGGCGAACGCGCAGATGGTGGTCTTCCACGAGCCGAAGCACGGCTCGTCGGAGCAGGAATGGGAGGACGGGGCGGGCCACGATCCCGGAGACCCGAGACGTGGTCGAGCCGCTCGTTGCGTCGTGGTCGACGGCGCCACCGAGGCCTACGACGCGATCCGCTGGGTCGGGCAGCTCGTCGAGTCGTTCCTCGGGTTCGATCCGGCGGGTGGGCGACCGTCGCTGACCCCTGCGGCCATGGATGCCTGGTTCGGGGTGATGCAGGAGCGTTGGGTGCAGAACGCGCCCGCCACCTTTGCGACCATCTACGAGGAGCGAAAGTTCCACGACGAAGGTTCGTTCGCGACGCTGCTGGGCTGCGAGATCACCGGCCTGGACGGACATTGGCCGCGATGGGAGGCGGTGGCGCTCGGCGATTGCGTCCTGTTCCACGTCCGAGGCACGCGGGTGGTGCAGCAGTTCCCGGAGCTTGCACCGACCGACTTCGGTACCAGTCCCGACGGTGTCTTCACCCAGCCCGCCGCGAGGGACAGCATGCGGGCGCGCCTCGACCGGGCCGAAGGCGTGCTGGAGATCGGCGATCGGCTATTCCTCGCGAGCGACGCGCTTGCCCAGTGGATGGCCGCGTCGAGCGGCAACGGCTCCGACCGGCTCTGGCGCCAACTCGGTGTCCTCGACCACCCGGGCCCGTTCCGCAAGCTCGTGGCCCGCGAGCGCGGGCGCGGCGTGCTGAAGAACGACGACGTGACGCTGCTGCGCGTCGAGATCACCGCATCCGACCCCAGTCGACTGGTGGTGTGCCGGTGATGGCCTATCCCAACATCGAGGACTACGTCCGGGCGGTGCAGCAGCCGGGTGAGGTGTTCCAGATCGGGCCGCTGCGCCGCGCGGCGTTCGAGCTGCACCCCGTCTTCAGGATCCCCATGCCCGCTTCGGGCAGCGCGGCCGTGGTCTTCAAAGCCTCAGTCGATGGCGTCGACACAGCGCTGCGCTTCTTCATCCAGGATGACGTCTCAAGCCGCGAGCGGTACACCGCGCTCGCGCGGCACTTCGCCGGTCACGGTCTCGCCGATTGCGTCGCGAGCGCGGCCTGGGTCGACCATGCGATCGCGATCCACGGCGCGACCTGGCCGGTCGTGCAGATGGAGTGGATCGAGGGCCGCTCGCTCGACGCGTACGTGGCCCACCTGGCCCGCCGGAATGACGTGGGGGCACTTGCCTGCCTCGCGCACATCTGGCGTGGCTTCATCGCTCGCCTGCAAGACGCCGAGTTCGCACACGGCGATCTGCAACACGGCAACGTCATCGTCGATCGGAACGGGTCGCTACGGCTGGTGGACTTCGACGGCTCCTGGATCGCGGCGTTCCGCGGGGGAGCACCTCCCCGTGAGACGGGCCATCTCAACTACCAGCGCACCGGCCGCACCTGGGGGCGCTGGATGGACACGTTCCCCGGGTTGGTCATCTATACCGCCCTGCTCGGCCTATCCCGCCGTCCGGACTCGTGGGAGGCATTGCACAACGGTGAGAACATGCTGTTCTCCCACAACGATTTCGCCCCGCCGTTCCGGACACCGACGTGGGAGCTGCTGTCCTCGATTCGTGACGACGAGGTCGTGCACGCCGTGACCCGGCTCAAGCAAGCGTGCGAGCCGCGGTGGCAGGCCGACAAGCCGCTGGAGTTGCTCCTGAGGCCGCGGCCCAGTGGTCCGTCACAGGTTCCACGGCCGAGTTCGGTATACCCGGGTGTCGGGCGGATGATCGACCACTGGTGGGATCCGCGCATGGCTGGGTCGGGTACGTCACAACCGCACCTGACGACACGCAAGCCCGGAACGCACATGGGGTCTTTGCCGACCCCGCCGCCGAAGAACGCCCGGCCTACCCATGGTGGGCCGGGGTTCGGCGGGGATTCTCGCACCGGCTGGTACCCACCGCCTCGGCCGCCGCACGGCCCGCCTACCCCACCGGCGCCGAACACCGGGCCCGGCCATGCCACACCGACCCGCGCGGGCCGGTCCACCGGCTCGGCGGTGATGCTCGCCGTGTTGGTCGCCTTGGTGAGCGGAGGTATCGCCCTCGTGGCATCGGGCGGCCACAGCGGGTTTGGGTTGATCGTCGGGCTGATCGCCTTCGCCGTCTCGCTGCCCGCGCTCACGCAGCGCGGGAGAACGTGACGTATGGCGGCGGAGTGGTTGGATGATATCTGGTTCGTGATGCCGTGACCCAGAGATGGGATTTCGGGTAACAATCCCGACCCTTGGCCTGCATACGTTGGCCGCAAGATTTGTGACGACGTGAAAGACGACGGTGGTCGGGGTCGCGGCCGCAAGGCCTCGGCTCGCGATCGAAGAGAAGCGCCGGATCCGCGGGGTTCCCGCGTGGTCGTCGACGTGGACCTGATCCGGCCGGGCGACGAGTGGCGGCCGTGCTCGATCGCGAGTTGACCCGCTCGGCCGCTCTCCTGGCGATCATCGGGCCTGCCTGGGAGCACCTGACGAATCACGACAGCCAGCCACGGATCCGTGACGCCGACGATGTCGTCCGGTACGAGATCGCCACCGCACTCGACAAGCGGCTGCTGGTGATTCCGGTGCTGTGGGGGCGCACCGCGCCGCCTGCACCCGAAACCTTGCCGCCCGAGCTGCAGCGACTGCCGGGCCTGCATGCGACGGTGGTCGATCAGCGCCTGCGTCCGCGAGACCTGGAGCAGATCGCCGTCCGACTCCGGTCGGCGGGCTCCGCTGACGTCCACAAACTCCGACCCCGTGGCGGCGGGCGACGAGGGTCAGCGGGATCCACGGGGTCACCCTGGCACCCCCACTACCCCTGGGCCGTGCGAGTCGAAGGAGGACGAGATGCGCGGATCACGGTCGCTGGGCGTACGGTGTGCCGGCGGAGGTGACGGCAAGCCGCGGACCTGCGCCTGCTAGGACAGCCGGGTCGGAATGCCGCCCGGTGTCGCGCATAGCTTGCTGGGGGTACCGGTGCTCCGGACGTGGGGAACTCGGGCGTGGTTTCGACGCCCGGTTACGATCTTCGCTCTGACCGTCCTAACGGGATCCGTCGGAGCGTGCGCAGGCGGGGATACACCGCCCGCCGCGCCGCCTGCCGCGGCCTCTGCTGCCGCCAGCCCGGCTCCGCAGCCGGAGTTCTGCGGCGCGGTCATCGACCTGCTGCAAGTTCTCGAAGTGGGCCCCGACATCAGTTCGACGTCCACTCCGCAGGATGTGGCTACGGCGTTGCAGGCGTTCGGGGCTCAAGTCGAACCACCTCTGGCCACGTTGGAAAGAGCCATGCCCGACCTGATCCGGCCAGACGTTGAGACGCTGGGCCGACAGGCCAGATCCGCGGTGGCCACGAAGACATCCGCACCCCTGGACACACCGGAGGTCGACGCAGCTCTGTCGCGCCTACGCGTCAACTCGGTTCGACAGTGCGGCATCAAAGAAGTTCGCGTGATCTCGAACGAGTACCGGTATGAAGGAATGCCGTCGAACCTCGTAGGAGGAGCTTTCGACCTCACCCTCATCAATTTGGGGGTCGAGCCCCACGAGATGCGGGTCTTCCGGATCCAGGAAGGTGAGCAGCGGCCGTTCGCCACACTCATCGCACTGCCCCAGGACCAGGCGGATGACGTGCTCACCCTGGTCGAACCCACCCCGAGCGCGAAGCCCGGCAGCAATGACGCGGACGTGATCAAGCTGACGCCGGGCCGTTACGGGATCGCTTGTCTCCAGACCCAGGGCTCAACCCCCACCGCGGACGGCACCGGTCCACTTCACGCCACTCTCGGCGAGGCCGCCGAATTCACCGTGCAGTAGCACGACGTCCGGAACATCGGTCCAACAGCGGAAGGTCCGCCGCTGGTCGACGCCGGCGCTGCGGAGATCGACCACGGCCACATCGGCGTGCCTGCGGGTAGCCGAGACCCTGGCCGTCCTCGCCGAGTTGCCGATCTCAGTTGTCGCTAGGGGTAGTGGGTAGCGCTTTGCCGGGTTCGACCGCCGGTGGGGTGCCTGTAGCGGTGGGAACGGTCGAAGGGGCGATGTGGCGGGCGGGCGGTGCGGGTTCGAGCCGAGCGGCCGTGACGTAGGCCACCACGACCGCGACGATGACCAGTGGCATCACCGTCAGGCCGTCGGCGGTCAGCAGCAGGGTGGCCAGCAGGACCGAGGTCATGGGCAGTTTGAGCATGACCGTGCTCATCGCGGCGATTCCCATGGCGGCACCGGCCACCGGGGGCAGCCCGGGTGCGTCGCCTCCCCGCTCTCACCCGGGAGCGCAGGTGTCCTGGTAGGCCAGGCCTTCGGTGAGGGCTGCCCACTCCGAGGGCGTCAGCCCGCGCCCGGTGCGCGCGCAGGCCTGCTCGACGACGTGCGTCCGCAAATCCAGGAGCCCGGCGACGTCCCACAGCACGGCTTTCCCCGCACCTCCCACCGCAGCCAGCCACGTCTGCCCCGGCGCAAAGGAGAGTGCGTTGATCGAACCGATTGACGCCGGAACCGGCGGCCCGATCGGTCTCGGAGTGCGGACGTCGGAGACCTCCCAAACCGCGAACGAGCCTTCGGCGCCACCACCGACCAGGAGTGAACTGTCGGCGGAGAAGGCGAGTGCATAAATCGGGC
>Ga0207675_100003926_pt1 | contig 14437 bp, 16 predicted proteins | sample KBSSwiS42_FD_184305 | JGI IMG/M metagenome (GOLD analysis project Ga0207675, IMG submission 184305) | Switchgrass rhizosphere microbial communities from Kellogg Biological Station, Michigan, USA - KBS Switchgrass S4-2 (SPAdes) (version 2) | ecosystem: Host-associated > Plants > Roots >... | reverse complement strand
CGTCCTACGCGAAGGTGACGCTCGTCGTGCCGAAGGCGCTGCAGGGCAGGGTGCCGAAGGTGGTCGGCCTGCGGCTCGGGCGGGCAAAGGCGCGCCTGAAACGGCTCCGCCTGAAGTGGAAGGTCGAGGGCGAGCCGCCGGCCGACGCGAAGGTGGTCGCGCAGACGCCGCACTGGGGCGTCGCGGGCAAGCGCGGGCTCGTGGTCACCCTCGTCGTAAAGGGCGGCTGAGGAAGCGCGAGCCCGCCTCGGCGTAGCGCCACGGCAGCTCGACGGCGCGGCTGATTCCCACGCGCGCGCCCGCGAGAACCTCGACCGGCTCGTTCCGTTCACGCAGCTCGAAGGGCGGGCGGTCGAGCGAGAGGCCGTCGTGCTCCCCCGTGATCGCCAGCGCCCGGCAGAGCCGGCCCGGCCCGCTCGCCAGCTGGCGCGGGTCTTCGAGCCCTCGGCGCGCCTGCATCTCCTCGACGCCGTCGGTCGGCTCGAGCGCGCGCACCAGCACGGCGCTCGGGATGCCTTCGCCGTCGCAGACGAGGTTCAGACACCAGTGGATCCCGTACGAGCGATAGACATACGCGTGTCCGGGCGGGCCGAACATCGAGGCATTGCGCCGGGTGAGGCCGCCGTAGGCGTGACTCGCCGGGTCCTCGCGGTCGTAGGCCTCGACCTCGACGATCCGCCCGCCCACCCCGTCGACCAGCAACGTCGCGCCGATCAGCTCTGGCGCCACCTCGTGCACGCTGCGGGCGAAGTTCACGCGTCGGGCTCCCGGGCGTCGTAACGCAGGAGAGCCGGGACGGCGGCCGCGACCAGGACCGTGCCGACCACCGACAGGATCCCGCCGGAGACGATCGAGAAGCGGATGCTCGTGGCCGCGGCGACCGCGCCGGCCTCGACGTTGCCGAGCGAAGGCGCACTCGCGACCTGGGCGAACTCGATCCCCGTGACCCGGCCGCGCATCTCGTCCGGGGTCGAGTTCAGGACGATCACGCTGCGCAGGATGGCGCTGACGTAGTCGGCCGCGCCCGCCAGCGCCAGCATCACGAGGGCGAGCCAGAGCGCGTTCGCGAAGCCGAAGAGGACGAGCGCGATCCCCCAGCACGACGCGGCCGCGACCACGCCGAGGCCCTGCCGTCGCACGTGGCCCGTCCAGCCGGAGACGAGCGAGGCCAGCAACGCGCCGATGTACGGCGCTGCGTAGAGCAGGCCGACGATGCGGGCGCCGCCGCCGTGGTGCTCCCCGATCGCAGGGAAGAGCGCCATCGGCATCCCGAAGATCATCGCGTTCGTGTCCACGAGGAAGATCCCGAGCAGGATCGGCCTGCTCAACACGTAGCGGAAGCCGTCCACCATCGCCTTCACGCTCGCGCGCTCCGCGCCTTCGGCCGGCGGAAGCGGCGGCAGCAGCCAGAGCGCGATCAGCGAGGCCGCGAAGGTGCCCACGTCGATCAGGTACGTCGTGGTCAGGCCGACGATCGAGATCAGCACGCCCGCCAGCACCGGCCCGGCAGCCGCGGCGAAGTTGGAGTAGATCCCCTCGAGGGCCGAGGCGGCGGCGATCTGGTCCTCGGGGACGATCCGCGGGAGCAGCGACCGCAGCGCGGGTGTGCCGAGGCTGAACGCGGTTGTGCCCAGGGTCAGGAGGACGTAGAGCGCCCAGACCTGGGGATTGGGCAGCGCGGCATTGACGGCCAGCAGCACCGAAACGAAGACGAACGCGACCTCCGTCTGCAGGAGCAGCCTCCGCCGGTCGACCGCGTCGGCGAGCGTGCCTCCGACGAGCGGGACGCAGACGAGCGGGACGAGCGTGCAGAAGCCCAGCAGGCCGACCGCGAGCGTCGAGTGGGTCAGCTGGAAGACCTGGTACGGAATCGCGACGAAGGTCAGCTCCCCGCCGATCACGGAGATCATCTGGCCGATCCACAGCCGCCGGAACGCCGGTGATTCCCGCAGCGGCCTCGTGTCGAGCTTCGCCCGGCCGAGCAGGCCGAGGACGCCGGGTCGCGCCGCTCCGGCGAGCGGCTCCTCCGCCAGGTCGGCGGGATCGGGCTGGCGCGGCTTGCTCAGGTCCTAGAAGAGCTTCTCGCCCTCGTCGGGGCTGGCGCTCGCCTCGAGCAGCCGGCGGGCGCGGCGCCCGAGGTCGGGCAGGTCGACCTTGCCACTCTGCGACTGCTCGGCCAGGCGCTGGGCAAGGTCGAGCGCATCGTCGAGGAGCGGCTTCCCGATCGCAGAGTCCTGGCCCATGTCGGCGAGGATCGTCCGCTCGGTGCGCGAGGCCACGATCGGCTCGGCGACTCCCTCGACCCAGACGAGCGTACGCCTGCCGTGACCGCGCCGCTCGTCGCGGATCGGCTCGACCGCGTAGATCTTGTCCGCGCGCGCGTACTTGCCGAAGCCGAGGAAGACCATTCGCTGCCCGTTCACACGCCGATTATGAAGGCGCCGCCGCGTAGGCTGCGTGCGTGCGCCCCGTCCTTTGCGGCATCGCGGCCTGCCTGGTGCTCGTCGCCACCGGCTGCGGCGGCTCGAACAAGCAGGCCCAACAGCCCTCGCGCGGCCCGTTCGCATACGACTCCGGGCAGCCGCTGCGATTCGCCGATCGGGGGCGCGTGAACACCAACTATCCGATCGCGATCCACGACGTCTCGTACACGGCAGGGCGTGATCGGATCGCCGCCTTCCTCGTGCTGCCGCCGAGCGGAGGCAAGCGTCTGCCCGCGGTCATCTACGTGCACGGCTCCGGCGGCGATCGCAAGCAGCTCGTCGTACCGGCGACGTGGCTCGCCTCGCGCCATGCGGTCGGGCTCGTGATCACCGCGCCCTCGGCCACTGCGACTGCGCCCGCGGGCGGCTCGCCCAAGGCCGAGCTTCGCCGGCAAGCCCGACTCGAGGAGCGCGACGTGATCGCCGTCCGCGAGGGGATCGACCTCCTCCGCCGGCGGTCCGACGTCGACCCGAGCCGGATCGGCTACGTGGGCTGGAGCGCCGGCGCGCGCACCGGCGCGATCGTCGCAGGCGTCGAGCCCCGCCTTCGCACGGTGGTGCTGATGTCCGGCGGGGCCACCCCGATCTCGTCCTACGCCGCCCGCGCACCCGCCTCGCTAAGGCCGGCGATCCGCCGCTACCTGGGCGCCGTCGACCCGCTGCGCTACGTACCGCGCGCGACCGGGTCCGCGCTCTTACTGCAGGACGGGCGGCGCGACCAGATCGTTCCGCGGTCGGCGCTCGACGCGCTGGCCCATGCCGCGCCCAAGGGTACGACCGTCCGTTGGTACGACGCCGATCACGGGCTGAACGCGAAGGCCTACCACGACCAGCTGGTCTGGCTCGCGCGGAAGCTCCGGCTCAGCGGCCCGCCGGTGAAGGGTGCCCTGACCGGTCCCTAGCTAGGCGAGCGCGGCTCGGAGGACCTCGACCACGCGTTCCTGGTCCGCGGCCTCGAGGTGCGGGAAGAAGGGCAGCGCCAGCGTCCGGCTCGCCACGTCCTCGGCGACCGGGCACATGCCCTCGGCGAAGCCGTAGGTCTCGCGCATGTACGGCTGGAGATGGACGCACGGCACGTACTCGGCCGTGCCGATCCCCTGCGCGCGCAGCTCGGCCATCACGCCATCGCGGTCGACCCCGGCCGGTAGTGCGACGACGTAGACGAACCAGGAGCGCACGTGGTCGGAGTCGTCGGCGCAGAGCGGCTCGACCTCCACACCTTCGAGCAGCCTCGTGTACCGATCTGCCACCTCCGACCGCAGCGACAGCAGCCGGTCGAGCTTCTCCAGCTGCCCGATCCCGATCGCCGCCTGCACGTCGGTCCAGCGGTAGTTGAGCCCGAGCCGCACGTGGTGGAACCACGCGCCGCCGCGGTAGTCGCGGCCCTGGTTGCGCATGCTCTGCACGAGCTGCCACTCCTCCTCGGAATGCGTGAAGACGATCCCGCCCTCACCCGTCGCAAGCTGCTTGTTCGGGTAGAAGCCGAACACGCCCGGAACACCGTGCGAGCCGATCGGATTCCCCTTGTACTCGGCGCCCAAGGCCTCGGCGGCGTCCTCGATCAGGGTTAGCCCGTGCCGGTCACAGATCGCCCGGATCTCGTCGAGCTCGGACGGGTAGCCGAACATGTCGACTGCCACGACCGCCTTCGTGCGCTCGGTGATCGCCGCCTCGAGGGCCGCGGGGTCGAGGTTCAGCGTGCGCGGCTCGACGTCGGCGAAGACCGGCGTCGCCCCCTCGAAGATGAAGCAGTTCGCCGAGGCCACGAACGAGAGCGGCGAGGTGATCGCCTCGTCTCCCGAGCCGAGCCCGGCGATTCGCGCGAGGAGATGCAGCCCCGCGGTGCCGCTCGAGACAGCTGCGGCGAAGGGCGCGCCGACGCGCTCGGCGATCAGCTCCTCGAAGCGTTCGATCGTCGGGCCGAGCGAGAGCCGCCCGGATCGCAGCACCTCGACGACGAGCTCCTCCTCGCGCTCGTCCAGCAGCGGCCTTGCGAGCGGTATCTCCCTCGTGTCGGTGCTCAAGCCTCGGCCGGCGCGGGCGTGGCGTAGTCGAGCCACTGAGCCCAGCGCTCGCTGTGACCGCGCGCGGTGTCCAGGTACGCCTCCTGGATCTCGAGCGTGATCGGGCCGACCCCGATCTCGACGTCGTCCACGCTGCGCAAGGGCGTCACCTCCGCCGCGGTGCCGGTCATGAACGCCTCGTCGGCGAGGTAGAGGTCGGAGCGGATGAGCGACTTCTCGTGCACCTGGTAGCCGAGGTCCTGCGCGATCTGGATGACGGTGTCCCGCGTGATTCCCGGCAGGATCGAGGTCGCGAGGTCCGGCGTGTAGATCTCGCCGTCCTTGACGATGAAAACGTTCTCACCCGAGCCGTCGGCGATGAAGCCCTCGGCGGTGAGCAGGATCGCCTCGTCATAGCCGGCACGGTTCGCCTCGGTTACGGCCAGCATCGAGTTGAGGTAGACGCCGGTCGCCTTGGCGACGTGCGGGATCACGTTCGGCCCGATGCGCTGCCAACTCGAGATCTTGGCACTGATGCCGTTCTTCAGGCCGTCCTCACCGAGGTAGGCGCCCCACGGCCAGCTCATGATCACGACGTCGACGGGATTCCCCATCGCCGAGACGCCCAGCTCGCCGTAGCCGAAGAAGGCAATCGGGCGCAGGTAGCACTCGGGCAGGCCGTTCGCGGTGATCAGCTGGTGGCAGGCCTCCCGCAACTCCCCGATCGAGAACGGCAGTTCCATGTGGAGTAGCCGCGCCGAGTTGTCGAGGCGTTTAAGGTGGTCGCCGAGCCGGAAGACCGCGCTGCCCTTGGGAGTCTCGTAGGCGCGGATGCCCTCGAAGACGCCCGAGCCGTAGTGCAGCCCGTGTGCGCCCACGTGGATACGCGCGTCGTTCCAGTCGACGAGCTCCCCGTTCATCCAGATCTTCTCGGTCTCGCGCATTCAGCGACCTCCTTCTTCAGCAGATGTTAGGTGGCCTCGTCGACGGCGTCCATCGGACGTGCCCGCGAAAGGCGAAGAAGCTCGGTCGGCGTCAGAGACGCCATGTGGTTGCTGGAGCCGGCTCCGATCCAGAGGACGGGTTGCGCGAGCAGCGTGCGCTCGATGAAGACCGTCGCGACACGCGGGAGCGGGAACGGCGCCACGGCGCCCGGCTCGAACCCGGTCGCATCGTTGACCTCCTCGGTGCCGGCGATCCGGGCGAATGGGCTTCCTGCCGCCTGCGCGATCTTCGCGGCGTCGGCGCGTCGGTCGCCGGGAACCAGCACGACCACCGGGCGCCCGCCGCAGTCGAAGACGAGCGACTTGACGATCTGCCCGAGGTCGCATCCGATGACACGCGCGGCGGCGTCGGCGGTCGGCGTTCCCTCTGCGAACTCCTCGACACGCACTTCTGCCCCGGCCTCGCGTAGATAGGCGGTGACGCGCTGCACCGGCTCCGGCCAGGTTCTGGTCGCCACGCGGGAAAGGGTACCGGCCGCCTCCGGCGCTACGCGGTGGTCAGGCGCCGGAACCGGCGCCGAGCGAGATGACCCGGGCATCGTCGAAACCCTGCGCCCGCACGGTCTCGACGAGCTCCGCGGGAGGCTCGGTGTCGAGCGAGAGCGCCATCAGCGCCTTGCCCCCGCGACGGGTTCGCGAGACCGCCATGTTGGCGATGTTCACGCCCGCCTCACCGAAGAGCGTCCCGACCCTGCCGATCACGCCCGGCACGTCGTCGTAGCGGAAGAACACCATCAGCGGCGCGAGCTGCATCTCCAGCTCGAAGCCGAGCGCACTGACGAGCCAGTGGTGGTTGTCGTTGCCGATAATCGTGCCTGCGACGCGTATCTGGTCGCCGTTCGCACGGATCTCGACGCGGACGAGGTTGGTGAAGTCACGGCTGGCGCGGCGCCGCTCCTCCCCCACCTCGATCCCCCGCTCGGCGGCGACGAGCGGGGCGTTCACGTAGTTCACTGGCCGGTCAGTGCGCCCCTGGAAGGCGCCGTTCAGCGCGGCCGCGGTCAGCAGGCGCGTGTCGTAGCCGGAGAGGGCGCCGTAGTAGGAGAGGGTGATCGTCTCGACGCGGCCCTCGGCCAGCTCCATGGCCAGGCGCCCGAGCTTCGCGGCAAGCGGGATGAACGGCCCGAGGACGTCGAGGTCCTCGGCCCCGATCGCCGGGATGTTGACCGCGTTCGTGACGACGGCGCCCTCGAGCGCTGCGGCCACCTGCTCCGCGACGATCACACCGGCCCGGTCCTGCGCCTCCTCGGTGGAGGCGGCGAGGTGCGGGGTCGCCACGACGTTGTCGAGCTCGAGCAGCGGCCCCGAGTACGGCTCCTCCGCGTAGACGTCGACGGCCGCCGCAGCGATCTTCCCGGAGCGCAGCGCCTCCACCAGTGCCTCCTCGTCCACGAGTTCGCCGCGGGCGGCGTTGATCACGCGGACGCCGTCGCGGAGCTTGGCGATCGCCTCACGGCCGAGGAAGCCCTGCGTCTCCGGCATGAGCGGAAGGTGCAACGTGAGGAACTCGGCCGCTGCCAGCACCTCGTCCGAGCTCTCGACGCGTTCAGCGCCGAGCTCGCGGAACCGCTCCTTGGAGACGAACGGGTCGTAGGCGACGACTCGCATCCCCAGGCCGAGCGCGCGGCGCGCCACCTGCTGGCCGATGCGGCCGAAGCCGAGCACGCCCAGCACCTTGCCGTCGAGCTCGACTCCGCCCCAGGCCGAACGCTCCCAGCGGCCCTGCTTCAGCGCCGCGTGGGCCTGAGGGATGTTGCGGGCCAGCGCGACGAGGAGGCCGACGGTGTGCTCGGCCGCCGAGGTGACCGTCGACTCGGGTGCGTTCGCGACCACGATCCCACGGCGCGTGGCGGCCTCGACGTCCACGTTGTCCACGCCCACGCCGGCGCGGCCGATCACCTTGAGGCGCTCGCCGCGCTCGATCAGCTCCGCGGTCAGCTTCGTCGCCGACCGGATCACGATCGCGTCGTAGTCGCCGATCTTGCCGTCGAGGTCGCCGTTGGTGTCGACGTCCACGTCGAACCGCTCGCGCAGCAGCTCGACGCCTGCGTCGGCAATCGGCTCCCGCACCAGGACGCGGGCCCGGGTCACACGGGAGTGTGCTCGAAGGCCTCGAGCGCGCGCGTGACGGCGACTCCGCGCTCGATCTCCGCGCCGAGCTCGGCGAGGGCCAGCTCGACGGCGGCGAGCGCAGTCGTGATGTCGAACACGTCGTAGTAGCCGATGTGGCCGATGCGGAAGATCTTGCCCTTGAGCTCCCCTTGCCCGGGCGCGAGCGTCACGCCGTGGCGGTCACGCAGCAGGAGCACGAGCTCGTCGGAGTCGATGCCCTCGGGCGCGCGGGCCGCGGTCACGACGGCGGAGCTGTCCTCGTCGGGCGAGGAGAGCTCGAGCCCCATCGCCTTCAGCCCCTCGCGACAGGCCCGGCCGAGGCGCACGTGGCGCTCGAAGGCGGCCTCGAGACCCTCCTCGAGCAGCATCCCGAGCGCGACGTTGAGCCCGGCGACGAGCGAGACCGGCGGCGTGACCGGGGCATCGAGCGTGGACTGGCCCTTGCGCGTCCGCTCCCAGTCCCAGTAGTAGCGAGGCGAAGCGGAGGTCGCGCTCTTCTCCCAGGCTGCACGCGAGGCCGAGGTCATCGCCAGGCCCGGCGGGGTCATCAGCGCCTTCTGGGCGCCCGCGGCGACGACGTCGATCCCCCAGGCGTCGGTCTCGACCGGCACGGCGCCGAGGCTCGAGATCGCATCCACAACGCTGAGTGCGCCGGCCTCGGAGGCCGCGGCGGCGAACGGCTGCAGGTCGATGACGACGCCGGTGCTCGTCTCCGAATGTGTCAGGAAGACGATGGTCGCCTCGCGCTCGTGCAGGCGCGCGGCGGCGTCCTCGACCGTGGGGACTTCTCCCCAGGCGTAGCGCAGGTGGTCGACGTCGGCGCCGAACGCCTTCGCGAGCGACGCCCAGCGCTCGCCGAAGTAGCCGGCAGAGACGACCAGCACCCGCTCGCCGGGCGAGCAGAGGTTCGCAACCGCAGACTCCATCGCCCCGGTGCCGGAACCGCCGAAGAGGAGCACCTCCTCACGGGTCCGGAAGACCTCGCGCAGGCGGCCGAGACACTCCGAGTAGAGCTTCTTGTAGTCCGGGCCGCGGTGGTGGAGCACCGGTTGCGCGATCGCCGCGAGCACTTCGGGAGGCGCAGGCGTCGGCCCCGGAGTCATCAGGTAGCGCTTCTCGGCCACTCGCGTGCAGGGTACTGACTCGCGCGGGCGGCACGAGGGCTACGGCAGCGCCGGGAGCGGATCCACCGCCGCGCCGCGAACGCGGACCTCGAAATGAAGATGCGGGCCGGTCGCGTCGCCGGTGGCGCCGACCGCGCCGAGATGGAATCCACCCGGGACGACCTGCTGGCGACCTACGGCGATCGTGTCCAGGTGGGCGTACATGGTCGCCACCCCGTCGGAGTGGTTGACGATGACGAGGTTGCCCCAGCCGCCGAAGGAGAAGCCGGCGAAGACGACGCGCCCCGGTGCAGCCGATTGGACGGACGTCCCCCGAGGCGCTGCGATGTCCAAGCCTGCGTGGAAGCGGTTGGCGCGCGGTCCGAAGACATCGCTGACCGGCCCGACCAGCGGCCAGGCGAGAGCGATCGGACAGGTAGCAAGCGGCGAACGGAGCGCCGCGTAAGTCGATGGCCCGGCGACGCCATCCGGCGTCAGGCCGGCCCAGCGCTGGAAGCGTTTGAGGGCACGGAGCGTGTGCTGGCCGAGCCCGCCGTCGAAGGTCGACGACGGGAAGCCGTGCCACGCGAGCACGAACTGCAGCGCCGCGACGTCCCAGCCGGCTGCGCCGCGCTTGAGAGGCCGACTTCCGAGCACGTGCTGTCCGTATGGGCCGAGAGCACGGCGCGTCTTCGTGCCGGGAACGCCGTCGACGACGAGCCCGGCTCGTCGCTGGAAACGCTTGATCGCCTTCGTCGTCAACGGGCCTTTCAGCCCGTCGATCGAGCCGCGGTAGAGACCGCGTGACTTGAGGGCGACCTGGAGGGCCGCGAGGCCTGCATCGCGCGACCCCAACGCGGGTGGGGCGACAGCGAGCGCAACGAGGGCGAGCAGAAGCACAGCAGACCTGGGCCGACAGGCGCGCATACCGCTCTTCTCGGAAGCCGGAGCGTGGCTCTTGAGGGCTGGCGCGGGACGAGCCGGATCGGCAGCGCGATGCTCGTCACGACGGCCGCCAAGACGGCGATACCAATGACGGCCGGCGCCGTCTCCTCGCGCCCACGCCCCGCCACGCGCGCGAGGCGGTCGATCCGGGATCCACGGCGCTCTTCCGCGGAAAGCGAATTCCCGGCGATGCAAGGAGCTAACCGTCAAATGTCACACCTCCGCCACAAAGCGGTAGCAGACACGTGCGCCTTGCACAACTATCGTGATTCCCCTGGGTGGGAGGGGGTTTGGGATGGGGACGCTCGAGGCGCGCTCAGGCTTCGAGCTTCTCGCGGAGGCGGTCGCTCACGACCTTCGGGTTCGCCTTCCCGCCGGTCTCCTTCATCACCTGTCCGACGAAGAAGCCGAGCAGCCCTTCTTTTCCGCCGCGGTAGGCCTCTGCCTGTGACTCGTTCTCGCTCAGGATCCGTTCGATCACGGGGTCGAGCTCGGAGACGTCGACGATGGCCGCCTCGGCCAGGTACCGGTCGGCCGAGAAGTCAGGCGAACCGCTCGCCGCAAGGGCATCCGTGAACGCCGAGCGCGGGATCTCGGTCCGCCGCTCGATCACCTTCGCCAGCTCCTCGGCGTTCACGCGTGCGGGATCCACGCCGGTCGCTGCCAGCTCGTTCATGACCACATTGGCCACCGCGGCGCGCTCGCCCGGTATCCGCGAGTAGAGCTCGTCGCGGCCGCTCGTCACGAGCCCCTCGGCCAGTGCGAAACCGACCTCCTGCTCCAAGCGCCTGATCCGGGCGGCCGGTGCCTCCGGCAACTTCGTGCGCAGCCGCTCGACCAGGTCACGGTCGGGCTCGAGCGGCACCAGATCGGGCTCCGGAAAGTAGCGATAGTCCTGCGCTTCTTCCTTCGAGCGGAGCGGCGGAGCGGACTCGCTGCCGAAATGGAGCGTCTCCTGCTCGACCTGTCCGCCGGACTCGTAGATCTCGATCTGCCGGCGAACCTCGCGCTCGATTCCCTTCGCGGCGAAGTTGAACGAGTTCATGTTCTTCAGCTCCGTGCGGGTGCGCAGCTCGTCGGTGCCTGCGGGCCGCACCGACACGTTCACGTCGAAGCGGAGCGACCCTTTTTCCATCTCCGCGTCGGAGATGCCGAGCTCGACCACCGTCTGCCGCAGCAGCTGCAGGAAGCGCTTCGCATCGTCGGCGGATCGAATGTCGGGCGCCGAGACGATCTCGACCAGGGGCGTGCCGGCCCGGTTGAAGTCGATCAGCGAGCGGTCGGCCCCGTGGATGCGGCCTTCGGCGCCGCCTACGTGGATCGTCTTGGCCGCGTCCTCTTCGAGGTGCGCCCGCTCGATGCCCACGACTGCGTCGCCGTCAGGCCCCGGCACGACGAAGCGGCCGTTCACGCAGAGCGGCGAGTCGTACTGGGAGATCTGGTACCCCTTGGGGTTGTCGGGATAGAAGTAGTTCTTGCGGTGGAAGATGGCGCGATCCGGCACCTCGCAACCGAGCGCGTGCCCGAGCAGGATCGTCCACTCGACCGCCTTCTCGTTCGGGACAGGCAGGGCTCCCGGGTGCGCTAGGCACACCGGACACGTCTGCGTGTTCGGCGTCTCGACATACAGGACCGGGCAGCGGCAGAACATCTTCGTGCGCGTCTTCAGATGGACGTGGATCTCGAGCCCGATGACCGGTTCCCAACTCATTTGAGCCTCTCGGGAACGAAGTCGAAGTCGAGCGCGCGCTCCAGCGCATGGCCTGCCCGGAAGAGCAGGTTCTCCGAGAACTGGCGGCCGATCAGCTGGAAGCCGACCGGCAGGCCTTCCGAGAGCCCGCACGGAATCGACAGCCCGGGCAGCCCCGCCATGTTCGAGGGGATCGTCAGGACATCCGCCGCGTACATCGCGAGCGGGTCGGCCGTACGAGCGCCGAGCTCGAAAGCGACCGTGGGCGAGGTCGGGCTGACCAGGACGTCGAAGCTCTCGAACGCCGCGGCGTGCTCGTCTCGGATCACGGTCCGCACCTTCTGCGCCTGGCCGTAGAACGCCTCGTAGTACCCGGCCGAGAGCGCATACGTGCCGAGCATGATCCGCCGTTTCGGCTCGTCGCCGAACCCCTCGCGGCGCGTGCGCTCGTACATCGTGCGGACATCGTCCGCCTCGACGCGGAGTCCGTAGCGAACACCGTCGTAGCGTGCGAGATTGGACGACGCCTCCGACGGCGCGATCAGGTAGTAACACGGCAGGCCGAACGCGACGGAGCGCGGCAAGTGGCACTCGCCGACCTCTGCGCCCAGCTCGCGTACGAGGTCGATGGTGCGGCTGACCGACTCGGCCACGCCCGGCTCGATGCCATCCGCCTCGTTCAGCTCGACTGGGACGCCGACGCGGAGGCCTTTCAGGTCTTCCGCCTCCGGCACCTCGATCGGCTCCGGCAGGTCGACGGTGGTCGAGTCCAGCGGGTCACGACCGGCGATCGTCCGGTGCAGGAGCGCGCAGTCACGCACCGTCTTCGCCACCGGCCCGACCTGGTCGAGACTCGAGGCGAACGCGACGATCCCGTAACGGGAGACGGTTCCGTAGGTGGGCCGCAGACCGACGACCCCGCAGAGCGCGGCCGGCTGCTTGATCGAGCCGCCGGTATCGGAGCCGAGGGCCCACGGGGCAAGGCCGGCGGCGACCGCGGCCGTCGAGCCGCCCGACGAGCCGCCGGGGACACGGCTCGGGTCCCACGGATTGCGGGTCGGGCCGAAGGCGGAGTTCTCGGTAGACGAGCCCATCGCGAACTCGTCGAGGTTGGTCTTGCCGAGCAGGGGGAGGCCTGCGTCCTTGCACCGCGCGGCGACGGTCGAGTCGAAGACGGGCTTGTAGCCGGCGAGGATCTTCGAGGCCGCGGTCGTCTCGACGCCCTTCGTCGAGATCACGTCCTTGAGCGCGATCGGAACGCCCTCGCCCTCGGGCTCGTCGACGATGCAGAGATACGCGTGCAGCTCGGGGTCGCGCTCGTCGATCGCCTCGCGGTAGGCCGCGTGGAGCTCGGCTGCAGAGACCTCCTTCCGCTCGAGCAGCTCCGTCGCCTCCTCGGCGGTCAGGCGCAGCGTGTCGATCACTCGATCGCCCCCCAAACCGCCCCCAGGGGTCCCCCGCGACCCCTACAGACACGGTAGCCGGACGCGGCGCGCGTGTCTGTGCCCTGTTCGTAGCGCGAGTGTGTCGGTGTGGCGATGGCCATGGTTCTCATCCCGCCGGGACTCTGAACGCGTCGTCTTCGCGGTCGGGCGCGTTCGCCAGCGCCTCCTCGACGGATAGCGACGGCTGCGGCTCGTCCGCCGCCCAGACGTTCGAGAGCTCGAGCGGATGGAGGGTCGGCTCGACGTCGGCCAGGTCGAGCTCGGAGACCTTCCCGACGGCCTCGAGGATCGCGTTCAGCTGCTCCGCGAACCGGTCGAGCTCGTCGTCGGTCAGCTCGAGCCGCGCGAGCTTCGCCACGTGCACCACTTCTTCGCGTGTGATTGCCATCCGCTCGGTCATCCTCCCAAAAGGAACGGGAAGGGGCCTCGTTCCAAAACGAACGGGGCCCCTTCCGGAGCCCCGTGTGCTTTCGGTTCCGGAAAAGGGTCTAGATCGCCTGGACGTTCGCCGCCTGCAGGCCCTTGTCGCCCTGCACCACGTCGAATTCGACCTGCTGACCCTCGGTCAGCGACTTGTAGCCTTCCCCTGCAATCGCCGAGAAGTGGACGAAGACGTCCTCGCCGCCTTCGCGCTCGATGAAGCCATAGCCCTTCTCGTTCGAGAACCACTTTACGGTGCCCTTGGGCAAATCGGTACTCCCTTCGTGCCAACAAACAACGACGGCCCGGGCACCGAGCCGCCGACCTACTGTGAAGCGGCGCGAACCTTAGCGCCGGGTTTCGGGAAACGCAAGAAGCCCGCGGCGGTAGCGTGCGGCTCGTAGCGTATTGCGCAGGAGCATCGCGATCGTCATCGGTCCAACGCCTCCCGGGACTGGCGTGAGGTGGCCCGCGCGAGCGACGGCACCGGGGTCCACGTCCCCGACGATCCCCGCGTCGGTCCGGTTGATCCCGACGTCGACGACCGCAGATCCGGACTTGACCATGTCCGGTGAGACGATGTCGGCGACACCCGCCGCGACGACGAGCACGTCCGCGTCGAGGGTGTGCCGTTCGAGGTCCTCGGTGCGGGAGTGACAGATCGTGATCGTCGCGTTCGACTGCAGCAGGAGGTGCGCGATCGGCTTGCCGACGATGTCGCTTCGGCCGACGACGACCGCTCTCGCGCCCTCGAGCTCGATTCGGTTCTCGGCGAGCAGCGCCATGATCCCGAGCGGGGTGGCCGGCACGTGGGTCGGCCGCCCGAGGTAGAGCTGGCCGGCGTTGAACGGATGGAAGCCGTCCACGTCCTTGATGGGGTCGACGGCGGAGATGATCCGCGCCTCGTCGAGATGATCCGGGAGCGGGAGCTGGACGAGGACGCCATCGATGGAGTCGTCGTCGTTCAGCTCGGCGACTACGCGCAGCAGCTCGTCTTCGGCAATCTCGCCGGGGAGCTTCCGGTCCACCGACCGAATGCCAGCCTCCTCGGCGGCGGCGTGCTTGCGCCGGAGGTAGATCGACGAGGCCTCGTCGTCGCCGATCTGAACTGTCGCCAGCCCGATCGTGCCGAGCTCATTTACCTCCTCGGCGACCTCCGCCCTTATCCGTGCGGCGAGGTCAGTGCCCCTCATCAGCGTCGCGGTCATCGCGGAGAGGAAAACAGAAAGCTA
>Ga0207675_100003925_pt1 | contig 14438 bp, 10 predicted proteins | sample KBSSwiS42_FD_184305 | JGI IMG/M metagenome (GOLD analysis project Ga0207675, IMG submission 184305) | Switchgrass rhizosphere microbial communities from Kellogg Biological Station, Michigan, USA - KBS Switchgrass S4-2 (SPAdes) (version 2) | ecosystem: Host-associated > Plants > Roots >... | reverse complement strand
CAAGGGCATCGACATCTCGAGCTACTCACAAGCCAAGCTCAACGCCGTAGCGAGACAATTGAATGAGAGGCCAAGAAAGACGCTTGGCTACCAGACGCCGGCTGAGATGTTCAGCCATACCGTTGCGTCGACCGGTTGAATCCGCCAGGCATTGAAGGCGTTCGGTAAGGTTGCCGTAAGGTGATCTTCTCAAGTGGGCATCGGCTCCAAGGTGATCCCTGCCGCAACCAAGCGCTGGCCCAGTGCGAGGCCCAGCCCGCTCGCGGGCGTGAGGACGCCGCCGCCGCGCTGGCCACCCGGAAGGGCTTGCGGTTGCGTCGCCAGCGCAAGGGCCGATTCGCAGACGAACTTCGTCGTCGCGCGGTTGCCAGGGTCGCCTTGGCCCGCGACGCCACCCCGCAGCACCTTGCCACTGGCGGTCTTGCCGACGAGCTCGCAGCGAAACGATCCGCCGTCCATCGTGCTCTCCGACGGACCCTGTCCAGGTGATACCGCGGCGGCACGGGCCAGTGCGCGCCAGGTCTTGAAGCGCATCGCCGCCTGTCCCAAGCTCATGCCGATGCTGATGCCCGTGGCAGCCGCAGCGGCGAGCGGCCCTCTGCCGAAGCGCATGTACTCCTGGTAGGTGAAGTGCGCGCCGTAGGCCGCGTCGCCGCGCGCTCTCAGCAACGCAGCCGTGCGGCGCACCACCCGGGTGTTGATCGGCCCCATCACGAAGGGGCCCACCCATGCGTCGAAATCAGCGTCGTGATGCGGTGCCACGGGGTCCGCATGCTCGGTCGGGTTGCGCGGTACGGAGTTCGGGGGATTGAGCAGAAACGGGTCGGCGAGCAGCCGGTCCTGGCCGGCCTCGATCAGGTTCAGTGCCGAAGCCAGCGTGCCGCCGTTGAGACCGCCCCGCATCGAATGGCAAGCCTTCACGTCCACGCACTGCTCACCGTGCCGTCGCCAGATGGTCTCGGCAACCAGCCACGCGCCGAGATCGGACGGCACCGAGTCGAATCCGCAGCAGGGGATGATGCGCGTGCCGTCCCGCGCAGCCTGCGCATGGTGACGATCTATCAGCGCGCGCACCCAGGGCGTTTCGCCGGTGATGTCGACGTAGTGGGTGCGGTGCGCCACGCAGGCCGCGACGAGCGCGCTGCCATGGAGAGCAAACGGGCCCGCGGTGCTGAGAACCACCACGGCCTGCCCGGCCAGCGCGCCCAGCGCCTTGTCGTCGGCCGCATCGGCCACGATGATCCCGGCGCCGGCGGCACCAGGTCCGCAGGCTTGTTGCACCTGCTCGAGCTTTTGCGCCGAACGGCCAGCGAGCGCCCAGCGCACGCCGTTGGCATGCGCGGCGAAGTGAGCCACCGTCTGGCGGCCGACGAAACCCGTGGCGCCATAGAGCACCACGTCATACGACCGGCGGGTCGAGGTCCGCTTCGCATTCACAGTCATTCTCCTTCGATCGGTCGCTCTAACCGATCATGATCCGTCGGCACCTCATCGAACGGCACCGTGTGCAGCGCGATGACGCGAGCTCGCATCTCCGGCGTCGGCGTTGAGCGCAGGGGCGAACGTAACGAGCGAAGCGCGACGACGTGCCGGGGCTCGTGTGCCCCAGCGACGGTTCTGTTAAGCAGGAAGACGTCATCACGCTGATTGTCCCCGGACGTTAGATCGGGCAAGCGGATTTGGGAGGCTTCGTTGCGGTAAATGAATTCAATCTTGCGTAGAAGAGCGGCGGATGACTCATCCCTCGGTCCGTGCGTGCCGCTATCGGCCACAGCATGCAGCCCAGCAAGCGTGCCAAGACCACGCGCTGCTCAGGGGCGAGTAGGGTGTCGACAATCATTCCCCCGTCGCGCCGCTTCGGATGGAGCGGCTGGCGTTTAGGCGTCAAAGAAAGCACCTGACGCTCCGTCGACTTCGGGAGCGCGATGATCCCCCTGGTGCTGATGCGATGACCGGCCCGACCGGCCAGCCCGCCCGGAGGCCCGGTCTGCCGCCGGCAAGCGGCAGCGTCGGAGCATCGCAATCTGCTGTGTCCGCCGCCAAGCCGCCCACGGAAAGTCGGTTGGTGCGGCCTCTCCTCTCTTCAGCACCTTCTCTCGGGCAATCCTGTGATGGCGACGATGAGCACGGCGCTCGCATTGGACCGTCGCATGCGCAATCTCGAACTGGCTAGCGCCAACGGCGATGCCTCGGCCGCGTTAAGGGGCCGCTCTCCGGCCGATAATTGCCTTCGATGCAGGACCTTGGTCACAAGACGGACACGGACGTTGATTTCATCGCGCCCCGTCTCAAGTCGCGCCGCCTATTGCAGGTCATCGTCGCCACGATGATCGGCCTGGCAATCAGCGGCGCGATCAACCTGATCGAGGGCGACTGGACAAACCTCAACGTTCATGTGCCAGCGCAGCTTGCGTTGCTTGGTGCGCTATGGGCGTTGCGCAAAGCCCGCTTTGCGCTCGCGAACACGGTCCTTCTCGTCACCGCCACCGTCTCGATCAGCGTGCTCGTCTGGCAGAACTCAGGCCTGCGCGATCCGGCGATGATCGCCTACCCCGCTATCCTTGCCTTCGCAAGCACGATGGGCGGCCGGCGGTTGTTCCTCTTCTTGCTCGCCATGATCCTGCTGGTCGTGGCGTTGGTAGGTGTCGCCAACCTGCAGGGCTGGCACGTCAATCCAGTGCCCAGGCACACTCTGGGCAGCATGATCAACGTGAGCGTCGTGCTCTCGCTGACCGCGTTCCTCATCTGGCTGATGGCCGGCGACCTACGCGCCGCGCTTGCGAAGCTGACGGCTGAGAACGAACGCGTGCGCCGGTCACAGATGCGCATCGAGTTCCTGGCGACTCACGACTCCCTGACCGGGCTGCCAAACCGAATACTCGCGCGCGATCGGTTTGGCCATGCCATCGCCCTCGCCCGACGCCATCAAACAATGGCGGCTTTGGTCTTTCTCGACCTCGACAACTTCAAGAGCGTCAACGATTCGCTTGGTCACCCCCGGGGCGACGAGTTGCTGCGTACGGTCGGCGACCGGCTCACCAAAGTCCTGCGCGACAGCGACACGGTCTGCCGTCAAGGCGGCGACGAGTTCTTGATTTTGCTTGGCGACGTGCGCGACCGTAGTGACGTGGCCGAGATCGGCGAGAAGCTGCTCGGGCAACTGACCGCACCGTTCCTGCTTGACGGGTTGGAGGTCTCGACATCGGGTTCGATGGGAATTGCGATGTATCCCAACGACGGAGCCGATTTCGACGAGTTGCTCAAGAGAGCAGACATTGCGATGTACGCTGCCAAGGATGCTGGGCGCAATGCGATCCGCTTCTTCGCCAACGAGATGAGCTTGAGTGTTCTGGAAGATGTGCATCTGGTCTCTGGCATGCGCACTGCGCTCGCCCGAGGCGAGTTCATGCTGCACTACCAGCCGCAATTCGATCTCGCCAGCGACCGCGTCGTCGGCGCCGAAGCACTACTACGTTGGCGCCATCCCGAGCTCGGTCTCGTGCCGCCGAGCCGCTTCATCCCCATCGCCGAGCAGTCAGGGCTCATCATCGAGATCGGCGCCTGGGTGCTCGCCGAAGCGTGCCGACAGATGCAGCTTTGGCGCGCGATGGGCCTTGCCGGTCTGACGATCTCCGTCAACGTCTCCTCGCTACAGTTTCAGCGCGAGGTGATTGAGACCGACGTCGTCAATGCACTCGACGCCTCGGGTCTGCCTGCGTCGGCGCTTGAGTTGGAGCTGACGGAGTCGCTGCTGATCCAGGATTCGAGCATGATTTCTGCGCTGTTGGGCCGCCTCCGGGGACGCGGCGTGAGTTTTTCCATCGACGATTTCGGGATCGGCTATTCGAACCTCGGCTACCTTAAGCGCTTCGAGGTTTCACGCTTGAAGATCGACCAGTCCTTCATCCGCAGGCTGACCGATAGCAGGCACGACGAGGCTATCGTGCGGGCGATCGTCCAGATGACCACCAGCCTGGGGCTGGTGGCGATCGCCGAAGGTGTCGAGAGCGAATCGACGTTGGCTCGGTTGATTGATCTGGGCTGCCACGAGGGACAGGGGCTCCACTGGGCGCCAGCAATGCCTCCCGGAGAATTTCTTGAATTCTTCAGGAAGTGGCGGTCGATGAGTTGGATGCCCAGCGAGCGAACAGCGGCCGGCGCACGAGCAGTCGGCCGCTAGGGACTGCAATGGACGTTCTGCGCGGCGGAAGGGCGTCGGCTGTCAAGAGCGGCCCCTCAGCACGGCGACTGTCGTCCAGGAGCCGCCGATCACGACCGCTCGCTGTCGAGTGGTCAGAGCCGGTTGGAGTCTCGCGTGAGCCGCGTGAGGACTACCACGCACCACTTCCGTGGCTATGAAACCATTCAGCGCTGGCCAGCCCTTTGACGGCGACACGTGCTGAGGATTGAGCAGACGTTTCACCGGGCCGGCATTGAGAAAGAGTACAAATCACAGTACAACTCGCTATGTTGCGACGCTCACAACCGAGGTGAGCCATGATGTTCGAACGAGCAGCCGATCGTCCTAGCCGCCGAGAGGTGCGGTCGTCGTGCACGCGCCGAGCAATGCTGCCAGCACGAAGATGGACGAGCGCATCTGCTTGATGCAAGACTGCCCTGTCGCTTGTTGCAAGACTAGCGCCTTGAAGTCCCTGGCGTGGGTGAGCAGCTCAGACCGGACTTGACGACTGCTTGTACTTGCCGAGCTGGATCATGTGCTTGTCCAGATCTCCGAGCGTCTTGTCGTTGACCTTCAACTCCCTGATCGCCCCGTCGAGCTCGCCGGTCAGGAGCTTCTGCGCCTGCTGTATCTTCTTGGCGTCCTTCTTTGCGTCGAGCTTGAAGTCGTTCTTTTCGATCCTGGCCCGGAACTGCTCGAGTGCATTGAGGAACGCCGCGTTGGCGTTGTCCAGCTCGAGCAGCTTGGCTTCGCACGCTTCGCGCGAGGCCTTGAACGCCGTATTCACGTCGTCGAAGGCCTTGCTGGCCTTCAGGATCGGATCCGCCAGGTCTGGAACCTCGGCGCCGTCGCCGAGAGCCTTCAGGGCCTGTGCCTTCGCCTTGTCCCAGTCCGCCATGATCAGTGACTCCAATAGCAAGGGCAGGTCGCCGATCCCGCCCACGATCCACCAGCGTCAGCGCGACATCTTATCGCCGCGCCAGGTGGCACGGTGGCCGGTCTCGGCATGATTGCAGCGATACCGCAAGGCAAGGCGCCGACTGATCATCTGACTTGTGGAGATCTCGAGCCGCTGCCCGGCCGTCGAAACCTTGATCGGCGTATCGAGTTGGCGTTCAATACCTCGAGGTTCGAGATCGCGCCGGCCATTCGCAGGACGAGAGGAGAAAGACATGGGTACCAAACCTCTGACGGGTGCGCAGCAGACGTGGCTCGATGACCTGGGCAAGCTGGTCGGCGTGGTGGCCGGCGGCAATGCGGCTGTCCCGGAAAAAGAGCGGGCGCGCGGCCAGCAGGGCCCGCGCGAGAAGACCGAAGGGCAGGGCGAGTTCATCGGCAGCAAGGGCGTGCTCGTGTTCGACTTCGCGCCCGGCTCGGCGGCCCTGACTCCCAACCAGGAACGCGTGCTGATGAGCCAGCAGGTCAAGTTCTCGAGCCGTGGTGCCCGGGTGCGAATCGTTGGCCATTCATCGGCCGAGGAAGATGCCAGCGTCGCGCAGAAGCGAGCCGATGCGGTGGCGGCCTTCTTGCGCGCCGACCCGAAGCACCCGGTGCCCGACGCCAACATCCTCGAAGCGAAGGGTGTCGGCGCGGCGCGGCCGATCGCACCCGAAGGCGACAAGGGCAAGGTGAACGAGGCGAACCGGAAGCGGAACCGCAGCGTCGAGGTCGTCATGACGACGGCGGGAGAGTACCTCGGCGGAGGCGATGTCGGCGTCGATGCCGGCAAGGTCGGCAAAGACGCGCCGCAGCCGAACGAGAAGGCCGGCGATGCGGTCGGGTACGCCGACATCGTGGCGGCGGTCATCGAAGGCGTGTTCGAAGGAACCGCGTTGGGCTTTGCCGCCGCGTTCGTAGGACCGGCAGCGTTGATGGCGCACGTCGCGCTGGCCCAGGAGGAAGCCCGCGCATCGCAGCAACGCATCGCCTATGCCGACGGCGTTCGCAACTGCGCGGATGCCGCCCGCGACTTCATCGCCAAGCACCACGCGAGCGTCGCCTATGGCGACGTCGAATCGGCGGCAATGCCCAAGATCGACGACATGACCTACTTTCCGGCGAGCGCCGGCGAGGCAACGCAGGCCGCGTCGATGGGCATCAAGTCCGCGGTCGACGCGTTCGACCCGGCGATGCGCCGGACGGAGGCGTTCGTCCGCAAGCGTCTCGAAGCCAAGGGGCTGAAGGGCCCGGACCTGCAAAAGGTCTACGACAAGATCATCGACGACATGCGCGGCAAGATCGCTTACGCGCTGGCCGACGCGCTCAAGGCGAAGGCGCGGGAGCTTCGTCGCGGGTGAGACGAGCGGCTACTTCCCCAAGACCGGCGCCGAAATGGCGCCCGCCGGCTTCACCGCTTTCGCCGTCTCTCGCCGTCGAGCGTGGCTACATGCCTCGGCTAACTTTGCCGGGCCAAGACGGGCTTGAAATTTCTGCTGCTGAAGCAGGCGCGACAGACGAACCGTTGACGTGCAAGCTTTGGATCGACGTCGCGCAGATGACTCTGGGTTCGCCGAGGTCAGTGCTGAACGGCGCCCGCGAAGTCCGCCGTCACCTGCTCCGTGCTAGACCAGCAGAAGGCCACAGAGAGGCCCCGTCCTTTGCGGAGCTGAGCGCAACATTCGTCGAAGCCGCCAAGAGCGATCTGCGCGAGCCGCGCCGGCCAGGGCTTGACCTGCATCAATCCGGGCGCGCTCAGTCGTGCCGAAACTGCGGCAGGAGGTGCGCACCATGGACGACCGTCTGCCGCCGGCCGCCGCCGAGACCGGGCCGATCGATGCCTTCTCGCAGTGCCATGCGGGGATCCTCGCGGGTCTGTCCCGCTTCGCCGCGCTGCCAGAGCTGGTCGACGCCGCAGCTCGCTCGCGGAAAGTCGCCAGCGACACACTCGGGTTGTTCGACAGTGCCGTGCTTGAACACCACGCCGAAGAAGAAGCCGAATTGTTCCCCGCGGTGCTGCGCAGCGCCAAGCCTGGGCGCGAACTCGCGCGGGTCGTCGAGATCACGGAGCGCCTGGTGCTGGAGCATCGCATGATCGAAAAGCTCTGGAGCCGACTCAAGCCGTCGGTGGTGGCAGCCGCGGCCGGCAGGGCCGCCGATATGGACTTGCACGAGGTTGCCAGACTGGTCCGCACGTACACCGCGCATGCCCGCCTGGAAGAGACCGAGCTGTTACCACTGGCGCAGGAGATCCTCGAACGCGACGGCAATTATATGGCGGCCTTGGGCGTGTCGCTGCACATGCGGCACGTGCCGCCGGTGGTCGGCTACATCTGAGGCCGCTCGGGCGGCCTGGGGGCGTGATCTCCGGTGCGGCGGCACGCGCTGCCCTCAGAGAAGGTTGTCGTGCAAGCGCCACTGGACGATGCGTGACGCCGCCGTGCCCCTGCCCGAGGGTTGGGAGAATGCGGGCATGCTTCTGGATCAGCCGCTCAGCCCCTGGCGTCTATCGGTCGCGCTGATGACGGATGAGGCGAAGGCGGTGAAGCCGGTATCAGTCTCGGCATTGAAACGCAAAAGGCGCTACGCCTCCCGACGTAACGCGTTGAATTTCTGGCTCGCCGACCTGGGCTCGAACCAGGGACCTACGGCATGACAGTTGGCGCCAGTCGTCAGCCGTTTTCACTGAGCCGGAGTCGCTAGACTCAGTCGCCGAATAACGGCAACTGCTCCAAGATGACCACGCAGAAAGAGCACCGCGTGCGAAGGGGGGTTTTCGTCTCCTACGCACGCCGCGATGGCGAATCGCTTGCCCGGGATTTGTGTCAAAGGCTCCTGGCGCATGGTGTTCCCGTCTGGCATGACCGGTCGAGCATGGAAGGCGGAAGAGATTGGTGGGATCAGATCAAGCGTGCGCTGCGCGAAGTCGAGTTCTTGGTGTTGATAATGACGCCGGGAGCCGTTCAATCCGAGACTGTCCGTCAGGAATGGCGCATTGCGCGACAGCAGGGAGTTTGTGTGTTCCCTGTGATTGCCGACGCGGGCATCGGGATGGATGTCTTGCCTCGTTGGATGCGGACCGTCCATTGGTATGACCTCGCTCACGAGGAAGCCAAGCTACTCAACGATCTGAATACGCAATGCCGCGTGCGACGGGTTCCTTTCATGGTGGAACCGCTCCCTGTCGATTTCGTGCCGCGAAACTCGGAATTCGAGCAGCTCAAGTCATCACTTCTCACCGCGGACCGAGAAGAGCCGGTAGCGATCACGGCCTCGCTCCGCGGCGCAGGGGGCTACGGAAAGACAACACTTGCGAAGGCGATCTGCCACGACGAAGACATTCAAACTGCATTCGATGACGGGGTTCTCTGGGTCACCCTTGGAGAAGCACCAAGTTCTGCAGCGCTCCTCTCAAAGATCAACGATCTGATCGAGACGCTCGGCGACGAACGTCCCAGCTTCGAAGGCATTGACGCCGCATCCGCCCGGTTGCGCGAAATGCTTGAGGATCAAGACGTCCTCCTAGTGATCGATGATGTATGGCGCGCCTCGGATGTTCGTCCCTTTCTAGGCCTGGGCCCCCGATGCGCGCGGTTGATGACCACCCGCCGGGCAGACACTGTTCCACCCGACAGCGTAAATGTGTTCGTCGACCAAATGCAGCTGCAGGAAGCGACCACGCTCATCTCAAGGGGTTTGCCGAGGAGTCGCCACGGCGCATATGGCCAGCTCGCCGAACGGCTCGGGGAATGGCCGCTCCTCTTGAAGCTTGCCAACTCGTGGCTCCGCAAGCGCATTCAGGAGGCTGAAGAGCCGGTCGACAAGGCGCTCAGCAGTCTTGACGCGGCCCTCGTCAGGCGTGGAGTCATCGCATTGGATGCGCGAAACGCCGAAGAACGCAACACCGCGGTTGCAAAGACGCTTGACCTTAGCTTCTCCAGCTTGATCTCCGCAGACCAGAGCCGTCTCGTCGAGCTGTCGATCTTCGAAGAGGATCTCGATATTCCCTTGACAGTGCTCGAGCGTTATTGGGCACGAACTGGCGGCCTCGATGCGCTGGAGACCGAGGAAACCTGTCAGCGGCTATTCGACGAGTCATTCCTCGTGAGCCTAAGTCTCGCGGAACGGACCATTAGATTGCATGACGCGATTCGGTCGTGGTTGCTCACGCGTTCAGACGAAAAGACTCGCGCGGAGATGAATTGCCGCCTCTTGGGCAGCTACGCGTCATCCGGGACCGATTGGCAAGACATTGCAGACGATGGTTACCTCCATGCACATTTAGGTCGACATCTCGTGGCTGCGGGCCGCCAAGAGGAATTGAAGGACCTTCTTCTGAATCTCGCGTGGATTGAAGCGCGTCTTGGTGTGAATCGCGGTGTTGTCGGGGGCGCTTGGGCCGAGGTCCACGCGATGATGCGCGACTATGACCTCATGCAGGCCGACCCCGAGGTAGCAATCGTTCGTGAAGCGTTGCTGCTTTCCACTCACGTCATAGCCAAACGTCCCGATCAGGTGGGATTCCAGCTATTCGGCCGTCTTGGTTCGAGTGACTCAGCACGCGTGAGGCACTTGTGCGACCAAGCGATCGCAATGGGATCCTGTCGCGCGCTCGTACCGTTGCGATCCGCACTGACATCGCCAGGCAATCTGCGGCTCACACTGGGCGGGCACGCGGGTACGGTGCAGGGAGCCGTGTTCGTTCCTCGAACGTCCTGGGGGCTCTCATGGTCCGTCGACGGGAACTACAGGCTTTGGGATCTGCAGCGTGGCTCGCTCATCCACGAGCTGAACGTCCCGTCCAAAACTGCCCCAGGGCTGGTAGTGTTAGCCGAGCGGCACAGAGCACTTCTTTGGTATGACAACGGCACGATGGCTCTTTGGGATCTCGAGAGCGGCCGGCTTGGCGATGCACTCGCTGGCCACGAGCGCGAAGTCTTAGGGGCACTCCTACTCTCCGACGGCCGTAGCGCTCTGTCGTGGTCGCGGGACCTGACGCTGCGGCTCTGGGATCTTGTACAAGGTTCCGTCAGGCACACGTTGACTGGTCATGGTTCTCGTCCGATCGGGGTGCAGCTGCTTGCGAGTGATCGTCAGGCATTGTCCTGGTCCGAGGATCGGACGCTGAAGCTTTGGGACTTGGAGCAAGGTCGACAGCTCCTTAGCCTGAAGGGACACGACTTGCGCATCCAAGGTGTCGCTCTGATTGGCGACAGGGAAGCAGTGACGTGGGCCCGCGACCGGACCATCCGGCTCTGGGACCTCGTTGAAGGCAGGCAAGTTCGAGCAATTGCCGCCCATGCCCGAGAGGTCAGGGGTCTGGCGTTGCTTGCGGACGGTCAGGAGGCGCTGACGTGGTCCACCGATCGCACGCTGAAGCGCTGGGATCTCCGTTCTGGAGAGATGATGGTCCACTTCGCCGGCCATGAGGCGGCCGTATTGGGTGCTGCCGTGCTGGAGGATAAGAGACAGGCCTTGTCGTGGTCGGCCGATGGGACGCTCAGGATCTGGAGCCTTGATCAAGGCGAGTCGATCGCCATCTTGAGCGACCACAAGCGCGAAGTGACCGGCTGCCTGGTGTTGGAAGGCGGACAAAGAGCCCTCTCCTGGTCGGCGGACCACACCATCAAGCTGTGGGATATCGAACACCGTCGGCTGATCAGCACATTGGCGGGCCACGAGGACGCCATCCTGGGCTTGACGCAGTGTGGACACTTGGCCCTGTCCTGGGCCGCAGATCGGACCCTCAAGCTCTGGGACTTGAAACGCACTTCATTGGATCAGAGCGTCGATGGCGAAGAGCCTTTGCGGGGTCTTACGACTCTCTCCGATGGTCATGTGGCGCTTTCGTGGTCACATGACCGTGCGGCTCGAGTATGGGACTTGGATCGTGGTCTCTTGTTATCCGCTCTCAAGGGACACACCCGCGGCATCCGTGGCACAGCCGTCTCTGCTGACGAGCGCCAGGTCCTCTCGTGGTCGTTCGACGGAACGCTGAAGCTCTGGGACCTCAAACGGTTCCAACCTCTGCACACCTTCATTGGGCACGAGCGCTCGGTCGTTGGCGCCATGTTCCTGAACCAAGAAAAGTCACTGCTGTCGTGGTCGAACGATGGCACCCTCAAGCTTTGGGATCTTGGCACCCGTCAGCTCATGCACACGTTCAGCGGTCACCGGCTGGGCATCAAAGGAGTTCGCGTGCTTGCGTTCGACCAGGTCTTGTCCTGGTCACACGACGGAGGCATGAAGATCTGGGATCTACGTTCCCAGACGCTGGTGCGCAGTCTTGCAGGCCATGATCGCTCGATTGATGGCGTCTCACTGCGTGTGGGAGTTGGACAGGCGCTCTCGTGGTCCGAGGATCGGACATTGCGCATCTGGAATCTCGTGACGGGTGAGTTGCTGCGTACGCTGACCGGGCACGAGGGTGCGGTTCGGGGAACTCGGGTTGTGGCCGATCGACGGCAAGTACTGTCTTGGTCACAGGACCGCACCCTACGAGTATGGGACCTCGACAGCGGTGCGCAACTGCATAAGTTCGCCCAGCATACTTCCGCAGTGACCGGGGCTTTCTTGTTCGGCGATGGCAAACGAGCGCTTTCCTGGGGAAAGGATGGCCTCAAACTCTGGGACCTGAAGAAGTTCGCACTGCAAGGAGAGTTGCCGCAATCGATTAGAAAGACAAGGGGGGTGGCGCTGATCGGGGACGGGCCGCACTTTCTGACTGCAACGAGCGAACGAGAACTCCAATTGTGGAATGCCGACACCATGATGCTTCTGGACGTATATGTTGCCGATGCCGAACTCAGCATCTTCAAGATCGAATCGGCTCCCTTTCGCATCTTGGCCGGCGATGCGTTCGGACGAATTCACGTGATTCGCCTCGATCTGCCCGAGGCGCGATGAAAGCGCAATCGGACTTGCCTTGCAGGTTGACCAATGACTCGCAGCAGGGCTCACGCGCTGCGACTTTCATCGGTCCTGAGCCAAGGTCCGACTTCTTGATGCTTCGCGGTATTGAGTGTCCCCTTGCTGAGTGACGACTCTCCCATGTCCGCCGCGACCGAAGCCAGCGAAGGCGGTGAAGCCGGTATCAGACTCGGTACAGAAGTGACGAAGGGGCTACGCCTCCCGACGTAACGCCTTGAATTTCTGGCTCCCCGACCTGGGCTCGAACCAGGGACCTATGGTTCTCCACCACATGGGCATGAAGCTTTCGCCCGTAGTCAGAGTCTTGCCAGACGGTTTTCTCGCCGAACGCGCCCTGCCGCTGCGGCGCCCGCCGGCGCGTCCCGCGCCGGGACGCAACCATCGCTTCGGTTGCGTGCCGCCCTGTGCGACACTGCCGTCAATGGGACGGAATGACTTTCAGCGGCACAATCAAAGGGACGGTTAGATGGGCAATCCCAAGGAAGACGAAATCGTCAAGCAGGTCGGCGCCAACCTGGAGTCTTGGTACAAGCGCAACGGCAGCCGCATCAAGCTCATGGACGACCTCACGCTCGACTGCGAGGTCTGCAAGACGAAGGAGGCCAAGGAGCTGATCAAGAAGGAGATCGACACCACGCTCAAGAACTTCAAGGGCGAGGTCGACAAGCTCAACAAGCAGAACGGCGAACTGTTCAAGGATGTGGGCAAGTCGGAGAAGCAGGACCTGGGCAAGAAAGCCAAGGAGGCCTTGGACAAGAAGCTCACCATCTACAACAAGGACGGCAAGAAGGTGCAGCTCAATGGCGATATGAAGGACGGCGTGCCGACCGTCGGGGTCTCGGGAAGCTTCTAGGGCGGGATCGCGGCCGGCAGAGGCCCGCGTGCTGGTGCACCAGGCGGCAAAGGGTGGTCTGCTCAGGGCCTGCCGTGCGCTCTGAAGCGTTATCTCACTCGCGCAGACCATCACCTGCAGCTTGCGCTCAAGCCGGTCCCTTCACGCGCGCATTCCACTCACCGTCCCAGCTCTGTAGCCAGAGGTTGTCTTCCAACGGGGATGGCCGCCTATCGCCAGCGGTACGAAATGATCCGGTTCGTACTTGATGGCGTCCTTCGGATTGAGGCCGGCGGGGGTCATCATGGTTCCCTTGAGCGCCTGCGTGAATGACGTAGCAGGCCTAACAGTCGCGGTGCGTGATAGCTACATAGCTAACCAAGGCCACCCCGACACCCGGCGTCCGCGAGTTGAAAAATCGGATCGACGCAACTCGACAGTCGCCAGCGTCAGTCCAAGGCGCCGTCGGCATCGACGACGCGACACGAGCCGCCCATTGGCTGCACGGACTCCATGCAGCTGGCCAGGGCACGCTCCCTCGCCTCCGTTTCCGAACCAGCGCCGGCGATCCACGCGTGCGTGCCACGGGACGAGACGGCAAAAGCCTTATGGTTCCGCGCGAGCAAATAGCCCTGTCTGTACTCGCGGAGTGCCTCGGTTGTCATGTCTTCCGGGATCTCTCCATCTGTCGCCGGATGGGGCGAACCCTCTGGCACCGGCGCAGTCGGCGACATATCGGCTGGTACCTGCGCTAAGGGTGATGACCGGGTCGCGTCCGCCGGGTCTTGCGATGTCGTTGCGTTTGACGGGGACGTCTCCGGCCACAGCGCGTTCAGCGCCGGCCCCGTTTCGATCCCGAGGATCACAGCGAGGACGATGCATATAACTCCCAGTCCGCACCACTTTAGCGGTCGCCACCATGGAGCTCGGGCGGTGCGTGTGGCTGGGACCCTCGAGGGCAAAGACTCAGGGCGCCGTGAGGTGGGCTTGGAGGGTTCCGCGCGTAGTACCGCGCCCAATGTCGCGAACCGCGCAATGTGTCGGTCCGCTCTCAGTGCGTCAACCTCTCGACGCAGCACCACGGGCTTGCCCGAGAACAGTCGTTCCGTGCGCGCTTCGTCGAGTCTTAGAGCGCGGGCCACAGCCTGTCGCACGACAGCCGGATCGTAGCCATCAATGCACTCGCCTCTGAAGACCAGCTGCAATGGGACGTCGGCGCGCGTGGGATCCAAGTTTGTAATCTCGGCGGCAACCTCTGAAGCGTATCGGAAATCAGGCCCGTGCCAGTAACCCAGACTGTGCGTGGCTGCAATCAGGGGGACCGCAGCCTGACGGGTAGAGCGATGCGATCCGCGTCCTAGCTGAACCCTGGTCGTGATGAGTTACGCAGACAAAGGCGCGCAGAGCGGCGCGCCAGATCCTCGCACGACTCGCAGCGTGGAACGCGCCGATGCACCTAAAGAGGAAGCAAGGCCGTTCGGCTAGGGCCTGTTAACACAAGCGCAGTCCGTCGGCGACCAGCACGAAGCTGATAAAGCCGAGGAACATGACGTCGAGCTT
>Ga0207675_100003922_pt1 | contig 14444 bp, 4 predicted proteins | sample KBSSwiS42_FD_184305 | JGI IMG/M metagenome (GOLD analysis project Ga0207675, IMG submission 184305) | Switchgrass rhizosphere microbial communities from Kellogg Biological Station, Michigan, USA - KBS Switchgrass S4-2 (SPAdes) (version 2) | ecosystem: Host-associated > Plants > Roots >... | reverse complement strand
GGTCTCGGAGATCCTCGCCCAGGAGGCGGACGAGGCCGATCGACGCGTGGAGCTGTACGCCAAGATCGCGGAGATCGCCGAGCAGCGTCTGGACGACGCGCCCCGCGCGTTTGAAGCCCAGGCCAAGGCGCTGATCATCGACCCGACGCTGGAGCCCACCGTTCTGGAGCTCGAGCGCCTGGCAGAGTTGGCAGATCAGTGGCAGCGCCTCGGGCAGCTATATCACGAGGTGGCCGATCGGCTTGGCCCCGGCGAGCTGTCGCGCGCCTATCGGCTGCGTGCCGCACGCAACGAGGAGCGGCTCGGCAACGTCTCGGCCGCGGCCGCCAACTACGAGCGGCTGTTGGAGATGGACCCGACGGATGTCGAGACGCTGCAAGCGATCGACGCGCTCTACCGCGGCGCAAACCGCTGGGAAGAGCTGATCGGTGTGTTCCGTAGGCGTATCGACCTGAGCGACACGGACGAAGAAACCACGCGCCTGTACGCGCAGCTGGCGGGCATTTACGAGGAAAAGCTGGGGCGGCCCGAGGACGCCATTCTGGCCTATCGCGAGGTGCTCGCGCTCGACCCGACCAGCGAGGCGGCTCTGGCAGCTCTCGACGGCCTGTATTCGCGGGGCGAGCTGTGGCGGGAGCTGGCGGAGAATCTGGAGACCCGGCTCCAGCTCGCCGATACCGAGGAGAAGCAGCGCACGCTGATGCTGCGTCTGGCGGACTTGTTCGAGAAGCGGCTCGGTCAGGTCACGCGAGCCATCGACACGTACCGCGACGTGCTGGAGCGCGACGCGTACGATCAGAACGCGCTGAGCGCCCTGGAGCGCCTGAGCCGCGGCGAGCATGAGCTGCGCATCGCGGAAATTCTCGAGCCCCTGTACCAGCAGCAAGGTGACTACGAAAAGCTGGTCGGCGTGTACGAGGTCCAAGCACGCTGCGCCGATGACAGCGCTCGCAGGGTAGAGCTGCTGCACCGCATCGCCAGCTTGCATGAGGACATCGGCAACAACGTCGAGAAGGCATTCCAGACGTACGCCCGCGCCCTCTCCGTCGAGCCGCTCGACGAGACGACCGTCGAAGGGCTGGATCGCCTGGCACGCGCCGGAGATCGATTTGCGCAGCTGGCCCGCGTGTACGAGGACCTGGCGGCGTCGCAGACCGATCCGGAGCTGGTCGCGCACTTGTATGGCTCTGCGGCGCGCGTGGTCCAGAACGAGGTGCGCGACGTCGATCGCGCCATCGAGCTGTATGGCAAGGTGCTCGAGGTTACCCCGCGCGATCTCGGCGCGGTGGAGGCGCTCCAGCACCTGTTCCATACGGCGGAGCGCTACGCCGAGCTTTCGGCGATCCTGCAGCGCAAGAGTCAGGTGCTCGAAGACCCCGCCGAGCAGAAGTCCGCGCTGTATCAGGCGGCCCTGCTCGAAGAGGAGGTGCTGAGCCGCCCCGAGTCCGCCATTGCCGTCTATGAGGCGGTGCTCGCGGTCGAGCCCGACGATCTGCGTGCGCTGGACGCGGTGATTCGGCTGTATCTGGAGCTGGCCCGCTGGGAGGAGCTGCTTGCCGCGCAGCTCAAGAAGGTCGATCTCGTCCATGGGCCAGACGACAAGAAGGCCATCTACTACCAGATGGGGGCGGTCTACGAGCGCGAGCTCAAAGACGTACCGCGCGCCATCGACACCTACTCGAAAGTGCTGGAGCTGGATCCGGACGATCTGGCGGCGCTGGGCCGCCTGGACGTGCTGTATCAGACCGCCGAAGACTGGACGGAGCTGCTCACGGTGCTGGCTCATGAAGCGGAGCTCACCGGTGACCCCGCAGAGGCGGTCAGTTACCAGTACCGCATCGCTGAGCTGTACGAGAAGCGGCTCGGAGACATCGATCGCGCGGTCGAGTTGTACCGGGACGTACTCAATGTCCAGCCGGATCATGCGCCGACCCTTCAGGCACTGGAAGGCATCAAGGGGGGCGGCGGTTCGCGAGCTCTGGCCGCTGCGCAGGCGCTGGAACATGTCTACGACGCGATGGCGGAGTGGCCGAAGCTGGTCAGCGCACTCAGCGTCCAGGCGGAGCTCACCGAAGATGCGTTCCAACGTGTGGAATTGCTGCACCGCATCGCGGTGCTGCACGAGGAGCGCATCGGCGACCCTGGGGGTGCCTTCGATTGGTACGCCAAGGCCGTGCGAGTCGACAGTCGCAACGAGGAGTCGCTCGGAGCCTTTGAACGGCTGGCGAGCGCCATCGACCGCTGGCCGGCAGTGGCCAAGCTATACGAGGGCGAGCTCGAGCTGCTGAAGCAAGAGCCGGATCGCCGAGTCGAGCTCGGGCTGCGCGTGGCGCAGGTGTATGAGGTGCAGCTCGGTGACGTCGACGCTGCGGTGAACCAGTACCGCAACGTGTTGCAGGTCGAGCCTGAAAATCAGGTGGCGATCCGCTCGCTGGCGCGCATGTTTGCCAAGGCGGCGCGCTATCCCGAGCTCGCCGAGATCCTCAAGCGGGAAGCCTCGATCGGCAACACTCCCGAGGAGATCCTCGACTCCAAGTATCGCCTGGGGCAGGTCTATCAGAACCACCTGGACGACGTGGACCAGGCGCTGGCCGCCTACGAGGAGGTGCTGAACTCCGCGCCCGAGCATCCCCAGGCGCGGGCTGCGCTGGAGCAGCTGTTCTCCGAGGGCAAGAAGCGCGCAGACGTGGCCCGAGTGCTCGGGCCGCTGTACGAGGCCGGCGCCGAGTGGGAGCGCTTGATCCAGGTCCACGAGGCGCAGCTCAGTGAGATCACGGAGCCGGAGCGGCGGCTGGAGCTGTTCCAGCGCATCGCCGGAGACTACGAAGAGCGGCTCTCCGATTCGACTCAGGCCTTTGGCGTGTACGCCCGGGCCCTGAATGAGCAGCCGCTGAACGAGCGGGTGACGGATGAGCTCGAGCGCCTGGCGACCTCGTTCGAGGGTGGCTGGGAAGAGCTGGCGAACACTTACGCCGACGTGATGAGCCTAGATGGAGCCTCGGCGAACGTGCAGGCTCAGATGGGTCGCCGTCTGGCGCGCGTCTTCGAGGAAGAGCTAGCCGACGTCGAGAAGGCCGAAGAGGCGTATCGCTACGTCTTGACTGTCTCGCCGGGGGAACCCTTTGCCCTGGAGAACCTGGACCGCATCTATCTGGCCCTGGAGCAGTGGGCGGAGCTAGCAGGTGTGCTGGAGCAGCGCGCCGCCACGGCCGAGGATCTGCACCGCCGCATCGAGTTCTACTCGCGGCTCGGTCGCGTCTACGAGGAGCAGCTCAGTCAGAGCGCTGCTGCTCTGCGCGCGTATCGGCTGATTTTCGACGAGCTGGAGCCGCAGAACTCCGAGGCGAGCGCAGCGCTGGTTCGCATCTACGACAAGCGCGAGGAGTGGCAGCAGCTCGAAGAGGTCTACAAACGGCAGCTGGAGAGCGCGCTCGGCGACGTCGAGCAGGCCGACATTCGGGCCAAGTTGGCCGCCCTCTACTCGGATCGCCTGGGCCGGGACGAGGACGCGATCGACGGCTGGAAGCGCGTGCTCGACCTGCGCGGCGAGGACTCCGAGGCGCTCGACGCTCTGGCGCGTCTGTATGACAAGCTCTCGAAGTGGGCGGAGCTCGCCGACCTGCTGGAACGTCTGTACGACGTGGCCGTCGACGATGATGCTCGCGTCAACGCCTTGACGCGCCGGGCGCGCCTGTTCACGGATGCCCTGGGTCGACATGAAGAAGCTCTCAATGCCTGGCAACGCGTGCTCGACATCGACTTTGCCAACGTCGCGGCGCTGCGCACGATCTGCAAGCTGCGGCGCGACAAGTCCGAGAGCAGCGAGCTGGTCGAGGCCCTGCATCAGTACATCGATCGCGCCGCAGAGCGAATTGACAGCGACGAGCTGAGGGAGCTCTACAGGGAGCTGGCCCAGCTCTACTCGCGGGTCCTTGGTAAGCCCGAGGACGCTGCCGACGCCTGGCGCCACTTGCTGGAAGTGGACGGCAAGGATCTCGAGGCGATGGCGGACCTCGAGACCATCTACCGTGCTTCCGGTGCCTGGCCGGAGGTGGTGGATGTCAAGCTGCGTCGCGCCGATGCTCTGACGGAACCGGACGAGCGAGTGGTACAGCTGCTCGAAGCCGCGGCCATCTGGAAGGATCAAGTTGGCGAGTACGATCGCGCCGTGGACGTGTTCAGCCGGGTGCTGGCGATCGATCCGGCGCACGGCTTCGCCTTCCAGGAGATCGAAAAGCTGCACACCCTGGCCGAGCGCTGGGAGCCGCTGATCGAGTGCTACCTCGCGCGCCTCGATGCGACGCAGGCAAAGGCCGATCGCAGCGATCTGCTGCGGCGCATCGCGCGTGTGTTCGAGAAGCATCTCGCAGACGAGAATCAGGCGTTCGACGCGCTGGTCACCGCGTTCTCCGAGGACTTCTCCGACGACGAGACCGCCGCGTATCTCGAGCGTCTGGCGCAGACGACGCAGCGCTGGGCGGAGCTCATCACCACCACCAACGAGTGGCTGCAGCAGCAAACGGAGGACAAGGACAAGATCCGTCTCTGCCTGCGGCTCGGCAAGTGGTACGGCGAAAACCTGGGTCGCCCGGAGTACGCGCAGCCCTACTACGCCCAGATCACTCAACTAGATCCGCACAACGCCCAGGTGCTGCGCCAGATGGCGCACATCTACCGCCAGGGCGCGCAGTGGCAGAAGATGGCGGAGACGTTGCAGCAGGCACTCAACGTGGCCGTCGCGAACGACGACCGCAAGGTGATCCTGGTCGACCTGGGGCAGCTGCTAGACAAGCACATGCAGGAGCGGGAGCAGGCGGTGAACTACTTCCGCCGCGCCCTGGAGGTTGATCCTTATTACCTGCCCGCGCTGGACTCGCTCGAGCGGATCTACACGGAGACCGAAGAGCACGAAGAGCTCGCGCTGATGCTGAATCGCAAGGTCAAGGCGCTGCGCGAACCTGCAGACGTTGCAGCGGTCCAGCAACGACTGGGCGAGCTGTACGAGACCAAGCTCAACGCCGGGGAGAAGGCAGGCGAAGCGTACCGCGCCGTGCTCGCCTACGATTCGGCGAGTCTGCCAGCGCTGCGCGGTCTGCAGCGCGTTTGCGAGACCTCCCAGGACTGGGCGGAGCTGGTCAGTGTGCTGGAGCGCCAGCTGGATGTGGTGGAGACGGAGCGCGCCCGTGTGGACGTGCTGATCAAGCTCGCGCAAATTCAAGAAGAGCAGTTCTTGAAGGCGGACGTGGCGGCCGAGAAGCTCGAGCGCGTTCTCGAGATCGACCCGAGCGAGGTCCAGGCGTACACCGCGCTGGAGCGCTGTTATCGCCGGCTCAAGCAGTGGAAAGAGTTCGTTGCCACGTGCGAGCGTCACATCAGTGAAGTGGTGGACGTGAACACGAAGGCAGATCTGCACGAGCAGATCGCACGCGTTTACTCGGATGAGCTGGGCGAGCTGGATCGCGCGATCGACGCCTACCAGAACATCGTCGATCTGGATGACACGCGCCTGCCGGCGCTCGAGGCGCTGGCTCGTCTGCACGAGAAGCAGGGCGACACCGCGCGCAGCATCGAGGTGATGATTCGCGTGGCGGATCTCACCGCGGACGGCGCGCAACGCGTGGAGATGTACTACCGCATCGGCAAAGCGCTGGACGAGAAGCTTTCCGACCGCGCCCAGGCGCGCGAGCGCTTCGAGATGGCGCTCGATTTGGATCCCACGCATTTGCCGACGATCTCTGCGCTGCGCAGCATCGCGACAGAGGAGTCCGACTGGGACAACGTGGCGCGCTACCTGGAGCAGGAGCAGCGGCACTCCGAGAGCGCCCGCACCAAAGCCAAGCTCTTGGTCGAGCTCGGCAGGGTGCAGGACCAGATGCTCGGCGAGCATGCTTCCGCCATTGGCGCCTACGAGCGGGCCATGCAGGTCGACAAGGAGTGCGAGGAAGCTGCGCTACCGCTGGTCGAGGACTACGTGACCACCGAGCGCTGGGCGGAGGCCGCCCCGCTCGCCGAAATGCTGGTCCGCAAGAGCAAGGGCAAGGAGAAGTCAGAGCAGCATTCGCTGAATCGCTTGCTCGGCAAGGTCCAGCAGGCTCGAGGTAACTACGCCGAGGCACTCAAGGCGTACCAGGCGGCGCACCAGTTTGACGTCACGGACCCCGAGACGGTGCGTGGGCTTGCGGCGGTGTGCTTCCAGCTCGGCGATTGGCCGAGCGCTCTCAGCAACTATCAGAAGGTTCTCACCGGACTAGACGACGGCGACGTGGAGGAGCGCACCGAAGTCTACTACCGGATGGGCAAGATCAAGCAGGCCCAGGGTCAGGCCAAGCAAGCCATCAACAACTTTGAAAAGGCGCTCAGTCTGGACGCGAATCACCGCACCTCGCTCGATGCCATGGTGGAGGTGCACTCTGCCGAGCGTGACTGGCCCAATGTCGCGATCTACAAGCGCCGCGTGCTCGATCAGTTGCTGGAGGACGACGAGCGGCTCGATCTGCTGGTGAGCATCGCGGATGTATGGAGCGAAAAGCAGAAGGATGCAGCCAAGGCGATCGAAGCGCTGGAAGAGGCGCGTGAGATCCGCCCGCAGGATCACGTGATCCTGCACAAGCTGCTGGCGCTGTATCAGGAGTCGGGCGACTGGAGCCGGATGGTGGACACGCTAGCGGCGATCTCCGAGATCGAGCAGGAGCCCGGACGCAAGGCTCGCTACTTCTATACGATGGCGCAGCTCTACCGCGACAAGATCGGTGACCAGGAGCGCGCGGTCGAGCTGTTCAATGATTCGCTGGATCTCGCACCGGACTTCCTGGAGGCGTTTGAGCGCATCAACAAGATCCTGACGGTCGAGAAAAATTGGAAGCAGCTCGAACGTCAGTATCGAAAGATGCTCCACCGCATCGCCGGCAAGGGCAAAACGGATCTCGAGTTCAACCTGTGGCACCAGCTCGGGTTGGTCTATCGCGATCGCCTTTCGAACGTGCAGCCCGCTCTCGAGGCCTTCAAGATGGCCTCCAGTCTGCGACCGGAGGAGAGCCAGGAGCGCGTGATTCTCTCCGAGTTGCACGAGGTGGCAGAGCAATACGACGAAGCCATCCTCGAGCAACGCATTCTGCTGGAGCAGAAACCGCTCTCGGTCTCGCCGTATCGAGCACTGTATCGTTTGCACTCGAAGAAGGGCGCCGGCGATCAGGCCTGGTGCGCCGCGAGCGCGCTGGTCTTCATGCAGCAGGCGACGCCGGAGGAGCGAGATCTCTACGAAAAGTATCGGGTGAAGGGCATGCCGCAGGTGCGAGGGCGCCTGACCAACGAGCTATGGGCCAAGCACCTGATCCACAGCGAGGAGAACGTCTACATCTCGAAGATGTTCGAGATGATTACGCCGGCAGCGCTGCAAGCCAAGATCGCGATGCTCAAGGCCAAGCGCGAGCTGCGCGAGCTGGACAAGCGTCTCTTGCAGGATCCGAAGAACTCGACCGTGACGTTTGCCAAGACGTTCTTCTGGGCAGCCAACATCCTCGGGGTGCACGCGCCCGAGCTGTATGTTCGCAGCGATATCCCGGGCTCGGTTGTGGCAGTGCTCCCGCCTGCGTCGCTGGCGGGCCAGACGGTCCTGACGGGATTTCAGCCGCAGGAGCTCACGTTCATCTGCGGCAAGCACCTCGCTACTTACCGCGGCGAGCACTACATTCGGACGCTCTTCTCGACTCAGGCAGAGCTCACCATCATGCTCTTCGCAGCGGTGACTCTGGCGGCGCCGAATGCACCGATGCCGCCCGACATGGCCCAGCAGATCCGCATGACGGCGCAGGAGCTCGCCCGCTACATTCAGCCGGTGCAGCTCGAAGGCCTGCGGGCGGTCGTGAAGCGCTTCATCGACGAAGGCGCGAAGGCGAACCTGAAGCGCTGGAACTACGCCGTGGAGATGACGGCCGCGCGAGCCGGCATGGTGTTGTGTGGGGATCTCGACATTTGTCGAAAGGTGCTGAGCGCCGAGCAGACGCGTCCGGGTGAGCCGACTGCCGCAGAGAAGATGCAGAGCCTGCTCGCATATTCCGTGAGCGATGACTACAGCAAGGTGCGGCAAGCTCTCGGTGTCACCGTGCCCAGCTCTTGAGCTGGGCGGCGCCACTGAGTCACGCCTGTTCAGCATCAGCCTGGCCAGCAGGAGCCCGCGTTTTTGGGGCAACCGACGGGGAGCGGCGCACGATCCTCCGGGCATGACGCGCCTGGAGGATGTGCGGGATGGAAGCCCGGATTCCGGTCTGTCGACCCTCGAGCTCGACGAGCCGATGAGTGGCGGACCATGGAGCCTGGAGCTGACGGGGCCGGGCTCGCGGCGGGTAGTGCGCCTTGCCAGCGGGCAGATGCTCGCTATCGGTACCGCGCCGAGCTGCCAGATCGTGGTGGACGACCCCACCGTGAGCGGTCGCCACGTCGGAGTCACCGCCCTCGCCACGGGTATCGTCGTCGAGGATCTCGGTTCCAAGAACGGGGTCTTCGTGGGAGGCGCCCGCGTCGGCAAGGCGACGCTGCGAGGCGGACAGGGTTGCTTCTTGATCGGGCGGACTACCATCACCGTACGGCCGGGCAGCGATAGGCCCGCCGCTCCTGTAGCGCTGATCCCCGGCCTGGTCGGTAGCTCGGGGCCGATGCGGCGCTTGGCCGAGGAGATCCGCCGTGTGGCGGTGCTCGATGCACCGGTGCTGCTGCAGGGTGAGTCAGGCACGGGCAAGGACGTTGTGGCGCGCGCCATCCATGGTCTGAGCGGCCGCCGGGGGCGGTATGTGCCGCTCAACGCGGGCGCCCTCGGCGAGTCGCTGGCCGACAGTGAGCTATTCGGTCACTGTCGCGGTGCTTTCACCGGCGCGGTGCAAGCCCGCAGCGGAGCCTTCGAGCAAGCCGACCGCGGCACGCTCTTCCTGGACGAAATTGCGGACCTGGCGCCCTCCATTCAGGTGAAGTTGCTGCGCGCGGTGGAAGACGGGGAAATCCGTCAGCTGGGAGGAGCAGCGCCGATCCGGGTGCGCACACGGATCGTGGCGGCGAGCTGGGCGCCACTCGAGCAGCGCATCGAAAAGGGCAGCTTTCGCGCCGACCTGTATCACCGGCTTTCGACCTTTGTGATCCGCCTACCACCTCTGCGTCAACGCAAGACGGACATTCCGGAGTTGGTGCGGGTATTGCTCGACTCGAAGCGCGACGAGATCGGTGAGCGGCACCTGTCCCAGGCCGCGCTCGATCGCCTCAGCAGTTACGGTTTTCCCGGCAACGTCCGGGAGTTGTTCAGCATCGTCTATCGAGCCGCCGCGCTGGCGGAGGCTCGCGAGGTCGGGGTCATGGATATCGAAGCCTCCTTGCCGCTTGCTCAATCGCTCGAGGCCACGGCCACTCGATTTGACGCTCGGCACCTGCTGGCTGCTCACGGCGGCAACGTCAGCGCAGCGGCACGCAGCGCGCGCGTCGCCAGAAGCACCTTTCGTTCCTGGCTCAAACGCCAGACCGACTGTGCCGCGGCGTCCTGCCCGTGAAAGCGCGCGCCGAACGCTCCCACTAGAAATCGCGCCGACTAGAAGCTGACGTCGAGCATGACGCCGCTGAGGTCACGCGAGAACAAGGGGGTGATGCGAGCTTGGCGGCGAGAGCGCTCACCGGCGCCAGTCGTCTCCGAGGAGCTGCTGCCCGTGTCCGAGAAATACCAGACGATCGTGCCGACGGTGGCAAACGCGCCCACGCCGAGGCTCACGAGCGACAGCGTCTTCAGACGGTCGCCGCTGTCGGAACGCTCGCTGAAGCGGGCGCAGGCGTTGGCGAACTGACCGGAGACCCTGTCCGCGGACTCCTGCGTGACACTGGAATTGAAGGAATCACGACGGTTGGCGATGCCATCAGGCCCGCAAGGTACGGCGCTGCCCACCAAGTTGCCGGCGTCCACATACGACTGAAGAGCCTTCATGATCTGATCGCGAGCATTGTTGGCAGATGCATAGCGATTGTTCGCGAAGCCCGCCAGCACGGCGGACGTGCCGAGCGCCATGCCCGCCACCGTCACCGTGGCGACGGCGAGCGGGGAGCTGCCGAGCCAGCTGAAGAAGGAACGCGAGCGATGGGTTTCCGACTCCGGTTGAGTCGCGGGCGCCGGGCTCAGCTCCTGGGGCGGATACGTCGCAGCGGAGGGCGCTGCGCTAGCCGCCACCGCCGGCGCAGCAGCCGCGGCACCCGCGGTTGCCGGCGCCATGCGGCTGCCCTCGGGCAGAGCCAGCGTCACGTACATGCGCTGACCGGCGATCGCTTCCAGCGATTCGTCGGCGCTCAGCCCGCCCTTGGTAGCGCGGACAGTATGCCGTCCCGGCATCATGTACACTGCGTACGGTAGGGGTGACTTGCCTACGTCCGAGCCGTCGACGTTGATGACGGCGCCCGTGGCATTCACCTCCACGCTGACTTCCCCGACCTTGTCGCGCGCTTCTTCGAATGCGGCCTTGGCATGAGACATGGCCTCTGCCGTGGGGTTCTCGCGGATGTACTTGGCGAAGTTCTCGGCGGCCTCCGCGTAGCGCCCGGCGCGAAGCTGGCTCTGTGCCAGGTTCAGCAGCACGGCCGGGTGCGGCTTGAGCAGGTACGCCTGCAGGAACGCCAGGCGGGCCTTATCGTAGTCGTGCTGATCATAATGGCGTACCCCCTCGAGGAAGCGCTGGCGGGCGATTTCCGTCTCGCCATCGGATTGGGCGAACGCGGTCCCGGCACCCAAGAAGACGGTTGCGAGCACCGACAAGCAGAGCGTGAACGCGAGCAGCGCGCGCCAGCAGATACCCGAGCGCCAGCCGGCGCCGCGCTGTCGCGCGCTCCAGCCAGTGACCGGAACGAGAATTCGAGGAGCTGATATCCGAGAAGCCACGTGCCTCATCTACAGAGAGTTCGATCTACGGCGAAGCCGCTCGTCGCGAAGCCGATCGCCAACGAGCTGCCCGGGCAGATTCATCGAGTGGGGATCATCGGGGGCGATAATCAAAGGAGGGATCATCCAGGGGGGATCATCCAGGGGATCATCCAGGGGGGATCATCCAAGGGGATTCACAACGGATCACAGAATGGGAAACATCCAGCTAAATGCGGATGAAGGTGAACCTTGGACACTCAGAAGGGGGTGACACGAATAATGCCACCTCCCGTGTCCTTACGGGGTGAGTTTTGGCGCGTGGCGCGAGGTTTCGTCGCGTTCGCCGCGAGTGCCGCAGGTTCTTGACTGGGCTTGCGCGGTGCGGCAACGCGAGCACGAGCACTCGTGCTGCTGCCAGTCCCACTGCGCGCTTCGCGTGATACTGCTGCCGTTACCTTTGGAGCCGTGACCTTTGGAGCCGTGACCTTGGCAGCCGTGACTCTGGCAGCCGCGACCGGGGCTCTCCGCTTCTCGGAGGGCTCGCCGGCGAGGGGCTTGTCGTCCGCGACAGCGAGAATCGGGGCTGCCTGCGCCGGGGCTGCAGGCAACGGGGCTGCAGGCAACGAGGCTGCAGGCAGCGCGGAAGTGGGTGATGCGGTGCCCTGCAGCGAGGATGACGGTATGGCTGACGAGGCCGCGACCGTCGCTTCGAGAACAACGCTTCGAGCGACGGCGCTCGGTGCCCCCGTGAGCGCGGAAGAGCCGACGGCGCCCGATGCAGTCAAGCTCGCCGTGGGACGCAATGCCCGGCCACTGTCCGTGATGGCAGCGCCTGTGTCGGCTTGGGCCACCGGGTTTACGCGCGCCTGATATTCTTGCTGCAGCCAGCGGAGCGCGAGAGCTCGCTCGCGAGGCGCGCCGACAGCGAACAATGCCACGACGCCGGCGATTCCAGCCAACCCGACGAGCCACGACCGGACGGTCGAGGGCCTCAATGCGGCGACCTCCGCGGACACGTCGAGTGAGCTCTCCACGAGCGCAGACCACTGTGGGGGTGCGACGCGAGCGGACTGTTTGGGCACGGGGGCGTTTCGTTCCCAGGGCCACGACGTCGCGGCGAGACTCGGCACGTCCCGCGAGCTGGAGCGAGCCTCTGGCGCTGAAGACCCTGGCTCGGGCGGCGCTGCCTTCACGGCCACTTCTGTTGCCGGAGCCGGTGGTCGCAGCGCCAACCGCTCCAGACGAACCGTATCGTGACGGCGCCGCAGATCGCCGTCCAGCCCTGCTAGCTCGTCGATCTCGGGGCTGTTCCGCGGCACCCCCATCAACGTCTTGAAGCGCGGTCGCGGTGCCGCCTCCGCTCCCTCGGCAGTCGCGATACCGACGATGGGTGTCACCCGCACCGAGCCGGGGTCGAGCTCCGCCTCCGCGCCCGGTGTGCTGGAGGTATCCTCCGCGCGGATCGAGGCTTCGTCGGGCGAGACCGTCGCCGCTGCAGCGGCTGAGGCTTCTGACGAGCCTGCCTCGGCAGCCTGCGCTTTCCCGTTCACTCCCGACCAGCGACTATGGATCGAGTCGAACCGTGCAGCCGTACGCTCTGCTCGCTCTCGCAGCTCCTGGGCCGCGACTTCCTCGTCACTGGAGACTCGAGACGCCACATCTTTGGCCATTCAGGGCCAATCCGTTCCGCCCCCCTCCTACGACTCGTGTCGCCTGGAACGGAGCTGCGCTAGAGGTCGGGCAGGGCGGGGCCCTGCAGGACAATTCGAGCAGGGCGCGGGCCCCGCGGGGGATAACCAGAGCAGGGGCATCACCCTGCAGCAACCGCTGGCGAAGGCAACGCCCCGCAATCGTAAGGCGATTTTGCAACGCACCGCGGTTAGTGCCAGCCTAACACCGTGCCGAATGTGTGCGCAACAGAGGCCCGAACCGCGCCGCGGTTTGCGCGAGCCGATGTGGAACATCGAGACTCGACGGAGCATCGCGTCACCGCCGCTGAGAGGTTCCCGGAGCCATTGACCCGAATGGCCTGGCCAGTATGGCGTTCCACCCCGCTGCAGAACGCCTCCCTGGTTCGGTGGTTCGGCCAGCATTCTTCGTGGCTACGGCGTAATTTGGCGGCCCTGCTGGCTGCCTTGTTCTGCTGGTCTCCCGCGGACGCGGCGGCCGCTGCCAGCGTCACGCATGTCGAACGTTATGCGTCCCGCGATTCGGCGCGCATCGTTTTGTATCTCTCGGAAGCCGTCCAGTTCGAGCGCGGCTCGGCCGAAGGGGCGCCGGAGCTGGGTCAGCGCTTGTATGTCGATCTCCCCGGTGCGAGCTACGCGGGGCCGCGCAGCTTCGAGATGAAGGGGCTCGTCGAGCGAGTCCGTCTATCAGCGAGCGAAGGCCGGCTGCGCGTGGCGCTCGAGCTGTCAGGCTCGGCGCAGCAGAGCGTGTTCTTCCTGCCGCAGCCATTTCGGGTGGTGATCGATGTCGCTCGCTCGGCACCGCCGACTCCAGCGGCAGCCGTGCCTTCTGCGGCGGGACTCTCGGAGCGAACGGTACGGCGCATCGCGCTCGATCCAGGGCACGGCGGCTCGGAGTCGGGCGCGACGGGGCCGGGGGGAATCCGAGAGAAAGACATCGTGCTCGACATCGCCCATCGAGCGGCGCCGCTGCTGGCCAGAGAGCTCGGCGTTTCGACCCTGCTGACGCGGGACACGGATGACCGAGTGGCGCTGGAGGAGCGCGTCGCCAAAGCCAATGCTTTTGGCGCCGACCTCTTCGTGTCCATTCATTGTAATGCCGACCCGTCCCGCTCGGGGCGTGGCTTCATCAGCTTCGTGCTCGATGGCTCGCACGACCGCCACAGCGTGAGCTTGCTCGAACGCGAGAACGCTGCACCCGTCTCGTCATCGGACGACTTTCAACGCTTCCTGGAGCAGTTTGACGACCGCCTGGCCGCGGCACGTTCGACGCGCTTCGCTCGGCTGCTGCAACGGGCGACAGTTGCCTCGCTCGAGCCTGCCTATCCCGATGCCGTCGATGGCGGCGTGCGCGGAGCCGGGTTCTACGTTCTGGCCGGTGCTCGCATGCCAGCCGTATTGTTCGAGACCTCTTTCGTTTCGAATGAGATTGAGGGCAGGCGGCTCGGAACGTCGCGGTATCGACAGAAGCTCGCCGACGCCATCGTCAACGCAGTCCGTGCATATAAATCAGGATACTGATCGCTTGGCCTGGCGCGCGACGCGAACCTGGCTCCGGTGTCATACTTTAGCCCCCATGGGGGCGCCGGCTGGAACCGTGTGGCTTTGCAGAAGACGTCCCGGTGATTCGATTGACGAACAGGCCCACGGTTCCTATGCTGAGCGACGGGCCGCGGGGGTCCGAGCGATGACCAAAAACGCGAGTGCGACGATTGGCGCCGTGGCCGTAAGGGCGACCTTAGATGGATAAAGTCGAGTTAGAAAAGTTCAAAGAAGCTCTCGAAGCAAAGCGGGAGGAAATCATCCGTCGGGCGGAGCAAACGTTGCGCCAGGACATGGCGTTGGACTCTGACGACTTTCCGGATGAAATGGACCTG
>Ga0207675_100003919_pt1 | contig 14450 bp, 12 predicted proteins | sample KBSSwiS42_FD_184305 | JGI IMG/M metagenome (GOLD analysis project Ga0207675, IMG submission 184305) | Switchgrass rhizosphere microbial communities from Kellogg Biological Station, Michigan, USA - KBS Switchgrass S4-2 (SPAdes) (version 2) | ecosystem: Host-associated > Plants > Roots >... | reverse complement strand
CGACTACGCCCAGGTCGACTCCCTCGTCGCGCAGCAGCTGAAGGCGGCCGGGATCGACGCTACCTTCCAGGGCCAGTCGGTGGACGCATGGAACGCCGATGTCGCCTCGGGTAACTTCCAGCTGACCTCGCACTGGTCCAACGGCGGGATCAGCCCGTACAACATGTACGACGGCTGGCTGGACAGCGCGCTGTCCTCCGGCAAGACCGCGACCGGCAACTACGAGCGGCTGAAGGACCCCGCTGTCGACCAGATGCTGGCCAAGCTGGCCGGGTCCGAGACCACCGCCCAGCAGACCGCGGCGCTGGAGCCGATCGCCAAGTACGTCGCGGCGAACCTGCCGATCATCCCGACCACGACCTCGTCGCAGTGGTTCCAGTACAATTCGCAGAACTACGTCGGCTGGCCGACGCCGGACAACCCCTACCAGACCGGTCAGCCCTCCGGAACCAACAACGGTCCAGGTTCCGGTACCAACGAGGTCGTGCTCCTTCACCTCCGCCCGCGGGCTTAGCTCCCAGCGGCATGCAAGCGGGCCCGCCCCCGGCAACCCCCCCACCGGGGGCGGGCCTTTCCAGCGAACACGTTAGCCCAGCTAGTGCCGGAGGAACGAGCGTGCCGTCACGCATCGCCTTCAGCACCCTGGCGTTTCCTGACGCCACCCTGGCGGCGGCCGTCTCCGCGGGCCGCCGCTGGGGCTATTCCGGCGTCGAACTCCGGCTCATCGACGGCGAGCTCATCGACCCGGCCATGCCCGCCGAACGCCGCGCGCAGGTTAGGCGGACCCTGGCCGTGGCCGGGCTGCCGGTCGTCGCGGTGGACAGCTCGATCCGCCTCTCCGGTGACGACCCGGGTCCGGACCTGCGCCGGTTCCTCCAGCTGGCCAGCGACTGGGATGCCCCGCTCGTGCGGGTGTTCGGCGGCGACCTGGACCCGCCGCCGGCGCGCCAGGGCCGGCTCCGGGCCGCGGCACGGGTCCTGGAGCAGGCCGCGCCGCTGGCCGCCAGGCTCGGCGTGGCCATCGGCGTGGAGACGCATGACGCCTTCTCCGCCTCCTCGGCCGTGGCCGAACTGCTGGCCCTGCTCTCAGCGGACGGGGTGCCCTCGGACCTGGTGGGCGCGGTCTGGGACAGCCATCATCCGCACCGGATGGGCGAGACACCCGCCGAGGTGTACGCCAACCTGGGTCCTCGCCTGCTGCTCGCCCAGGTCAAGGACGCCCGGCGCGCCCCGGGCACCGGGGACTGGCGGCTGGTCCTGCTCGGCGCGGGCGAGGTGCCGGTCAGGGAGATGCTCGGCCTGCTGACCGCCGGGGGCTACCCGCACTGGATCTCGGTGGAGTGGGAGAAGCGCTGGCACCCCGAGATCGAGGACCCTGAGGTGGCCCTCCCCCAGCACCTGGACCTGCTGACCGCGTGGCTAGAGTCAGATCTGTGACGTCAGGCGCACCAGAGCGCGGCTTCGGGATCGTCGGCACCGGGGTGATCGCGGCCATGCACGCCGCCGCGATCGCCACCGTGCCCCGCGCCCGGCTGGCGGCCGTGACCGACGTGGCCGGCGGGGCCGCCGCGGCCTTTGCCGCCGCCCGCCGCTGCGCCGCCGAACCCGGCCTGGACCAGCTGCTCGCCCGGCCCGATGTCGACGTGGTGTGCGTCTGCGTGCCGAGCGGCCTGCACGCCGAGGTCGGCGTCCGCGCCGCCCGGGCCGGCAAGCACCTGGTGGTGGAGAAGCCGATCGACGTCACGCTGGCCGCGGCCGACCGGCTCATCGAGGCGGCCCGCGCGGCCGGAGTGGCGCTCACCGTGATCTCCCAGCACCGCTTCGATCCCGGCCTGATCGAGCTGAAGCGGCTGCTCGGCGACGGGGTCCTGGGCCGGCTGGTGCTCGCCGAGGCCAGCACCAAGTGGTACCGGACGCAGGCCTACTACGACAGCGCCGCGTGGCGCGGCACCTGGGCCATGGACGGCGGCTCGCTGATGAACCAGGGCATCCACTACGTGGACCTGCTGCGCTGGTGCATGGGCCCGGTAACCGAGGTCACCGCGGTCTGCGTCACCCAGGCGCACCAGGTCGAGGTCGAGGACACCGCGCTGGCGATCGTCAGGTTCGGCTCCGGCGCCGTCGGCACTATCTTGTCCAGCACCGCCGCGTATCCCGGTTTCCCGCAGCGGCTGGAGATCACCGGGACGGACGGCACCGTGATCGTCGAGGACGGCCGGATCGTCCGCCGCGCGTTCGGCGCGCAGGCCACGGCCGGCGATCCCGGGGAAGACGCCGACCCGGGCGCCGGGGCCGCCGGGGCTGCGGCCGACCCGGCCGCGATCGAGGTGGCCAGCCACGCCGCGCAGATCGCCGACCTGCTGGCCGCGGTCGAGGAGGGACGCGCGCCCGCCGTGGACGGCCAGGCCGGCCGCGACGCGCTCGAGATCGTCCGCGCCGTGTACGAGTCGGCCCGCACCGGCGCGCCGGTGGGGCTCACGGGTTCATGACGGTCACGCTCAGCGGCTTTGCCGACGAGATCTCGCCGGACCCGCGCGAGCAGCTCGCCACGCTCGCCACCGAGTCGATCACGCACCTCGAGCTGCGCAGCGCCTGGTCGGTCAGCGTGGCCGACCTCACCGGCGCACAGCTGGCCGAGTTCCGGGCCATGCTGGCGGACGCCGGGGTCGCGGTCTCCGCGATCGGGTCACCCATCGGGAAGATCCCGGTCGGCGCGCCGATCGGCCCCGAACTGGACCGGATGCGCCGCGTCGCGGCCACGGCCCGCGAGCTCGGCACCACGATCGTCCGCGTGTTCTCGTTCTTCATCCCGGCCGGTGAGCCGCCCGGGCGGTACCGCGCGCAGGTCATCGACCGGATGGCCGCGCTGGCCGAGATCGCGGCCGGGCAGGGGCTCGTGCTGGCGCACGAGAACGAGAAAGAGATCTTCGGGGACACTCCCGGCCGCTGCACCGACCTGATCACCTCGGTGGCCTCCCCTGCCCTGCGGGCGACGTTCGACGCGGCGAACTTCGTCCAGTGCGGCGTCAGGCCGTTCAGCGAGGCCTACGGACCACTGCGGCCGCACCTGGTCTACCTCCAGGTCAAAGACGCTCTCGCGGCCACCGGAGAGGTCGTGCCCGCGGGCCAGGGCGACGGGCAGATGCGGGAAACCCTGGCCGCGCTGCGGGACTCGGGCTTCGCGGGCGTCATGTCGCTGGAACCGCACCTGGCCCGGGCGGGCCGCCACGGCGGGTTCAGTGGACCCGAGGGCTTCACCCTGGCCGCCCGGTCGCTCAAATTGATCCTGAACGAGCTGGGTATCTCCTGGCGCTGAACGGGCCCGGCCGGGCCCGGGCCCGGCCGGGTCCGGGCCCGGCCGGGTCCGGTGTCCCGGCCCGAACGGGGCCGGATTACTGTGTGGATTGGGCTCGCGCGGGTAGGGACGGCTTTCCGCTCACCCGCGTTCCGCGTCGGACCTTCAGGAGGTGCCCGTGCCCACGCCAGCCACCGACATCGACCTCGCGACCGCCGCCGAACTCGGCCAGCAGTTGCGCGTGGACTCCATCCGGTCGAGCACCTCGGCCGGGTCCGGGCATCCCACCTCGAGCATGTCCGCCGCCGACCTGATGGCTGTGCTGGTGAGCCGGCATCTCCGCTATGACTGGGACAACCCGGACGACCCGGGTAACGACCACCTGATCTTCTCCAAGGGACACGCGTCGCCCCTGGCGTACTCGATCTTCAAGGCGGTCGGGGTCGTCTCCGACGAGGAGCTGATGACCGGCTACCGCCGCTTCGGCTCGCGCCTTGAAGGTCACCCCACCCCGGTCCTGCCCTGGGTGGACGTGGCCACCGGGTCGCTTGGCCAGGGCCTGCCGGACGGCGTCGGCGTCGCGCTGGCCGGAAAGTACCTGGACGAGCTGCCGTACCGGGTCTGGGTCCTGTGCGGCGACAGCGAGATGGCCGAGGGGTCAATGTGGGAGGCGTTCGACAAGGCCTCCCACTACAAGCTGGCCAACCTGATCGCCATCGTCGACGTCAACCGGCTCGGTCAGCGCGGTCCCACCGACCTCGGCTGGGACCTGGACGCCTACCGGCGCCGGGCGGAGGCGTTCGGCGCCCGGGTGTTCGAGATCGACGGCCATGATGTCGCGGCGATCGACCAGGCCATGGCCGAGGCGGGCGACCTCAGCGGCGAGCGCCCGGCCGTCATCCTGGCCCGCACCCTCAAGGGCCGCGGCGCCTCCGAGGTGGAGGACCGGGAGGACTGGCACGGCAAGCCGCTCCCGCCGGACATGGCCGAACGGGCCATCGTCGAGCTCGGCGGCGAGCGCCATCTGGTCGTCCGGGGACCGGCGCCCGCCGAGGGCCAGCCGCGGCGTAGTGTCAACGGCCACGCCGAGGTCAAGCTGCCCGCCTACGACCGCGGCCAGAAGGTGGCTACCCGCAAGGCCTACGGGGAGGCGCTGGCCGCGCTCGGCGCGCGGCCCGACATCGTGGCGATGGACGGCGAGGTGAGCAACTCCACCTTTGCCAACCTGTTCGCCCAGGCCCATCCCGACCGGTTCTTCGAGATGTACATCGCCGAGCAGCAGATGGTCGCCGCGGCGGTGGGGGTGGGCGTGCGCGGCTACCGGCCGTTCGCCTCGACCTTCGCCGCGTTCTTCACCCGGGCCTACGACTTCATCCGGATGGCCGCCATCTCCCGGGCCAGCATCTGCCTGTCCGGCTCGCACGCCGGGGTGGAGATCGGCGCCGACGGCCCGTCCCAGATGGCCCTGGAGGACCTGGCCATGATGCGCGCGGTGCACGGCTCTACCGTGCTCTACCCCGGCGACGCCACCAGCGCCGCCGCCCTGGTCGAGGCCATGGCCGACCTGGACGGCATCTCGTACATGCGGACCACCCGGGGCGCCTACCCGGTGCTGTACGAGGCCGGCGAGTCGTTCCCGGTCGGCGGCTCCAAGGTGCTCCGCTCGGCTGACGACGACCAGGTAACCCTGATCGGCGCCGGGGTCACCCTGCACACCTGCCTGGCAGCAGCCGACCAGCTGCGGGACGAGGGCATCAGGGCCCGGGTGATCGACCTGTATTCGGTCAAGCCGGTCGACACCGCCACGCTGTCGGCGGCCGCCGCGGCCACCGGCGGGCGGCTGGTGATTGCCGAGGACCACCACCCGGAAGGCGGCATCGGTTCCGCCGTCGTCGACGCCCTGACCGGCGCCGGCCGGGCCGAGCTGTCAATCGCCCACCTGGCTGTCCGCGAGATGCCGGGATCGGGTACCACCGAGGAATTGCTCGCCGAGTCCGGCATCGACGCCGACGCCATCGCGACGGCGGCCCGCGGCCTGCTCGCCTAGCTGCTGCCGGTCAGGCCCCAGCGGCGGCGGATGGCGCCGTCGGCCAGGCTGAACAGGCTGTGCACGATGATGCCGAGGACCAGGATCACGATGATGATCGCGGTGGCGCTCGCCATGTCGGCCTGGTCCTGGTCGGTGGACAGCAGCACGCCGAGCGACGGGTGGTTGGCGATGATGACGAGCAGCTCGCCCGCCATCAGGCTGCGCCAGGCGAACGCCCAGCCCTGCTTGAGCCCGGCCACGAACGCCGGCAGCGAGGCCGGCAGGATCAGGTACCGGTACAGCGACAGCCTGCGCAGGCCCATCATCTTGCCCGCCTTGAGCAGCAGCGGCGGAGTGTAGTCCACCCCGGCGATCAGGCCGTTCGCCACCGAGGGGGCGGCGCCGAGGATGATCACGAACAAGATGGCCTGGGTGGTGATCCCGAACAGGATGATCGCGAACGGGAACCAGGCGATGGACGGCAGCGTCTGCAGCCCGGTGATCAGCGACCCGACGGCCGCCCGCAGCGGCTTGATCCGGGACACCAGCGCGCCGACCACCGCGCCGATCAGCACGGCCAGGGCGAACCCGATGATCGCGCGCTGGGCCGTGGTGGCAATCGCTTGCCAGAGCAGGCCGGTCTGCAGCTGGTGCCACAGATTCGACAAGGTGGCGCCGGGCCCGGGGAAGATGGCCTTCTTCCAGCCGCTGAGATGGATCAGCTGCCACACCGCGAGCACGATGAGGATGGCCAGGCCGATCGGCCACAGGCCGCCCCAGACGCGCGCGGCCAGCCGCCGGCTGCGCTGCTCCGACGGCGCTTCCAGGGATTCCAGATAGGTCAGCTTCTCTACGTAGCCCGGCACGCTCTTGTCGACGGGGGGCGGCATGTTAGCTGCCATCGCGGCCCATCTCCTCTCGCAGCCGGTCGGTGACCCGCGCGGCCAGCTCCGCCACCGGCGCCGAGTCGATCCGGCGCGGACGCTCGATGGGCACGTCGTACTCGGCGATAACCCGGCCGGGACGGCTGCTCAGGACCACCACCCGGTCACCGAGCCGGACTGCCTCGCGCACGTTGTGGGTCACGAACAGGATGGTCAGCTGGCGCCCGGCGCAGATCCGGTCCAGCTCGTCGTGCAGCACGTCCCTGGTCATCGCGTCCAGCGCGCCGAACGGCTCGTCCATCAAGAGCACGTCCGCGTCCTGGGCCAGCGCGCGGGCCAGCGCGACCCGCTGCCGCATGCCGCCGGAGAGCTGATGCGGACGCTTCCCGCCGAACCCGGTCAGGTGCACCGTGTCCAGCAGTTCCTCGGTGCGCTGGCGGCGCTCGGCCTTGCCCAGGCCACGGGCCCGCAGCGCCAGTTCGACGTTGCCCGCCGCGGTGAGCCACGGGAACAGCGCCGGCTCCTGGAACATGAACGCCACCCGGCCCCCGCCGGCCGACACCTCGCCGGACGTCGGCTGCTCCAGCCCGGCCACCAGGGACAGCAGCGTGGACTTGCCGCAGCCCGAGGCGCCGATGAGGCAGGTGAATTCCCCCGGCGGCACCTCGAGCGACACGTTGTCCAGCGCGCGCACGGCCGATTCACCGCGCCCGAACACCTTGGACACGGCCGTCAGCCGGACCGAGTCCCTTTGTCCCCCGACCGGGGGCGCGGCGCGGCGGTCGGCGACCGTCACGGAACTCACCTGCCTCACCATGGCTACGAACTGATCTGGGATTCGCCGGCCGCGGCCAGCACCTTGTTGAGCGGGTCGAGAGCGTAGATCCCGTCCAGGTTCACCGGTTTGAGCAGGCCAAGGGACACGGCCTGGTCGGCGGCGGTCTTGAGCGAGGCCGCGTTCGGGTCGTTGGTGAACGTGATCTCCTTGAACGACGCCGCCACCAGGTCCGGCTTGAGCGACTTGCCCGTGTAGGTGGCCAGTTCCGCGTTCGCGTCCGCCTGGGCCTGGGTCGGGTTGGACTTGATGAAGGCGTTCGCCTGCACCTGCGCCTTGAGCAGGTCCGACACGACCGCCGGGTGGGCCGCGAGGAAGCTCTTCGTCACGATGAGCAGCGTGGTGACGCCGGGCTCCTTGAGCAGCACCGTGCCGCCGTCCTGGACCATCTGGATGTCGTAGGGGGCCGGCTCGGATCCGCCGGCGATCTGCCCGGACTTGAACTGGAGGACCGCGGCCGAGTTGGGCTTGGTCGGCTTGATGAACGCGTCACCGCCGCCGGTCGTGTTGGTCGTCACGCCGTTCTGCTTGAGCCAGTAGCGCAGGGCTACATCCTGCGTGTTGCCGAGCGACGGCGTGGCCAGCGATTTGCCCTTGAGCTGCGCGGCCGAGGTGATGCCCTTCTTGACCACGATCGACGCGCCGCCGGTGGCGACCCCCGAGATGATCTGGATATCGCTGGACTTCTGCCAGGCGGTGATGGCCGGGTTCGGCCCGACGTAGGCCACGTCGAGCTGGCCGGCCAGAATCGCGGTGGTCTCCTCGGTGCCCGCGCTGAACGCGGTGGCCTTGACGGTACCCGCGGAGCCCAGCGCCTTGGTGAAGAAGCCTTCTTTCAGGCCGACCAGGGCGGGAGCATGCGTGATATTGCTGAGGAAACCGAGCCTGACCGTGACGGGTGAGCTCCCCGCGGCGTTCGCGTTGCTCGTCGAGCCAGACGATGAGGAGGACGAAGACGAGGAGCAGCCTGCCAGCAGCAGCGCCGCACCGATCACCGCGGCGGTCGTGACACGTCGCATCTAGAACCTATTTTCTATCGTTTTTGTCGGAAACAATTCGGATTCACTATACATGAAGTAGGCAATGTAGGGAATCGGCTCTGACCTGGGCAGACTAAGAGGCTGCGCTGATCACGGCGGGCGCAGGTTACCGATGTAACGCGGCCCGTCAGCCGCCCATGTCGGTCGAGTCCTGCAGCGTGACGCCGACCACCGAGGGGAACCTGGCCAGGCACTTCTCCAGCCGGGCCACGTCCGCGTTGGACGCGTGGTCGATCCGGAAGGTCAGCTGCTGGAGCGCGTAGGGGGAATTGAGGTCCGACGGCACCGGCGGGGCCTTCACCTCGGGGACCTTGGCACAGGCCGAACGGACGGCGAGCCGCTGCGACACCGGCGTGCCCGGTTTGAACGCGACAACGGCCTGACGCTGCCCGAGCGCCGCGTCAAACTGCGAGCAGCCCGCCAGCGCGACCGCCACGGCGGTGACGGCGACGGCGACTACGCCGGGTAGTACCCGCATGGTGCCAGCCTATGGGGTGACGCCGGCTAGTACCGTATCGGAAGGGCCTTCCTGAGGCCATGACACCCCGACAGCAAGGTGATGATGCCCTCCGCTCGTCACATCCTCATCGTTAACTCCCGCAGCGTGCACCAGCCCGTCTTCGTGGTCGGCGCACCGCACTCAGGCGCGGAGCTGATCGGCCGCGCCCTGAAGGCGGCCCCGGGCTTTCACGTCACGATCGGGCAGCCGAGCGTCCTGCGCACCGTGTACGCCTTCGCCCGGCGGCCGTCCATGTACCAGGGCCGGACGCAAGCCGCCGCCACGGTGATCAGGGATGCCTTCGCGCAGGGCTGGCAGGTCACCGCGAGCAGCTGCCTGGAATGCACGCGCGAATGCCGGGCCGCGGCCGGCCTGGCCGCTGACATGGTCGGGCCATGCGTGGAACTGCGGGGCCTGGAGACGTTCGGGGACGCGAGCCCGGATCTCATCTACTGCGCGGAAGCGCTCACCTACGCGTTCCCCGACGCCCGGATCGTCCAGGTCATCAGGGACGGCCGGGACGTGGTGGCCAGCATGCTCGCCGACCCGGTGGTGATGTCCTGGTACCGGCCGAGCTTCGTGAACGTGGACACGGAATTCCCGAACCCCTTCTTCGGCATCGAAACCGCCGAGGATCGCGACCTGTGGCCCCGGCTGTCCCCGGCCGCCCGGTGCGCGCTGCGCTGGCGCTGGTCCGTGCGCCTGGCCGCCCGGCTGCACCACGACCTGCCGTCCGGGCAGCTGAAAACGATCCGCTACGAGCACCTGCTGAGCAAGCCGGAGGACGCGCTGGCCGACCTGTCCCGCTTCGCCGGCACGACCGTGCCGTCGGCCGAGATCCGCAACGAGGCCCGCACGGCCCGCTCGCGTGGCCGCGGCCGGCGCGGCCCCGCCTACGAGGCGTCGCTCAACGCCGAGGACATCACCGAGATAGAGAAGATCGCCGGCGAGGAAATCCGCCGCCTCGGCTACACCCTCTAGAGAGGCCCGGCTGTGCCTAGGCCGCCTGGCCCGCGAACTGGGTGTGGTACAGGTCGGCGTACAGGCCGCCCGCCGCCAGGAGCTCCTCGTGCGTGCCGCGCTCGGTGATCCGGCCCGAATCGACGACCAGGATCTGGTCGGCTTCCCTGATGGTGGACAGCCGGTGCGCGATCACCAGCGAGGTCCGCCCGGCCAGCGCCGTCTTCAGCGCACGCTGGACGGCGACCTCCGACTCGGAGTCGAGGTGCGCGGTGGCCTCGTCGAGCACCACCACCGACGGGGCCTTCAGCAGCAGCCGGGCCACGGCGACGCGCTGCTTCTCGCCGCCGGACAGCCGGTAGCCCCGGTCCCCCACCACGGTGTCCAGCCCGTCGGGCAGGCCGGAGATCAGATCCCAGATCTGAGCCGCCTCGCACGCCTGGATCAGCTCGAGCTCGGTGGCCTCGGGCCGCGCGTAGGTCAGGTTCGCCCTGATCGTGTCGTGGAACAGGTGCGCGTCCTGGGTGACCACGCCCACCACGTCGTGCAGCGACTCCTGGGTCACGTCCCTGATGTCGTAGCCGCCGATTCGCACGGCCCCCTGGTTGGGGTCGTAGAGCCGCGCGGCCAGCGCGGTGATCGTGGTCTTGCCCGCGCCCGAGGGGCCAACCAGTGCGGTCAGCTTGCCCGGCGGCGTGCGGAAGCTCACCTCGTGCAGCACCCCGGCCCCGGTGTCCTTGCGCTCCGGCGCCGGCAGCGCGATCGACTCCAGCGAGGCGAGCGACACCTCACTCGCCGTCGGATAACGGAACGACACGTCGTCGAATTCGATCTCCGGGGCGAGGGCGCCCGGCCCCCTCTCGGTGCGGGGCAGCGCCACCGCGCCCGGCTTCTCCGCGACGAGCGGCTTGAGGTCGAGCACCTCGAAGACCCGGTCGAAGCTGACCAAGGCCGTCATGACGTTGACTTGCAGGCTAGACAGCGAGGTGATCGGGCCGTAGACCCGGGCGAGCAGGGTAGTCAGGGCCACCAGCGTGCCGATCTGGAAGGTGCCGCGGATGACCAGCGTGCCGCCCAGGCCGTAGACGACGGCGGTCACCATCGAGGCCAGCAGCGTGAGCGCGACGAACAACACCTGGCCGTACATGGCGGTGACCACGCCGATGTCGCGGACCTTGGCCGCGCGCGAGGCGAACGTGCCGGACTCCTCGCGGGGCCGCCCGAACAGCTTCACCAGCATCGCGCCCGCGACGTTGAACCGCTCGGTCATCGTCGAGCCCATCTCGGCGTTGAGCTGCATGCTCTCCCTGGTCAGCCGCTGCATGCGGCGGCCGACCAGCCGGGCGGGCAGGATGAAGAGCGGGATCATAACCAGGGCGATGACGGTGACCTGCCAGGACAGGTAGAACAGCGCGATCAGGATGACGACCAGGCTGAGCAGGTTGGAGAGCACACCAGACAGCGTGGAGGTGATGGCCTGCTGGGCGCCGACCACGTCGCCGTCGAGGCGGCTGACCAGCGACCCGGTCTGGGCGCGGGTGAAGAAGGCGATCGGCTGGCGCTGCACGTGGTCGAATACCTGGGTACGCAGGTCGTAGATGAGGCCCTCGCCGATCCGGGCGGAGAACCAGCGGATCACGAAGCCAAGGGCCGCGTCGAAGATCGCGACGGCGGCCACCGCGCAGGCCAGCAGGATCACCAGCTGTTCGTCACGGCCCAGGATGCCGTGGTCGATGATGTCCCGCAGCAGCAGCGGGTTGACGACGGTGAGCACCGCGTCGACGGCGGTGGCGAGGAGAAACACCGCTAGGTGCATCCGGTACGGCCGCGCGTAGGCGGCGATCCTGCGGATGGTGCCCGGCTTGAGCTTCTGCTTGGTGATGGAGGGATCCATCCGGAACCCGCGCATCACGACCATGTTCGCCCGCCCGTACATGATCAGGGAAACCCCCGGGGGTCCGTGATTAGTTCCGAACGGGTTTGGTGTCAGCTAGCAGCGAACTCCAGGGGGCTATCCGGGCGGGGTCCCGGCTGCCGTCATCATCGGCGTGGCCGGGCCGGTGCCTCCTGGGCCGTGCTTAGTGCTTCACCTTGTTCTTGCCACTGCGGGTCGCGCCACCACGCCCGCGCAACGTCACTCCCGTCTCGCTCAGGATCCGGTGGACGAAGCCGTAGGACCTTCCTGTCGAGGCTGCCAGTGAGCGGATGCTCTCACCCGAGTCATACCGCTTGCCGAGGGTCGTCGCCAGCTTGCTGCGATCCACCCCCGTCACCCGCGTGCCTTTCTTGAGGGTCTCGGCCACATGTACCTCCAGTTTGATGCGGTCACCATTGAGTACACGTTCCCCCACAGGTAATGATCAGGCATGACCGCGGGATTGGCCACCCACATGAAGGTAAATGATCACTATATTTTCGCGCCGGCCATGACTGAATCGTGACCATAGGACCGATGCGGCAAACTTGCACCAAACTGATGCAAGTGCTTATGCAAGTGCGACAAGATCAGCGAAATCTTCGCTCCATGCGTCTTCCACGCCGTCGGGCAGGACGATAACGCGTTCCGGTGATAGCGCTTCAACCGCACCTTCATCATGCGTCACAAGCACTATCGCGCCGCGGAAGCTCCGCAACGCCCCGAGAACCTCTTCCCGGCTGGCCGGATCGAGGTTGTTCGTCGGCTCGTCGAGCAACAGGACGTTTGCACCCGATACAACAAGAAGAGCGAGGGCTAGCCTCGTCTTTTCTCCGCCGGAAAGCACGCCCGCGGGCTTTTCGACATCATCACCTGAGAACAGGAATGAGCCGAGAACCTTGCGCTGCTCCGATTCGGTAAGGTCCGGAGCTGCGGAGCGCATGTGTGATAGAACCGTTCGATCGGTTTCCAGCGTCTCATGCTCCTGGGCATAATATCCGAGGCTAAGGCCGTGCCCTGGCGTGACTTTTCCGGTGTCTGGCGTCTCCAGTCCGGCCAGCAGCCGCAGCAGCGTCGTTTTCCCCGCGCCGTTCAGCCCGAGGACCACCACCCGGCTCCCCCGGTCGACGGCCACGTCGACGCCGCTGAACACCTCGGTGGACCCGTACGACTTAGACAGGCCCGCGGCGGTCAGCGGGGTCCGGCCGCACGGGGCGGGAACCGGGAAACGGAGCCTGGCCACCCGGTCGGCGGAGCGCTCCGCCTCCACCCCGGCCAGCATCCGCTCGGCCCGGCGCTGCATATTCTGCGCCGCCCTGGCCTTGGTCGCCTTGGCCCGCATCTTGTCCGCCTGTGCCATCAGCGCGCTGGCCTGGCGGCCCGCGTTCACCCGCTCCCGCCTGCGGCGCCGCTCGTCGGTCTCGCGCTGCTGCAGGTAGGCGCGCCAGCCCAGGTTGTAGGCGTCCAGGCAGGCCCGCTGTGCGTCGAGGTAGAAGACCTTGTTCACCACGTCGCCGAGCAGCGCGACGTCGTGGCTGATCACCACCAGGCCGCCGCGGTAGCTCTTGAGGTGATCGCGCAGCCAGGCCACCGAGTCGGCGTCCAGGTGGTTGGTGGGCTCGTCGAGGAGCATGGTCTGGGAGTCGGAGAACAGGATCCTCGCCAGCTCGACGCGGCGCCGCTGACCGCCGGACAGGGTGTGCAGCGACTGGTGCAGCACCCGGTCGGGCAGCCCGAGGCTGGCGGTGATCGAGGCCGCCTGCGACTCGGCCGCGTACCCGCCGAGGACCGCGAGCCGTTCTTCCAGCCTGCCGTACTTGCGAATGGCGTCCGCCGCTGCGGCGGAGTCCGATCCGGCCATGGCCGCCTCGGCCGCCCGGAGTTCGGCGCGCAGCTGGTCGAGCCCGCGGGCGGACAGCACGCGGTCGATGGCCAGCATGTCCAGGTTCCCGGTGCGCGGGTCCTGCGGCAGGTACCCGACAGTTCCTGACCTGCGGACCGAGCCCGCGGCAGGCTGGGCTTCCCCGGCCAGCACCTTGGCCAGCGTGGTCTTTCCCGCGCCGTTCCGGCCGACCAGACCGATCCGGTCCCCGGCGGACACCTGGAACGACGCACCGTCAAGCAGCAGGCGTGCGCCAGCCCGCAGTTCGATGTCGGTTGCCACGATCATGACTTGATGCTCCTTGGACTGAAATGGACAGACCTCTCCCCTGGGGCGTGTCCCTAGTCCTGGGTGAGGAGCATGGCATCCACTCTACTGGGTCAACCCGTCACCGGGCTAATGGATTCCGGCTCGGTCAGCCGGATGCGGGTGGCCAGGAAGGCACGCGGGATGTCGCGCAGCACGGCCAGCCGCGGGTCGGGCACGGTCAGGAAGCGCCCGGTCGCCTTGGCCAGGTACTTCTCCAACCGGGCGTCATCGGCTAGCCCGGCGGCCGACCGCTTGTCCCCGCCCAGCACCACGGCGTCGAGCCCGTCCGGGCCGTACCGGCCGAACACCTCGGCGGCGGCGTCCGCGGCCGCCCGCAGCGCCGTGGCGGCCTGGTTCTCCCGGCGGCGGGCGAAGCGCTGCTGCGACCAGCCGCCCGCCGCGCTGCGGCCATGCACCGGCCTGCTCCCCGTCTTGGAGTCCACCAGCCCGGGCGGCGAGCCCGAGAACACCCCGGCCGCATAACCGCCCAGGCGGACCAGCAGGACGCCGACCGTACGGTCCGCCGCGGCGTGCGCCGCGAGCGCCTCGGCGGCCGCGCGCACCGCGCCCGGGACTCCGGCAGGCAGCGGCGGGAACGGCGGGTGGCACTCGGCCGTGGCCCCGTCCGCGCCCGTGAACGTGACCGCCACGCCGGACTCGTCGGTCGTCACCGGCTGACCCGCGGCGGCGCCGCCGTGACGCTCCGCGAAGGTGACGACCCAGGTCACCAGCCGTTCTGGCGGAACCTCCACCCAGCGGCCGCCGCCTGCGGCAGGATTCTTCACTGCGCAGTGCCCCACAT
>Ga0207675_100003918_pt1 | contig 14450 bp, 11 predicted proteins | sample KBSSwiS42_FD_184305 | JGI IMG/M metagenome (GOLD analysis project Ga0207675, IMG submission 184305) | Switchgrass rhizosphere microbial communities from Kellogg Biological Station, Michigan, USA - KBS Switchgrass S4-2 (SPAdes) (version 2) | ecosystem: Host-associated > Plants > Roots >... | reverse complement strand
CCGAAGGGGCCGCCCGCCTCGAGTCGATCCGGGAAGGGCTCGGCCTGCCCAGCCCGTCCGCCCCTCCTGCGGTCGAACCCTCGAAGAAGGCGCCGACCGACGGGTCCTGAGCTGCGGCGCGCTCTCGACCGCAGCCGCGGTCTGACCCTCAGAACATCTCGATCTGGCTCACCATCGCGATCGGCATCGTCGCCGCCCTCATCGGATCGCTGAGGAACTCCTCGTCAGGCCCCAAAGGATCCTCCTAGATCACCGCGACCAGCCCGCGACGTGCTCGGAGCTGGAGTCATCGAGGCGCCAGCGTAGCCGAAGTTCGCCCCCGAACCGGCCTTGTCAAGGCGACGGTAGCTTTCAGGGTTACCTGGGTAAGGCCAGATCGAGCGCCATGCGATGAGCGGCTTCCGAGAGGAGACGACGGTGCCTGAAGGCGAACCTTGTCCGTACTGCGCCCACCTCGCACCCAATCCCGAGGAGCTCCGTCAACACCTGCTCCACCTGCACCCCGAGGTTGAGCCGGAGCCGGACTGGTGGGACCGCGACGCCGTGGCGCCACCGGTGCTCTGGTAACAACCTCGCCCCAGCGTCCCCCTCGCGATGGCCGCCCGAGCACACCCTCGATCAGGTCGCGCCCCGACTCGTCGGTCGCCATTGGCCAACGCTATCGGCGGCCTGTTGAGCGGCGATCGCGAACACCCGCAGCCAGGTGGTCGGCACTGGATGTCGAATTTTTCTTCGGCAATCCTTCGCCTCGCGGACAGAACGCGGCGATGATCACTTGAGATCAATCTGACCTCTTATGCCGGCCTAGGGTTCTTGCTAATATCGGCCAGCGTGTACTGCCCGGCCAATGATGGCCGACCCGCCCATTCGCGGAAAAGGGCTGGCTTATGCGAAGGACATCGACCGGGCTCGCGGCGCTCATACTTGCCCTGGTGGCCGTCCCAGCTGTCAGGCCCGCCGAGCCGGCCGCGGCCAGCCTCGGCTCCGCCTACCGGGACGCCCACCTCGGCCTGCAGACCGGCGCGGTCGTCGTCATGTCCAGCGGCGATATCAGCCCCCCGACCAACGAGACCAAGGTCGACGACCATGCCACCAGCGAGATCATTCTGGCCGCCCACCCGGACCTGGTCCTCACCTTGGGCGACAACCAGTACGAGACCGGCTCGGGGGCGATGTTCCACTCGGCGATCGGCTTCGACGGCAGTTGGGGTCGGATCAAGGGGCTGATCCGCCCCGCCGAGGGCAACCATGACGCCGCCGACCCCGGCCCCGGCTCGCCCGGGTTCCAGGAGTATTTCGCCGACAACCTGGCCAACCTGGAATGCACCCGCCTGAACCCGCCTTGTCGGCCGGATCTCGGCTACTACGACTTCGACCTGCCCAACGGCTGGTATGTGCTGGTGCTCAACAGCAACTGCGGCCGCGCCGGCGGGAACACCGGGGATGTCCAGACCCCGGCCTGCGGGCGGGGCTCGGCCCAGCTTGCCTGGCTGGGCTTCGCCCAGCAGCGCCGCCACGGCGGCCAGCACAGCGGCCAGAAGTGCTCTATCGCCGTCTGGCACCACGAGCGCTGGGGGACCTGGTTCTTCCTCGATGACCCGGCAACGCACGAGTTCTGGCTGACCCTGAACCACTTCCACGCCGACATTGTCTTGTCGGGGCACACCCACTCGACCGCCCGCACGGGCCCAATGACTCCCCAGGGCCGTCTGGCGGCCGCCGGCGGTGGGATCCGCCAGATCACCGCCGGGGCGGGCGGCCGCAGCCTCAGCCCCTTGCGGCTCAATGTTCCGCGCGTGGGCACCCGCTACCGCAACGGCAGCAAGTACGGGGTGAACCGGCTCGTCCTGACCAGCTCCACCAGTCCAGCTGGCTGGCAGGGCGGCACCTGGATCAGCGAGTTCGACTACGCCGACGGGACGGTCGCCGACAACAAGAACTCCAGCGCCGGCTGCTGGCCGTGAGGCGGCTGCGGGAGACCTCGATGCGGCCCAACGCCAAGCTCATCATCGCCTTCGCCGCCGGCGTGCTGGCCACCCTGCTCGTCTGGCTGCTGGTCAGCGTCCTGCCCCACCGAGCCGGACAGCCAACCCCGACCAGCACGACCATCCTGCTGGCCCCGACGACCAGCCCGGCCCAGGCGGCGGTCAGCACCACGACACTGTCAACCACCCCCGTGCCGACCGGCCGGGGACCCAGCGCCTTCACCACCACCAGCGCTCCCGGGTTCATTCAGGTGATCGTGGAAGGCGCCCGCTGCGCCGGCTTTGTCGGGGACGGCTGGCAGGTCCGCTACCGGGTCACCAACGCCGGCCCGACCGATACCGGCAGCATCGTCGGCCAGGTCGACGACAGCCCACCGGTGATCCTCGAGCCTGCCCGCCAGCTTGCCCAGGGGGACAGCTTCGCCGAGGAGGCGTTACTGCCGGGCGGTGGCGACGCCATCGTCGTCACCTGGGTCGGCCAGGTCGAGCGGGTAGCCAGCTTCCCCATCGAGGTGCCCAACTGCCCCACCGACCCCGCCGACGAGCGCGCGGCCGAGCAGGCCACCACCACCCTCGGCGCCCCCTAGACGATCGCCTCCCAACCGAACCGAGAGCAGTCCCTTAGCAGGACAGCGTTGGAAGGAGTGGTCCGGTGCCCAACCAATTCATCGGCGTGCCCGACTGGTTCTCCTGGGAAAATGAGGGCGGTGGGGTCGCCGCGGCAAGTCTGGCCGGCGATTCCGTCCAGGACCTCGTGGTCCTCATGGTCGACAGTCCCGAGGGGAAGAATCAGGGCCTGTTCCGGGTCGGGCGGGCCTTGGATGGCGCCGGGGCCATTACTGGAGGTTGGACGCCCTGGATGGCGGTCCCGGAGTGGTTCTCCCATCAGAACCAGGGGGCCGGCCTGGCTCTCGCCGACCTGGGGAACAACGGCGGCCAGGACCTGGTGATCGCGATGGTGGACGCCCCGGCGGGCAAGAACCAGGGGCTGTACCGGGTCGGCCGCGGCCTGGATCGCGACGGCAATCTCACGAGCGGCTGGACGCCGTGGATCCCGGTCCCGGACTGGTTCTCCCACGAGAACCAGGGTGTCGCTGTGGCGGTGGCGCCGCCCGACAGTCAGGGCCAGCACGACCTGATCGTCCTCATGGTCGACAACCCTGCCCAGAAGAACGCCGGCCTGTACCGGATCGGCCATGGCCTGGCCGCCGACGGCACCGTCACCAGTTGGACGCCATGGATCGGCGTGCCTGACTGGTTCTCCTTGGACAACCAGGGTTGTGGGGTCGCCGTGACCGCCTCCGGCGACGGTTCCGGCCGCGACCTGGTCGTCATGCAGGTCGACAACGCCGTCGGGCAGAACCAGGCCTTCTACCGGACCGGGAAGAACCTCGGTGCCGACGGCATCCCGGCGGGCGGCTGGGGACGGTGGATGGGGGTGCCGAACTGGTTCTCCCACGAGAACCAGGGCGGTGGCCTCGCCGCCACTGAGCTCGGCGGCGCCCGCAAGCTGATCGCGTTCATGATCGACAACCCTGCCCAGAAGAACGCCGGCCTGTATGAGCTGCTGGAGCTCGACCCCGACCCCGCCCGCGACGGCGCCTGGGAGCTGCTGGCATTCCACTCCGGGGTCCTGGCAGTGCACGCTGCCTTGCTACCCGACGGCAAGGTGCTGTTCTTCGCCGGGTCGGGGAACAGCGGGATCCGGTTCAACAGCCCGTTGTTCGGCGACGAAGACCAGGGCATCTACACGAGCGTGGTCTGGGATCCGCCCGGCAACGACTTCGCCCACCCGGCGACGTTGCGGACCGCCGACGGGCGTCCGTTCGACTTCTTCTGCGGCGGCGACGGGTTCCTGCCCGACGGCCGCCTGCTGTCGGCCGGGGGCACCCTGGACTACGGCCCGTTCAAGGGCCGCAGGGACGTCGCCGTCTTCGACTTCACCACCCAGCAGTGGTCATTCGCGGCCCCGATGCAGCATGGACGCTGGTATCCGACCCTGATCCCGCTCGGCGACGCGAGAATGCTCGCCACCACCGGCCTGAACGAGGCCGGCACCGGCCTCAACAACGCGCTGGAGACCTACTCGGCCGCCACCAACACCTGGCAGGCCCAGCAATTCGCGGCCGGCTTCCCCGGCCTGCCGCTGTATGCCCATCTGTTCCTCCTGGCCGACGGACGGGTGTTCTTCTCGGGCGGGCGGATGGATGACCCCTTGGATGTCCAGCCCTGCATCTTCGACCTGACCCAAAATCCCGTTCCGACCAAACCGGTCCCCGACCTGCTGGCCCCGGACACACGCAATCAGTCGGCCAGCGTGCTGCTGCCGCCCGCCCAAACCCAGCAGGTGCTCATCTGCGGCGGCGGCCCCGTCGGCAAGGTCGACCAGACCGACGCCACCGACGCGGTCAGCATCGTCGATCTCACCCTGGCCGACCCTCACTATGTTCCCGCCGCCCCGATGGCCCTGCCGCGCCTGCACCTCAACGCCGTGATCCTGCCCGACCACACCGTGTTCGTCGGCGGCGGCTCGCTCAAGCAGGAGGACCAGCCGCTGGCCCGGCTCGAAGCCGAGATCTACGACCCTGCCACCAACACCTGGAGCCTGATGGCGGCCGCGACCGTGCCGCGCTTGTACCACTCCACCGCCCTGCTCTTGACGGACGGCCGCGTCGTCGCCGCCGGCGGCAACCCCGAGGGTGGCGCCCAGGTGGCCTGGGAACCCCCCGCCCCCCAAGAGGAGATGCGCCTTGAGGTCTTCAGCCCCCCATACCTGTTCAGAGGACCACGTCCCCAGATCGAGGATGCGCCCGGGACCGCCACCTACGGCCAGACCATCACCATCACCACTCCCCAGGCCGGCACCATTCGGTGGGTGTCGCTGGTCAAGAACGGCGTCACCACCCACTCCTTCGACAGCGGCCAGCGGCTGGTCGACCTCACCATCACCGCCCAGGCCAACAGCACCCTCCAGGCCACCGTGCCCGCCAACCCCAACCTCACCCCACCCGGCTGGTACATGCTGTTCCTCGTCGACCAGCAGGCCATCCCCTCCATCGCCAGCTGGATCCAGATCACCCCGTAACCAGAGGTTGCGTGGTCGCCGGTACCGGCCGCCAGCGAAGCGAGCACGTGTTCGAAGCTGATTTCCTTCTTGTCGGTTCCGGGTGTTGATGCTAGGACGCTCAGGTAGGCATGTTCCCCACGGGTCTGGTGATGGCAGGAGGCCGGAGATGAGCGAGGCGATCGGACAGCCGAGTGGGGCGGCGTTGCCTCGCCCGATGGGTATCGGGGAGATCCTGAGCACCGCCTGGCAGCTGTACCGGCGCCACTGGCGGACCCTGTTGGCCATCGCCGCGGTTGTGGTGGTGCCGTTCACGCTGCTGCAGTATCTGATCGGCGACCAGGTCCGGACCAGGGGGGAGGAGACCGCCAACGGGGTGGTGGTGTCGACCTCCTCGTGGGCGGTGGGGACTGCTGGGCTGGTGGCGGCGCTGGCTGGGGTGGTGATGTTCCTGGTCTTGACCGGGGCGATCACCCGGGCGGTGGCGGCCGAGGTGGCTGGGGAGGATCCCAGCGTGGAGCAGAGCTACCGGTTCGGCTTTCATCGGTTCTGGTCGGTGCTGCTGGTGAGTGTGCTGGTCGGGCTGGCCACGGTGGCCGGGTTGATCTTGTTGGTGATCCCCGGCATCTACATCGGTATCCGGTTGGCGGTGAGTATTGAGGCCTTGGTGGTGGAGGGCCGCAAGGGGACCCAGGCGATGGCGCGGTCCTGGGAGCTGGTCGGCGGGCACTGGTGGCACGCCTTTGGCACGCTGGTGGTCGCCGGGCTGCTCACCGGGCTGGTGAATGCGCTGATCACGGCCCCGTTCGGCGGTACCGGCTGGTTCCTCCAGGCGGTCGTGGCCGCGGTGGCGACGGTGGTCACCCTGCCGTACGGGGTGCTGGTCGGGGTGCTGCTGTACCTGGATCTGCGGGCCCGCAAAGAGCGCTTGACCCTGGAGGCCCTGCGAGCCGACCTGCAGGCATCAGCCACCTGACGCGATCGCGGCCACCGGCCCCTCCCGACGACGGCGGTCTCGCGATCGGCGGCCAAAGGTCGGCAATGTCAAGGTTTGGGATGCGCCCATCCTTGGCAAGGGTTTGGGGTCGCTTCTCGGCTGGCAAGGAGGTTGGCCGACATGCAGGTGGTCGCCGCGAGCTTCATCCAGCACTACACCCCTGTTGCCGACAATGTCATCTTGTCCGCGTTGGTGGCTGCGCTGCCGATCATCGTGCTGCTGGGGCTGCTCGGGCTGCTGCGGGTCAAGGCGCACATCGCGGCCCTGGCCGGGCTGGCCGCCTCGCTGCTGGTCGCGATCGTGGTGTTCGGGATGCCGGTCAAGACGGCGGCCGCGGCCGCCACCAACGGGGCCGCCTTCGGGTTGTTCCCGATCGGCTGGATCGTGCTCTGCGCGATCTTCGTCTACGACATCACCGTCAAGACCGGCAAGTTCGAGGAGGTCCGGCGGACCATCGCCGGGCTGGCCGTCGACCGCCGCATCCAGCTGCTGCTGATCGCGTTCAGCTTCGGGGCGTTCATCGAGGGAGCGGCCGGCTTCGGCACACCGATCGCCATCTGCGCGGCCATGCTCATCGGGCTGGGGTTCCGGCCCCTGCCGGCGGCCGGACTGTCGCTGATCGGCAACACCGCGCCGGTCGCCTTCGGCGCCATCGGCACCCCGATCATCACCCTGGCCAGCGTCACCGGTCTGCCGCTCCAGGACCTGTCGGCGATGGTCGGCCGCCAGCTGCCGTTCTTCTCCGTGATCGTGCCGTTCTGGCTGGTGGCGGCCATGGCCGGCCCCCGGCGGACCCGCGAGGTGTGGCCGGCCTGCCTGACCGCCGGGCTGTCGTTCGCGATCGTGCAGTTCCTGGTGTCGAACCTGCACGGGCCCTGGCTGGTCGACATCGTCGCCTCGATCGCCTCGATCCTGTCCATGGTGGTGCTGCTGCGCTTCTGGCAACCCAAGGAGATCTGGCGCTTCGACGACGACCCGCCGGTCGAGGAGGAGCTGACGGCCAGGCGCCGCTCGGGCCCGGCCACCGGCCAGCTGAGCCCCGGCCCGGGGGCGGCCGCCCGCACCGAGCTGTCCGCCTCCAGCGACCGGCGGGAGGCGTTCATGGCCTGGCTGCCCTGGATCCTGCTGGCCGTGCTCGTGTTCCTCTGGGGCACCCCTCAGGTCAAGTCGTTCCTGAACGACCTGTCCACCACCCTCCACATCGGGACCAAGATCAACTGGCCCTGGCTGCACCTGGAGGTCGTGCGGACCCCGCCGGTGGTGGCCAAGGACACCGCCGAGAAGGCCGTCTACGAGTTCTTCCCGTTGTCAGCCACCGGTACGGCACTGCTTCTCACGGGCATCCTGTCCGGTCTGGCCCTGCGCCTGCGCCCGGGTGAGATCGGCCGGGTGTTCCTCGGCACCCTGCACCGGGTGCGTTTCTCGCTGCTCACCATCGCCGCCATGCTCGCCATCGGCTATGTCACCAGGTACGGCGGGCTGGACGCGAGCATGGGCCTCGCCTTCGCCAAGACCGGCAAGCTGTTCGCCTTCTTCTCGCCGTTACTGGGGTGGCTCGGGGTCGCCCTCACCGGCAGCGACACCTCGTCCAACGCGCTGTTCGGCAGCCTCCAGAAGATCACCGCGACCCAGATCGGCATCAGCCCGATCCTTGCCGCCGCGTCCAACAGCTCGGGCGGGGTGATGGGCAAGATGATCGACGCGCAGAGCATCGTGGTCGGCGGCGTGGCCACCGGTCAGGAGGGCTCGGAAGGCAACATCCTGCGCTATGTGTTCTTCCAGTCGATCGCGCTGGCCTGCCTGGTCGGCCTGCTCGTGCTCGCCCAGGCCTATGTGTTCCCGGGGGTCGTGCCCTAGTGGTCTGCAGCTGAGGTGATGTGCTCCTGGCAGTGCCGGCCGCTCGTTCAGCCTGCGTCGGCGCGGAGCAGGAGCACGATCGTGGCCAGGCCATTCAAGATAATGGCGGCCGTCACCAGGTAGCCCAGGTTCGGCCGGGGGACAGGTCCTCCGGCACGCACGGCACGGTCGACCCGCTGCCAACGCCACCGCGCCAGCCCTGCCGTCAGGACTCCGGCGAAGATGAGCGACACCCCAATCAACTGCCTGGCCCAGATGATGCCCTCTGCCGGAAGGACCCGCTCGGCGGCCACTCCGACGGCCATCAACGCCAGCCCGGTGCGAAGCCAGCTGAGGTAGGTCCGCTCGTTCGCGAGCTCGGCCTGGGTGTCCGGCTGGCGCTGTTCGCTCACCCCGCCACGCTGCCCTTCTGGATCTCGTCTCGCCTTCCCACGGCCCACCTCCCGGCACGAGCGGTCGCGGTGGTGCGACCCGCCAACTCTCTAGTGTCAAGGCGCGTCGAGTCCAGTGTGGCGAGCAATCTTGCCGGGTGGCCCAGTCGGAGCGATCATGGTCCGGAAATGGGCAGAACCGACCTATGCCCACAAGTCCCGTATGTGGTTCCTCCGCGATGGCCGCCGAGAACGAGGAGCAGCTATGACCGCCGGCACGATCAGTCCCTTTCCGCTCGTCCGCAAGGGTGACCGGGACCATCCGGTCAAGACCTTGCAGTACCTGCTTCGGGCCCGTGGCCACAACGTCGCCGTGGACGGCATCTTCGGCCCCAACACCGACGCCGCCGTGCGGGCCTTCCAGCAGCAGAAGGGCCTGGCCGTCGACGGCATCGTCGGCCCCAACACCTGGTCGGCCTTGATCGTCACGGTCAAGCAGGGCAGCCAGGGCGACGCCGTCCGCGGGGTGCAGGAGGAGTTCCAGTTCCGCAACCTGTCCGGCGACCCAAGCAAGGGGCTCCAGGTCGACGGGATCTTCGGCCCCAAGACCGACGCCGCTGTCCGCGGCTTCCAGCAGGCCCTCCACCAGGACATCCCATCGGTCACCGTCGACGGGATCGTCGGCCCGGTGACCTGGCAGGCGCTGGTCAGCGGGATGCTGTCGTTCTGACGGGACGGGGCGCTGGCCCGAGCGGCAAGGGCTAGGCGTCGCGGAGGCTGCGCCGGGTCTGCGCATAGTGAGTGGTCTCGAAGATCACCAGCGCGGCCAGGATGACCACCAACCCGGCCAGGCCGAGCAGCGGAGGGAGGAAGACCGCCGCTGGCAGCGCCGCCAGGAGCACGCAGATCGCCACCAGTCGTGGAAGGCTCAGCACGCTGTGCATGCGCTGCTTGAACAGCACGTATCCGGCCAGGTACAGCGCCACGCCGCCGAACAGCGCCGACGCATAGAAGGCGCCCAACGGCTCTGCCTCATCCGCGTGGGCCAGCACGCCCTCGACGCCGAGGGCGGCGAGCACGATCCCAGCAACGATGGGGAAGTGCCCAAAGGTGTAGGCCTCCAGGGCCAGCCTGACCCTGGCCTGGCCGTGCGCCTCCAGAAGTCGGTGCTCGGCCGCGAGCGACGCCATGTCGAAGTACAGCCACCACAGGCCGACGGCGGCGGCCACGCCCAGGATGGCCGCGACCAGCAGCGGCGCGCTGATGGGCTGCTGCGCGGCGCCCACCCCGATGGCGACCACCGACTCGCCGATGGCCAGGATGATGAACAGGCCGTGTCGTTCGGTCAGGTGCGCCACGCTGTGCAGCCGCCAGTTGCCGTGCCGGGAGGTGAGATAGATGCCGCCCCAGTCCAGCAGGAGAGCACCGGCGAACAGCAGCGTCTGGGTCCATCCTCCTCGCAGCGCCCCCGCTACCAGCAGGGCCGCGCCCGCCAGCAGCGGCCCCCAGGTGATGGCGAGCTGCCGCCGCAGCCCGCGGTCACCGGCCGCGGCCACGGCGTACAGGGTGAGGTGCACACAGCGGACCAGCAGGTAGGCGCCCACCAGCACCAGCGGCCCGTTCAGGCCGCCGGGCGCGTCCTGCCAGGCCTCTGGAATGGTGAGGGCGACCACAAAGATGGCCGCCATGGCGACGGCCATGCCCATCCGGAGGAGACCCTCGTCAGCCCGTGCCTGGTTTCCTAGCCAGGCGTAGGCCGACCATGTCCCCCACAGCAGGGCGAGCAGCAGCAGCCCCTGGAGCACACCGTGGCCACTGTGCTCGTGCGCCATGTAGCCGGTGACCTGTGTCGCGGCGAAGACGTAGACCAGGTCGAAGAACAGCTCGAAGGTCGTCGCCTGATGGTCCTCGCCGGTGGGGCGAACCCCTCCAGGGAACCCGCCCCGTCGCTGCGCCTGGCTCTGCTCAACCACAACGTTCTCGGACCTTGAGGTCACCGTGGGGAACGGAGCGGTGACCGAGCCCGACGCCACCCGGTCGTTCTCCATGACGCTGCCCCTCACCGACGGCGCGAAGGGGGAGACGCTCAGGGTCCACGCCCAGGGCTTCGCCTTCACCCAGGACGGGGCCACGGCACGGCTGACCCTCCGAGGAGGCGGCCGGGTGACGGTCAAGGACATCCCCACCGGTTCGGAACTCGATCTGCTCCAGACGCTGGAGCTGCCGGCAAGCCCGGCCACCACCTACCAGCTGTCGGCCGACATCGAGCTGCACCAGCGCGACGGCACCGTTGGGGACGGCTACCTCAACATCCTGGCCATCGACATCGAGATCACCTGACCCAGGTCGCCGGAGAGGTCGCGACGCCCTCGGCTGCTAGGGCCGAGGGCGCCGCGACGTGGACCTCTGAGGCAGGTCAGCGCCAGAGCACGGCGTGGAAGTCGCCGCCGGCGGCGTCGCTGGCCCCGACGATCCAGCCGTGGTTGTTGATGTCGTTGGCCCGGCTCCCGTTCATACCGTCGGCGACCAGGACCCCGAGGTCGGTCATGGTCCCGTGGCGCCAGACGAAGCCGCGACCGCCGCCGGCGGCCGTGGTGGACTGGCCGACGACCGCGCCATGGTCGTTGAGACCCGAGGCTGAGCTGAAGTCGCCGCCCAGGGTGCCGAGGTCGATACGCTGGCCCCGGGACCAGAGATAGGCGTGGTTGGTGGCCGCCGCTGCTGGGGCGGAGTTGCCGGCGACCTGCCCACCCTCGTTGATGGCCATGCCCTCGCTGTAGGGAACCTCGGCGCTGTCCAGGTCGACGAGGTGGCCGCGCTGGAGCCGGTAGGCGTGGAACGCCTCAGCCAGTGGGACGCCGCCGGTGATCTGCCCGCGGTCGTTGACGTCGTTGGCGGTGGCGAAGGCCGCAAGGCCGAGGTCGCGCATCCGGCCGTGTGTCCACAGGAACGCGTGCTGCGCCTGCCCGGTGGCGGTGGTGCTGGTGCCGACGACTTGGCCGTGGTCGTTGATCGCCTGGGCGACGCTGAAGGAGCCGCCGAGGGTGCCGAGGTCGCGCATGTGGCCGTTGACCCACAAGAAGGCGTGGGAGTCGCCGGTGGCGGTGGCGCTGACGCCGACGACCTGGCCGTGGTTGTTGATGTCGGTGGCGATGCTGGTGAGGCCGCCGAGCGTGCCGAGGTCGCGCATCGTGCCGTTCGCCCAGAGGAAGGCGTGCTCTGGACCGAGCCCGGCGGTGATGCTGTCGCCCACGACCTGGCCGCGGTCGTTGACGGCCAGGGCTTCGCTGATGGTGAACTGGCCACCCAGGGTGCCCAGGTCGATGATCTGGCGCTGGGCGCTGTCCGGTGTGGCGGCCGCCGCGGTTGGAACGGCGAGCAGGCTCCCAAGTAGCAGCGCCAGCGTTGCTCGGATGACGGTCGAGGTGTGTCGCATGGTCCCCTCCCCCAAGGGTGACGATGAAGCGATCAAATCTGATGATTCCGCGCGAAGGTCACAAGATGATCCTCACTGCGGTCTCGTTTTGTTCGCGACGAATCAACTGCCCGTCTCGGCACGCTGGGTCGTGGACAATTTCGAGGGCACGAACGACAATGCCGTCCGCCCCGTTCGCGAGCAGCAATTCGGTGACAGGGAGATCCCATGCGTGTCCGGTCTGTTCTTGGTGTGCTGCTGGCCACGATGGCTGTCGCCGGCCTGCTGAGCTTGTCGCTTCCCGGCGGCACGGCGGTGGCGGCGAGCGACCCGGTGCTCGCCGTCAGTGGGGATATCGCCTGTGCACCGGGCACGGCGCCGAACGCCACTCGCTGCCAGCAGGCGGCCACGGGCAACGCGGTCGCCGCCATCGGCCCTGACTACCTGCTACCGCTGGGCGACACCCAGTACGAAAACGGGACGGACGCCGAATACGCCGGCTCCTACGCCAAGACCGTCTGGGGTGCGCAAAAGGGCATCAGCCGCCCCGCAGCCGGGAACCACGAATACCGTACCGCCGGCGCGGCGCCCTACTTCGGCTTTTTCGGGGCCAACGCCGGGGACCCGGTCAAGGGCTATTACTCCTGGGACATCCGCGGGCCGGACAACGCCTTCAGATGGCACCTGATCGCGCTGAACAGTGAGTGCGCGCAGCTCGGCGGGGGCAGCACCACCCAGGGCTGCGGGGTCGGGTCCTCCCAGGAGGCCTGGCTGAAGGCGGACCTGGCGGCCAACCGGAACGTCTGCACGATCGCCTACTGGCACCGTCCGCGCTTCTCCTCCAGCACCACCACCCCGTCCTCGACCACCTATGTGCCGTTCTGGAACGACCTGTACAGCGCCGGCGCCGACATCGTCCTCAACGGCCACGCCCACGACTACGAGCGGTTCGCTCCCCAGACCGGCGCCGGCGCTGCCGACGCGGCCAAGGGCCTGCGCGAGTTCGTGGTCGGGACCGGCGGCAAGGACTTCCACACAATGGGCCCGCCGATTGCGAACTCGGTGACCAGCAACATCAACGCCTTCGGGGTCCTCAAGCTGACCCTGCACGCCGGCAGCTACGACTGGCAGTTCGTGGCCGCCAACGGCTACCGCTACGACGAGTCGGGGTCGGGGAGCTGCCACAGCGCGCCCCCGTCCGACACCGCACCCCCCTCGGCGCCGTCGGGCGTCACCGCCTCGGCCCCGACCGCCAGCCAGGCCAACCTGTCGTGGGCCGCGAGCAGCGACAACGTCGGGGTGAAGAACTACAACATCTACCGCGGGTCCAGCGGCGCGACCCCGACCCTGCTGGCCACCACCACGACAGCCGCCACCAGCCACACCGACACCACCGTGACCGCCGGCACCTCCTACAGCTACCAGGTGCAGGCGATCGACGCCGCCGGCAACCTCTCCCAGCTGTCCAGCCTGGCCTCGGTGACGATCCCGGCCGCCGCCGACACGACGCCGCCGACGGTGCCGACGGCGCTCGCCGCCGAGGAGGTCGACGCCGGCGAGATCGACATCGGCTGGACGGGCAGCACCGACGCCGGCACCGGGGTCAGTGGCTACCGGGTGTACCGCAAGGACCCAGGGCAGTCGACCTTCACCCTCCTGGCCACCAAGCCCGGCACCGGCGCCGGCCACAACAGCCACCAGGACCTCACCGTCAAGCCGAGCAGCAGCTACCAGTACGCGGTCACCGCCTACGACGGCGCCGGCAACGAGTCGGCCCTCTCCCTGCCGCTCACAGTGGCGACCCCGGCCGGCCCCTCGTCCAGGACGTTCGCGTTCGCCCCGGCCGGCGACGCCACCGTCGACCAGACCAACGCGACCAGCAACGCCGGGACGTCCACGGCGCTGACTGCCGACAACAGCCCGGTCGACGACTTCCTGCTGAAGTTCAAGGTCGCCACCAGCGGCTGTGCCAGCCTGACGAGCGCGACCCTGCGGCTGACCGACAACGCCAACAGCTCGCCCAAGGGCGGCGACGTCTACACCACCGGGTCGAACTGGGCCGAGGCGACGGTGAGCTGGAGCAATGCCCCCGGCCGGGGGGCGCTGCTGAACTCGCTTGGAGCGGTGGCCGCCAACGCCGTCGTGACCGTCGACGTCACCAAGGGCACGACACTGGACGGGGAGGCGAACTTCCGGGTCGCCAGCCCGGCCAACGACGGCATCCGTTACTGGTCCAAGGAGACTGCCAACGCCGGCAACCGGCCCCAGCTGACCGTCGTGTGCGCGACCAGCGCCCCGGCCCCCGACACCACCGCGCCGACCGCCCCCGCGAACCTCACTGCCCGGGTGGCCAGCAGTGGCGAGATCGGCCTGCAGTGGACCGGGAGCAGCGACAACGTCGGCGTCACCGGCTACGCCGTCTACCGCGCCGGCGTCAGGCTGGGCGAGGTCTCGGCGGATGCGCTCAGCTACCAGGACACCAGCGACGTCAGGCCGGGCACCAGCTACAGCTACACCGTGGTGGCCGTCGACGCCGCCGGCAACCAGTCACCTCCCTCCAACTCCGTGACGGTCACCACCCCGGGCGGCACAGGGCCGAAGACCTTCAGCGTCGGCGCGGCCGGGGACGCGACCATCGACGCCACCAGGGCGAGCGCGTCCACGTATGCCGGCGCGTCGACACCGAGCGCGCCGAGCACCCGCAGCTCCTTGAAGACGAGCAGGTCGGGCCAGAACCCCGGCGTCTCCGCCGAACCGCGGG
>Ga0207675_100003917_pt1 | contig 14454 bp, 14 predicted proteins | sample KBSSwiS42_FD_184305 | JGI IMG/M metagenome (GOLD analysis project Ga0207675, IMG submission 184305) | Switchgrass rhizosphere microbial communities from Kellogg Biological Station, Michigan, USA - KBS Switchgrass S4-2 (SPAdes) (version 2) | ecosystem: Host-associated > Plants > Roots >... | reverse complement strand
TCGCGTGGACCTTCGTGCCCTTGGGCAGCTTCAGCGGCTGCTTGAACACGTAGTCGGTCTGCCAGTTGAAATCGTACTTCGGCACCGAGAGGATCGTTTCCTTGCGTCCATCCGGGTAGGTCGCCTCGTAGGTCCAGCCAATGCCGCGGACGTGCGTATGCGGCAGCAGGCTCCACAGCGTGACGTCCTGGCCGATCGTCATTTCCGCGTCGACGCGGTGGTCCGGCGCGCCGGCCGGAATCTCGAACGTGCCGTTGATGAGCGGCGCGAAGCGCACCTCGGTCTGCGGCTTGGCGGAGGCGAACTTGACGCCGATCCGCGTCCGATCCTTCGTCGCCTTGCCGCTCGCCGTGTAGTGCGACTGCAGGATCAAGGTCGACCCGGCGGGCAGCCGCATCGCCGTTCCCTCCTGGTACACGCGCACCCACTGTCCCGGCGCGAAGCCGCCGACGGTCGGCCCCATGCGCCGCGGCGCCGGCCGATCGTTCGGGTTCGCCGGCTTCGGCTCCGCCGGCTCCGGACCACCGGACTCACCCGCGGGAATCGCCGACGTCGCGCGGTCGAAGATGAACACCGGCGCGGGACGCGGCCCGGCCGCGGCGGCCGGTGCAGGAGCAGGAGCCGGAGCAGGCGCGGGCGCGGCCGGTTGAGGCGCGCGCGCGTAGACGAGCACGTGATGGAGCACCGCGGGATCACCGGCGCGCACTTCCATCGCCTGAATCCACTTGTCCTCCGTGAACGTCGTCGGCACCTCGAAGTACTGGTAGTTGATCTCGCCCTGGGCCGGAATCGGGTAGTCCTCCGTCATGCTGAAGATGGCGTCGGGCTTCCCGATCGTCCACTCGGTCGCGTAAGTCGGCGCGGCCGGCAGATCGGCGGCGTTGCCTTCCGGCGCGCCGCCGTTGGCCCACTTCACGATCGTGTTCTTTTCCTCGTCGGTCAGCCGGCGATCGTTGACGAACTCGCCGTGCGTCGGGTCGGCGTGCCACGGCGGCATCGTCCCCTTGCCGACTTGTGTCGCAATGGACTTCGCCCAGGGACGCGCGTCCTTGAACGTCAGAAGAGACATCGGCGCAACCTGGCCCGGGCGGTGACAGTTCGTGCAGTTCTTGAAGAAGATTGGCGCGACATCCTTCGAGAACGTGGGTGCCGCGGCCGATGCCGTCGCGGTCTGCGCCGGCTTCGGGGCCTGAGCCCCCAGCTGCGCCGATGCGACTCCAGCCATGACCGACAGCGCGGCTGCGGCTACAGTCCTTCGGGTGATCATGCGAGAAGCTCCTCTGCTGAAAAAACCGTGGGGAGTGACCATCAATAGTACGAAGCTCGTCCAGTGAGGTCAAGCGCTCTCAGGTAGACGTCGCCGAATGAAAAAGGTTTCGAAAGGGCTGATGGCTAAAGGCTAAGGGCGCGGGGGCGCGCCGGGGAAACGCCGTAAAGCCATCAGCAACTGGCAGGGACGCGCTGGCTACTTCTTGCGTGCGCCCGCTTTCCGGCGTCCGCCGGTCTTCTTGCGTCCGCCAGTCTTCTTCCTCGGCACCTTGCCGCCGGCGCGCCGCGCTTCACTCAAGCCAATCGCGATCGCCTGCTTGCGGCTCGTCACCCGCTTGCCCGATCGCCCCGACTTGAGCGTGCCGCGCTTCCGCTCGTGCATCGCGCGCTCGACCTTGCTTTGCGCTTTCTTTCCGTACTTCGCCATCGCGTCACCTCCGGGCAGGCATCGCGCCTGCGCACGGGGCCTTTCGCTTGCAAAGCGAATGCCTCGCCGGCCTCAACGACGGCGATGTTGTCGACGTTATGTGGCGACGGTGACGATGTCGACGAAGGCGTCCACGAGCGCGCGGTCGCGCCACCCTTTCGTCGCCTCGTCGGCCAGCACCTGGAAGGCCTCTTCGACCGGCCGCGCGTTCCGGTACGGGCGCTCGGTGGTGAGCGCATCGAACACGTCGACGATGCTGATGATCTGCGCGAGCAGCGGGACCTCGCCGTTGCGAAGGCCGTCGGGATAGCCGGTGCCATCGAGCCGCTCGTGGTGATGGCGCACGATCGGCCGCACCTTGTTCAACGAGCGCAGCCCGGCGCACAGCGAGTCGCCGACAATCGGGTGCTTGCGCATCACCCGCGATTCCTGCGGATCGAGCTTGCCGTCTTTCAGCAGCACCGAGTCGGGCACGGCGATCTTGCCGATGTCGTGGAGGAAGCCGCCGCGTTCGAGCGCGCCGAGATCCGCGGCATCGAGACCCAGCGATCCGCCAAGCTTCGTCGCATAATGCGCGAGACGCTGGCAGTGGCCGTTGGTCGACGGGTCGCGCGCTTCGATCGTCGCGCCGAGCCCGAGGATCACCGACTCCGCCGATTCGAGTTCGTCGGTGTAGCGTTTCAGGCGCACCAGCGACTGAATGCGCGCGTGCAGCTCCACGGAGTCGAACGGCTTGATCAGGAAGTCGTCGCAGCCCGCTTCGATGCCGCGCAGGCGATCGGCGCGATCACCTTGCGTCGTGACGATGACGACGGGGATGAACCGCGTCGTCGTCTGCTCTTTCAGCCGGCGGCAGACCTCGAAGCCCTGGCCGCGCGGCGCAACCAGATCGAGCAAGACGAGGTCCGGCGCGTCGGTGGCGCAGACTGCGAGCACCCCTTCGGCCGTCTGAACGACTGATACGTGGTGACCTTCGCGCGTGAGCAGACGTTTCAGGAAGCGGGCGCTGATGTCGTCGTCGTCCGCCACCAGAATGGATGCGCCTCGAATCACTACGCCCCCGAGTTTGCAAGATGGAGGCCGCTAGGTCAACGGTACAAAATTGTGGTAGCGCGTTTGCTGTGATCCGCCACGAAACGGCTTGGTGTAACGGAGGTTAACGTCTATGAGAACTTTGACAGCCGCGATGGTCGTGGCACTGACAGCGGCGACAGCCCACGGCGCTGATCTTTCCACGAAAGGAGCCGACCGGATAAAGGAAGCCGCGACGGTACTCCAGGAAATTCACAGCGTGCCAGACAAAGACATTCCAGCTGAGCTGTGGGAGCGCGCCGAGTGCGTGATCGTGGTGCCCTCGCTGAAGAAGGCGGCGTTTGTCGTCGGCGGCGAATACGGCAAGGGACTGATGAGCTGCAAGCACGACGGCCAGTGGGGCGCCCCGATCTTCATGCAGGTCGGCAAAGGCAGCTGGGGCCTTCAGATCGGTGCCCAGTCGATTGACCTCGTCCTGCTGGTCATGAACAAAAGCGGGATGGAAAAGATGCTGCGGAACAAGGTGACGCTCGGCGCCGAAGCCTCGGTGGCCGGAGGTCCCGTTGGCCGCGATGCGCGCGCCGCAACCGACGCGCAGATGAAAGCGGAGATCCTCTCCTATTCACGCACGCAGGGCTTGTTTGCCGGCGTCAACCTGTCAGGCGGGGTCGTCAAGCCGGATGAGGACGACAATCGCGACTTGTACGGCGCGAAGGCGCCACGCGACATCGTGATGGACGGCACGGTCGAACCGCCGGCGGCAACCGAGGCCTTCATGGCCCAGTTGAAGCGAACCGCTGCTGCCGGAAGCAGGGACTAAGCAAGCCTTACGCTTGTCGGGACTGGGGGCTGGCTGTCGCTTACGCCAGCCCCCACGTCCCCAGCCGTTACTCCAAGCGCGGCTGCGTCAGCGTCCGCGACCGCTTCCCTTACGGCCGCGATCCGCGGCCATCGTCCGACCGGCAGTTTGCGCTGAGCCGGCGCGCGCACCGCGCCGCTGGCCGCCGCGCCGCGTCTCCGTCTCCTCTTCTTCTTCGTTGCCTTCATTGACCGCCGCAGCGTTGACGAAGCTCTCGGCGATGCCGGTGAGCTTCTCGTCGGCGGCTTTCTCTTCTTCCAGCGTCTCCTCGAAGATCGCCGCCAGCTCCTGCTGGCCGAGCATGTTCGCCCACGTCCGAATCGTCCCGTAGCTGGCGATCTCGTAGTGCTCGACCTTTTGCGCCGCGGCGATCATGACCGCGTCGCGCGTATCGTCGTCCTCGCACTCGGCAATCATGTCGTTGCCTTCGGCGATGAGGTGCTGCATGCCCTCGCATTTCTTGCCGCGCACCGGCATGCCGAGCTGTTTGAACACCCGCTCGAGCCGCTCGACGTGCGTCTCGGTTTCCTCGAGATGCGCCTCGAACGCGGCGCGCAATTCTTCGTTGGACGCTTTCTTCGCCAGCTTCGGCAGCGCTTTCGTCAGCTGCTTCTCCGCGTCGTAAATGTCTTTGATCTCGTCGTGGAGCAAGTCTTCGAGTGAATCCATACTGGACATCGGTGCGCTTCCCTTCGAAAAATTGTGGAACGTTCCTGGTTGGCGCCGTTTGCGGTAGCAAGAGTCGTGCGCGGAGAACGGTTGTGCTGACACGGGCACACAACGTGCACGTTCGCATGAGAGGACAAGGAGGCCCAACTCATGCGTGTTCTGAAAACGTTGGCGTGTGCGGCGGCGATAACCGTCGCGCTCGCGCCCGGCGCGCGGGCGGACGAGTGGAACAAGAAGACGATTCTCACCTTCAGCGGTCCGGTGCAGATTCCGGGCGCGACGCTGCCGGCCGGCAGCTACGTGTTCAAGCTGGCCGATATCCCCGGCAATCGCCACGTCGTGCAGGTCTTCGACAAGGATGAAAAGAAGATCTACACGACGATGCTCGCGATTCCGAACGAGCGGCTCGAGCCCTCCGACGATCCGGTCGTGCTCTTCGCCGAGCGCTCCAGCGGTTCACCGCAGGCCGTGAAGGTCTGGTTCTATCCGGGCGATCGGATTGGCAACGAGTTCGTCTATCCGAAGAGCCAGGCGATGCGCATCGCCAAGGAGACGCACCAGTCGGTGCTGGCGATGAACGACGACTCCTCCTCGCCGGGCACTGCCGGTGAGATTCCGAACTCGATGCGAACCGCCGAGCTCGGCCGCTTCGACGAGAACGGCAATTGGGTGAGCGACAATAAGAGCGTCGCGGTGAACAACAGCAACGCCGCCTCGACGAAAACGGCGTCGGCCAGTACCGCGTCGACCACGACCGCGGCGGCGCAGACGACCACTGCGCAGCCGACCACGGCTCAGCCGTCGACCGCGCGGCCGACTACGGCCCGCCCGACGACCGCGGAACGCAGCGCTTCGGCCGAACAGGCGCGTCCGGCGCCGACGACCGCGCGCGCGACGACCAGCGACCGCGCAACGGGCACGTCCGGCGCGCAGCAACGGCGCAGCCTTCCGCGCACCGCGAGCGGCCTCGCGCTGTTCGAGCTGATCAGCGGGTTGTCGCTGGCCGGCGCCTACGGCCTGCGTCGGATGCGGCAGTAACGGCGTGATTGGGACCTCGAAAGGCTGAGGGCTGAAAGGCGAAGGCAGAAGTGGCGGACAAGGTTCGAAAGCTGAGAGGCTTTGTCGCTGCCCTTCTGCCTTTGTATCTCGTGCCGCTCTTTTCGAGCCTGCTGCCGGCGCAGCCGCCTGGTCTTTCGGGGTTTCAGCTCGCCACGGTCGCGAGCGCGCCGCAAGAGCCGAGTTTTCGCTCCGGCTCCAGTGAACTCGTCGTCCTTCCCGTCGTCGTCACCGACAAACAGGGCCGGTACCTCTCCGAGCTCGAGCGCGAACGCTTCGCCGTGTTCGACAACGGCCGCCCCGTCCCGATCGAGCTGTTCACCAACGAGGATGCGCCGGTCACCATCGGGCTCGTCATCGATGCCAGTGGAAGCATGGGCTCGAAGCTCGGCGACGTAATCATCGCCGCGCTGGCGTTCGCCCGCTCCAGCAACCCGCAGGACGAGCTCTTCGTCGTCCGCTTCAACGACGACGTGCAGCACGTCATACGCGACCGGCCGTTTCTCTTTGCCGACGATCAGGCGGCGCTGCACGTCGCGCTGCGGTCGATGCGCCCCGACGGGCGCACGGCGCTCTACGACGCGCTGGTCGAGGGCATCGATCATCTCGGCCGCGGCTCGCGGGCGCGCAAGGCGTTAATCGTGGTCAGCGACGGCGGCGACAACGCCAGCGCCGCGACGCTCGACCAGGTGCTGGCGCGGGCGCGCGAGTCCAACGCAACCATCTACACCCTCGGCATCTACGAGCCCGACGATCTGGACAAGAACCCCGGCGTGCTGAAATCGCTGGCGCGGGCGACCGGCGGCGAGCGCTTCCTGCCGCGCTCCGCGGGCGAGATGCTGAAGGTCTGCGAGCTGATTGCGCGGGAGATTCGCAGCGGCTACACCATCGGCTACGTGCCGCCGGACCGCGACGGCAGCTATCACCGGGTGCGCGTGGTCGTGCAGCCGCCGGCGTCGCAGAAGATTACGGTTCGGACCCGTCCGGGCTATTTCGCCGCGGGGCGGGCGACCCAGCCCCAGTAGCGGGACACCTTATATATAGAGACCCATGACAAGAGATTCGCTCCTGCGCTGGCTCGAACGGGGGTTGCTGGGCGTCGGCCTCGCCCTGGCGGCATGGTGCGCCGCCGTGCTGGTCGAAGCCAGGTTCTACAAACAACTGCCGGTCCCCGCGTCGTACGGGCCGCTCAAAGTCACCCAGACCGTGATTCTTCCCGGCGAAGGCGGCGGCAGCACGCCGACCCCTGCACCCTCCGCCGGCGCGCTCATCGGCCGCCTCGAGGCGCCAACGGTCAAGATGTCGGCGACGGTCCTGGAAGGGAGCGACGATGGCACGCTCAGCCGCGGCGCCGGACACATCGAAGACACGCCGTTTCCCGGCCAGCCGGGCAACATCGGCATCGCCGGGCATCGCGACACGGTCTTCCGACCGCTGCGCCACATCCAGGTGGGCGATCCGCTGCAGCTGACGACCGCCGATCGCCGCTTCACATACAGGATCAGCAAGACGATCATCGTCGGACCCGACGACGTCTACGTGCTCGACCCGACAGAGAAGCCGACGCTGACGCTGGTCACCTGTTATCCCTTCGACTTCATCGGCCACGCGCCGAAGCGCTTCATCGTGCAGGCGCAACTGGTGGGCGACGAACCGCGGGCGACGACGTCTCAGTAAACGAAAAAAAAGGAGGCCGGTTTCCCGGCCTCCTTACCTGCTTACGCGAACCCGCGGCGTTACTGCTTCGCGATGACGACGGTGAACGCGCCGCTGTTGTCGGCGCGCTCGTTGTCGTTCACGCCGAGGAACAGACGGCCCGACGCCGGCATGCCGAGCGCCTGGCGCTGGTTGCCGATCGCGAACGGCGTACCGTTGTTCCCCACCTTGCCGATCAGCGCGCCCACCGGCACGGAGGGATCGGGATAGCCGGGGCGGCGCTCAGCGCCGCCGTCCGGCGTCGCGGTCTGCCCGGGGCTCCGGCCAAAATTGATCTGGCCGCTCGCCTGGAACATCACGCGGTCGCCCGCATTCACGGTGATGCCGGTGTCGGTCCAGACCGCAGTCGCGGGGACGTTGATGGTCACGCCGTTCGCGAGCGTGCCGGACGTGCCGGTGCCGCTGCCCACGGCGACGCCGCCGCGTTCACGCTCGACGTTGTAGACGCTGCGCGCGCTCGCCGGGCGCAGGTAGACGCGGCTGACATCGCGGAGCGGATACTGTTCCTGGTTGCCGTTGTGGTCCCAGAGCAGCGTATCGCCGCGAATGACGTTGACGAACTTGCCGCCCTGCGCGTGGCCGCTGCGCATGATGGCGGTCTGCCCGCCGCTGTCCGGCGCCACGCGGCTGAGCTCGAGCGGCGACGGCGTGCCGCCGGTGAAGTCGATCACGGCGACCTGATCAATCGGAATCGACTGCTCCTGCCCGTTCTCGATCACCCTGAGCTGACCGTCGACGAACATCGCCGAATCGTTGCCGGTGGCCACGACTTCACCGCTCCGGCGTTCGCCGTTGGTCAGGACCAGCGTCGCGCGCTCGGCCGCGGTCAGCGTGTACAAGCCTGCCGACGCGACCAGTACGATGGTTGAGATTACACGACGAACCATTGAATCCTCCTCTGCAATACCCTCGTTGAGATACCTCGTCCCATACGACAGCAAGAGAGAGACCAGCTTGTAATCGCGGCCGGGCCGGGGAAATTCGGGGCAAAAGCGGGCGTCGAAGGCCGGGATCGGCCAAGGGTCATGGTATTCTGGGTCGGCTCTGCACCGATGAGTGAACACGCCGACACGGCCGATCTGACCTTCGACGCGCTGCCGCAGGACACTGCGGCCGCTCCACCCGCCGACCTCTCTTTCGTCGCAGGATCGCCCGTCGCCCATGTGCCGGCGCCGGCGGTCGACACGTCTGCCCCGCCAATTGAGGCGGTCGGGCCGTGGCGCCGGATGGGGCAGGAAGTTGTCGCCGGCCTGCAGACGCTGTTGTCAGCGGCGGTCTACGCGACCTTGATCGTCACCTTCGGTTTTCAGGTCGCGCGCGTCGACGGCCTGAGCATGGCGCCGACGCTCGAAGACCACGATCGCCTGATCGTCAACAAGCTCGTCTACGAGATCGGCGAGCCGCGGCCCGGCGACATCGTGATGCTGTATTACCCGCTGAACCCGGAGAAGATGTTCGTGAAGCGCGTCATCGCCCGGGAGGGCGATTCGGTGCGGATTGTAGACGGCCGCGTCTACGTCAACGACGTGCCCCTCCACGACGATTACGTTCCAGCCGAATTCAGAAGCCACGACGACTGGGGTCCGCAGGTCATCCAGCAGGGCTACTACTTCGTGATGGGCGACCACCGCAATAACAGCTCCGACAGCCGCCACTGGGGCCCCGTGCCGAAGAAGTACATCGTCGGCAAGGTCAAGGTGCGCTGGTGGCCTCTCGGCGAAGCCCGCATCTTCTAACGCTGTAAGTACCAAGTACGAAGCCTGAAGTGCGGGTAATCCGCAACGGCGGTGGAATTCGCCGACTTCGTACTTCGTACTTGCAGATCTCTTTACTGCAGACTTAGCAGCTGCTGATGCTCCTCGCGGAGCTTGAACTTCTGCACCTTGCCTGACGCGGTCATCGGAAAGCCGGTGACGAAGCGGAGGTAGCGCGGCACCTTGAATTTGGCCTGCGTCGCAGCACACCACGCCATCAGATCCTCCGCGCGCACGTCCCCGGCGCCCGGATTCAACCGCACGGCGGCGGCGACCGCTTCACCGAAGAACTCGTCGGGCATCCCGTAGACGTAGGCGTCGGCCACTGCCGGATGCTCGCGCAGCCGGTCCTCGATCTCCTTCGGCGCGATGTTCTCGCCGCCGCGGATGATGATGTCCTTGATCCGGCCGGTGATGCGGAAGCAGCCGTCGGCATCGATGCTGGCCTCGTCGCCCGTGTGCAGCCAGCCATCGGCGTCGATCGCGGCGCGCGTCGCCTCGGGGTTGTTGTAATAGCCCGCCATGACGTTGTAGCCGCGGCAGCACAGCTCACCGCGCTCGCCCGGCGCGCGCTCGGCCCCGGTCGCCGGGTCGACGATCTTCACCTCCAGCTCCGGGAGGACGGGTCCCACCGTCTGGCAGCGCTGTGCGATCGACGAGTCGCGCGGCGTCATGGTGATGCCCGGCGACGACTCGGTCATGCCGTAAGCGATCGTGATCTCCGGCAGGTGCATCTCGGTCATCACCCGCCGCATCAACGGCTCGGGGCACAATGCGCCGGCCATCACCCCGGTGCGGAGCGAGGTCAGGTCGAAGCGCGTGAAATCTGCGCATTCGAGCTCGGCGATGAACATCGTCGGCACGCCGTAGAGCGCGGTGCACCGCTCGCGGTGAACGGTCTCGAGCACGCGCTTCGCGTCGAACGCTTCGATCGGACAGAGGCACGCGCCGTGGGTGAACGCGCCGAGCACGCCGATGACGCAGCCGAAGCAGTGGAACAGCGGGACGCAGAGGCACAGCCGATCGGACGGCGTGTAGCCGAGCACGCGGCCGAGCGCTTCCCCGTTGTTGACGATGTTGCGGCTCGAGAGCATTACCCCTTTCGGGAAGCCGGTCGTACCCGACGTGTACTGCATGTTGATCACGTCGTCGACGCCGATGCTGCGGGCCCGCTCGTCGAGCGCGGCGTCGGCAACGCCGTCGGCCAGCCGGCGCAATGCCTCGTAATTGGTGAACCCGGGCGGCGTGTCGCGGCCGATGAACAGCAGCCGCTGCAGCGCCGGCAGCCGGCCGGAGGTCGCGCCGATCGCATCGAGCTCGCCGATGTAGTCGACCTCCTTGAAGCCGCGGATGGCGACGAGCGTCGCCGCCTCGCACTGCCGCAGCAGGTAGTCGATGTCGCGCGCGCGCAGCGAGGTGTTGGCGGTGACCAGGATGGCGCCGATCTTCGCGAGCGCGAACTGCAGCACCACCCATTCGGGCACGTTGGTCGCCCACACGACGACGCGCTCGCCCGGCTGCACGCCGAGCGCGATCAGGCCGCGGGCGATCACGCGCGCCTCGCGCTCGAGCGCGGCAAACGTGTAGCGCGGCGCGGTCTCGTAGACGAGCGCCTCGCGGTCGGGCAGCGCCGCCGCGAGACGTGTCAGCAGCTCACCGACGGTGACGTCGCGATAGGGCGGATGGTGTGCATCCATGGCGAGGCGGGATTGTGCCACAACCGAGGATTCTGTGATTTACTGACGGCTTGTGACCGACCCGTGCACCGTGCTCATAGCGGCATCGGATCTGCTCCCGGCCCTGCGGGAGCGCGTCGGTGCCATCAACGGCGAAGTGCTGACCTTCACCGATGCCGAGGCGCTGCCGGCGCTCGAGATGATCACCAGACGGCGGCCGGCGGTCGTGACCTTCGAGCGGACGTTCGCGGTGACGCCGCGCGGCGTCGCCATGATCAACCGCATCAAGTCGGACCCGGCGCTGCGCGATTCCGAGATCCGCGTCCTCGCCCACGACAGCGACTACCAGCGGGTGGTGCCGCGCGCGGTGCCGATCAAGGCGCCGGCGCTGGATCAGCGCGGCACGCGCCGCGCGCCGCGCTTCAAGATGGCGCCGAACGTCACCGCCCAGGTCGCGGGCAAGACGGCGACGCTCGTCGACTTGTCGGTTGTCGGCGCGCAGATCGTGTCGCCGGCGGCGCTCAAGCCGAATCAGCAGGTGGCGGTCGCGCTTGCGGGCGGCGCCGCCGCCGCCCCCTTCACGGCGTCGGTCGTCTGGACGTCGTTCGAGATTCCTCCCGGCGGCGCGCCGCGCTACCGCGCCGGGCTCGATTTTCCCGACGCGGACGCCGAACTGGTCGGCAGCTTTTGCGAACGGAACAAGGCCTGACGTGTCCCCCGTCTCCCAGACCAACTCGCGCATCATCTACGACGCGCTGAAAGCCAGCGGCGTGCGCCTGATGTCGGCGCTCCCCGAGACCTGGCTGGTGCACCTGATCCGGATGGCCGAAGAGGATCCGGAGGTCACGCTGGTGCGGCTCGCCAAGGAAGAAGAAGGGGTGGGCATCTCGGCGGGCGCGCACCTGGCCGGCGTCAAGTCGGCGATGCTGATGCAGAACCACGGCTTCCTCGCCTCGATCAACGGCATCGTCTCGTGCGCGCAGCTGTATCACATCCCGCTGCTGATGCTGGTCAGCTACCGCGGCGAGTTCGGCGAACGCGATCCCTGGCAGACCGCCGGCGGCGGCGTCACCGAGGATCTGCTGCGCGCGCTGCGCATCCCGTTCGCCTATCTCGATCGCGCCGACCATGTCGCGCCGCGCATCGCCAAGGCGCAGACGCTGTCGCTCTCCGCCAACAAGCCGGTGGCGCTGCTGCTCTGCCGCGATCTGATGTGGGAGGAGGCATGACCCGGCTCGAGGCGCTGACGCGCGTCTATCCCCAGCTCGAGCAGCGGATCGTCGTGACGATCATGGGCGCGGTGGCCGCCGAACTGCAGTCGATCGGCCATCGTCCCAACTTCTTCTACCTGCAGCACGCGATGGGGCTCGCCTCGTCGATCGGGCTCGGCATCGCGCTCTCGAAGCCCGATCGCCAGGTCATCGTGCTCGACGGCGACGGATCGATCCTGATGAACCTCGGCGGCCTGACGACGCTGGCGCGCTACCGCCCGAAGAACCTGGTGCACGTGGTCTTCGACAACGAGAGCCTGCTCTCGGTCGGCGGCTTCCCGACGGCGACGTCGACCGGCAGCGACCTGGCGCGGATCGCGGCGGCCGCCGGCGTGCCTCGCACCTGCACGGTGGCGACGATCGAGGAGTTTGCGCGCGCCTTCGAGGAGGCGCTCGGCGCCGGCGATTTGACGACGCTGGTGGCGAAGGTCGAAGCGCGCGGGCCGTCGGGCTACGTCACCGACCTGTCGCTGCTGGAAAACCGCTTTCAATTTCAGAGGTATTTGCGATCGTGAGCTCCACTGTCCTCACGCAACTGGCGGCCGCGCTGGCGCGCGGCGAGGTGAAGGTGGTCGACCTGACGCAGCGGCTCGGCCCGAAGACGCCGGTGATCGGGCTGCCGCCGATCTTCGCCGCCTCGCCCGGCGTCACCATCGACGTCATCTCCAAGTACGACGAGAAGGGGCCGGCGTGGTACTGGAACACGCTGCGCTTCGGCGAGCACACCGGCACGCACTTCGACGCGCCGATTCACTGGGTGACCGGGCGCGACTTGCCGGAGAACGCGTGCGACACCATCCCGGCGCGGCGCTTCGTCGGACCGGCGGCGGTCTTCGATGTCACCGCCGACGTGGTGCAGAACCCGGACTTCCTGCTGACGACCGATCGCATCGAGGCGTGGGAGCGCGAGCACGGCCGGATTCCGGCGGGCGCGTGGGTGCTGCTGCGCACCGGGTGGAGCCGGCGCAGCGGCGACGCATTCATCAACGCCGCCGCGGACGGCCCGCACAGCCCCGGCTTCGACGTCAACGCCTCGCGGCTGCTGGCGACCGAGCGCGACATCCTCGGCGTCGGCGTCGAAACCATCGGCACCGATGCCGGCCAGGCCGGCGGCTTCGACCCGCCGTTCCCCAACCACACGATCATGCACGGCGCCGGCAAGTTCGGGCTGGCGAGCCTGTGCAATCTCGATCAGCTGCCGCCCACCGGCGCGATCGTGATCGCGGCGCCGCTGAAGATCGAGCACGGCAGCGGCAGCCCGCTGCGGGTGCTCGCTCTCGTGCCGGCGTGACCTGGCGCACTTGCGACAGCATTCGCCGTCACGCTGGGACGACGATCAACGCAGAACTCGCGGAACACGCGGAGCACGCTTAGAGTCCGTTCAAAATTGCGCGCGGGCTCATGTAGCGCAGGCCTTTAGGCCTGCAACCGCCGCGCGGGCAGCCCTGAAGGGCTGCGCTACGAGTAATTTTGAAACCCACTCTTAAGGGTGCGGGGGAATTCCCGAGAATGGGCTGTTCTCCCAACAGCCTTCACTGTCACGCTGCGCCGCGGCGATCGCAGAACGCAAAGCGCGCAAAGCCGTTTCACGCCGCGATCATGACGCGCCGCACGCCGCCGCTTCGCGGCAGCGACGCTCATGAAGTCGCAGCGGACTTGTGGGCCTCCTGATCTTCTGATCTCCTGTTCTGATCTACAGCGCCGCGACTCAGGGGAGCGCTACTGAAAGCGGCCGGCCGTCCGAGAGGACGATCAGATTTTCAGCCCGAACTCGGCGATGCGCATCACGTCCTCGCGCAGGATCGTGTCGTTGCGCTCGGAGCCGGTCGAGACGATGGCCGATCGCACGCCGGACACCTCTTCCAGGCGCGCGATGTAGCGCCGCGCCGCGTCCGGCAGCCGGGCGAACTCGCGCACGCCCGCGGTCGGCGCCGACCATCCGGACATCGTCTCGTAGACCGGTTCGCACGCCGCCAGCTGCGTCACGTCGGACGGGAAGTCGGTCAGCGTCCGATCGCCGAGGCGATAGGCGGTGCAGATCGAGATCCGATCGAGGCCGTCGAGGACATCCAGCTTCGTCAGCGCCAGGCCGTCGAGACCGTTGATGCGCGCGGCATAGCGGACCGCGACCGCGTCGAACCAGCCGCAGCGCCGCGGCCGCCCGGTGACCGCGCCGTACTCGCTGCCGCTCTCGCGCAGCCGGTTGCCCATCTCGCCCGACAGCTCGGTCGGGAACGGCCCTTCGCCGACGCGCGTAGTGTACGCCTTGACGACGCCGAGCACCTGGCCGATCGCCCGCGGCGGGATGCCGAGGCCGGTGCAGACGCCGCCGACCGATGCGTTCGACGAGGTCACGAACGGATAGGTGCCGTGATCGATGTCGAGCAGCGTCCCTTGCGCCCCCTCGAACAGGATCGACTTGCCGGCGGCCATTTCGGCGGTGAGCAGCACCGAGACGTCGCGGATCATCGGCCGCATCCGCGCCGCGTGCTTCAGCAGCTGATCGAGCACCGGCCGCCAGTCCATCGTGCTGTCCTGCACCAGCCGGTTGCGCGCGGTAACGTTGTCGCGGACGTTCTGCTCCAGCCCCTGGGGATCGACCAGATCGCCGACCCGAATCCCGCGCCGCGCGATCTTGTCTTCGTAGGCGGGCCCGATGCCGCGCGAGGTCGTGCCTATCTTGCGTTCGCCGCGCCGCGCCTCGGAGAGCAGGTCGAGATCGCGG
>Ga0207675_100003911_pt1 | contig 14477 bp, 11 predicted proteins | sample KBSSwiS42_FD_184305 | JGI IMG/M metagenome (GOLD analysis project Ga0207675, IMG submission 184305) | Switchgrass rhizosphere microbial communities from Kellogg Biological Station, Michigan, USA - KBS Switchgrass S4-2 (SPAdes) (version 2) | ecosystem: Host-associated > Plants > Roots >... | reverse complement strand
GCCATGGTGATTCGCCGTTGGGGCGAATACGCGTTCATCCGTCCAGGCCGCGAGCTGCTCTTCAGCCTGGTCGACAAGGAGAGCAAATACAAGGCGAAGAATCTCATCGACGTTGCTGCCTACCGGACTGCCGACGCGACCTTCGCACAAGCCAAGCGAGGACTCGAAGCCGTCGGCGTCACCGGCATCAAGGAGGCGCTGCTCGTTGCCGTTCTTGCGGCCCTGTGGGGGATCAACGGATGGTGGCTGGGACGTCAGTACCGGCAGAAAACCGCGGCGAAACTGGCCGGGTAGGAGCACTCCGACAGCGCGGGAACTCGCTCTCTCGCATCACCGTCTGCGCGTCATGCCATCCAGCGTGATCCGTGCGTATCAATACGATCCGATCGAGAAGCACCTCGACCTGGTGTTCGTTTCAGGGCGCCGCTATCGATACCACGAGGTACCCGTCGAAACCTACGACGCCATGCGGCGCGCGTTCTCCAAGGGCGAGTTCTTCAACCACCGGATTCGCGACCAGTTCCGGTTCACGCTCGTGAACTGACCGGGCTCGGGGGCGGCGCTCAGGCCACCGCGGCGTCGGTGGCTTTCTTCTCGTGCGGCAGGCTGATGCGGAAGCGGGTGTATTCGTTCGGCTTGGTGGCGATGCCGACCTTGCCGCCCGCCTTGTTGACGAGATCGCGCACCACGTCCATGCCGATACCGCGCGCACCCCCTTCACCGACGGTGGTGAAGCCGGGGCGGAAGATGAGTCCGGCCAGCTTGCGCGCATCGAGCGAGGCGGCGACGTCGGCGGTCAGCACTCCCTGGCGGATGGCCTCGGCCCGGATCTTCTCGTGGTCGAGACCGCGGCCGTCGTCCTGCACGCTGAGCTGGAAACCGTCGGCACCGACCCGCAGGAACTGCACGGCGACCGTACCGGTCTCCGGCTTGTCCTGCACCACCCGATCCGCCGGCGTTTCGAGACCGTGGCGGATGGCGTTGTGAATCAGCTGGCCGAGAACCTTCTCCACCGTGCGGCGATAGTGGGCGGGCACGTCCTCGAGCCCCACGCACACCAGCGACACACGCTTGGAATACATGTCGGCGAGGAACTGCGCCATCTCCTCGAGGCTGTCCTGCGAGAGGTCGGACAGGCGCTTGGCTTTCTGCGTTTCGGAAATCGCGGTGGCCTGCGTGGTGGCGTCGGATCCGGCACTGCGCAGTTTCGGCTGGCGGATCGTCGTGCCGGTCATGGTGGCCGAGCGCTGCGTGACGTCGGTGGACGGCGGGCCGGAAACCCCGTTCTGCGTGCGCCATTCGCGCAGCCGCGTGACCACCTCGCCCTGGATGGCCAGGTGGCTCAGCAGGTCGTCGAGTTTCACGGCAATGGGCAGGAAGTCGTTGCCGGAAAGGACCTGCTTGTCGCGCAGGCCGCCGAGCGAAGTCTCGAAGCGCTCCGCGCGTTCGCAGACCGACGGCAACGGCAGCCGTTGCGCACGGGCATGGATGCCGCGGATCAGCTCGAGGATGAGCACCAGCTTCTCGCGGAACGCCTGCGGATCGCGCGCCGGTAGTTTGAGGATGGCGCGCAGCTGGCCGGCCTTGTCGCGCGCGTCGCCGAGGAAATGTTCGAGGCGGTTGGCCTCGACGTGCATGACTTCCTTGAGCACTTCGGAGAGGCGCGGATCCGGCGGATCGATGATCGACGACGGATCGGGCTGCGAGGCGGCGTGCGCGGTGGCGCTGGAAGCCACTTCGGTCGAGGTAATCGTGGTCGCGAGGTGCGCGACTTCCGGAGTGCCCGCCAGGGTCGCCGCCGGCGTGGTCGCTTCCGCCGTCGCCGTTTCGAGGGGCGGCAGTGACAATGTGAACGGTTCGCTGGCGCCCTTCACGGCCGCGGGTTCGGCGGCTTCGGGTTTGGGCGCCGCGGGCACGACCAGCTTGGGCAGCGAAGGCACGGAATCGGCGGTCACGTCGAATGGGCCCAGCGTGCTTTCTTTCTCCGCCACCACCGGCTTGTCGGCGAAGCCCGGCTCGGTCGCGGGCGCCGCGCGCAGAGGTTCGATGATGATCACCGGATGTTCGCCCGAGCCCACCTCGGTGAGGTCGCCGGACGGCGCCGCGCTGCTCATCGCGGCGATGGTCTCGGGCGTGAGCGCCGGACGTGTGCCGGTTTCGCCGGCCAGCCGTTTCGCGAACGTCTCTTCGTTGAGGACCGGCACCTCGATGGTGTGCGGCACCATGCGCGGCGCGGAGATCTTTTCGATGGACACGATGATGTGGTGCACGCGTCCATCGACCACCAGGCGCGCGAAGCGTATCGCCAGGTGCCGCGATCCCGAGTGCACGCGCGCCAGCGGATTGAGCGTGGCGTCGACCATCGCCGACGGCTCGGCTTTCCACAGCGTCTCGAGATAGGCCACGGCCTCACGGCGCAGCTTGACGTCCACCAGTTCGGCAATGACCTGCACGAACGCCGTGCCGGCATTGCAGGTGTGCCCCAGCAACTCCGGCGCCGCCGAAGACGCTTCGCCCATGAGCTTGTGCTCGCGGTCGAGGAACAGCACGCCGGCCTGCGACAGCTCGAGCATGGCGTATGCCTGGGCACGCGCCACCACCAGCTGTTCATCGCGCGAGCGGATGCTGCTGCGCTGGGTCATGGCGTAGATAGTGACGCCGATGAGGCTGATCAGCGCGGTGCCCAGGGCGACGATGGGGAAATTCAGGAATTCCACGGCCGTCAGTTCCCGCCGCTCGCCACCAGCGTCGCCGGGTCGAGAATGCCGCCCGCGCTCATGGCGTGCTGCATCTGTTCGAGTGCCGACAGCAGCTCGTCGCAGGAAGCGATGCGCTGCTCGCGCGACTTGGACATCAGCCGCTCGAGCAGGGCCTGGTAAGCCAGGTGCTGCAGGGGCAACTCGGGCACGGGTGCCATGACGTGCTGCTGCAGGACGTCGATGGCCGAGGCGCCGAGGTACGGCTTCTTGCCCGCGAGCATTTCGTAAAGAATGATGCCGAGACTGTAGAGATCGGTGCGCGCGTCCAGCGCTTCGCCCTGGGCCTGTTCGGGACTCATGTAATACGGCGAGCCGCGCAACACGCCGGTGCGCGTGCTGCCGTCACCGGAGAGCAGGCTGCGCGCCAGGCCGAAGTCGATGAGCACCACGCTGCCGTCGTCCCGCAACATGACGTTCGGCGGCTTCAGGTCGCGGTGAATGATGCCCGCCTCGTGCACCACCTTGAGCGAACGCGCGATCTCCTTGAGAAACGCGATGGCCTCGGCGGCTGTCAGCGGATTCTGCAGGCGCGCCTTGAGGTCACCGCAGGGAAAATATTCCATCGCAAGGAATTCCACGCCCTCGTGGATGCCGTAGTCGTACAGGTCGATGATCGACGGATGATCGAGCGCGGCGATGGCTTCGAACTCGCGCTGGAACATGATGGAACGCTGCCCGGTATCACTGGTGCTGGTGTCGTTGCCGGTGTGCTTGCGCTTGCTGATTTTCAGCGCGCAGTTGTGGCCGAGATCCTCGGCGATCGCCAGGTACACCGCCGCGGCCTCCGATTCGCCGATCTTCTGCAGGATGGTGTAGCCCGGAATCTGGTGGTTGGGCGGCGCGACCGGTTTGACTTCCCTGACCACGGCCGGAAGCGAACCGCTCGCCGACGTGTCCTGCACGGGGCCGCCCGCGGTCACCGGGGTGACGATCGGCACGATGCTCGGCGCAGCGGGTTCCGAAGACATGGGCGGCGAAGTGACGGGCGGCGAAGGCACGGCGGCCAGCGCGGCCTTGGCGACGCGTGCGATGTTCGCGCCGGTATGTGTGGACACCGCGGATGGCGCCGGGACCGGCGGTGCGCTGGCGATCCTTGCCGCGTGGGTCAGTGCCGTGCCGCTGAGCGTGCCGGTGTGCGACGCTGCCGCCGCGGGCAGCGAGCGCGATGCGGTCGGCAGGCTCATCGCGGCCTTGTCGGTTTCCGGCTTCGCGGCCCCGGCCTGGTCGGATGGCGGCGCGGTGGCCGCGGACTTGCCGGCCTCGGACTGCGCCAGGCGCTCGGCGCGGCGCTGCGATTCCTTTTCGATGGCGCGCAGCGTCAGCTTGATCGAACGCTGCAGCCGCGGCGGCGTCAACAGCCGCTTGGGTAGATAGTCGGCGGCGCCGAGGCGCAGCGTGCGGATGGCCGCGAGCTCGCTGCCGCGTTCGGCGAGGATGATCATTTCGGGAAAGCCGGGCTGGCTGCGCAACTTGCGGATCCAGTCGAAGCCGTCGGTGGTCGGCTCTTCGATGCCCTCGTCGAACTCCAGCGCCAGCATGACGACGTCGTAGTCGCGCACCGTCATCGCGGTGCGCACGCGGCCGAACGAAGTCCAGTCCATGAGCACGATGGTGTCGGCGGACCAGCCGGAAGCCACCGCATGCTGCAGCCATTGCGCGTACTTCGCGTCGTTCTCGACGATGAGGAAGCGTTTGGTGCGCGGCTGATCCATGTTTACCAGGCTCATTCTTCCGTGAACCGGATCCTGACCGAGGCGCGCTGGTCGACGGGCTTGCCGGCGCGCACCACCGGCTTGTAGCGCCACTGCTTGATGGCGTTGACCGCTGCGCTGTCGAACACGCGGTGCGGATTGGAGTTGGTCACCACGATGTTTCCGGTCGAACCGTCGGTGAGCACCGTGAACTCGAGCTCGACCCAGCCGTTCATGGCGCGGTTGCGCCCCGTGGTCGGCGGGAATTTCGGTGCGACGTACACGGTGCGCGGCAACGAGCTGGCGGGCACCACGCTGTCCTTCTGCGCCGCGCTGTCGCGCGCCGCCGCGAGCTCCGTTTCCGCCGTGGTGAGGTCGCCGCCGGTGAATTGAATGGTGCGCGCTTCGACCACCCACGCGTCGGTGGCGGCGAGGTCACCGCGGCCGAGTGCGCTGCGCATCTCGCGCACGTAGGCACTGCCCAGCGCCTGGCGGGCGGTGGCCACCGCGGGGCTGCCGGCGTCGATTTCCATGAGCGCCAGCAGGTAACCCTTGGCGCTGCCGTTTTCCGGCTGCAGCAACTTGTTGGCGGCGAGCGCGGCGTTGAACGACTGCACCAGCGCCGCCAGCTTGTCGGCGAGCGCGTTGTTCATCGTGTCGTGCAGCAGGCGCCGGATGTTCGTCTGGTCGGCCCGTGGCGCCTGGACGCCGTCCGCGTACGCGAGCCAGCGTTCGGTTTCGGCCGCATTGCCGGCGCTGGCGGCGGCGCCGGCGCGCGTCAGCAGTTCTTTCTGCAGGGCGCGTTCGGTTTCCTTCACACCGGGATCGTCCGACACGATCTGGCGCGCGGCTTCCAGGTAGAAACGCGCGTTGTCTTCGGCGGGCTCGATCAGCTGGCCGCCGCGCATGCGCGTATTGGCGAGCCGCAGGTAGGTGGCGCCTTTTTCCTGGCGATTCTGCGCGTCGCTGGCGGCCTTGGCCGTGAGCGCGGCGCGTTCGTGTTCCATTTCGATCTGCATCATCAGGAACGCGGCGCGCGCGGTGGCGGGCGTGAGCGTTTCTGCGATGTCGACCATCTTCTTCGCCTGGTCCGGTTTGCCGGCGGTCAACGCACGCTCGGCGGAGCTCAACAGCCGGTCGGCGGTACGCACCTGGCCCGCCTTGGCGAGCGTGTTGCCGGGATCGAGGTCGAGCGCGCCCTGGAAGAGATCCACTGCATTCTTGCCGGGCGGGCTGAGGAGGTCATTGCGTTGCAGAGCGGCTTCTGCCTGTGCCAGCTGATCCTTCAGACGCTGCTCGCGGGTCATGACCTGCGAAGGCGGCAACGCGCTCGGCGTCGCCTGGCTTTCCACCGGCGCCTCGTCGGTGCGCTGCACGCGCGTGGACTCGGCCGGTGGTGTCGTGGCGGGTGGTGTGTTCGGCTGAGTCGCGGCCGGTGGCGCCGCCGCGGGCGCGGCAGCCGTTTGCGGCGCAGACGCCGCGGGGCGCAGCCGATCGGCCGCGCTTTCGGCCGGAGCGGGGCTGCTGGCCTGCGGTGCCGCCTGCGCAGCGGGAGCCACGGGCTTCGATTCCTGGACCACCGGCGGCGCGGTCACCACGGGCTCCGCGGCGGGCGCCGGTGCGGTGTCGCTGGCTGGCGCCTGCTCCGGCTCGGCGGGTGGCTGCGTTTCGGACCCGGTCTCCGTGTCGGCGGCGGGCTCGCTAACTACTTGCGCAGTCTGCGATGCCTGGTCCGGGCTTTTGCCGCCCGAGAACATGTACCAGCCTCCGATGGTGGCCGCGGCCAGCACCAGTCCGGCGATCGCGATGCGGATGGGCGCGCCCCTGTCGGAGCGTGGCGCTTCCGTGCCCGGGGATTCGAGCTTCGAGAAATCGGGCCGCGCGGTTTCGAGCGTGCGCTCGACGTTTTCGACTTCGTGCCGGCGCAGCGCGGCTTCGACGAACAATCGCACGCGCGGCGCGGACACCGGGCGATGCAGGAAGCGGTACACCACACCCGAGGTGATCTGGCTTGCCACCTTGCCCTGTTCCTCGGCAGTACCGACCACGACCAGCACGAGGTCGTTCCAGGTCTCGCGCAGTCGTTCGGCGAGCCCGGCGAGATCGCCTTCGATGAACATGCTGTCGAGCAACGCTACCGAAACGCGGCGACTGTTGAGGTGCGGCGTGAGTTCGGCTTCGGAGGTGACGAGCAGCAGTTCGGTGGACGGATCGACGACACTGCGCAGCAGCCCGATGAGCGCCCGATCCTGCGTGAGCGCAGCGATCGCTACCGGCGCTGGGGCGCTGGCAAGCATGGGCGACTCGAATTCCGACTGCGGCAGCATGGGTTGACGGTGGGGCCCAGAGAATCGGGGGACAGGGAGGGGAAAAGCAGGGGTCCGGGGCAATTTACCAAGATATGTAAGTTTATCGGGGACGCTCGCACCAAGGCCCTGCGCGCAAGTAATCCGTGAACTGCGTCCCGCGCCCAAAGTCCAGTAACGAGACGACTTTCACAGTTGGGGTGCAGTCGCAGCAGAGCGTTATGATCGCGCCCGCCCCCGACCGAGACTGGAGCGAACAAATGGCTGGAAAAGCCCTGAATAGCGCGCTGATTTTCATGCTGATCGTGAGTGGCGCCGCGGCGCCTGCCGGGGCCGCCGGGCCCTCTTCCGCGCAGGAGCGGGGTGCCGAAGCTTTCCTGGCCGCGGTCGCCACCGGCAGTCCACAGGCCGTTGCGCAGGAGTTGCATCCCGATGAGCTCGAGAGCCTGCGTTCCAAGCTGCTGACGCTGTTACGCGCCGAGAACCTGCGCAGCGACAGTACCTACCGCTCGCGTCTTTTCGGTCAGGGCCGCGCGTTGCGCGACGTCGAGGGCATGACGGCGGAAAAGTTCTACGCGGCGCTCTCGGACCGGCTGCGGCTGCGCGCGCGTGTGTACGAAAAATTCGAGTGGCTGGCGGCGGTTCCCGATGGCAAGAAGGTCTACCTGGTCGGCCGGGGTATTCAGCCGAAGGAAAACGGCTCGGTGAAGGTGATGGTCATGGTCGCGCTGATGCAATACGGCGCGCAGTGGCGCGCCGCGATCCCGTCCGAGATCGAGGCGCAGCTCGATGACCTGCTCGAGGGACGTAGCAGCGTCGCCGCGGCGGCGCCCGCGCCGGCATCGGGCGGTTCCGCGGGTGCTGCGGCGGGAGCGGCTGGCTCCTCGCAACCGTTGGCCGCGGGCATCAGCGAGTTGCTGCTGCGTGCCGAGTCCGCGCTGGTCGAAGGGCGCTGCCAGGACTACTACGACCAGTACATGAGCCCCAACTTCAACAAGTCGACCTCGCGCAGTGCGCGCAAGACGCTGATCAACGCGTGCACCAACGACGAGAACACGCGTGAAACCATGATCACGACCATACGCATCGTGCAGGAGCTCAAGCCGCGTTACGACCAGGGCGGCTCACGCGCGATCTACGACGTGAGCGGGCAGGGACTGCCGTACGAGCGCTTCGTGCTGGAGCGCGACAACGACATGCACTGGCACATCGCGGAATGACCCGGCCGACATGCTGAACATCAGACCCGCAACGCCGGCCGATGCCCCGGTCATCGCGAGCCTGGTGCGCGAACTCGCCGATTACGAGAAGCTGCTCGACGAGGCGCGCGCGACGCCGCAGGATTTCCTGCGCGAGCTCGAATCGCCCAACCCGGTGATCCGCGTGCTGATCGCGGAATGGAACGGCGAGCCCGCGGGATTTGCGCTCTATTTCTTCAATTTCTCGACTTTCGTCGGGCGTCCGGGTCTGTATCTCGAAGACCTGTTCGTGCGGCCGGCGCAGCGCGCGCACGGCATCGGCCGCGCGCTGCTGCGTGCGCTGGCGCGCATCGCCCGCGAACGGGGTTGCGGGCGCATGGAATGGGCAGTGCTCGACTGGAACGAACCGGCACTGCGTTTCTACAAATCGCTGGACGCGCGCCAGATGAAGGAATGGATCATCCACCGGCTGACGCCGCCGGAGATCGCGAAGCTCGCGAATGAAGAGGGTGGTGTCAGGCAGGGAAAACAGGGATAACTCCCACGACATCGTCCGCTGTTGCGCGCTGCAGTTCGCGCGAGTTATCCCTGTTTTCCCTGCCTGACACCGCCTGGTTGGTCAGTTGCCGGCCAGCGCGAAACGCGTGCCGCGGTAGGAGAGTTCGACGCCGTTCCGGGTGATCTCGTCGACGCGCACCCCTTCGGGCAGGGACTCACCCTCGCGCAGCTTGCGCATGTTGATGAACACGAAGCGCTCGGCCGGATTTTGCGCGAACACGTGCAGGTCGAGCCGCAACTCGGGCAGCTGGTTACCCTTCGCCAGCACCTCATCGCGCGAGGGCAGTTCGCCGTTGCGGCGCGCCGCCGCAATGGCGCCGGCCTGCGCCGGGGTCATGGCCGGGCGATAGTCGCGCGCGTCGTAGTCCGGTGGCACCGCCGGTTCCTGATTCTCGAGCAGCGGTTCCTGCGCCAGCGGCGGCGCGTGGCTGGGCGCCACGACGCCCGGGTCCTGCGCGCCGTTCTGCACGGTGACGCTGGGTGCCGAACCGATGGGAATGTTCACCGTGGTCGGTATCGTGACCGTCGCCGGTACCGTCACCATGCCGGGCGGGGCAGTGGGGCTCGACGTCGCGGCGGCCATGGGGGTCGCGATGGCGGGGGCGGCGGCCACGGAGGCCGGGTTTTCAACCGCGGGCGGCTGCCGCAGCAGCACCCAGCCGACCGCAATGAAATTGACGCCCAGCAACACCGCGAGGCCCACGGCCCAGAGCGGAAAACGGCGGCGCGGCGCGGCAACCTTCACTTCGAACAGCGCCGGCGAGGCTTGTCGCTGCCGGTCGTTCTCGGACTTCTTGAGCGCGTCGAGAATGAATGACATGTCAGGTCCCCGCCGAGCTGCGCAGGAAAGGAGTGGTGGCGTCGTTGAGCGCCGCGTCGAGCGCCACCTGGGTCTGCACGCCGGCGATGCCGTCCACCGCAAGGCGGTTCTTGCGCTGGAAGTCCTCGACCAGTGTGACCAGCGCGGCATCGTATCGATCGTTGGCCGGATCGTCCGCCGGCAGACCGTTGACGCGCCGCAGGCTGTCGCGCAGCCATTTCACGCGCGCATTGCGCGAACCGAGCGCCAGCGGTTCCGACCCGCCGCCGGCCGGTCTCCACAGCAGCACGTAGTCGCCGAACCAGCTGCGCGACAGGTCGCCGATGCCGATCTCGCGTTGCCCGCCGCCGATATCGACCTGCGCGTGTTCGTCGTCGAGGCCGGCGAGCACCAGCTGGTGCGCGCGCCCCGCGGAGTCGATCACGTTGAGCAGCGCCGGCCGGTTGAACAGGCGCAGCTGCGCCAGCGAGCCGCGCTGCGCCAGGCACTCGAGCCCGGAGTGCAACGCCTGCGTGCAGGGATCGACACTGCCGGCGACGTAGCGGATTCCCCAGAGCGCAAATAGTTTGTTGAAGGCGTTGTCCGGATCCGTCTCGGCGTCGTACTGCGCGAGCAGCTGGTCGAGGTCGGGGACCGGTGCCGGTTTGACGGGCGCAGGCGCTGGTGTCGCGGCGACCACGGGCTGCGGCGCGGGCGCGGGCCGCACCAGGTAACGCGGCAACAGCGTCACGGCCGCGGCGATCGCCAGCGCGCCGGCGGTACTCATGGCGGCCCAGGGCAGCCAGCGCGGCTGGATACTCTTGCCGAATACCTCGCCCGCGGCGCGGCGCACCACGCTCGCGCTCACCAGGTGGCGGTCTTCGGTGAACGCGCCTAACAAGGCGCGATCGCAGATGATGTTGATGAGGCGTGGCACGCCGCCGGAGAGCCGCCGCACTTCACGCAGCCCGAAGCTGGAAAAGATCTCGCGCGTGGCGCCGGCAACCCGCAGGCGGTGACGCACATAGGCCGAGCTTTCGTCGGCCGACAGCGGCGCGAGGTGATAGCGGCCGGTGATGCGTTGCGCGAGTTGGCGCAGCTCGGTGCGGTCGAGTACTTCGCGCAATTCCGGCTGGCCGATGAGGATGATCTGCAGCAGCTTCTGGGTTTCGGTTTCGAGATTGGTCAGCAGGCGCACCTGCTCCAGGACCTCCGGCGCGAGGTTCTGGGCTTCGTCGACCACCAGCACGACTCGCCGGCCCTCGGCATGCGCCTTCAGGAGGTGGGCGCTCAGCAGGTCGACCAGGTCCTTGAGACTGCCTTCGGATTTCGCATCGACCCCGATGCCGAGCTCCTCGCAGATGGCGAGCAGGAACTCGACCGGCGTCATTCGCGGGTTGAGGATCAGCGCGATCTCGGCATGTTTCGGCGCCTGCGCCAGCAGCGAACGCACCACCGTGGTCTTGCCGGTGCCGACCTCGCCGGTCAGCTGGATGAAACCGCCGGCCTCGTTGATGCCGTAGACCAGGTGCGCCAGGGCCTCCGCGTGCCGTTCCGACAGGAACAGGTAACGCGGATCCGGCGTGATCGAGAACGGCTTTTCGTTCAGTCCGAAAAACGAGGCGTACATGGGTGTTTGCGGTCTGTGCAATGCCGCATTTATCTAACGGCCGGCGAGTATTACATGGGGTTGGGGGGTGGGCTACCGGGGCACGAATCGTGTCGGCGGGGACCGACTCCCCTGCTGTCGGGGGGCCTTTTCGGAGAGGTCCTCGCGCGATTCCTCGAGCCCCCGGGCCTCCGGCAGGGCGCTGCCGCGCCGCACGGCCAGGTTGCCGAAGCGTTCCCGGATCAGATCCACCGTGGCGTCCAGCGCATTGGCTCCCGGTGCGGCACTGGTCGATGAGAAAAGGTCCATCTGGTCTGCGGCATGCAGGTGATTGACGCCCACGCCTAACAATCGCACGCGCGCGCCGGGCTGTTCACGCAACCAGACGGTCAACAGTTCCGCGGCGATGCGCGCGATGGTGCGCGAATCGGTGGTCGACGGTTCGAAACGTTTCTGGCGCGTGAAGGTGGTGAAGTCGGCGCGCCGGATCTTCACCTGCACGCAACCGGTGGCGAGGTTCTGCGCTCGCATGCGCGCGCTGGCCCGATCGGCGAGCCGCAGGACCTCGGCCTGCATGCGCGCGTGCTCGTGCAGGTCGGTGAAGAACGTCTCTTCGGCGCTGATGGATTTTTCGTCCCACTCGGACAGTACCGGGCGCTCGTCCAGGCCGGCTGCGCGCTCGCGCATGCGCTGCGAGTCGCGGCCGAATATCGGCCACAACACCGTGTCCGTCGCACGGCGCAACTCGCCGAGCGTGCGCAGGCCGGCGTCCTCGACGCGCTCGCCGAGCTTGCGGCCGAGGCCGGGCAGCCGCCGCACCGAGAGCGGATCGAGCACCGCCCGCAGGTTGGCGTCGGTGATCACCGTCAGGCCGTCGGGTTTCTCGAGGTCGGAGGCGATCTTCGCGACCAGCTTGTTGGGCGCGACGCCGACCGACGCCGACAGTTGCGTGGCGGCGCGGATGTTCTGCTTGATGTCGCGCGCGATGCTCACCGCGTCGCCCTTGAGCGCGAGGCTCGCGGTCACGTCGAGGAAGGCTTCGTCGAGCGACAGCCCTTCGACCACCGGCGTGTAGTCGTGAAAGATGGCAAACACCTGGTGGGAGACTTCGCGGTACACCGACATGCGCGGCTTGACGCAGATGGCGTGCGGACAGCGGCGCAGCGCCTCGCGGATCGGCATCGCCGAGCGCACACCGAACTTGCGAACCTCGTAGCTCGCCGCGGCCACCACGCCGCGATTGCTCGTGCCGCCGACGATCACCGGCTGACCGCGCAGTCTCGGGTCGTCGCGCTGCTCCACGGATGCATAGAACGCATCCATGTCGACGTGCAGGATGGCGCGGGGTGAGCTCACGGGTCACCTTTTACAACTTTCGCGTCAGCCAGTGCAGCACATTCAGGGTGAACTGGAAATTGCGGCTGGCGTCCGGGGCGTTCATGCCCATCGGGGCCCGCTCCGGCCCGGTCCGCTGTGCGCTGAACATGGCCGCTTCGCCGAAGAATGCCGCGCGCCCGCGGTCCTCGGCCTGCACGGCCCCCTGCAGCCAGCCCGCGATGGCCATGCGCCGGGTCGCAGCGCTGAACTGCCAGGGCTTTTCGGGCAGGAGCTGGACATATCCGCTGGCGGGAAAAACCAGCAGCGGCTGCGCATGTATTGCGCGAAACGCCTGGCCCGTGAAGGTACACACGCTGCTGATCGCTTCCGCCGGGTTGCGGCCGCGGGTGATGGCGTGTTCGAGCAGCGTGTGGTCTGCGGTGCGGAACAGGTCCGGTGCCTCGCTCTCGGGTTCGCGCATCGCAAAGCCATCGACGAACTCCACGCCGAAGGCCGCGGCAAGTGTTGCCGCGGCGCCGCCGAACGGCATGTGATCCGCGATCAGCAGCAGCGATCCGCCTGCGCGCACCCAGCCCGATACCGCGGCGATCTCCGCAGCGGTGAATGCCGGCGGAGTCGGATGGGGATACTTGTCCCAGCCGTCGCCGTTCGGCTGGGCGTTGGAGATCACCAGCACCGCGCAGGGGGCGAGCGCCGCGCGCGTGAACTTCTCCTTGTTGGGCCGCGTCCGGTAACCGTCACGTCGCAGCAGTTCGCCGAAAGCCCAGAAGCGCTGCTCCAGGGTATGAAAATTGAAATGCGCCTCGTCGACGCATACGACCGGACCTTGGTCCGCCTCGTAGGTGGCGCCCGCGATCGGCGCGCGGTAGTCGCGATCCGGAACCTGCTGGGCGCACACGCCCCCGGCGAACAGCGCGGCGATCGACAACGCGCTGATTCGCGGGGCGGGCATCGGGTTATTTCTCGACGGTGATCGTAATCTTCTTGGAGATCACCGCCGGGTCATGCGGTGTATGCGTCAAATCGGCGAGCACCAGCTGCAGAGTGTGTTTGCCGGGTGGCAGCGTCAGCGAGGTCTCGGTCTGGCCCTTGCCGAAGTGCAGGCTGTGTTCGTTCGCGGCCAGCGGCTGCGACAGGTCCGCCGGCACCTCGCTGTCGACCAGCAGGTGATGATGGCCGGTGTTGTCGAACTTGATGCCGGCCGGTGCGATGCCCATGCCCTTGAGACCGAACACCACGGTGACCGGACTCTTCAGCTTGGCGCCGTCCTTGGGCGACACGATGTAGACCTCGGCGCCGGCGGGTGAGGGCTCGCGCGCGAGCGCGGTACCGGTCAGGAACAGGACGGCGAGGCAGGTAATGGGCGCTGCGAAACGGATCTTCATCGGCGTCTCCTTGTACGAAGCAATGTTCCCCGTGAGAGCGCGCAAGGTACGTCCGGTGCCCGCAGCCACGCAAGAAAGCCTGCGTATTCTTAATCTCCCCCGAGGCTGATCGCGCTGTAGGCGAACACCAGCGCCAGCACCGGCAGGCTGGTGCAGAAATAGGCCAGGCCGATGACGAAGTACTTGCTGAAAGTGAGCCAGCGCGACTGGCCGTAATACACGCGCATGGAACGGAAGATGTACCAGAGGATGTACAGCCAGAGGGCTCCCTGCAGGAGCCCGGACAAGGTTTCGTTCAGCGGTAGTCTGATGAGTGCCACCTGGATGATGAACGCCAGGAACACGAAGGCGTGGTTGTGCACCAGGAACAGCAGGTGTTCGACGTAGTAGCGCTTGGGGCGCCAGTAAAGCAACTTCAGGAACAGCGCCATCAGCGGCAGGAACACGAACATGGCGCGTGGAATGTTGTGCACGAATGCCGTCAGGACCTCGCGGCCGCTGGCGTGGACTAGCTTCTTGCAGAAGGCGAGCATCGGGTCATAAGCGATGCCGGCGTCCGGCGGGCGCGGGTTGGCGATGATCTTTTCGCAGCCGGTGACGGTGACGCGGTCTTTCGATTCGGCATCGAGAGTCGCGGCATCGGCGCCAGCCGCCTTGAGCCCGTCCAGCCGCGCCTTTTCCTGCGCCGCTTCGGCGCGCATTTGCGCCACGATTACGGTTCCCCCTGGCTTGTCTCCGAGCTGCGCCTCCAGGTCGTTGGCCGCCTTGTTCAGCGCATCGACTTTTTCGTAACCGGTGGCCGGGGTCGACCCGGTGCTGTCGTCGCCGCCGCC
>Ga0207675_100003903_pt1 | contig 14500 bp, 23 predicted proteins | sample KBSSwiS42_FD_184305 | JGI IMG/M metagenome (GOLD analysis project Ga0207675, IMG submission 184305) | Switchgrass rhizosphere microbial communities from Kellogg Biological Station, Michigan, USA - KBS Switchgrass S4-2 (SPAdes) (version 2) | ecosystem: Host-associated > Plants > Roots >... | reverse complement strand
CCCCCGCCGCAACGTTCAGGGCCGCGGCCGATCGCGCCGCGGACCGCGGGACCATCCGAAGAGCCCATCGGGTCGCGCGCGTCGCCGCTTGCCGCGATGCGCGATGTTGCCGGCGATCTCGCGCCGCGCGCGGAGCAACGCGCCCACGAAAATCCCGAACCCTTCGTACTTCGCAAGGTCGATCAAATCGTCCAGGTGTCCGATCAATTCCGCTTTCGAGCACGCGACGGCATGATCGGCGTCGTTCGGCGTGCGCGGCCACTCTTCGAGTAGCCGACCCGATCGGGATCGGCGTTCGTGGTTCGTCGGGTGTCCCGCCCGAAGCGTACAGCGGCGCGCGGTCGCGGCGGATCGCGCGTGGCATCGTCCGCGGTCGATCATGGTGTTGACTCCGAGGTCGCCGCGGCGAGCGGCAGATCGCCCGGGAACGCAAAGACGTGGAGCCGGATCCCGGAGCTCGACGCGAGCAATGCCGCTTGCGGCGTGTAGGCTTGGCACACGCCGACGAGCTCGACGACGTGTTCGGGGAACTCTTCGAGGTACAGATCGCGATAGTGCAGGATCTGCCACACGGCATCATTCAACCACTGCACTTTGGCTTCCAGGATGGTCGCGAACCGCGGCGCGGTCCACGCGATCAGGTCGGGTTTCAGGCGGGTTCGCTGGTACCAATTCTCGACGAAGTCATCGGGGTACGCGCCCTGGAGCCGGATGCCGGTCCCGACGCGGACGTTCAACCGGATCTCGTCGAATTGTGCTCCGTAGCGGCGGATCCACTCCCGCGTTACCGGAACCTCTTCGGGGTTGATCCCGGGCAACGACACGCGATCGGTTAGACGATAGAGCTCGTCACGCTTGAAAACGTCCATGCGTGTCTGCCTGCATCAACATCCCGATCAGAAGTGCGACGTTGTACGCATCGTGGACGGAGAGCTTCCCGATCCAGTCGACGTAATCGCAGCCGCCGCGCGCAATCGCTTCGATCGCGCATTGCAAGATCCGCTTGTCGATCGTGATCGTCACGTGTTCGGCGTCGGGCATTTACCACCGCGCGCCCGTCAGCACGACAATCAGCAACGTGATTCCGATCCCGATGCCGATCCCGATCACGACGCCGACGAGAAACGCTTCGCGCGGGTCAGCGGGCAACTTCATAATCGAGCCGCGGGAGTGCTGGTTGTTGCTCCAGGTCGCGCAGCCAGTGTACCGCACGGTCGATCCGGCGGGGCCACTGTGAAAACCCGGACCCGTCGATCGAGTCGGCTCGTCCACGAAAGTGTCGCATACGGCGGCGGGTATTCACGCGGCCGACGTGTCGCCATTTGTGCAGCTGCGCGGCGCGGTCCAGGATCGCGTCGACGTCGGCCGACAACTTGAACGCGGTATCGCCGCCGACGAAGACGGCATCACACGCCGACCACGGAACCGCGTCGACCGTGCAACCGTTTTGCAGGACGAACGCGACCGGAAAACCCATCGACGCAATCACGAACCGCCAGATGTGGAATTGTCGGATCGTCGCGTCGTGATCGCCGACGACGTCGGGCGCGGCGACGAAGAGACACCCTGGACGTCCGCGCTCGCGTTCGAGCAACCGCACGAACGCCGGCTCGTCAAACCCGCGGTACGCGCCGTTGTCGATCGCGCGCGGGCGATCGTCGCGGACGAGACATCGATCACGCGGCGTCAGTAGTAGCCCGACGCGGCGCGGGTCAGCGGCGGCAACGTTGCGCGTTGCGCCACTCACCAACAACATCATTGTTCGCTGACGGGCGTCCGCGCCCACGTGTTCACGGTCGCGATCAACGGATCGATCGCCATAGCCGCGATCGTCCGCACGACCACGGGATCCAGCTTCGGACCCTTGCTTGTCGCGTTATACGCCGCGACGTAGCGATCGACCGCGTCGAGTGCTTGTTGCTTTTTCTGCGGGCCGGTCGTATCGCGCCCTTGCTCCGCGGTCGCGACCGCGTCGATCAGGATCGGCGCGAACGGTGCCGTTGCCTTGAACCCGCCGAGAATCATCGGCCCGACCCGCGTGAGCACTTTCAACCACGTGTCCATCGATCGCTCCGTTCATCACCCGCGGTTCGCGGGCGACATCTGCCGCGCGCGTTTGATGTCGCCGTACATTTGCGTCACGACGAGCTTGGAGAGCCGCGACGCGAGCACGTTTGCTTCGTCGGGCGTCGCGCCGCAATTGATCGCGTGCCGATGCAACGTCGGGCGGAGCTCGGTCCACGCCCACGTCGCGAGCGATCGAAAGTCGGACGGTAACGCCGACAACATCCGCTCGTACTTGTTGATCTTCGGGATCTCCGCCATGGGTTCGGGCTCCGATCAGATGCGCGGCAAAAACGCCGGCACGTTTTGCGGTCCGTCGCGTTCGAGCTCTCGTTCGAGTCGGGCGATGATCGACCCGGGCGCGGTCCGGACTTCGTAGATCCGGTCCGCGCCCGCCGACGCGTAGTACGACGCAATCACGACACCACGCGCGCCCGCGACGAGATCGATCACGGGATCACCCGTCGCGAACCGGAACCCGGGCGCGGGCGTCGACGGCATCGTCGGCGTCGGTGCCTTCCCGTTCGCGAGCTTGTTTGCGGCGAGCGACGCGCGGATCTTGTCGACGGCGGATAGCGTGTCATCGGCCATTAGTCGATCTCCGGTAACGTGGTTGCCGGGGCTCCGTGTCGCTCGATCCAAACGGCGAGGCCGGCGTCGCGCATCGACCGCGCGAGCGCAACCGCGCGATGTGCCGATCGCGGTTTCGATCTCCACACGCGGAACCGCGCCCGCCGCCACGCGAGCGATCGACCGCGGCGACGTCCAGGTCGCATCAACCCGCACGCGCAATAGTTCACGATCGCCCGTCGCTCCGCTCGTCGCCGCGCTTTTCGTTCGCGACGCGTTGCGCCATGGTCGCGCAACTGCGATGCACTTTGCGATAGGTCATTTCGTGCTGGTCGCTCGCGGAGCCGCACAGCACGCACGCGTCGAGCGACTCCAGGGCGGGCTCCGTCGACGGCGTCACAGCTGCCGCGGTCGCGTGTCCTTCCGTGATGTGTCGATCGCGGTCGCGTTGCATGCGGAGCGTCCGGATCGCTCGCGCGTTTAGCCCTTGGTGGACCGCGTCGTGCAGCCACAACCGCCGATACATTTGCTCGGACACTTTGTTGAGCTCGCGCGCCGTGTTGAGCAGGATCCGGTTATGCCGCAACGCGTCCAGCACGAGCTCGTCGCCCTTGATCAGATCGAGCCGATCGAGCACAAACGACTCTTTCCGCTTCACGAGCGCGACGAGCTTTCGGACGTCGTTGTCGCATCGCTTCGTTAAGAGCTCCGCGTAATAGGTCGCTTGCGCCGCGGCGTTTACCGGTTCCTGCTCTTCGTTCTCGTCGACTTTGAGAGCCTCTTCGTCGGGCGTGCCTTCCGGAAACACCCGACAGAGCATCTCGGGCAAGCCGGCGAGCTCCGCCGCGACGCGGCGACGATGTCCGTACGCGACGCGGAACCGATCGCCCGCGATCACGACGCCGATGTTTTGCAGCTGCCCGTGCCGGCGCATGCTGTCGGCGAGCGCGTCGAGCCCGAGATCGCTCATTTTCTCGCGCATCGCGATCTCGGGCGGGTCGATCAGCGACGTCGGGATCGTCCGGATGTCGGGTCGCGGCGCGGCGTGGCTCACGCGGACACCCGTTCATCGTCGGCCGCGGGTTCCGTGGTCGGCTCGATCGGTTGCTTGCGTTCCTGGTGCAACGTGAACGGCAACATCTCGGGCGACTTCGCATCGTCGATCGGCACGTAAACGCGTTTGGTGAGCGGTCGAATGATCAGACACTTTTTCGCCGTGTCCAATTCGAGCTCGATTTGCGAACCGTAGGTCAACCCCAATTCGTGCAGGACGATCTTTGGGATCGGGAAATAGCCGCAGTTGCCGACCCTACGCACGTACCGCATGCTGAACAATCGCACGTTGCACACTCCCCCCTTGGAGCCCGATTTATCGACTCGGCGAGTGTACGCGAAAGCCCGTCCGTGGTTGTCACCCGCACGGCGCGACGCGGAGCGACGTTCGGCAAATTCCCCCGCCCATCAATGCCCGTTCTTGCGGGGCGAAAGGGCGAGTTTTCCACAGTTTCCACACGCCAAAGCTCTGATCTCTCAAGAATAGTATCGATCCAAGTTAACCCACCCTTCCCGCCCGCCAGCCTAGTCTAAGTTTTCAACAGGCGAAAGCCCTATCGTTCCCGCCGCAAGGTTTGATATGGTTCGCGGTTCTCTAGTTCGGGCGCGTACCCCACTACAGCCGCGCTCCTGATCGCCCGAAAAATTGTGTTACCGTGCTCCGCGTCGGTCGCTGCCCGACGCGCGGGTTCTGGATCCGCGCGACACCACCCTTTCCAGGAGGCAGCGACATGGAAGTCCGTCCGATCGATCAGGCTCAAAAGAAGTTCGCCGACCGCGCCGCGGGAGCCCGCGGCGACTATGAAACCGGCGTCCGCGGCGCGGGCGCGAAGTGGATCGCGGGCGTCACGGCCGCGGAGTCGGCATGGGCCGACGGCACGCGCGCGGCGATCGACGCGGGTCGCTTCGGCGCGGGCGTGCGCCGTGCTGGACCGAACAAGTATCAGGATCGCGCATCGAAGCTCGGTCCCGATCGCTACGCGACCGGCGTCCGTGAGGGCGCAGCTGCGTGGGGCGAGGGGTTCCGCCCGTTCGCCGACGAGCTCCGCGGGTTCGATCCCGGACCCAAGGGCATGCGGGGATCGACGCAGAACGCCGACCGTGCGCGCAAGGTCGCCGAACGCATGCGCGCGAAGCGGATCGAGCTCCTGGGGTCGCGGTAGCCCGTCGCCGCGCACCACTGAACGCGTTTTCTTAGAGGAGCATCGCATATGCCGCTTGGAAAGTTTCGGGTGTTCTTTACCGACAAGTCGTACGAAGACGTCGACGCGACGGACCGCAACGACGCGAAGACGAAAGCCGCGCAAGGTCGGATCCGCGACGTCGACCCGGGCGGGCGCATGGATCGCGCCGATCTCGCGTCGCACGCGCGCGTCAAGATCGTCCGCGTCGCCGAACACAACGTCGACGACATCACGCCGCTCGTCGTGCTCGCGGTCGCGCTCGGCGCGATGCTGCTCGACATGCTCCACCCGATCGGCGGCGGGCGACACGTCGACGCGGGCGTGCTGCAAGTGATCGGCGCGGCGGGAACCGCGATCAACACGACCCTTGCCGCGCTTGCAGCTGTCACGGGCGACAGTCTCACGATCCCGTTTTTCAACGAGTCGAAAAAGGCGTGGTTACTGCAACTATGGACCGACGTGCAGCTTGCCGGCACGGTCCGGATCCGTTCGGGCAAATGGCACGACGACGTCCAGGGGATCCGCTTCAAGACGATCGCGAGCGAGCTTTCGCCGTTGATGCCGTTCGGGAACCGGCAACCGATCTACAGCGGCGATACGTTGCACGTGGATCTCGCGGGCTCGTCGACGGCGGGCGACATCGAATATGTCGTGATGCTGATGTGGTACGACGAGCTCTCCGCGCAGTCGGCGCGACTGATCACGTGGGATGAGCTCGAACGTCGCCGCGGGAACACGATTTGCGCGGAGAACACGATCGCGACCGGTACGACCGCGGCGTGGACGGGCGCCGAAGCGATCAACTCCGAGATCGATCAATTCCACGCGCGCACGGATTACGCGTTGATCGGCTACACGGTCGACATCGAAGTGTCAGCGGTTGCGTGGCGCGGTCCGGATCTCGCGAACGTGCGATGCGGCGGGCCGGGCGACGAGACGAAGCGTGAAGTCACGGCGAATTGGTTCTCGACGCTCGCGCGGGCCACGGGGTTGCCGTGTATTCCCGTGATCAGCGGCGACAACAAAGCCGCGACCGTCGTCGAGACGCTCCAGGACGAAAACGGCGCGGACACAACGTTGTCGTCGATACTCGTCGAGCTCCGATCGGCGTAGGCTACCGGATGCCGATCGAGTTGCCCTACCCGATCGGCACGCACGCGCGGCGCAATGACGCAGCCGCGCGTGCGTCATTCTCCCCGGATCGTTGATGGCCGATCCCCTACAAGTCGTCGAGCGCGTCCTGGAGCCGAACCCGGCGACCGCGCAAAAGCCGTTCGGCGAGCACTACCCGTGGATCTACACGTTCACGGGCGAAGACGTGCTCGAAGTCACGTCCTGGAATTCCGCGTCGGGCGTGCGGTTGCGGATCTCCGGACGCGTCCACGCCGGCCCGGGCGACATCAAGCCGTTCTCCGCCACGCACACGCCGAACACGGATCGGACGTCGAGCACGTCGATCATCACGATGCCGGCGGGCGAGCTCCTGAACGCGATCGTCTACGCGGAAACGGGCAGCCCGCAAGCGGGGCAGACGTTCGTGCGGATCTCCGTGCGACGCGGCGCGGGCGGCGCGTTCGAGCGGCTCGGCGTCATCATTCAGGGCCAAGTCACGTCGAACACGGCGCGATCGTTCCCGGGCTCCAACATCCAATCGCCGCTCGAAGTCGAGCCGTACTTGCGGACGATTTCAGGCACGACGCCCGCGCTCGGCGCGATCATCTCGGAAACGGTGCCGACCGGCGTCCGCTGGGAGTTGATGCAATTCAACTATCAGCACTCGACGGGCGCGTTGCCGGCGAACCGTTTGCCCTTCATGGAAGCAATTAGCGGCGGGCTCGTCGTCTTCATCATTGCGCATACAACGACGATCCCCGCATCGTCGATCTACAACTTCACGTGGGCGCAAAACCTTGCGAGCGCGCACGACACCAACAACGGGTACGCACGGTCGCCGATCCCGCAACGGTTGATCTTGCCCGCGGCGTCGGGGATTTTTGCGAGCGCGTTTGGGTTGCTGTCGTCGGATCAATTCTCCGCGGTTAGCTACACGGTCCGTGAATGGCTCGACATCTGAGGTAGCCGATGCCCGACTCTGCATACGACGCAACCCGCGGACGCTGGACGGCGCGCGGACAAGGTCTGCTCGACGGCACGGAGACGCTCCGGCTCACGGTCTGGAACGGCGCGCCGACGCTCACGGTTCGTTTGAGCGGACGCGTGCGCGGAACCGATGGGCGGATCGTGCCGTTCGTCGAGACGTTGATCCCGACGACCGATCGCGTCGCGACGATCCTGGACCGCGGCATGCCGGAAGGGGAATTGCTCGGCGTGTCCGCGCGCGTCAGCGTCGGCACGTCGCGCGACGGGTGGACGTACGCGACGATCGAGCTCGGGACCGGATCGGGTGGACAGTTTCAGGCGTACGACGTGCTCGCGGGCGACTGCATCACGGCGACGCGCCGCGTGAGTTGGCCCGGGTCCGGGTTGCGCGGACCGCTCGACGCGGCGGGCGTCATTCGATCGATCACGGGCTCGACGCCGGCCGCGGGCGCGGAGATTGCCGAGAGCGTTCCGACTGGCGCACGCTGGGAGTTGCTCGCGTTCGGCGCGAACCTTGTCACGTCGGCGACGGTCGCGAACCGCGGGCCGGCGATCGTGCTCGACGACGGCGCAAACGTGTTTTTCCGCGGGCCTATGAACGTTAACGAAGTCGCGTCCGGGACGTTCCTGAATTATTGGTCGGAAGGATTGCTCGTGTCGGCGGGAGCTCCGAACAATATCGTTAACGGGTCGCTGCCGGCTAATAACCGGCTCGGCGCGGGACATCGGATCCGCACCGTCACACAATCAATTCAGGCTGGCGATCAGTGGGGAACGGTGCAGTATCTCGTACGGGAATGGGTGGAGGGCGGGTAATGGTGAAGTGCAACGTGTGCGGCGGGGTCTACGAACAAAAGCTCGCGGACGGCACGATGTATTTCCACGCGTGCCCACCATTGAGCGAAGCGGAGATCCGGACGCAGCTGCAACAGAAGACGTTGCAGTTGACGCCCGCGCAACAGAAACTACTCGACGATGCGGCGAAGCTCGACGCGGATCCGAACGCGCCGAAAGTCGACCGGTCGCGCGTCGATCAGGCGATCTCGTCGCTGACGATCGAGCGGCCGAACAAGCGCGACGAAAACGTCGCCGGCGTCGGGGCTCCCGGGCAACCCGCCGTCCAGAAGTCCCCGGGGACCGGCGTCACGAAAATCTGAGAGCCCGCCATGCTGCATCTCGTTCTGCTATGGCTCGCGTTCGTGTTCTTCGTGCTCGCAACCGTCGGCGTGCCGTCCCGCGTCAACCTGATCGCACTCGGGCTCGCGTGCTGGATGCTAACCATGCTCGTCTGACGGACGAGACGCGATCGATCGCGGCGTCGGTTCGTGCGACGGCGTCGAGCGGGGCAGCGACCGCGCGACGAACCGTTCACGGGCCGACGTCGCGCGACGCGTCGCGGGGAGTCTGATCGGATGATTCAAGAGCCCGGGTTCTTTGCCGTGCGCGACGAGCTCGTCGTGGACCCGTGGCCCGACGTCGCCGCGGAGCTCGGGCGGATACTCGAGCCCGTCGCCGCGCAGCTGGGCGCAACTGATACCGTGCTCGTTCCCGCGGCGGATCGCATTGCGAGCAACAACGGCGCGGGGCTCGACGCTGCGTTTACGACGACGATCGGCCACGCCGAAGCGACGCTCGATCAACATCTCAACGACGGCAACGACGCGACCGTGTTTGTCCTGGACGATCGCGGCGAGCTCACGATCGGACTTCGGAACGAAGTCGCGCCGTATCTCCCGCCCGTGAACACGCCGATCCCGGGCGACTTCTCGAACCCGCCCGGTCCACCGCAACCGACCACGCCGAACCCGGAAGAGCCGCCGCCCGTGACGCCTGAGATTTGACGCCGCGAAAGGATCACCCGATGGATCAACCGCCGACCGAACAAAGCCGCGACGAATTCCTGGACATGTTGCGACAGCTGAACGTCGAGGGGTTCTCGTACGTGGTCGGCATGGTGTGGCAGCAATCGAAGAGTGCGGGCGGGTTCACAGATAAACTCGGATGGTTGCGGCTCCGCCACGCCGCGGAACGCTATCTGAAAATCCGCTAACCGGAGGCACACGCTATGCCGTCGCTCGATTCCGACATCAAGATCCAGCAACAGATCGAAGACGCAACCATCGAAGACGGGCAACGCGTGCCGATCGTCCGGGTTACGTTCATGGTCGGCAAGCACGGACCGTTCTTCGAGCGGTTCCCGAAAGACAAGTACTCCGGGGATCTCCGCAACGAGAAGCTCAACGCGTTCGCGCGCGAAGTCCGCACGGAGCCGCGCCCGTGACACGTCGACCGATCGCGCCGCGGGACGTCCGACGCGCGCAGCTGCTCGCGCTCGTCGTCGTCGTCGCGTGGCTCGTCGATCTCGTCGACGCCGCGCACGGCGGGATCGCGTCGCGCCCGATCGCCCGCGCCGCGGTTTTCGGGTTCGTGATCTCCGCGCTCGAATTCGTCTGGAGTTGGCTCGGCACGGTCGCGGAAATAACCGTGACCTATCTCGCGACTGTCGTCGCGTGGATCGCGCAGCGGCTTGCGCAGTTGTTTGTGTCGACCGGCGCAGTCTTCGCGCGGGTGTGGGATGGCATCAAGATCGTCTGGTCGGACGTCCTGAAGCCCGCCCTACAGTGGGTCGACACGTGGGTGAAGCGGATCCACAAGTGGCTCGTCGACACGTTCCGCCCGGTGTTCGATTACCTGAAAGAGATCCGGCAGCGGATCCAGGACTTCTACGACAAATGGTTGCGGCCGATCACGGACACCATCGACTTTATCCGCGCCGTGAATCAGGTGCTACTCACGTTCCACGTGACGCTGCTCGACGGGATCTCCCGGTTCTTAACGCAGATCGAGCAACGCATCGACGAGACGTTCGCGTTCGTGCTGCGGCAGCTGACGAAAGTCCAGGACGTGCTCGACTACATCGTCGGCGGCGCGGGATTCTTTCAGCGGTACGTCCTGGTTGCGTCGCTGCGCAAGCACGCGCCGCATTGGATGTCGTTCTTTTGGAGCGATCAGATCGGGCCGCGGCGCGCGGCGACGCCGACGTCGAGCCCGGACGCCGAGTATCCCGAACACGATCTCGAAAAAGACCTGGTGAACATGCGCGAGTACTTCGAGAGCGATAGCGGCGACGCCGCGCCGTCGATCGACGAGCTCGCGATCATGTTGCGGCAAATCCTGGACGGCGCGACGCCGATCGAACCCGCGGACGCTGCGTAATGGCCGACGATCCGGAGATCCCGCCGCCCGACTCCCCGCCGCCCCAACTCAATCAACTCGTCGACGAGCTCGTCGATCAGGTCTACGACGTTAAAAAGCTCACACGCTGGGAGAAGTTGATCGGCAACGCGATCAAGGTCGCGGGCGTCGCGATCGTCGGAGCCGTCTTCCGCATGGCCGGCACGCTGGGCGCGTTCATCGGCACGATCATTCTCAAATCGGAAAACGAGAATCAGGACACGTTTAACGAGCTCGCGCGCGTCGCCATCCTAGACATGTTTAACGTCAACATCGACGTGAACGCGACGCGCGGGCAAGGCGGGAACCAAGCCGCGGCCGACGCGATCGGGAGTGCGCTCTTCGCCGCGTTCAGTGGGCAAGCCGGCGGCGGCTCCGCACCCGGCGAGGGCGGGTTGCAACCGTCCGACGCGCCCGCGAAAGCGTTCCTGTCGGCGATGTCGCAAATGGCGCTCGAAGGATGGTTGATGGGCGTCTTAGCGGAGACGTTTTCGTTCGGGCAGCTGGAGACGTTCGGCGAGCTCGACGACACGCTTTCGCACGTCCTGGGGCTCGGTCGCGCATCGGCCGCGGTCCACGGTCCGCTCGTGCGGCATTTGATCGTCGAGCCGCTCGAATGGAAAGTCAACATCGAGCATCGGCCGTCGCTGCTCTCGCCGTCGACGGTCGCGCGACAGTGGGCGCGCGGCAAGTGGGATTGGCCCGACGTCCAGGACGAGCTCGCGCGGCAAGGTTGGAGCGAAGAGCGCATCGACGCGATCATCAATGAAGCCCGCCGCTTTATTTCGCTCGACGACGTCGGGCGCATCGCGCATCGCGTCGACACGGCGACGTTCGATCCCAAAGCGTATCTGGCCGACATGGGCTACGGGCAAAGCGACGCCGACGCGGTCTTACTCGCGCAGTCGATCGCGCGGCTCGACGCGCGGGAGAAACAATTAGCCGACGTGCTCGTCGCGTCGCTCGTCGCGGGCGACATCACGCCGGAACGGTTCACGGCGGAGATCGATCGGATTCAACTCCCCGCCGAAGACGCCGATCACTACAAGCGGTTAGCCGCGCTCCGCGTCGATGTGGCGCTGACGCCCTTGTCGGACGGCGACGCCCGGGCCGCGGTCCAGCAAGGGATCCAGACCTACGCGTGGTACCGCGACTATCTCGCGCGCCGCGGGTTCGATCAGAACGGCATCGACACGAAGGAACTTTTACTCCGGCTGGAGATCAACGCCGACGCCGACGCCGCACGCGCGAAAGCCGAACAAGCGGCCGACCGCGCCGCGGCGAAAGCCGAGAGCGACGCGGCGCGAGCGGCGCGGATCGCGGAGAAGGCTCGCGCCGACGCGTTGCCGGCGTATAGCGAAGTGCGGCGCGCGTTCGTGCGTGGGCTCGTTCCCGTCGAGCGGTTCACGCAAGCGGTCGCCGACGCCCACCCGGGGATCGCGCCCGCCGACGCTGCCGCGTTGCTCGCGGACGCACAAGCCGACCGCGACGCCTACGTTGCGCAACAAGCCGCGCATGCTGCCGCGCTCGCGCGCGACACGGATCCCGCGTTGCCGCTGGCGACGCTCGAACGCTCCGTGCTTGAGGGCATCACGTCGATCGACGCCTACGATCGCGAGCTCGCGCGTCGCGGCTACAGCGACGACAATCGCCGGATCTTGGTTGCGTTGCTGAAAGGGCGGATCGACGATGCGGCAGCGGCAGCGGCGGCAAAAGCCGCGGCCGACGCCCGCGCAAAGGCGCGCGGCGTGTCGCTCGCGGATATGGAACGCGCCGTGCGGCTCGGACTGCGGACGCCCGCCGACCTTGCCGCGTTGCTCGACGCGGTCGACACGCCCGACGTCGAGAAGGGGTTGATCCTGGATCTGTTGCAGTCGGACATGCAACGCGACGCCGACGCCGCGGGCAAGCGTGCAGCTGCCGACGCCGCGGCCAAAGCGAAAGCGATCAATCTGCCGCTCCGCCGTCGCGCCGTCCTTGCCGGCGTCCGGTCGCGGGATGATTACGTTCAGGACTTGATCGACGCGGGCGTGTCGCTCGAAAACCGATCCCTAGAGCTTCAATTGCTCGACGTCGAGATCGGCGACGCGGCGGCGGCGGCGGCGCGACGTGCGGCGATCGAAGCGGACCGCGCCGCAAAAGAGGCAGCCGCGGCGGAGCCGACCTTGACACTCGCGCAAACGGAGCACGCGGTAAAGCTCGGCGTGCTCGCGCCCGACGATTTGCGATCGTTTCTCACGTCGCGCGGCTACGATCCGGCCGACGTCGAGACGCTCGTCGCGTCCGTTGTCGCCGAGATACCGGATCTCCGCACGGCGAGCTCGTCGACCGCGGCCGACACGACCGCGGCGAGCGCGAAAGGGATCGATCTGCCGTCGCTCGAACGCGCCGTGCTCCGCGGGATCCGCTCCGTCGACGACTACGCCGCGGAGCTCACGCGCGCGGGGTTCACGCCCGATGCCGTCACGTTGCGATCGCAGCTGCTACGGGAGAAAGTCGGCGTCGACCTGGACGCGCTGCGCAAGAAGCTCACGACCGCGCTCGCGACCGTCGACGGCGGGCCGACCGTCGCCGAGATCGACGATGCCATTCGCACGGGCGCGGTCGACGACAAGAGCACGGAAGACTTCCTGATCTCGATCGGCGTCGCCCGCGACGTCGCGCTTGTGTACAGTCGGTTGATCCGGCTCGTCGACGATCGTGGATAAGACCGGCGTTATCGCGTGGCTGTCGATCCTGATACCCGTGCTCGTCGGGTTCGCGACCGTCCTGTTGAAGCTCGGCGCGATGCAGCAACAGATCGCGTTGCTATGGGCGTGGTACCTCAGTGAATGCGGACCGGGGATCCCGGGTGGACGCCGACGCACGGACCCGCCCGCACACTTCGGGTTCGTCGAGCCGCCCGCCGCGCTCAGCGGTCCCGACGATACGGCGTCACGCCGTCCGGTCTGAATTGCCAGCCACCCTTACCGCTATCGATCGTCACGTCGATCGATCCGAACCCGGGCCACACGGGCGCGTCGGACGGCGACAGATACACGTCCAGGTCGGGCCACGTGTCGCGCAACGCGGCGACGATCTGTTGCCCGTGGTTCTGGACGCCGATCGGGTTCAAGCCGTGCGCGTTCATCGCCGACAAGAGCATCGAGAAGGCAACGCCGCGATCGTCGTCGAACCCGTCCGGTAACTCGGGCACGCGCGGCGGCGGCGGCGGTTCGTCCGGGAGCTCCGCCGGCACGTCGCTGTCGATGTCGAACTCGATCCCGCCGTCGACGATAGCGAAGTTGTGCAACCGCCAGCGTTGAGTCATTCGATAAACTCCCATTCGACGTCGCCGTTGTCGCGCATCGCGAGCTCGATCCAGACGCGTTCACTGAGATCGATGCCGGCGCGGTTCGTCTCACGTCCGCGCTCGTCGACGCCGCTCTCCGCGGCGGGCCGAACCTTGGTGAACACGTACGCTTCGTCGTGCTCGTTCCACGGTCCGACGTCCAGGACGATCGCCAAGCAGCTGCGACCGCTGGCGGGGTTGCTCAACCGGACGAACCGCCGGAGAGCCCGGGTCGACGGCAGAGCCACGAACGGCACGAACCGATCGACCGTGTAACCGCTGGCGGTCGGCTTGCCGATCCGCCCTTCCCGCGTCGCTTTCACCCGCACGCGACTACTATCGCCGAAAACCGCCCGCCGGCAAGCCACGCTGAGCCCTGGAACGCGAACGTTCCCCGGACTGGGGTTCCCCAATCCGCGGCGCGCGACGCGTCCTAGCCCGTTCTGGACGTCCGCACGGGATCGAGCTCGACGCTACCCCGTCCGTTCCAGCTGACGGACGAGCCGGGGAGTTAACGTAATTCGTAATTACAGGATCCGGCGGGGCGAAAGTCGGCGAAAACCCCAATGTCAGATCAGGCGGGATCTCCACTTACGGGCGGTCGGACGGACTTTCGCTTTTCCGCTAAGTGTTTCCGGCACGACGAGCGCGGCGAACCACCCGGGCAGCTGCGGCGCGACGAGCTCCAGGAAGACGCGATCGACGAGCTCGACGATCGCGAGCGTTACCTGGTTGCCGGTCGCGGCGTTCGCCGCGCGTTCGATCGCGGCTCCGTCGAACGCGGCGAGCTCGGCTCGTCGAGTCATATTAATAATTATACCTGCAATTGCTGGGGTTTTTGCGTTTTTCGGGCGTGGATCTCGAGTACCGCGCCGACCTGGAGCACGCGCCCTTCCCGCTGTCAACAGTTTTTTTTTCGGCGCGTTTTGCCGTGTCGTCGAGCGTCTGATACGTACGGAAGGGC
>Ga0207675_100003900_pt1 | contig 14503 bp, 11 predicted proteins | sample KBSSwiS42_FD_184305 | JGI IMG/M metagenome (GOLD analysis project Ga0207675, IMG submission 184305) | Switchgrass rhizosphere microbial communities from Kellogg Biological Station, Michigan, USA - KBS Switchgrass S4-2 (SPAdes) (version 2) | ecosystem: Host-associated > Plants > Roots >... | reverse complement strand
AGTATTGTATATAATTTCTGATGGGTTTTATGCTTTGGCTTATTACGTTTTTAAATACAGGCGGGATGTTGTGAGCAGTAACCTTAAAATTGCCTTTCCGGAAAAAACGGACGCCGAAAGGAAGACAATAGAGAAAAAATTCTATCACAATTTCATTGACACGTTTATAGAAACGATAAAATTAATTTCAGCATCGGATAAGTTTATAGAAAAACATTTTATAGCTAATTGGGAAGTTATAAATAAAGTGTATGATTCAGGTCGTCGTGCACATCTTCACCTGGGCCATAATTTCAATTGGGAATGGGGAAACATTGTGTTGGGCAAAAAGACACCGTTTAAATTCCTGGCAGTGTATACACCTATAACAAACCCGGCCTTTGAAAAACTTTTTCTCAAGCTTCGCTCCCGTTCGGGTGTTGTAATGCTGCCTTCTAATAAAATGCGGGAACGATTTTTACAATATCGTAATACACAATACCTGCTGGGGTTGGTGGCAGATCAGAATCCAAGCGATCCTGCGAGGGCCTGGTGGTTTAACTTTTTTGGTAAACCAGCCCCATTTGTTAAAGGTCCCGCAAAAAATGCAATCACTTCGGACGCCGTTATCATTTTCGCTTCTATTAAGAAAATAAAACGCGGGTATTATGAAGGAATATTTTCAATAGACGAAGAACAACCGGCTTTGCATACCGAGCAGGAGCTCACCAAAAAATTTATTACATATCTTGAGAATAATATTCGTCAGTACCCCGACTTATGGCTATGGAGCCATAGAAGATGGAGATGGGAATGGAAGGAAGGATATGAAGAAATTATTGAGTAAAAAGTGTTTTTTAATTCAGCACACTCTTCTCTTTCACTATCTCTACCTTTTCCTGTTCTTTTATTTTATCCCAGCCGCCTGTTACATTGCGTATGTTATGGATACCCTGCCGTTTTAAAAGTGAAGAAGCAATCACACTGCGGTATCCACCGGCGCAATGAACATATACGTTGTTTTCTTCGCCGATGTTTGCCATATTGGCCGGATCATTTAAATCATTTAAAGGAATATTCAATGCGTCTTTCACATGTCCTTCTGCAAATTCTACCGGTTTCCGTACATCAATAATCATCAGGTTATCATCAAATGGAATATCCATCATTAATTCATCAGCTTCTACATTGATGATCAAATCAATCTCTTCACCTGATTTTTGCCATGCTTCATAGCCGCCATTTAAATACCCTTTTATTTTATCAAAACCCACACGGGCCATACGGATTATTGTTTCTTTTTCACGACCCGGCTCTGTAACAAGTATAACAGGTGCATCAAAAGAAAGCAGGCTACCCGCCCATTCAGCAAAGCGGCCTTCCAGGCCAATACTTATTGATCCTGGTACAAATCCATCCGCAAATATTTCTGCCTGCCTTGTATCTACTATTATTGCATCTTTATTTATCCATTCTTTAAATGCAGTTATACTCAAGGGGGTAAGTCCATGTTCTAAAACATTATCAAGACTTTCATATCCTTCTTTATTTATTTTAGCATTCAACGCAAAATACTGTGGAGGTTCAGTGAGCCCATCTGTAACGGCTTTAATAAAACCAGCTTTTGTTTGTTGCTTCAACGCATAATTGAAATTCTTTTCATCACCAATTGTGCTGTATGTATCAGGCCCTAAATTTTTACCGCAGGAACTGCCTGCACCATGAGCGGGATACACTATTACATCATCTGCCAGCGGAATAATTTTCTTTTGCAGGCTTTCAAATAACATACCTGCAAGATCATTCATCGTTAAGTTATCGTCTTTCTGTGCCAGATCAGGACGGCCAACATCACCGACAAATAATGTATCACCGGTAAAGACGCAGTGATCTTTCCCGAGCTCGTCTTGTAATAAGTAACACGTAGACTCCAATGTATGTCCTGGTGTATGCAGAACATTCATGGAAAGGTCACCTATTTTAAATACATCTCCATCCTTTGCAATGTGTACAGGAAACTTGGTAACTGTTCCCGGGCCGTAAACTATGGTTGCCCCCGTTGCTTTTGCAAGATCAATATGACCACTTACAAAGTCGGCATGAAAATGTGTTTCAAAAATATACCTGATAGTTGTTTTGCGTTCGTGGGCGATTTGTAAGTAATCATCTATGTCACGCAATGGATCAACTACTGCTGCTTCGCCATTACTTTCAATATAATAAGCAGCTTCACTTAGGCACCCTGTGTATAATTGCTGAATAAACATACTCTGTGATTTAAACATTGCAAAATTACTTATTAAAAATAAAAAGAGCGGAGGTATTCAGCCCCCGCTCTTGCAGCATCATTAAAAGATGTTAGTCAAGCAAATCCGCCAGGAATTGGTTTACTTCATCCATTCTGTCTACACTCACAGAATAGTAAATAAACTTACCGTCCCTGTCTGTTTTCACAAAACCTGCCTTACGGAGAATCGCCAGGTGTTGTGATGCTACCGATTGCTCCAAACGCATTTTTACGTAGAGCTCTGTTACGGTCATGCGGCCATGCTCATCGATAAGTTTCAGAATTTGCTGTCTAAGTTTGTGATTGACAGCTCTGAGAACTAACGCTGCTTTTTTAAGATTGTGCAAATCAATTTTCAGGATAAGACCATTACCTGAAACTGCACTGAAAGTGAGTTCTGAAGTACTCATACATACCTCTTGTTTAGCTTCGGTGAATAAATAAGACTGACATCACAAAAATAATAATTAGCATGGTTTACAGAGATAAAAATTTTATTGTATAAGCATCTAATTAACGGTTATTTAACTGGCGTATGAAATTGTTTAATATAAAGTGGTTCTGTATATGCTACACTATTAAAATCTTCAATGCGAAACCGTTTGTTTGAGATTTTTATTAATTCCGAAGCATTAATTTCAACATCATCAAAAACCGCTTTTTTATCTCTGATCAATCTTTTTAGTTTATTACTACCATTTCCAAAAAATAAAATAGAGTTATTTTTTAATAAGTCTGTAAAAGAGCCTTCATCAACAATCATTGCACAGGGTTTAATCATCTTTTTCATATCTTTTTTATACACAGCTGTAAAAACTTCCATACGTCTTGCGTCAATCATAGGGCAAAGCAGATCAGCTTCATTTTTCTTTGCTCCTGCTTCCGCCATCATATCCAGGGTTCCAATTGCTATTAAAGGAATATTTAATGCGTAGCACAATCCCTTGGCCGTTGATAAACCAATCCGTAAACCGGTATATGAGCCAGGCCCGATGCTTACAGCAACAGCACTCAACTCTTTCAAATCAATACCGGATGCAGTCAACAATTCTTTTATTGCAGGCTGCAACCAGGCTGCATGATCCTTTTGATTATCATTGACCCTGATATTAATCAACTCATCATCTTTTGATAAACAAACTGATGCATTAGTAATTGCTGTATCTATATTTAGTATGCAGGCCATTAATTATTTGCTTCTTTCTTTAATAAATCTGATGGTATGTATCTTGAATTTTCTTTGCTTAATCTTTCTAATAGGGAATAAATTTTTTTAAGGCCGATCAATTTACTCCATTCAAAAGGACCATACGGATAGTTGGTGCCGAGTTTCATGGCGATATCAATTTCCTCGCGGCTACTTATTTCATCTTCGATAGAAAAGTAGGCTTCATTGATTATTGTACTTACCACCCTTGCCGTGATAAATCCGGAAATATCCGGAACCCATTCTGTTTTTTTATTAAAACAGCGGAGTACTTCTTCAACTTTTGATTTTACTGTTTCATTATTGCAGCTTGCTTCGGTTGTTGCTCTTTTTAAAAATGTTTTCCACCCGTTTATGCGTACATAATTTCGGGGTAAATCTTTTGTTGTTTCGGTTACATCATTTACAATTATTATTTCAGCTTTAATTTCATTCAATTTTTCTTTTCTCTTAATTCTATCAACATCAAATAAAAGATCAATAATTATATCTGCCTGATCGGGAATAATAGTAATATCGTTTATCCAGTCAACTGTCGCATTTTCATTCATGCCGCCTGTCAGCTCTTGTTTTAAATCATCAGTCGCGATCACAACGATCTTCATATAGTATTTTTTGCAAAGAAAACGCATAAAGCTAAATTCGCTTTAATGAATTAACTATAAGTTATGGATAAAACTGTTATAAATACATCGTCAGCACCAGCACCGATCGGGCCGTATAACCAGGCTATACAGGCAGGTAGTATGCTATTTATTTCCGGGCAGATATGCATTGACCCTGTAAGCGGACAATTAAAGAATAAAGACCTGCAGGAGGAGACTCACCAGGTGATGCATAATCTGAAAGCGATATTGCAGGAAGCGGGTATGACATTCAGCAGTGTGGTAAAGACAACCATTTTTTTGACTGACATGCACCGCTTTGGAGAGATAAACGAGATATATGGGAAATATTTCAGTGATACTTTTCCTGCAAGGGAAACGGTACAGGTTTCTGCATTACCAAAATTTGTGAACGTAGAAATCAGTATGATTGCCATAAAATAGTTTAATGCCTGTTCAGGTAATAATTCACCTTTATGTTTTTTAAACGATTGCTTTTTAACATAGCCGGAATCTTATTTGCTCTGGTTAGCCTTGGCCAGGACACATGGACAATTAAAGCTAATAAAATCGATCCCTCTAATTATTATGGTATCACTGTTGCCAATGGAATGATCGGTATTGTATCATCGCCGGAGCCATTTCGAATAAAAGATGTTGTACTGAATGGCGCCTATGATCTGTATGGCCGTGGTCGTGTCAGTAATTTTTTGCGCAGCTTCAATTTTCTGAACATGTACATGGAAATTGATGGCCGGAGATTGGGTGCAGCAGATGTAAGTAATATGCGCCAGCAATTGGATATGAAACATGCCGCATTTTCTTCTTCATTTGATTATAAAGATGCGGCAACCATCAGCTACACCTACTATGCATTGCGCCACCTGCCTTATTGCGGAATGATTGATGTGACTATTACCCCGAAAAAAGATATTGAGATCACCGGTGCTTCTGTAATGGAAGCGCCTGATGCTTTAAAGGATGTTCAGAATTATTATAATGAAATTGACAGGCCGCATGTTACAATAAGTTTATTATCATCAACGGCTAAAAGCCCCACAGGTAAATTATCATTTGCATCATCCACCAGCTTTTTATTTACTGAGCAGCATGGCAATGAACCGCGCATCATTCATGAAATGTGGGACAATAATATGCACCTGATGAAATTTAAAAAGAAACTGAAAGCAGGCGAAACTTATAAATTCAGTATTGCAGGGGCTTCTATTTCTTCTGCACAGCATGATGATCCGCTAAACGAGGCAGAGCGGTACGCCATTTTTTGTAAACTGGAAGGCCATGATCGTTTAATCAATTTTCATTATAAAGCATGGGATGAACTCTGGAAGAGTGATATAATTATAGACGGAGATGATGACGCTCAATTAGCAATTCGTTCCGCGTTATATCACCTGTATTCCTTTGTTCGGGAAGGCACATCCTATTCACCGTCGCCAATGGGATTAAGCGGCCTGGGCTATAACGGTCATGTATTCTGGGATACGGAAATATGGATGTACCCGGCCATTCTTATTCTCCATCCTGAAATGGCAAGAAGTATGGTAGAATACCGGTATGAACGATTGAAGGAAGCTAAACACAATGCATTTGCTCATGGATATAAAGGAGCTATGTATCCGTGGGAAAGCGCCGCGAGTGGTAATGAAGAGACACCCGTCTGGGCATTAAGCGGGCCATTTGAACATCATATAACAGCAGATGTTGCCATTGCTGCATGGAATTACTATTGCGTTACGCAGGATAAAAACTGGCTTCGGGAAAAAGGGTTTCCTGTTATTAAAGAATGTGCCGATTTCTGGGCCTCAAGGGTAGAAAGAAACGGCCCCGGCCATTATGATATAAAAAATGTGGTAGCTGCGGATGAATGGGCCGAAAATGTAGACAATAATGCATTTACCAATGCAGCCGCAAAAGCAACATTGAAGTTCGCGGCCGATGCGGCAAAACTATTGGGTATACCTGCTGATGCAGACTGGATGAATGTCTCTAATAATATACCTATCCTGAAATTAGATAATGGTGTTACAAAAGAACATGCTGCATATAATGGTGAAGGGATAAAGCAGGCCGATGTTAATCTTCTCGCTTATCCATTAAAAGAAATTACAGACGCAAAACAGGTGCGCAAAGATTTAGAATATTACGAAACAAGAGTTCCAAATGAAGGTACCCCTGCCATGACGCAAGCCATCTTTGCTTTGTTGTATGCACGCCTCGGAGAAGGCGACAAAGCCTATCATTTTTTTAAAGATGCATACCTGCCTAACCAGAACCCACCGTTCAATGTATTGGCAGAAACAAAAGGTGGTACCAACCCGTACTTTTCTACCGGTGCCGGCGGATTGATTCAGAGTGTTTTAAATGGATTTGGGGGTATCGATATTACACCCAATGGCCTTGTGCAGGTAAAATCTTCTTTGCCTTCAAAATGGAAGAGCCTTACCATCACCGGTGCAGGGCCGCAAAAGAAAATTTTCATAATCAAATAATTTTTTATCTTTAGCCGCTTGAAGAAAATTGCTTCCATACTATTTGTGCTTATTCTTGTGTTCAACTTCTGGGGATACCGTTGGGTATTATCTTCCCTTGAGCAAAGAGCTACAGTACGATTGGAGCAGAAACTAGACGCTGGCAACTATGATGAAAGCCAGTTGGTAGAAGTAAAAATTCCACTTAATCTTCCATATTACACAGACTGGAGCGAATATCAAACCTATTATGGAGAAGCTCAATTCAACGGGGAGAACTATCAATATGTAAAACGTAAAGTAGTGGGTGATACACTTTATCTTTTGTGTATACCTCATGTTGAAAAGAACAATCTCCAGATGGCAAAGTCTGATTATTTCAAGAGCGTAAACAATATTCAGCATGATGGAGCGCAGAAAGGAAGTCAGCCAACAGCTGTTAAATTAATGCTGAGTGAGTTTTTGCAGGATGAAAATGTTTCATATAGTTTTCTCTCCAGCCAATCAATAGAATCTCCTTTATCAAAGGATACAGATTTCTCTTCTCAATACAATCCACTTACACCGGCACAACCTCCTGAGTGCTGAGTCAGTGCTTTAATAGCACGACAATGTAGTGGCATCTACTTTTTAAATCACAGATCAAAATATGCGCATAGCAATTATTGCTATTGCAGCCTTAATATGTTTACAGGCTTGCAATAGAAAAAACGACTACCAGGCCGTCTTTAATAACCCGGTACTTTTCGCTCAGACAGTACATGAGCTGAACGGAGTTGTAATGGGTAATAATTTCAGCCCGATAGTAGCATCCAGGAACTATTTGTATGCAAGCATTGCTGCGTATGAAGTAGTGGCTGGAGGTTATCCTGCACAGTACCAGTCGTTGGCCGGGCAGGTTCATGGTTTGAAATCAATGCCCGCGCCAGAGCCGGGTAAAGTAATTGATTTCCCTTTTGCAGCTATTCTCGCTTATTGCAAATTGGGCGAAGCGGTAACATTTCCCGCAGGTAGTATGCAGGAATATACTGATAGCCTGAAGCAAATGGCAAAAGATCATGGTATGCCGGATGAAGTATTTGCAAATTCAATCGCATATTCTGATACAGTATCTGCAACTATCCTGGCCTGGAGCAAAAAAGATAACTATGCGCAGACAAGAAGTTTTCCAAAATATACAGTGATTGATACACCTGGCCGTTGGGTACCAACACCGCCGGCATACAGTGATGCTGCGGAACCGCACTGGAATGAAATAAGAACAATAGTGATGGATAGCGCTTCACAGTTTATTCCGCCGCCACCGCCAACTTTTGATATCAAAAACAAGAACAGTAAATATTACCAGGAAGTAATGGCAATCAAAAACGCAGTGGATAGCCTGACGCCTGAACAGGAACATATTGCCACCTTCTGGGATGACAATCCCTTTAAATTAAACGTTTCAGGACATGTAATGTTCAGTACAAAGAAGTTTTCTCCTCCCGGTCACTGGATGGGTATTGTAGGAATAGCTGCTGAAAAAGATAAAGCAGATTTTCCTAAAACAGTATATGCCTATGCAATTACATCTATTGCATTGTTTGAATCATTCATTCAATGTTGGGATGAAAAGTACAGGCATAATACAGCAAGACCTGAAACAGTGATCAATAAATACATTGATCCGGAATGGCGCCCGCTTTTGCAAACACCGCCTTTCCCTGAATATACCTGTGGTCATTCTACAGGTTCGTCTTCTACTGCGGAGGCATTGACGCATGTATTCGGAGATAATTTCGCATTTACTGATACAACAGAACTTGAATTCGGTATCAAAAGCAGGTCCTTTAAATCATTCAGGGATGCTGCTATTGAAAACAACTGGGCCCGTTTTTATGGAGGTATCCATTTCCATAATTCATGTATTGTAAGTACTGAGTATGGAAGAAAAGTAGGAGAACTTGTAGTAACTAAACTTAAAATGAAAAAACAATAATTTTTACAACCAAACTGACTGACATGAAAAAGATTTTATTATTAACTGCTGTAATTGGAATAACAGGAATTTTAAAAACAAATGCACAGGGATGTGTAGCCGTCCGGCAAATGGGCGGTGTAACCGCTATAAGCCCGTCCGCTTCGTATAATCTTGCAAAGGGTGATTTACAAATGGGAGTTAACTATCGTTATTTCCATTCATGGAGACATTTTGTAGGTACTGAGGAACAACCAGAACGCCAAAAAACCGGCGGCGGACACGATGCCAGTGGCCATGATCGCGGCAATGCTGTTAATATTTATTCGCATGCAGTTGATTTCAATTTTTCGTATGGATTAACAAATCGTATTCAATTGAACGTAACTCTGCCCTGGGTACACAATGAGCGTTCACAGGTATTAAGACAAACGGCACCAACAGCTGATACCTTCCGGTATAGCGTATACGCAAAAGGAATTGGTGACATACGCTTAAGTGCAAACTACTGGATATTTGATCCGGCAAAAGCGCAGAAAGGTAATATATCAGTAGGCCTCGGTGTTAAACTGGCAACAGGCAACTCTGCCGCAACTGATAACGGAGTACCTCAGACTGACGGAACAAAGAAGGATTTTGTGATGATGGACCAGGCTATTCAACCCGGCGATGGTGGTCTTGGTATTTCAGTAGAAGTACAGGCATTCCGCCAGGTATATAAAAGCATTTATGCTTTTGCAAACGGTTATTACCTGTTTAATCCAAGAGAATCAAATGGTACTTATAAATCAGCTCCCAGTGTTATAAAAGATAAAGAAGGAAATGTATTGGGAACTTTAAACGGGTATAATGTTTATGCTTCACCTGATCAGTATTTTGCCCGAGCAGGTTTCTTAGCATCCGTATTAAAAGATCATAGCCTTACATTTTCTTTAGCCGGCAGATGGGAAGGTATTCCTGCGTATGATGCATTTGGCGGACAGAAAGCGTATCGTCGCCCGGGATATGTTGTAGCGGTAGAATCAGGAGTGTCCTACCGTTTAGGTAATCACGGCATCAGTTTATTTGTTCCATACAATTTTGCAAAAAACAGGATACAAAGCGCTGCTGATATCGCCAGCCAGGATTTGCAGAACTCTGTTATCACAGATCCTGCACAGAAAGTGCATGTACAGGGTGACGCTGCTTTTGCTGATTATTCGATTACAATCGGCTATACATACCGTTTTGCAAAACATAGTAAAACAATGGCGGCTAAATCTGTGCCGACCTACTAGAAGTAATTAAAGCAGGAGATTCATTCTCCTGCTTTCTACCAAAACTTATATAAAGAATAATAAACTGCTATGTTAAAAAAATCAATCATCGGGATAATGTTGTTTGTTCCAATACTAAGTATGGCGCAAACAGATATTGACGCCATTATGATGGAAAAAAACGCATTGTGTATCGGTCCTTCATATACCTATAGCAGCTGGAAAAATTATTGGGAGGGGAAATTAAAGCGTGAAAACTTAAACCTTGGTACTGTATCTACGCAAATGGTTGGTTTGATGGGTACATATGGTGTTACTAAAAGATTGAATGTTCTTTTTAGCGCACCTTATGTAATAACAAAAGCGTCGGCCGGAACATTACATGGCTATAAAGGCATACAGGACCTGAGCCTGTTCGTAAAGTATTCTCCTTACAAAGCAAAAATCGGGGATGGAATTTTCACAGTGTTTGCTATCGGCGGTTTTTCTACACCACTTACAAATTATGTAGCGGATTTTCTGCCTCTATCAATCGGTTTACATACTACTAACCTTCTGGCAAGAGGTATGGCAGACTACCAGCAGGGAAATTATTTTGTTACAGGTTCTGCAACGTATGTGTACAGGAGTAACGTTAAAATAGACCGCACATCTTATTATACTACTGAAGCTCATTTATCAAACGAAATAGAAATGCCGGATATGGCGACTTTCAATTTACGGTTTGGTTACAGAAGCTATCGCCTGATTGCGGAAGCGGTATTCAATAACATGACCACACTGGGTGGTTTTGATATTACAAGAAACAATATGCCTTTTCCCAGCAACAGGATGAATGCAACAACAGGCGGAATAAATATAAAATATACCCCCGCATTTGCCCCGAGATTGTCAATAGTTGGTGGAGGCAATTATGTGCTGAAGGGAAGAAATGTAGGTCAGGCCTTAACTGTTGATGGCGCAATATTCTACGTGCTGAACCTTGGCCGTAAACAAAAGACCGATACTAATAACAATCAAACCAAGTGATATGAGAAAGATAGTTTTTGCATTAGCGGGAATAGTTGCGATAGTTTTAGTAGTTATCGCCTGTTCAAAAAGTGTAACAGGAAGAACAGACGATGCCGCTGCGCTTACTCCCGAAAACGTAGACATTAATGCTGGTGACTGGAAACCTGTATTACTTGCAACGCCTGCGGATATAGTTGTTGCAGCACCGGCAGCCACCAATACGCCGGATTATATTGCACAGATAAATGAAATAAAAGCGTGGCAGCAAAACATAACCCAGGAAGAAAAGGATATGGTAAAATACTGGAGCGCTGGTGCCGTGTTGCGCTGGAATGAAATCTTGCGTGAGCTGGTAGCAAAACATAATTTGCCTCCTTATCAGAATGATGATGGTACGTATCCATTTCCAAGCGCAAATAACCCGCTTGCATACCCGCAATTTCCCTTTGCGAACCCGCCATACGCTGCAAGAGCATATGCCTATGTAAGCGCAGCGCAATACGATGCATTGGTTAGCGCCTGGTATTATAAAAGACTCTACAATCGTAAGGCACCTTATAATGTTGATAGCAGTTTAAATGTGCTTATACCGAAATCTGAGCTTCCATCTTATCCTTCTGAAGATGCGGTGGTAGAAGGAGCAGCTGTGGAAACAATGAAATTATTATTTCCCGGTGACCAGGATTTTATTCAGCAAAAAGCGGAGGAGCATAAACGTGCAAGAATTATTTCAGGTGCAAATGTTCGCAGTGATATAGAAGCTGGTGAAGCGTTGGGAAAAGCAGTGGCACAGAAATTTGTTACCCGTGCGAGGGGCGACAGAGCAGGAGCAGCTGCTGGCAATCAAACAGTATGGACACAACTGGAAACCGACGCCATCGCAAAAGGTGAAATACCCTGGTATAGCCTGGAATTACCAAAACGTCCTCCAATGCTTCCATTGTTTGGAAAAGTCAAAGCCTTTTTATTTGATTCCCTGACAGCTATATCTCTTCGCCCTGGCCCGCCTCCATCTACATCAAGCAAGGCGATGGAAGATGAAGCGAACGAAGTATATAATTATATCAAAGATGACACACGGGAACATTATCGTATCGTACATTTTTGGGCAGACGGTGTTGGAACTTACACCCCTGCCGGACATTGGGATGCGATAGCAGCGGAGGATTTTATCCCTAAACATTACAGCGAAGTCAGATGGGCAAGAAATATGGCATTGCTGAATATGGCATTAATGGATGCAGGAATTGTATGCTGGGATACAAAGTTTTTCTATTTTAATCCAAGGCCTACACAATTGAATCCTAAGATTAAAACATTAACCGGTATACCAAATTTTCCATCGTATATCTCTGGTCATTCTACATTCAGTGGCGCCGCGGCTGCTGTATTAGCACATATTATTCCTGACAATGCAGATAAATATACGTCTATGGCCCAGGAGGCATCTTTATCAAGAATATTGGCAGGGATTCATTACAGGAGTGATTGTTCTATAGGACTGGAAGTAGGTAAGAACGTTGGTAATTATGCTGTGCTGCGTGCACAGACAGACGGAGCTGAATAATCTTTTTATACATAAGCATAAGCAAGAAACGCCGTTAGTCTTAACGGGGTTTATTTTAAAATTCTTTATAAACATTTGTTTCTTATAAATTTTTAAGCATAAGCAATAGACGCCGTTAGTCTTGGCGGGGTTCATTTAAAACAATATTTATTCTCCTGTTCGGGATATTTTTTTTGACATAAGCAAAAACACCGTTATTCTTAGCGGGGTTTATTTTAAAACTTTTCGATTAAGCTTTGAAACATCATTAGACCTGTATTTTATAACCCTAAAACTAAAGTATGAGAAAGGCTTGGTTGGTTTTGCCAATGCTGGCAATTCATGCTTTTGTGGTTGCACAGCAAAATACAGACAGCGTTTCATCCCGCTCATTAGATAGTGTTACAGTAATCGGCTACCTGCGTCCTGTTAATCTTTTACCACTTCCGCCTGTGCAAGGCACTTATATTTTTTCGGGCAAAAGATCTGAGCAAATAAACCTTTTACAGACTGACGCAAACTTTGCAGATAAAGTCGGAAGACAGGTATTTGCAAAATTGCCAGGTGTATTCGTCTATGATATGGATGGAGCAGGTAACCAGATCAATATTGCTTCGCGTGGTCTTGACCCACACCGCGGATGGGAATTTAATATCCGTAAAGATGACATTATCACCAACTCCGATATGTATGGTTACCCGGCAAGCCACTATAGTATGCCGTTAGAAAGCATTGATCATATAGAATTGGTTCGTGGTACCGGTTCACTTCAGTATGGGGTACAATTCGGAGGAATGCTCAGCTATGTTTCTAAAACAGGCGACACTACACGGCCATTCAGTTTCGAGAGTATTAATGGCGGCGGTTCTTTTAAATCGCTTAGCTCTTTTAATGCAGTATCGGGTAAAGCTGGTAAGTTTCGTTACTATGCGTACATATATAGAAAATCAAGAGCAGGTTACAGGGATAATGAACATACAGACTCTGAAGCGGAGAATGTAGCAGTTACTTATGAGCCCAATAAAAATTTTTCAATAAAACTGGAATGGGCCCGATCCACTTATTTGTACAGAATTCCCGGTGCATTGAATGACAGTATGTATCATGCTGATCCCCGGCCGGCAACACGCTCAAGAAATTATTTCAGCCCGGATATTCATGTTCCCTCTGTAAACCTGCAATGGCAGATTTCTTCGCAAACAAGATTGCAGTTTACTTCTTCAGCCGTGCTTGGACGCAGGAACAGTGTAATGTTTGATAAGCCGACAAATGTAGCAGACACGATTAACAAACTAACCTCTCAATATAATAACAGGCAGGTAGACGTTGACCGGTTTAACAGTTATACAAATGAATTAAGAGTATTGCATCAATATTCTGTCGGGAGAAGAAATGCTTTCCTTGCTGCCGGTGTTCAATATATGAATACCGACCTGCACAGAACACAATTGGGAAAAGGAACTACAGGCAGTGATTATGATCTTACATTGGTTCAACCAGGATGGGGCAGAGATTTACATTTTAAAACACAAAACGTGGCTTTTTTTGCAGAAAACACTTTTGAGCTACTGCGTAATCTTTATATTAATACCGGCGCAAGAGTCGAAACCGGTCGCACCGATATGAGCGGAATAATCAGTTACTACCCTGAAAATGAAATTCCGTTAGCATTGAAGCATCACTTTCCTTTGTTTGGTGCAGGATTCAGTTACCGGCCTTCCGGTATGCCTGAAGTATACGGAGGTTGGTCTCAGGCTTACCGTTGTATGGCATTCAAAGATCTTATCCCGGCATCGTTATATGAAAAAGTGGATCCCAACATTAAAGACGCCAAGGGATATAATGTTGAACTGGGAACAAGAGGCGATTGGAACTTTTTGCGATGGGATATAACCGGTTTTTTATTGCAGTATAATAACCGTTTTGGCACTTTATCTCAAACGGATGACAATGGTAACCTGGTTTTATACCGAACCAATACAGGTAACTCATTGACAAAAGGAATCGAAATATTCATACAGGCAGACTGGTTGCTGGGAACTAAAGCAAGTCTTTCAGTATTTACGTCTACTGCATTAATGGATGCACGATATACCGGTGATGCAACAGTGAAATCCGGGAATGCTAATGTAAGTGTAAAAGGTAATAAGGTAGAAAGTGCGCCAC
>Ga0207675_100003899_pt1 | contig 14505 bp, 9 predicted proteins | sample KBSSwiS42_FD_184305 | JGI IMG/M metagenome (GOLD analysis project Ga0207675, IMG submission 184305) | Switchgrass rhizosphere microbial communities from Kellogg Biological Station, Michigan, USA - KBS Switchgrass S4-2 (SPAdes) (version 2) | ecosystem: Host-associated > Plants > Roots >... | reverse complement strand
GACATCGACACCACCAACGCGGTCCGGCGCTCGTGGGACTTCGGGCGAACCAACGGCGCGTGGACGGTCAACGGCAGGATCTTCGACGCCAACGTCTCGAGCGCGGACGTCGTCCGCGGATCGACCGAGATCTGGACGCTGAAGGGGGGCGGCGGCTGGTGGCATCCGGTGCACATCCACTACGAGGAGCACCAGATTCTGTCGCGCACGCCGAGCGACGGGCCATCGTTCACCAACAAGTGGGAAGGGCGCAAGGACGTCGCGCTGCTGCACGGCGCGGAGCGGGTCGAGTGCTTCTTCCGGTTCCGCGACTGGCTCGGCAAGTATCCGATGCACTGCCACAACGTCGTCCACGAGGACCACGCGATGATGGTGCGCTTCGATCTGGTCGATCCGAACGCGGCGCCGACGGTGCCGCCGCAAACCACCTAGCGGACAGGAGCGTCGCATGTCTTGCGCAACACGGCGCGCCGAAGCCAGCCGGCTTCGGCGCACCGCCGTCGGCCTGGTGCTGATGGCGCTGGCGCCCCATTTTCCGACCGCCGACGCGCAGCAGCCGGCGGCGAGGATCAGCGGGACGCTGACCGCGGTGCACGTCGATCATCCCGGCGACCGCGAGTCGCCGGGCCGGATCGTGGTCGGCACGCAGTCGATTGTCGTGCCGGCCGGGGTGGCGATCGAATTCCCGGGCGTGACGATGACGCTGCAGGAGCTCTTCACCTACGCGCCGGCGGCGTGCCGCGCGCGGCAGGAGAGCGGGCTGCTGCCGACGGACAAGTGCCGCAAACCGTCGCCGACTGACAGCGCGGCCGCGTGGACGGCGGAGCGCGACGAGACGCCGCGCTCGTATCTCGATCCGGAGCCGACCGACGAGCCGCCGCCGACGACGGCACGCGTGACCGCGGCCACCGACGAACGGGGCAATCGGGTCGCGACGCGGGTGACGTTGACGCGCAACGACACGTCGGTATCGGGCGCGGTGACCTACGTCAGTCCCGACGAGGGCTACATCCGCATCAACGGCGCGCTGGGGCTCGATGACGGTGGCGCGCTGCTGCGGATCAACGATCCCGAGGCGCGGCAGAGCATGCAGATCGGGCGTGGCTGCGGCGAAGAAGGCAACTGCAGCCCCGACAGCCGCTTCCGGATCAACGGATCGAATCCGAGCGTCCGGTTCGCTGACGGCTATCTCGCGTGCGTGCCGAGCCGGATGAACGGCGCCTGCCTGCCTGAGTCGCGGCCGGCGCGGACGCCGCTCGACGCCAACGCCGCGCTGCCGCTGCTGAAAGGCGATCACGTGACCGCCCGCGGCGGGTTCGAGGTGCACGGCGGCGCGCGCGTCTTCTGGGCGCACACGCTGATGGTGCAGACCTCGCCCGGCACCGGGCGGCCCTGAATCGATGAAGAGGTTGTGATGCGTTCCTTACTACTCGTGTGCTTCGCGACGCTGTTCTGGCACGCCTCGGCGCGCGCCGACGCTCCGCCGCTGCCGCCGTCGGTCGTCAACCCGGCGCTGGCGATCCATGCGGCGCTGGCCGGCGACAGCGCCGACGGCGTGACGATCCAGGCCGCGGCGCTCGCGCGCGCGGCCGCCACGCTCGGCCCCGACGGGGCGTCGATCGTCGCGGCGGCGCAAAATCTCGCCGGCCAGCCGGACCTGGCGGCGATGCGCGGCGCCTTTGCCGATCTCGGCAAGGCGCTGGTTTCCTACATGCGTGCTCACGGCGCCGCGGCGCCCGACGGCATTCGCACCGCCTATTGCCCGATGGCGCGCGGGCAGTGGCTGCAGAAAGACGGCGCCATCGAGAACCCGTACTACGGCCGCGCGATGCGTTCGTGCGGCAGCTTCACCGACTAGTCCGCCTCGTTTCGAATCGACAGCCAACCCGTCCGGCGGCTCGCTGACGCTCGCGAGCCGCGACGGTCAACGTGTGCCATGAAGGCTACAAGGAGTGAATCGATGTCCCTGCAAGTCGTTGTTCGCAGGCTTGCGGTGAATGTGACGGTAGCGGCGCTGCTCGCGGCGCTGACTGCCATGCTTCACGCGCAGGCCACGCCGCCGGTCAGCAACCCGCCGGCAGCTCCCCGTACGATCTCCGTCTTCCCGCAGCGCGACTTCGTGTCCGCCAGCGGCTACGCGGAAGGCGATCTCGTCACCGTCGAGGTGATCCATCCGAACGCCACCACGCCGCCGCCGGCGGCCACCAGCGTCGTGCCGCAGGACGATCCGACGACGCCCGAATTCGACGGCATCGTCGAAGTGAACCATCCAGGCGGCGCCTGCTGGGAGCAGGTGACGCCAGACATCCGGCCCGGCGACCGCGTCCGCACGACGCGCCGCGACGCCACCGGCGCCGTTCTCGGCATCGACGAAACAACCGTCGCCAACGTCACGGCGACGCGCCCGGTACAGATCGCGTTCGACACGGTCGAGATCCGCGGCACCGCGCGCACCGCGGACGGCACCCCGATCGCCATCGGTCAGCTCGAGCAGCGCCTCGTGGCGCCGCGCGATGCGTTCGACTTGAACGGCCGGCGCACGCTGCGAGCCAATTCGGTGGCCGGCAATCTGGACGGCATCCTCAGCTACGACCCGGTCGGTCCCACCAATCCCGCCGGCGTCAACTGGACCGTCGTCTACCGCGGTCTCGACGCCGCCGACGTGACGCGCGCGCTCAACGCCGAGTCGCGCATCATGTGGCTCGGGTCGAATCCCGGTGCGGGCGTCGAGGCGACGCTGTACGAGATCGGCGCCGGCATCGCGCCCGGGCCGTCTGCGCCGTGCGTCGCGCCGCTCGAGAAGCTGCCGCCGCCGCCCGGGTCGGAGCTCGTGCCGCCCTCGGATCCCACCAACGTCACGGCCAGCATCGCCGGGGCGAATACGGTCAGCCTGCGCTGGACGCCGTCGACCGACAACGTCGGCGTGACGAGCTACGGCGTCTACCGCAATGGCGTCGCGATTGCGAACGTCGCCACTCCCGAAGGTACGGCGCCGGCGCCGGCGTTCTTCGAGGACTTCAACGTTCCGCCGGGCACCTATACCTACGAGGTCGATGCGGCCGATGAAGTTGGCAACCGCTCGGCCAGGGTTCCGACGACGCCCGCGCAGGTCACCACGGTGCAGCAGGCTGCGGGCGACATCCCCGTCTGCACGGCGGCGCCATCGGCGGACTGCGTCAGCGATCCGCCGGCGGCGGCGCCGACCCAGGTCCAGATCATCGCGTTCCCGGCGCGCGACTTCACCTCTGCCAGCGGATACAGCGAGCAGGACGCGACCGTCGCGGTCGAGGTGATCCGCAACGGGTTCCTGATCAGCACCGCGAACGTCATTCCCCAGGACGATCCGACGACGCCCGGGTTCGACGGCATCGTCGAGGTGAACCACCCCGGCGGCGGCTGCTGGGTGGGAGCCACGCCCGATCTGCGCACCGGCGACATCGTGCGGCAGATTTCGTACGCCGCTGATGGCCAGACCGTGCGGCGCGTCGATCAGATTCACGTGGCGAACATCAGCGTGCAGCGCCCGATCGTCGTGCATTCGGCGACCGCCGGTGCAGCGGATGGCGTGCTCGAAGTGCACGGCATCGCGATCGGCGCCGACGGCGCGCCGATTGCGCTCGATCAGCTCAATCAGCGCCTGGTGGTGCCGCGCGATCGCTTCGACTTCAACGGCCGCCGCACGCTGCGCGCTGGGCTCGGCGAAGACGGAACCCTCGTCTACGACGCGGTCGACAACGCCGACGGGATCAAGTTCACGGCCACCTACACCGGCCTGACCGAGATCGACATGGTGCGAGCGATCGGCGGCACGACCTCGACCGGCCGGACCTTCCCGGGGGCCGAGTCGCGGATCCTGTTCCTCGGCCAGCCGACGATCGTCGCGCCATCGATGACGATCTACGAGAACTCTGACGAGACCATCTCCGGGCCGTCTGCCGGCGCGTGTGCCGCACCGATCGAGCCGCTCGATCTGCAGCCGCCGTCGACGCCGGCGCCGGTCGCCACACAGCTCGGCGCCGATTCGGTGCAGCTGACCTGGTCGCCGTCGAGCGACGATACCTTCGTCAACGGCTACGGCATCTATCGCCGCGACGACGATAGTGCCGAGGCGACGTTCGTCCGGATCGCCAACATCGGGCCGGCAGTCGCGGAGGGCTCGACGACGCTCTCGTTCGTCGACCAGCACGTGCCGGCGGGCAATCACACCTATGCGGTGGATGCCGTCGACTCGGCGTCGCCGCTGAAGGCGAACCATCCCGACGCGTTCGCCGGCCCGAACACCTCCGATCCGATCGTGCAAGGTGTCGAGTGGGGCAATCGCTCGGGTCTGGGCATCGCCAACGGCCTGCGGCAGGGCGATGTGATCGCGCCGACGCAGCCCGCCAATCTGGTGGCGCGGGTGACGCGCAATCCGGAGTCGGCCGACGTGGTGACGCTGACCTGGACCGCCTCGACCGACGCAGTGGGCGTGACGTCGTACCGCGTCTATCGCGCCGCGGCGAGCGGTGAGATCGTCACCTTCGATGTCGCCGGCGCATCGCCGTCGTTCGTCGACACGATGCCGGGCGTGACCGCGAACACCACCTTCGTCTACTCGGTGGACGCGGCCGACGCCGCCGGCAACCGCTCCGCGCGCTCGGCGTCGGTCAGCGTGGTCGTGACCCCGAAAGCGGACACGAATCCCCCGACCGAGCCGCGCGCGCTCGCCGCGAACACGCGCGACATCTTCGCCGGTGCGGCGCCGGCAATCGGGCCGCACGACGTCCGCCTGTCGTGGACGGCGGCGTCCGACAACATCGGCGTCGGCGGTTACGGCATCTACCGGCGGAGCGCGGCGTCGTTGACGCCGGCAGCGCCGCCGGCGTTCACGAAGATCGCCGACGTCAATGGATCGACCTTCACCTTCACCGACGCGAACGTCGCCGTCGGCACCTACGACTACAGCGTCGACGCCGTCGACTCGGCCGGCAATCGCTCGCCGCTGGCAACCGCCACGCTGGACATCGTGACGGTCGACGATCCGCCGCAGGGAGCGCACTCGATCATTCCGTTCCCGCAGCGCGACTTCGTGTCGTCGTCCGGCTACCCGGTGAACGACGGCCCGTACATCGTGACCGTGATCAGGGGTGGCAAGGTGTGGGCGCGATCGACGGCGGTGCCGGTCGTCGAGGATCCCGGGACCCCTGGGCTGGGTGTTGTGGAAGTCAACCATCCGGGTGGCGGTTGCTGGGATCCCGCGCGGTTCAACGGCCTCGACGGCATCACGCCGGATATCCGTCCCGGCGACATCGTCCGCTTCACCGATCGACTCGGCCGCGCCGAGCAGACGGCGACCGCGAACGTCTTCGCCGAGCGGGTGACGGACCGCACGCCGTCGGGCGCGGTGCTGCCGCCGGGGACGATTCAGGTGCACGGCTTCGCACGCAACGCCGCGGGCCAGCCGATTCCGGTCGAGCAGGTCGAAAGCCGAATCGTGACGACCGGCGAGCTGTTCTCGAACGGCAAGCGGACGCTGCGGGCACCGGCCGATGGGACACTCGTCTTCGATCCGGTCGGGCCGGCGAACCCGGACGGCGTCAACTGGACGGCGACCTACAGCGGCCTCAGCGCCGCTGACGTCGAGCAGGCGATGTTCGGCGAATCGCGCGCGGTCTGGCTCGGACGCGATCCGCTCGCGGGCAACGAGCTGACGATCTTCGAGACCGGCGACGGCATCGCCGGCGGGCCGTCCGCGCCGTGCACGGCGGCGGCGGAAGCCGGTCCCGCGGTGGCGTTCGAGGAGGCCGCGCCGTTTGCGGCGTCGTTCGATCCGTTCGCGCAAACGCTCTCGTTCGGCACGATCGGCACCGGCTCGACGCTGTCACAGGCGCTGCGCGTCACCAACGTCGGCACCGCCGATGCGGCGCGCGCCATCACCGGCACGCTCACGGTTGCGAGCGTGGCATTCGAGACGCCGACGGCCGATTTCCAGATCGCCGCGAACTCGTGCGTCACCGCGGGGATTGCGATCGGCGCCAGCTGTTCGCTGACGGTGAAGTTCACCCCCACCGCGCCTGGACTGCGGGCGGCGAAGCTCGTCGTCACTGACAGCGCGAACAACAGCCCGGCGCAGGTCTTCTGGCTGAGCGGCGATGCGCGGGATGCCTCGGCGCCGGAGGTGAAGGCGCCGTCGGCATCGATCACGGTCGGGGGGCGCATGAACCTCGCGGCGTCGAGCGTGCCGGTGACGGTCAAGGCAACTGCCTCGGACACGAGCGGCGTGGCGTCGATGCAGCTCGAGCAGACCGTCGACGCGGGGCGCACGTGGACCGCCGTGTCGCCCGCGCCGGTGTTCACGGCGTCGGGCACCGGCGCGAGCACGATCGCGTCGCTCGATCTCGCGACCAGCTCGACCTACCAGTTCCGCGCCCGGGCGACCGACGCGTCGTCGCCCGCGAACACGAGCGCCCCGGTGACCTCGCCGACCTACCGCATGAGCGTGGTCGACGACAACGCCGGCACGCCGAGGTTCCAGGGCTCGTGGAGCACGGAGAAGAGCACCGTCGGCGCGTTCGCCAACACGCTCCACGCCGCGACTGCGCCGCAGGCCGGCAAGAGCAACACCGCGACGTTGACGTTCACCGGCACCGAGGTCGCGCTGATGTCGACGCTCGGGCGCGACCGCGGCCAGTTGACGATCTCGGTCGACGGCGGCGCATCGCAAACGATCGATCTCTACTCGGCGTCGGCAAACCCGACGCGCGCGGTGATCGTGGCCTCTGTGGCCGGTCTGCCCGCTGGCAGCCACACCGTCACCGTCAACGTCCTGGCGACGCGCAACACCGCGTCGTCCGGCACCCGCGTCGACGTCGACGCGTTCATCGTCAAGTAGCACCACCACCGAAGGTCCGGCTTCGGCCGGACCTTGACCCAAGGAGCAGAGGCGTCAATGAAGCAGCGTTGGAAGAAGGCAGTCACAACGGCGGGGCTCGCGATCGCGTTCGCGGCGGCCGCCATCGCACAGACCGAGAGGCGGGTGACCTTCGTCACCAATTCGTATGAACTTCGAGTGCAGCAGTTCTCCAGCGGATCGCTGGCGGCCGGCACCCGCTATGTCTCGTTCGGCGGCGAAGCGAAGGCGACCAACAACAAAACGGCCGCCGACCTCAAGGCGTTCGCGTTCACGGTGTTCTACACCTTCGACGCGAGCGGCACGGTGACCATCACCGGCGGCAACTTCCTCGTTCAGACCACGAACAAGGACCGCTCGCCGATCACGTTTGGTGGCGACATCCTGCCCGGCGGCTCGTTCGACCTGCGAGACGACGGCCGGATCGCCGCCGGGGAGCGGCTCTCGCTGCCGCTCGTCGGTGCTGACGGGTCGGAGATCACCGGGGTGATCACGGCGGTCGCCGACAAGAGCACCCAGCCCAAGCTGGCGGGGACGCTCGTCCTCACTTACCCGGTCGTTCAGTAAGGCGTCGGTACGCACGACGACGGGAAGCAGCCGCCTGCTTCCCGTCGTTCTCTCGGCAACTGGCGCTTTCGTCGTTGCGGTTACGGCAGCGGCAGCGCCGGATCCCGCACCACGAAGGTCGGCGTGTAGGTGATCGGCACGGCGCTCAGATTTCTCACCCGGACGGTGAACGTGCCGGCGCCGGGTGTCGGCACCGTCGCGGTCGCGATGCCAACCAGGGGTCCAGACGTTCCCACCAGCGTTCCAAGCGAGTTGTAGACGTCGACAGCCACTGTCGCAGTGAGGCTGTCGGGCTGCACCGTGGCGATCAGCGCCAGCGGCGTCGCCGAAGTCACGACCTGGTAGTCGGCGGTCTGCGCCGCGGCCAGCGATGCCGGGTCGGTCGAGGTCGCGTTCTCGCGGCTCGACGGCGTGTCGTACCTGTCCGACACCGCGTCGGCATCCTCGTCGTCCTGCTCGGCGTTGTGCCAGCGCGGGTTCTTGTTGCGATCGAAGCCATCGTCCGCATCGTCGTCGTCGCGCGGGAACTTGGCGCGATCCTTCATCGGCAGGCGGATGTGGCCGATGCGCTTGACGAAGACGGCGTTGTCGGGAACCCCGAGGACATCCGGAGCCGGTGCGACCGGCGCGGAGGCACCCACGGTATAGAAGAACGAGCCCTGCGATTTGCCGCGGTTGGCGGTGATGCCCAGCGGAATCAGCGACGGATCGGATTTCTGCGTGTAGGCATCGTCCGCTGTTTGTCCGGTGCTGACCAACCCCTCGATGAACAGGCCGTCGCCATTGGCCGTCACCTTGGTCGCGACGATCTTCGGCTCGCCAGGCACGGTGCCGCTCGTCACTTCCCCGCGCTCCTTGGTGATCACGAGGTCGACGGACGCGATCGGCATCACGCCCTTCGACGGATCGATCGTGACCGGCTTCCGCTTCGGGAACATCATCGCGACCTTGTTCGTTTGCGAGCCGGTATAGCCGACGACGTCGTCGTCCGGCGCGACCGCCCACGGGTCGTTCGATGCGCCCTCGGGCATCAAGTGCTTCGTCATCCGATTCGTGTTCGGGTCGAGGCTGATGAGATGGCCGCTGGCGGTATTCACCCAGATCTTGCCGGAGCGATCGATCTTGAGCACTCGCGGTTCGTCAATCGTTGTATCGCCGGTCGCGATTCCGAGCTGTGTCAGGGACCAGCGACGTACGTTCGGCGACGTGACGCTCGGCTTGGTGTTCGCGATGTTCAGCTCGGCGATGAAACCTGCTGAATCGTTTGTGCCGCTTTCTACGAAGTAGACCAGGTTCTGTTTCGACGGATGAACGTCGACGCCGGCGTTGCAAAACCCGCTCGCCGGGCCGGACAGGCACCGTCCCGAGCCCTGGTCGTCGATCCACCGCTGCGCCTTGACCGTCCACAGTTTGCCGTCGTAGATCGCCGCGGCCGCCGGGTCGATCATCTGCACGTAGCCGAAAGCGGACGCGGCGTCGAACCCGGTCGTGAAAACCCGGTTCCTGTCGTCGGTGGCGATGTCCGAGACGAACTGATCCGGGACGTCGGGCGGAGTCACGGCGCTCCAGACGACGCGATCGCAGGTTGCGCGAGCGTAAGCCGTCGCCGGGTAGCACGAACCGGTGTCGATCCGCTGCACGTACTGCGCGGAGCGCACGAAGACGAACCGCCTGTCGTGCGATGGCCGGACACGTTTCAGTCCGCCGACGAACGTGTCGACGCGCAGGCCCCACGCCGTCCAGCGCGCGTCGCCCTTGAGCAGCGACTCAGATGGGTTGAAGCGGTAGACGCGCTGCCCGTCAAGTGTGCTGCTGGTCGTGCCTGACATGCGGGACACGAACCACAGCTGATTGTGGTCCTCGCCGCGGGTGTCGGTCGCCACGGCGCCGGCCTGGATGTCGACCTGATCCGGCAGGTTCGTCAAATCCCACTCGACAACGTGAGCTGTGCCGGAAGTGGAAGGGGAAACCGTTGAAGTCAGCGTTGTGGTGACGTCGGACGTGGCTGCCGCAGGGCGCGGCATCAACGCGGCAGCGGCGAGCGCAGCCGCCGCGGCTGCGAGATAGTGGCGGGACCCAGGGGTACGCATCGGATCTGTCTCCTCGTCTCCTTTATTGGTTGAACCCTCGCGCTCGAGCGCATACGCATTCGCTTACATCAACGTTCGTGCCGTCATCTCGTGGCGTTCCGAGTGCGGTGACGTCGCCGCAAAATCGCGAGTTTTGTCGCGGATGTCGGGATCAGCGACGGTCGATCAGCGGACGACATGTGACAGCGGCGACATATCGAGGCATCACGCGTAACAGCGGTGAGGAGTGCGAGTTCGAAATCCGAGCCGAAGCGTCGATCGATGTTCGGTCAAGCATCCGCGCTCGGCCATGCGACGACGCTCCGGCCGCGCTCGGCACTCCGGCCGCTGCGCGGCTCAGCCGAGGTCCGGCCCGTGCGCGGCTGTGTCTTTTTGCGCCGCATCGCTCGAGCGGGGTCTAATAGCCGGGCAGTGGACACACCCGCCGTCGTGCGCGTGACGATGATCGTGTCGACCGCGGCGTGGGGCGCCGCCGAGGCGCTGATGCGCCGGTCGCCCGGTGCCGATCGGCTCGCCCGCGCACTGTGGACGACAGCGCTCGCGCTCGCGCTCGTGCACGTGGCTCTGGCGTTTCAGCTCGTCTACGCGTGGGACCACGGACGCGCGGTGACCGCAACGGCGCAGCAGGCGGCAGACCGCTTCGGCTGGGGATGGCGCGGCGCGATTTACGTCAACTACCTGTTCCTCGCGCTCTGGCTGGCTGACGCCGTGTGGTGGTGGCTGGCGCCGGCGTCGCGTGCGTCGCGCCCCGCGTCGATCGAGGCCGCACGCTTCGCGCTGTTCGCGTTCATGTTCGTCAACGGCGCCGTCATCTTCGCATCCGGCACCGGGCGCCTCGTCGGCCTCGCGGCCGTCGGCATCGCACTCGCGTCGCCGCTCGCGCGGCGGCGGCAGGCCGTCTCCGCATGACCCACGCCGGGGTCGACGCTCGGCCGTTCGGCTCGACGTTCTATTACGGCTGGGTGATCGTCGGCGTCGCCGCGCTGGCGATGGTCGGCACGCTGCCGGGCCGCACGCAGGGCCTCGGCCTCGTCACCGAGCCGCTCCTGCGCGACCTCGGCGTCGATCGCGTCCGCTTCGCGCAAATCAACCTGGTCGCGACGCTGGCCGGATCGGTGTTCTGCTTCGGCATCGGCGGCCTGGTCGATCGCCGCGGCAGCCGTGTGGTCGTCACCGCGCTGGCGCTGCTGCTTGGCGGCGTCGTGCTGGCGATGAGCCGCGTGCAGGGCGCGGCGATGCTGCTCGTCCTGATCACGCTGACCCGCGGCCTCGGCCAGAGCGCGCTCTCGGTCGTGAGCCTGGCGATGCCGGGCAAGTGGTTCCGCCGGCGCCTGACCTGGGCGATGGGCCTCTACGCGCTGGCGATGAGTATCGGCTTCATGATCGCGTTCCCACTGGTCGGCGCGGTGGTGTTGGCGCGCGGCTGGCGCGCGGCGTGGGCAGGCATCGGCATCGCGCTCGTCGTCGGCCTGGCGCCGGTGGCCTGGCTCCTCGTGCGCTCCGAGCCCGAGGCCAACGCCGAGCTCGAGAGCCTTGACGCCAGCGCGCCGGGCGACACCTCGCGCGACGCGACGCTCGGCGCCGCGCTGCGCTCGCCCGCCTTCTGGGTGTTCGGCCTGGCGGCCGCGCTGTATGGGCTCGTGGCGTCCGGCATCGGGCTGTTCAACGAATCGATCCTCGCCGAGCGCGGCTTCGCGCCCGGCATCTACTACAACGCGCTCGCGGTCACCGCCATCACCGGCCTCGCCGGCAACTTCATCGCCGGCGCCTGGGCCGATCGCGGATCGCTGCGGCGGGTGCTGGTTGCGGCGCTGCTGCTGCTCACCGGCGCGCTCGCCGCGCTGCCGCACGTCACGACGCCGGCGCACGTGATGGCACAGGCGGTCGCGATGGGCGTCGCCGGCGGCTTCGTGATGGTGGTGTTCTTCAGCTTCTGGGGCCGCGCCTACGGTCCGACGCACCTCGGTCGAATCCAGGGTGTGGCGCAGGCGCTGACGGTGTTCGCGTCGGCGCTCGGCCCGCTGCTGCTGGCGTGGTGCGCGCAGGCGACCGGCTCGTACGCGATCGCCTTCTACGCGCTCGCCGTGGTCCTCGCCGGGCTCGCCGGCACGGCGCTGGTAGTTCCAGTGCCGGCGGGGGCTGAGGGTGCGGCGATCAGCTAGCCGCGCGTTCAACTCGATCGCGGCGACAGGCCCAGTTCGCTATCCCAACGTATTGCTTGTGAGAGACGCCTGCGGAACCGCGGAGCGCGCGGAGACCGCAGAGCTTTTTGGCAGGTTCTAGATTGAGCGCGCGGAGTTTCTTTTTGCAGAAGTCTCTGCGGCCTCTGCGGTCTCTGCGGTTAAGCAGGCGCTGGTAAGAAGCTAGGTGCTTCTGATTTGGGTCCTGTGCATCACGCGCCGACTCGCGGGATCGAATGCGTCGCGGCGATGCATCGTGCAGCGGTTGTCCCACAACACCAGGTCGCCGGCGCGCCATTGGTGCCGCCAGGTGAGCTCGTCGCGCGTCGCCTCTTCCCAGATCTCGTCGAGCAGCGCTTCCGACTCGTCGAGCGGCAGCCCTTCGATGTACGCATTGCGCCGCCGCCCGAGATAGAGCGCCTGCCGGCCGGTCTCGGGATGCGCGTAGACGAGCGGATGCAGCGTGCCGGGCGAGGTTCGCGGGTCGCCGGTCGGCGTCACCCCCTGCCGCACGTAGCCGCCGCTGTTGTAGGTGCCGTCGTGCTTCACGTGCAGCCCGCCCGCGCGCTGCTTCAGCGCGCCCGGCAGCTGCTCCCACGCGGCAGACATCGAGCAGAAGCTGGTGTCGCCGCCGCGCGGCGGCACTTCGAGCGCGTAGAGCACGCTGGCCTTCGGCGGCCGCGGCAGGTACGACATGTCGGTGTGCCACACCGCCTCGCCTGCTCCGAGGCTGCCGATCGGCACGCCGTCCTGCACCACGTTCGACACGACGTAGATCTCCGGGTGGCCGGCGACGAAGCGCTGCCCGCTTTCCTGCACCGGCGCTTCATCGAGCTCGCCGAAGCGGCGGCTGAAGGCGACGAGTTGCTCGTCGGTCAGCGCCTGGTCGCGGAAGAGCAGCACCTGGTAGTCGAGCCAGGCGCGATGAATCACCGCGAACGTGGCATCGTCGATCGCACGGAGATCGACGCCGCGGATTTCAGCGCCGAGCGCCGCGTTCACCGGTTCGACGCTGATCGTCGATTGACCCGCCGCCGCGGGCGCGGCTGTTCCGATTGGTCGGTCCGTCATACTCGTACTCCTGCATCCATCGCTCTGGCCATGCCGACCCGCGCGGTTGGATCGATGGCGAGCGACGACAGCGCCCCAACCAGCAGCAGGCCGGCCGAGATCACCAGCGGCAGATCGTAACCGCCGGTCCGTTCGATGAGCACGCCGAACATCAGCGGCGAGATCATGCCGGCAACGCCAAAGCCCGTGTTCATCATGCCGCCGGCGGTCCCCGCATGCTCGCCGGCGATGTCGATCGGCAGCGTCCACAGCACCGCGTTGGTCAGCTCGAGGCAGAAGAAGGCGGCCGCGAGCCACGCCACCGCGGCGCCGGCGCTGCCTGCGCGGATCGCCGGAAGGAGACAGGCGAACGCGCCGCCGAGGCCGGCAACGAGCGGCACCCGCCGCGCCACGCGCAGGCTGCCGGTGCGCCGGAAGATTGCGTCCGAGACGACGCCGCCGAGCGTGTCGCCGACGACCCCGGCGAGGAGCGGCAGCATGGTCATCAGCGCCATGTCGGCGGGCCGGACGCCGCGCGCGTCGGCGAGATACGACGGCAGCCAGGTCAGGAACAGCCACAACGACCAGCCGTAGCAGAAGTCGACGAAGGTGACGAGCCACATGCCGCTCGCGATCTGCCGCCACGGCGTTGCCACGCGCGCGCCGCGGCGTACGCCGCCGCCCGCGTGGATCACCTCGAGTTCGACCTGTCCTACCAGAGGGTGCTCCTCCGGCGTGTCGCGATAGGAAGCGACCCAGACGATCGTCCAGAGGAGGCTGGCGGCGCCCAGCGCGAAGAACGCCTCGCGCCAGCCGTAGCGCGCGACGATCGCCAGCACGATTGGCGGCGTGACCGCGCCGCCGAGGCGGGCGAAGCTGTGGGTGATGCCCTGCGCGAAGCCGCGCTCGCGGATCGGCAGCCACGAGGTGAACGCGCGCGTCGCGGCCGGGAACGCGCCGCCCTCGCCGATGCCGACGAGCACGCGCGCGGCCGCCAGCGACGTCACGCTCCACGCCAGCCCGGTCGCAATCGTCGCCGCCGCCCAGAGCAGGCTGAGCACCGTCAGCACGCGGCGCGGGCCGAAGCGATCGGCGGCCCACCCGCCGGCAATCTGCATCGCCGCATAGGGATAGGCGAACGCCGAGAAGATCAACCCGAGCTCGGTCGGCGTCAGCGACATCGCCTGGCGCAGCGCCGGCCCGGCCACCGAGATGTTGACCCGATCGATGTAGGCGATGAAGTACATCAGGCAGAGCACGCCGAGGATGAGACGGCGGATCGTCACAGGGTTGAAGATGTTACTCCGCGTCCCGCGCCGGGCAGCCGCCGAGGACGCACAAACCCACGGCAGCCGGCATAGGATTAGAGGCGTGAAGGAGCGCGCGATGACGTCACTGTCGAAACCCCTGGTCCCGGTCTTCCTCGTTACGGCATGCCTCGCCGCAGCGCTTGCCCCACGGCTTCAGAGCGCCGCGCCGTCGTGCGATCCCGACAACGGCGGCATCACGCTGCCCCCCGGTTTTTGCGCGCTGGTCGTGGCCGACGGCCTCGGCGAAGCGCGGCACATCGCGGTGGCCGCCAACGGCGACGCCTACGTCGCGCTCATGCGGGGTCCCGGCGGCCGCGGCTCGGCCGGGCCCGGCGGGGTCGTCGCCCTGCACGACGGCGACGGCGATGGCAAGTTCGAGACGAAAGAAATGATCCCGAGCGCGAGCACGACCGGCGTCG
>Ga0207675_100003897_pt1 | contig 14507 bp, 10 predicted proteins | sample KBSSwiS42_FD_184305 | JGI IMG/M metagenome (GOLD analysis project Ga0207675, IMG submission 184305) | Switchgrass rhizosphere microbial communities from Kellogg Biological Station, Michigan, USA - KBS Switchgrass S4-2 (SPAdes) (version 2) | ecosystem: Host-associated > Plants > Roots >... | reverse complement strand
CGCTAGCACGCCGCCAATTGGCAGCCCGTAGCCGATGTGCGCGTCCGGCATGAGCGCGGCCCCTACGGCATTGGGAACCTGGCAGGCGACGCGCATCTGCTCGTGCGCGCCCGTTTCGCCGGCCAGGCAACTCAGGGCGCAGACATCGCGATGGCTGCCAAGGCGCTGGGTTCGATGGCGTTGTGCGACATCAAGGTCGAACGCAGCAACACCACCAAGGTGGCCACGGAATTCGGCACGGTGCAGCTGGTACTGAAAGACGCCAAGACCGGCGGATCGATTCCGGGCCGCGTGGGGCTGTATGACGCGACCGGTCGAGCGCCGTTGGCTTCGGACAAAGCGCTGATGCTGCAACGGTTCGCCGACGACCTGCGCATGCTGTCCCTCAACGAGCGCACTTTCTGGCCATCGGCAAACAAAGAAGCGTTCTATGTGGACGGTGCTTACGACGGCAAGGTCCCCGTCGGCAAGTACGAGCTGGTCGTGGTGCACGGGCCGGAATACCGCGTGCATCACAGCTATTTCGAAGTGAAGAAGGACCAGCCCAGCAAGATCACGGTCTCGATGCAGCGCTACTACGACATGCCGGCGAAGGGCTGGTATTCGGGCGATGCGCATATTCACGTCACGCGTGACGACGTCGCCGATCCGACCATCTGGGGCTTCGTCGCCGCCGAAGACGTGCACGTCGGCAACCTGCTCGAAATGGGCAACATCATCAAAGTCTATTTCAACCAGCCCAAGTCGTGGGGCAAGGCCAGCCGCTTCGAACGCGACGGTCATTTCATCGTGTCGGGACAGGAATCGCCGCGCACCGGATTCTTCGGGCACACCGAACATTTCAACCTGGATCATCCGGTGCACCTCAAGACCGAAGAGTATTTCCAGTATCACAAGGTGTTCGAGGACGTGCAGAAGCAGGGCGGCCTCGCCGGTTTCGCGCACATGGGTTGGGGCTCGCGCGATGGCCAGGCTCCGATCATGAATCGCGGGTTGACCATGCTCGCGCCGTTCGGCCTGGTCGACTTCATCGAAGTGCTGCAAGGCGGCCGACTGGTCGACGATGCCTGGTATCGATTGTTGAACCTCGGCTACAAGATCAAGCCTGCGGCCGGCACCGACTGGCCTTACAGCGATCTTCCCGGCATCGTGCGCTTCTATGTGAACGTCGACGGTCCGTTGAACCTGGACAAATGGTTCGCCGCCTACGACCAGGGCAAGACGTTCGTGACCAACGGTCCGCTGATCGATTTCACCATCAACGGCCGCGGCATCGGTGACGAGCTGAAGGTCAAGAAGGGCACGAAGCTGGATATTTCAGCAGTCGCGCGCCTCAATCCGGACGTAGACACGCTGGACAAGCTGGAGCTGGTGGTCCTCGGCGATACGGTCGACAGCAAGTCCTCCGGCGGCAAGGACGTCATCGAATACAAGAAGGCGCTCACCGCCGATCACAGCATGTGGATTGCAGTGCGTGCCCTCGGCGGCAAGCAGGATCCTCGCAACCTGACTATCGGCCACACTGCGCCAATCTATGTCGTCGTCGATGATGAACCGACCTGGAACCGCGAGAAGCTGCCCGGCATCGTCAAGGAACTGCGTGCCCAGTTGCAGAAGATGCTGACCGAGCCTTACGAAACGCCGATCACCGGCAACGAGGCTTGGGAGAACCGCGAAGTGCTCACCGAGCAGTGGCGCAAACAGCGTCCGTTGCTCAAGCCTCGGATCGACATGGCAGACGCGGAGTACGCCAAGCTGCTGGACAAGTTCAACAAGGTGACGGGCGCCGCGCCTGCCTCTGCTAGCACACGGTGAGGGAGCGTCCGATGTCAGCAAGAAGTGTCGCACGGAGAACACGGAGAACACGGAGCAGAGAGAACAAGGTAAAGAGAACAACGGATTTCCTGCCCGTATGGTTCTCTCTGCTCCGTGTTCCCCGTGTTCTCCGTGCGATATCTCTTGGTCACTTCGAAACCAGCCACAGTCGACAGTGATAGCCACCCGGACCACTAATGCACGCTGATCTGCAAGCTGCGCTGGAATTTCACGATGCCGTGATTGCGGAGGGCAGCAAGGCTCTCGTCGGCTACGACATCGAGAAGGCGCTCGCCAATGTCGTGCTGCTGTCGGAGATTCCGACCAGCTACGACAAGGACCAGAAGCGCCAGGTGAATTCAGGCAACCTGCTGCTGAAGGGCGTGCCCGGCGTCGGCAAGACGTTCTTCGGCGTGATTCTCGCGGCGATCAGCGGTGCGAAGTTCGCTCGTATCCAGGGCCGGGCCGACTTGCAGCCGGCGGAAGTCGTCGGCTTCCAGATGATCAATCCGGCCACCGGCGAATTCATCACCGAGTTCGGTCCGCTGGCCTCGGCCGAGGTCATCCTGCTGGATGAGATCAATCGTATTCCGGTGAAATCCCAGAGTGCGTTCCTCGAAGGCCTGCAGGATCGAACGGTCACGGTCGGCAAGTCGACCTACGCGCTGCCCGAATTCAGTTTCGCGCTGGCGACGATGAACCCGGTGGAGTTGGGGCAGGGCACGTTTCCGCTCTCGGAAGCGGCGACCGATCGCTTTGCCATCCTGGTGAACATCGCGTACCTGCCGCCGGAGGAAGAACAGAAGCTGGTCAGTTTCGATTTCAAGAAAGTGCGGCTGGCGCCGCTGATTTCGAAAGAGCGCATCATCGAACTGCGAGCCGCGATCTCGCGCGAAGTCTTCTTGCACGAGTCGCTGGCTGTCTATATTCGCCGCCTGGTCGGTGCGAGCCGGCCGTACAACGCATCGAGCGATTGGCTATGGCGTTCGCCGTCCGATCTGGTCGAGAAGTATGTCGATCTCGGAGCATCGCCTCGCGCCACGATTGCCTGGGGGCGACTGGTAAAAACGTGGGCGTTGTTGCAGCGGCGACGCGACGAGGTTCGCCCTGAAGACGTCCAGGATCTCGCGCGTTACGTATTGGGCCATCGCTTGTGGCTCGGGCCGCATGCGGCCGGACAGGGCATCACGGTCGAGAACGTCATCGACGACATCATCGCCAAGGTGCCGGTGCCATGATGGCCGCCGCGCTGACACGGAACGAAGCCGAGTTCAGTTTCGATCCGGCGGATATCGCGCAGATCGAACTGTACATCCTGCGTTGGATGCGGGAGTTCACCTCCGGCGATCATGCGAGTCTCAGCACCGGCACCGGCTTCAACCTGGTCGGCCTCAAGGACTGGGAGCCGGGCGATGCGATTTCCACCGTCGATTGGGCGCAATCCTCGCTGACCAATTTCAGTCCGCTGATCACACGGCAGTTCGAACAGGACAGCAACGCGACCGTCATCGCACTGGCGGACAACTCCGCGTCGACTCGCTGCGGCGTTCACGGCGTGCGCATCCAGACAGCGATCTGCCGTTGTCTTGCTGCTCTCGGCTTCGCTGCCGCCTTTTTCCAGGATCAGTTCGGTTTCGTCACGTTCGACGATCGGCTGCAGGCGACGACGAGTGCGCGGCCCCGGATAGGCAAAGCTCACGTGCTGCATTGCCTCGACCTGTATCAGAGACGGCTGGCGGTCGATCATCCGGAGCACTCCAACGTGAGCGACATGATGGCGACCATCGCCGGCTTCGCGCGTCGCACCGCCATGGTGGTCGTCGTCTCGGATTTTCTCACCGGCAACGCCGAGGCGATGCTCAGGCAATTCGAACTGCTCCACGCCACTCACGACGTGCTGCTGCTGATGGTCGATGCCCGCTTCGCCTACGAACTGCCGTCGACGTCTGCCGGCTGGATCGAAGTCTTCGACGTGGAAAGCGGCGAGCCGCAGGTGCTGTCCCGTAAGGAATTCTCCCGGCTGCGCGACCAGGTCGGTCAATGGCAGCTCGACTTCTGCTCGATGGCCCGTTCCCGCGGCATCGACGTCGTCCAGGTCGGCCTGGACCGCTGGGAGATGGAATTCACCCTGCTGCAACTGGTCGCCGAACGGCGCGTGAGGAAGGTGCGGCTATGAGGAACACCAATGGCGATAACTACTGCCGTAGCAAGTGGCGATGGCTTGAAGAATATATCGCACGGAGAACACGGAGAACACGGAGAAGAAATATAAAGGGTATGAATCCGAGATCTGCTCTGCTCATTCTGGTTCAGTCTATTTTTTCTGCTCCGTGTTCCCCGTGTTCTCCGTGCGATATATCTTCAAGACGTTTCATGGCCAAACGTGGGAAAGTTTGTGCTCTGATCTTCTCTGTCAGTACCTTTCTGGCGTTCTCTGCCTTCGCGCAGAAAAGTACTCCCTCTGCAACGCCAAAGTCCGATGCGCCTCCCGCTGCGGAGACGACAGTTGAGTCGGACCCGCTGCGGTGTTGGTTGAAGAGTACGAAGACGTCGGTGCACATCGGCGAGCAGTTCAACGTGGCGCTGACGTGTGCGGTGATCGAAACGCCGAAAGTCGCAGTGATTCCCGATGTCAGCCAGATCGAGCCGGCGTCGATCCAGTTGGCGCCGTTCGAGGTGCTCGGCGGCCAGCGGCATCCCGATATCAAGTCGGGCATGTGGAGATACTTTCAATATGAATACACGGTGCGGTTGATCGCCGATGGCTTCTTCGGGCAGGACCTGGCGGTGCCGCCGATCAGCTTGAGCTATCGGGTCAACATGATCGGTGCGGGCGCGTCGCAGGAGGGACGAGAGAAAATCTATGTCCTGCCGCAGTTGCCGATTCGCATCGTGTCGTTGGTGCCCACGATTGCGACCGACATTCGGGACGCGGCGCGAGATACGTTCGCCGACATAGCTGAAAGGAATTTCCGGGCGACGGTTGCATTCGTGATCGCGGGCATTCTGTACGCGTTCGCAGCGGTGCTGGTGATCATCATGCTGGTTCGCGCGTTCGGCAGGTTCCGCCGACGCACACCGGCGTCGCAAGCAACCATGCAGCCGACATTCGTCACCGCCGCAACTCTGCGTGCGCTCGGCCAGGTGACGTCCGGTCGGGCACGCGAAGGTTGGACGAGCGAGTTGATCGCACAGGGTGCTGCAGTCACGCGAGTGGCGGCTGCCATTGCTACCGATCGGCCGATCGCACAGATTCGCGCGACTCACGATTCGGTGCTGCAGGAGGGACAGTTGCTGATTTCCCGAGGCTGGTTCAGCCACGGTGCATTGTTGATCTCCGCTTCGTCGACGCCGCGAGCCATGGCGACAACCACAATGCGAGCGTGGCCCGACAGGCGCCCGTTGCTTGGTGATTTGGAGCAGGCGCTGACAGCGTTCAGTGAAGCTCGTTACGCACGCGAATCCGCGACGTCCGCCGCCGATCTGGACAATGCGTTAGAGCTGGTGAAAAGCGCTTTGCGACGACTGCGCTTGCAGCTGTCCTGGCCGGTCAGAATGGTGAGCGACTGGTTGTACTGGTGGCAGAGCCGCCGGGGGCCGGGATGGGCTCGCTGACCGGACTGCTTGCCGCGCTCACCCACACATTCTCGGAATGGCGTGGGCTGGACCTCGGGAGCATCCGTTTCGATGAGTCGCATGCGGCGATTCTGTCGCTGGTATTGATGATTGCGCTGGCGGGCATCGGGCTGCTGCTACGAAGCACACGATCGCCGATTGCCGCCAGATTGGCATTGCCAGCTGTCCTGCCCGCGATGCGGCGCCGGGGCTGGTCGGCAGTGCGGCACATTCCGCTGCTGTGTTTTCTCGCGGGGATTCCGTTTTTCGCGCTCGCGCTCGCCGATCCGTTTACTGCGTTCACTCATTCGGAAGCGTCTTTTCCCGGCCGCCGCATCGCGGTGATGATCGATGCATCCACCAGCATGAACCAGCCGTTCGTGTCGGCGCAGTTGAATGCCCAGGGTGGCCCGACGTATTTCGCCACGGTGGCGGCGGCGGAATATTTCATGAAGCTGCGCATGCAAGGACCGAGTCGCGACCTGATCTCGCTGATCGAGTTCGGCAACGAAGCCTACGTAGTGACGCCGTTCACTACGGACTATCAGAACGTCCTGCTCAGCATGCGGCTGATCGCCGCGCCGAAAGAATGGGAGCGCTTTCCCGACCAGGGCACCATCATCATCCAGGCCATCAAGCAGGCGACGCGTTTGTTCCGTGCGTTCGATTTCCTCAACGCGTCCGGCAACCTGATGGTGATCTTCAGCGACGGCCAGGACACGCAGACGCTGCTCAACGGCCAATCCATCGACAGCATCATGGCGGATGCGCGTCGGTACAAGATTCCGGTCTATTTCATTCGCGTCGCGTACAACAAAGCAGCGGGCGGTCTGCTACCGGATGAAATCTGGAAGCGGGCGGTCGAGCGCACCGGCGGCCGCTTCTATGCAGCTGCGGATGAGAAGACCATCCTGCGGGCGGTGCACGAGATCGATCATCTCGCTCCCGGCCGGATCGACATGCGCGAATACGTCGTTCGCCGTCCGCGTTTCGCGGGTGTGCTGGTGATTGCAGTGACCTTCTGGCTGATCGCCGCCGCGTTGAAGCTCGGCGTGCCTCGCTTCCGGACCTTCCCATGAAAAATATCCTCGGCTATGCCCTGATCGCGTTGCTGCTCGCCGGACTCGGAACGGGAGCGTTGGCGTGGGGACGGGTGGAAAAGCAAATGGCGCAGGCCGAGCAGCAGATCGCTACGCTCGACTATTCCGGCGTCCACGAAACGCTCGGCCGTGCAGAGCGCTTCTATGAATATGTGGGTCGCGTGCCGTTCGTCGGCTCGTCGGCGCTGAACCAGATTCGTGCACGCAAGGCGGCGGTTCACTACTGGCAGAGGGACTATGGCGCCATCGTTCCCGCACAGGCCGATCCGATCGGCGCTTTGCCGCCGGAAAATGTCGAGCTGCAATTCATCGTGGCCAACGCCGTGTTTCGCCATGGGCGTGCTCGTGCGGATTCGCCGGCGGCGAGCATGCAGGCAATCGATGCCGGTATCGCGGCACAACTGGCGGTGTTGAAGAATTCAACGCGCAATGAAGATGCCGCGTTCAACTATGAGTATCTGCTCAAGCTGCGGGCAGCCGTTGCGTTGAAGCCCAACGCCGGCCAGGCATCGGATGAAGAAGGAACCGAGAAGACGACGCACGGCCAGCCGGGCGGTGCGCCGAGGCAGAGCGATCCGACGGACTTCAAGATCCATGTTCCGCTGGAAGCCAAGGAGTTCGAGAACCAGGCGGAAGGCCAGCAGGCAGGCAAGGCGGCAGTGCGGGAGCGCAGAGGGTGAGCAGCGATGATCTCGCTCCCCGCCATTTCTAATTTCTCCTTCGCCGAGCCTGGCTACCTGGCTCTGCTCGTCGCGCCTGCGTTGCTTCTAGTACTCTGGACCTGGCGGCTGATTCGCCACCGCGTCGAAATTCGCCGCTTCGCCTCGCAACGTGTTCTGCCGGTTCGGGAGCGCTTTGGCATCGCCGGCGATTTTCTGTTCTGGCTGTTCCTATTGCTCGCGGCCAGCATGTGCATTCTCGCGCTCGCCAGGCCGCAGGCGCGAGTGACCGTCAGTCAGCGGGCCGGTGCCGATATAGTCATTCTGCTGGACGCGTCTGCGTCCATGTACGTCAACGATGTGTTGCCGAGCCGTTGGCAGAGATCGCAACAGTTCCTGCGCACGCTCGCTGAGACCTTGAGCTGGAAAGGCGATCGAGTAGCGCTGGCATTGTTTGCCAGCCGGACTTCGCCGCAGTTGCGGCTGACGAAAGATCCCAATGCGCTGTTCTTTTTCTTCGACCAGCTGGGCGATCACTCGCCGTTCGCGCTCGAAAGCGATACCACCTGGGACACCAACATCGAAGAGGGCATCGACTGGGGATTGAAACTCATCGCCACCGATGAATCTCTGTTCGGTCGCAGCCGCAATGCAAAGGCGTTCGTGCTCGTGACGGATGGACAGGCATGGAGCGGAGAAGTGCGTCGTGCACTCGAAGCCGCTCGCGAACAGAGAGTCATCGTGGACGTCGTCGGCATCGGCACGGTGTCGGGCGGCATGATTCCCGAACCTGTGGGCGATGACGGCATGGTGCCCCCGCCAAAATTGCGGTCGCGCCTGGACCAGCAAACCCTGCGTGACATCGCGCGATTCGGCGGTGGCGAATATTTCGAGATCGGGCGCGAGTCCGACCGCGAGATGGCTTTCCGACTGATCTCCAATGTGCGCAAACGCGCGTCGCTCAACGACGATGCGACGAGCTATGAAGACCTGTACTGGCGCTTCCTGCTCGTTGCCGCCGTGTTGCTGGGTCTCGGAACGCTGCTGCTGCGTAAAAGCGTCGAGCTGTGGTGGCAGGCAGGAGGAGCGATGGCTGCATTAGGCATTCTCATAGCGATGCTGGGATGAGTGCGCGCTTCGCGATTCCATTCTTGTCAGTGGGGCTGGGCATCGCCTTGCCGATGCTGGTACGCGCGCATGGCACGGAAGCGCGCTATGTCGAAGTGGTCGACTGGCAGAAGGAGCATGTGGCGCGAGTCTTTGCGGCAAACACGGCGCATTTTCTCGGCATGCAGGATCGGAATCGCCCGGTCACGCCAGGAGCCGCACCCGTCAGTAATAGAACGTCTATTCCCATCAAGACCAAGGCGGTCGAGGGCCGGTCGTGCCTATTGAGCCAATTGCTTGCCTTCGACATCGACAATAAGTTCGCTTACGACGTGGACGAATCCATGTCGCTGACGCTGACCTTCGCTGCCGAATATTCTTCGCCTTTCTATGTTGCCTGGGACAAGTCTGGCGGCACCGGCGCCGGCATCTCCGCGGAGATCACTCCGCAGAGTACGCCTGGATTCCAGACAGTGACGATTCCGCTCGATCGCGCTCGTCTCGCCGGTCAGGGCACTCAAGGTGCGGATATCGCAATCGGTACGCGCAACGGCATCATGCTGTGCGATTTCCAGATCACTCGCAGCAATACCACGCCGGCGCCTGCCGCATATGGCACGGTCAAGCTTTCGTTCAAGGATGCGAAGACGGGCGGCTCCGTTCCGGCCCGCGTCGGACTCTACGATGCAACGGGCCGAGCGCCGCTTGCGTCCGATCAGTCGCTGATGCTGCAGCGATTCGCGGACGACTTGCGGATGCTTGCCGTCAACGAGCGCACGTTCTGGCCCTCGGCGAATCGCCAGGCGTTCTATGTCGATGGCAGCTACGAAGCGAGGGTGCCGGTCGGAACGTATGAACTGGTCGCGACGCGCGGACCGGAATTCAAGGCATGGCGCGGCAAGCTCGAAGTAAAGAAGGACAAAACCACGAAGGCAACCGTCGCTCTCGACCGCTATGCGGACCTGCCCGCCAAGGGCTGGTATTCGGGCGATGGGCACATTCATGTGACTCGCGATGATGCGGCCGATCCGGTGATCTGGGGCTTCGTCGCGGCGGAGGATGTGCACGTCGGCAACCTGCTCGAGATGGGCAACATTGCGTCGCTGCATTTCAAGCAGCCCAAGGAGTGGGGCAAGGCGGGCCGCTTCGAACGCGATGGGCATTTCCTGGTGTCGGGCCAGGAAGATCCGCGCACCGGTCACTTCGGGCACACCATTCATCAGAACCTGCAGCAGCCCATTCGTCCGCCGACCGACGAATACTTTCTCTACGACAAGGTGTTCAAGGAGTCGCAGCGCCAGGGCGGCGTGTCCGGCTTCGCTCACATGGGATGGGGACAGCGCGAAGGTCAGGAGCCGCAAATGAATCGCGGACTCACGTTGCTTGCACCCACAGGACTGGTGAACTTCATCGAAGTGCTGCAGGCAGGACGCTTCCTGAGCGAGGGCTGGTACCGGTTGCTGAACCTGGGCTATCGCATCAATCCCGCTGCCGGTTCGGACTGGCCGTACAGCGATTTCCCTGGGGTCGTCCGCAATTATGTGAGTCTGAGGGGCGTGAAGCACAACGGCTCGCTGAACCTCGATGCCTGGTTCGAGTCCTATCGCGCCGGCCATACTTACGTGACCAACGGGCCGTTCCTCGAATTCAGCGTGAACGGTAAGGGCATGGGCGAAGAGGTGCGTGTAAAAAAGGGAACGCCGCTCGACTTCGCGATCGAGACACGCCTGAATCCCGACGTCGACAAGCTCGATCGGCTGGAACTGGTGGCGCTCGGCGAAGTCATCGAGACGCAGCGCGGCCAGGGCTCGGATCGCATCTCGCTCAGCAAGCGGTTGGCGGCCGACCGCAGCATGTGGGTTGCCGCTCGCAGCTTCGGCAGTCGGCAGGATCCGGACAACATGACGATCGCCCACAGTGCGCCCATCTATATCGTCGTCGACGAGGAGCCCACCTGGAGCCGCACGCAATTGCCGGCGATCGTGGGCGACCTGCGTTACCAGCTCGGCCGCATGCTGGGGGAGGAGATTCCGCCCATCGTAAATGCCGGACCGGAAGTCTGGGAGACACGTACACTGCTGGCCGAGCAATGGCTGTTGCAACGGCCGTTGCTCAAGCCTCGAATCGAGATGGCCGACGCCGCGTACCGCGAGCTGGTCACGCAGTTCGAGAAATTCAACGGGGCCGGGTCCGGCAAGGCGCCGCCCCGGCCGGCGACAAGGGAGATGGCTGATGAGGAGCACGATCACTAAAAGAGGGGGTATGGAACGAATTCGCGGATGCGCAATGGCTGCGTTCGCGCTGCTGGCCACCTCGGCCGCTGTAGTGTTGACCCCAACCGGGTCGGCAAGCGCCGATCCCGCATTCACATCGTACCCCGTTCAAGGAGCGCGCTATTCCGCCGGAGCATTGATGCAATCCGGCGCACCGATCTATTTTTCGTCCGGCGGCACGGCGGGCCAGGATGCGCAGGGCGATATGAAAACGCAGGCCACCGCTGCCATGCAGAAGCTCACCGACAACCTGGTGCAGGCGGGCTTGAGTATCGAAGACGTCGCCTTCTCGCGTGCCTATCTCGCGCCCGGTGCGGATGGATCGATCGACTACGCCGGCTGGAATGCGGCGTGGGATGAATTCTTCGGCAAGCGCAAGCAGCCGACGAAACCGGCACGCACCACTGTCGGCGTGCCGTTGCTGAGCAAGCCGGGAGTCTTGATCGAAGTCGAATTCGTCTGTTTCCCGCCGCGCGCCGCCAAGTTGTTTGCGAGCTCCGATGCGCTGAAACTGCCTGTCGGCAATCCCACGCTCAAGCCGTATGGCACTCGCGAGAATCGCATCTACACCGGCATGGGCATAGTGCCGGGCACGACGATGTACTGGACTGCAGGAACGGTGGCTCCGGTAGCCAATGAGAAACTGCCGCCGACGGATCGCGAATATCGCGGCGACATGAAGACACAGGCTCGCAACACGCTGCTCAAGCTCAAGGAGAATCTTGCAGCCGTGGGACTGGAGTTCGACGACGTCGTGTTCATGCGGGCGTTCCTCGCGCCGGATGTCGCATCAGGGGCGGCAAAAGGCAACGCGTTCGACTACGACGGCTGGAACGCTGCCTACGAAGAGTTCTTCAACAACAAGAGCAATCCGCACAAGCCGGCTCGCACCACGGTGACGACGCCCGGGTTCGGTCCCGGCGTCCTGCTCGAAGTCGAAGTCATCGCGGCGTTCCCGACGCGCCCCGCCCTGTTCGACGCCAAGTCGATTCATCCCAAGCTGAAAACCTACGGCGAACCGGACGCGATGATTGCATCGGGTATTGCCGTGGATGCACCGGCCAGCTTCTTCTTTTCCTCCGGCGCGGTGTCCACCGTCAAGGGCGACCTGAAGACCCAGGCAGTGTCGGCGCTCGAAGCGTTGCAGGCGCAACTGATCCGGGCCGGGATGAAATTCTCGGATGTGGTATTCCTGCGTGCCTATGTCGTGCCAGGCGCCGACGGCACGTTCGATCGCAATGCGTGGACGGCTGCCTATACGCAGTTCTTCAACAACAAGGAGCAGCCGCACAAGCCGGCACGGACCACCATCCAGGTGAAGTCGTTGCCGAACCCTGACTGGACGATCGAAGTAGACGCGATCGCGGTGGCGGCGAAGTGACGACGCGCGGTCCTTACCAGCCAGTCCCGACTCCGATGTAGGGTCCCCCTCCCGCCAAGCGTCTGCTTTCTGTCCAGACCGCAGTCTCATGGCGTCGGCACGACGCGGGAGATCCTATGAATAATATCGCCGGGTTGTCGGGCAAAGCGCGCCCGGCACTGCTTCTAGCTGCTGTCGTGCTTGCCGTTTGCGGGCCCGTCGCCACCGTCCAGTCCCATGGCACCGAAGGCCGGTACATGGAAGTGCTGGATTGGAAGAAAGAACACATCAACCGCACCTTCGGATCGAATCGTGCCCATCTCGACGGCATGATCAGCTCCAGCAATCCGGTGCAGGCCAAGATGATCGAGGGCAAGAGCTGCGTGGTCGGCGACCTGGTGCTGTTCGACGTAGACAATGCCTATGCCTTCGATATCGACGAACCGGTCACTCTCAAGCTGACGTACGCGACGGAATACACCTCGCCGTTCCTGGTTGCTTACGATATGAGCGGCGGCACCGGCCAGGGCTTGATGCCCGAAGTCACGCCGCAGGCCGGCGAGAAATTCGGCACGGTCACCATGACGCTGGATCGCGCTCGCTTTGCCGGCCAGGGTACGCAAGGTGGCGACATCGCCGTCGGCACCAAGGATGGCATCGCCATCTGCGATATCCAGGTGACGCGCAGCAATACCACCAAGGTGCCGACCGAATTCGGTACGGTGAAAATCGCATTCAAGGATGCGAAGACTGGCGGGGTAGTACCGGCCCGCGTGGGACTCTACGATTCGACGGGCCGTGCACCGCTGGCGTCGGACAAATCCCTGATGCTCCAGCGCTTCGCAGACGACCTGCGCATGCTCTCGGTCAACGAGCGGACGTTCTGGCCCTCGGCGAATCGGCAGGCTTTCTATGTCGACGGCAGCTACGAAGGCAAGGTGCCGGTCGGGACGTATGAGCTGGTCGCGACTCGTGGCCCCGAGTTCAAAGCCTGGCACGGCAAGCTCGAAGTCAAGAAGGACCAGACCACCAAGACGACCGTGGCACTGGAGCGTTACGCCGACCTGCCTGGCAAGGGCTGGTGGTCGGGCGATGCCCACATTCACGTGACGCGCGATGAAGCAGCGGACCCGGTGATCTGGGGCTTCGTCGCGGCGGAAGATGTCTATGTCGGCAACCTGCTCGAGATGGGCAACATCGCCACCGTGCACTTCAAGCAGCCGAAGGAATGGGGCAAGGCGAGCCGCTTCGAACGCGACGGTCATTTCCTGGTGTCCGGCCAGGAAGACCCGCGCACCGGCCACTTCGGCCATACCATCCATCACAACCTGACCAAGCCCATCCATGCGCCGCCGGATGAGTACTTCCTGTACGACAAGGTGTTCGCGGAGTCCAAGCGCCAGGGCGGTATTTCCGGCTTCGCGCACATGGGCTGGAACGAATACAAGAACTCCCAGACCGGCGCAGTGAATCCCGGCGGCATCTCCTCGGGCGGACAATTGAATCGCGGCCTGGTCCTGCTGGCGCACACGGGCATGGTGAACTTCATCGAAGTGCTGCAGAGAGGGCGCTTCCTCGGCGACGGCTGGTATCGCCTGCTGAACCTGGGATATCGCATCAATCCGGCCGCCGGTTCGGATTGGCCTTACAGCGACTTCCCCGGCGTGGTGCGTAATTTCACCAAGCTCGACGGTCCGCTCAACCTGGATGCCTGGTTCGAGTCGTATCGCCAGGGCCATACCTACGTGACCAACGGCCCGTTCCTGGAGTTCACCGTCAACGGTAAAGGCATGGGTGAGGAAATCCGCGTCAAGCGCGGCGCCCAGCTCAACATCGTTGCCGAAACGCAGCTCAATCCCGACGTAGACAAACTCGACCGGCTCGAACTCGTCGTGCTGGGCGACGTCAACGAGACCAAGAAAGGCACCGGCGACAAGGCCAGCATCAAGAAGACCCTCACGGCCGACCACAGCATGTGGATCGCTGCGCGCAGCCTGGGCAGCAAGCAGGATCCGAACAATATGATCATCGCGCACAGTGCGCCTATCTATGTCGTCGTCGATGACGAGCCGACATGGAATCGCGCAGCAGCGCCGAACATCATCGCCGACATGCGTGGACAGTTGTCACGCATGCTGACGGAGCAGATCGAACCGGTGACCGGTCCGGAGCCGTGGGAAACGCGCCTGATGCTCACCGAGCAGTGGGTGTTGCAGCGTCCGCTGTTGAAGCCACGGGTGGAAGCAGCGGATGCAGCTTATGCCAAGCTGCTGGCCGATCTAGGCAAGTACACGGCATCGGCAGCCACGAAACCCAGCACTTCCGGCGGGCGTTGATTGTCGAACGGCAGATCGAACTTCTGGACGGCGGCGGCGCGAGCAGCGATTGCATGCTTCGCGCTGCTGCCTCTGTCGGGCATATCGGCCACTGCCGTGTCGGCGAGTACTCTCGCTACCAGCGTCAATACCGAGGGTGGAACATTTCACCTGGTGCTGAAGCCGTCGGTGTCGCCGGTGCCGTTCAACGAACTGTTCGAGTTGCAGGTCGAAGTGAGCCTGCTCAAGCCGCTCGACGATCC
>Ga0207675_100003896_pt1 | contig 14508 bp, 12 predicted proteins | sample KBSSwiS42_FD_184305 | JGI IMG/M metagenome (GOLD analysis project Ga0207675, IMG submission 184305) | Switchgrass rhizosphere microbial communities from Kellogg Biological Station, Michigan, USA - KBS Switchgrass S4-2 (SPAdes) (version 2) | ecosystem: Host-associated > Plants > Roots >... | reverse complement strand
GTGCGCCCCGACGAGTCGCTGACGAATTTGTCGGAGAACATGGCGAACCTCACGTTCTACTTCGAGAACGACAAGCTCGGCGCGCGTATCTCGCTCGCGGAGCGCGACGACTATCTCACGAGCGTGCCGGGCCGTAACGGCACGTACGTGGAGCGCACGGAGGGCACGACGAATGTCGACATCTCCGCGAACTTCAACTTCAACGACAAGCTGAAGCTGACGTTCGAGGCGCTGAACCTGACCGACGAGTCCGAGAACCAGCGGCTCGACGCGACGATACTGCCCGCGAACGTCGTCTCGTATTTCCACGAGACCGGCAGACAGTTCTTCGTAGGATTGCGCTACACGCTCTAGATCACGCGCGGCCGCTCGCGAGGGCGGCCGCGTGAGCGGCGAGCGCCTGGATCTTCGGCCACTCTCGAGCGGCCATGAGCGGCGCCGGCGCGAGCCAGGCGCCGCCGACGCAGACGACGTTCGGCAACTCGAGGTAGCCGCGCAGGTTGTCCGCCGTGATCCCGCCCGTCGGACAGAATCCGACTTCGGGGAACACGGCCGCAAACGCGCGCAGCGCGCGCGGCCCGCCCGCCGCTTCCGCCGGGAAGAACTTCAGCAGCGCGTGCCCGGCCTCCAGCGCGAGCAGAGTCTCGGACGCCGTCGCCACACCGGGCAACCACGGCAACTCGGCCGCGGCCGCCGCCGCATGGAGAGCCGGCGTGAATCCCGGGCTGACGACGAACTGCGCGCCGGCGTCGCGCGCCGTACGCAGGCTGCGTGCGTCGCGAACGGTACCGGCGCCGACGATCATCTCGGGGCGGCCTTTTGCAACGGCTTCGATGGCCGAGCGTGCGGCATCGGTGCGCAACGTGATCTCGATGGCGCGTACGCCGCCGGCGGCAAGCGCGTCGGCGAGCGGCAACGCGTCGGTCGCGCGCTCGATCGTGACGACGGCGACGACGCGCTGGGCCTCCAAAGTCTCCGTCAACGAGCGTGCGGCACTCACCGCAACACGCTCGGCAACCACAACGACAACTGCGGCAGCAGCGTGACGAGGGCGAGCACGACGAGGCCGGCGAGATAGAACGGCCAGATCGTCCGCATCGTTTCCGCGATGCTGATCTTGCCGATCGCAGTTCCGACGAACAGAACCGAACCGACCGGCGGAGTGATGAGACCTATGCCTGCGTTCAGGATCAGCATGACGCCGAATTGTAGCGGGCTCACGCCGAACGCCGTCGCGACCGGCAAGAAGATCGGTGTGCAGATGATGATCAGCGGGGCCATATCCATGAACGTGCCGAGCACGAGCAGCACGACGTTCATGGCGACGAGTATCGTCGTCGCGTCGTCGGCGAGCTCGCGAACGGCCGCGACGACCTGGGTGGGCACCTCGAGATAAGCCAACAACCAGCCGAACGTCGCCGCGGCGCTGATGACGAACAGGATGATGCCCGCCGTATGCGCGGCGCTCGCGCACGCCGCCTTGAACTCGACCCAACCGAGGCGTCTGTACGCGAGCGCCGTCACGACGACCGCATAGAGCACCGCAACGCTCGCGCTCTCGACGGCCGTGAATACACCGGCACGGATGCCGCCGAAGATCACGAATACGAGCAACAGTCCCGGCAACGCCGCCACGAAGCTCGTCGCGACGGCGCGCATCCCGGGGAACCGCGCAGTGGAGTAACCGCGCCGCCGTGCGACGAAATACGCCGTGAGCATGACGCTGATCATGAGCAGAAGCGCCGGCAGTACACCCGCGGCAAACAGGTCGGCGATCGAGATTCCGCCGCCGGCGGCCGCCGAGTAGAGGATCAAGTTGTGCGACGGCGGCACGAGCAGCGCCACGAGGGCGGCCGTGATCGTCACGTTGACGGCGTAGTCGCGGTCGTAGCCGCGCTCGACCATCTGCGGAATCATCGACCCGCCAATCGCGGACACGTCGGCGATCGCCGAGCCCGAAACTCCGCCGAAGAGCAAGCACGACAAGACGTTCACTTGGCCGAGGCCGCCGCGGACGTGACCGACGAGGGCGCTCGCGAAAGCGATCAGCCGCTGCGACATTCCGCCGTGCATCATCAGCTGGCCCGCGAACACGAACAGCGGAATCGCGAGCAACGTCGACGAGTCCGTGCCCGCGGCCGTCTGGATGACGAGCACGTCGGGCGGCAGGCCGAGATAGAGCAGCGTCAGCAGCGAGGCCGCGAGCAGCGACACCGCGACCGACACGCCGACGGCCAGCAATACTGCGAACGTTCCGAACAGGATGCCGAGCGCCACCTCAGCCTCCCCTGCCGCCGCGCAGCCGCTCGATGGCGAACAGCGCGATCAACGCGCCGCCGACCACGAACGGCACGAAATTCAGGCCCGTCGGCAACGGCGCGCCCGGGGACTTGAGCTCCCAGGTCGCGATCATCAGGCTCGCGCCCCAAATCGCGAGCACGACGCCGATCGCGGCCGTCGTGAGCCGCCCGAACGCCTCGAGCGGACCGCGCCAGCGGCCGGCTGCCGCCGCGCCGAGTGCAAAACGAAAGTGCGTTTCCTGACGCACGCCGACGGCGGCACCGAGCATCAGCGCGATCTTCAGCAACAGCAAGGCGACCGGCTCGGTCCACGCAGCGGGCGAATCGAGCACGTACCGCGTCACGACCTGCCAGACTTCGACGATGGCGAGCGCGACGAGCGCGCAGCACGCCGTCGCCAACGCCGCTCCGGCGACCGCCTGCAGCGGGCCCTGCACGAGCACGACGCCCTCCTCGCGCGGCGCTTCACCCTCGCCGGCCGTGACGGCGCTCACGCCGACTCACGCAGCAGGTCGTAGAGCCGCTTGATCTCCGGCTCACGCAGGTGCCGATCGAGCATCGGCTGCACGGCCTTCCGAAACGCGGGTCGGTCGATCGCCGCCGCCTTCACGCCCGCGTCGACGACAGCGCGCCGAGCCTTCTCGACGAGCTCGTCCCAACGCGCGCGCATGAGCGGCAACGACCTGCGCGCCGCGGCGATCAGAAAGTCGCGCTGGCGCGGCGGCAATGCGTCCGCGGCGCGCTTCGACATGAGCAGCATGTCCGGCGCATACGAGTGCTCCGACTCCGACCAGTAGGGCGCGATCTCGAAGTGGCGGCTCGTGTAGTAGCTCGGCCAGTTGTTCTCGGCGCCGTCGATCAAATGCGTCGACAGCGACGAGAACACGGCGTTGTACGCGAGCGGCGTGGGGTTCGCGCCGAGCGCTTCGACGCTCTCGATGAAGACGTCGGACTGCGGCACGCGCAGCTTGAGCCCGTGCAGATCGCTCGGCACCTCGATCGGATGGCGCGTGTTGTAGAAGTTGCGCGACCCCGAGTCGTAAAGCGCAAGACCGATCAGCCCGTGCCGCTCGCAGGCCGCGAGAATCTCGTTGCCGAACGCGCCGTCGAACGAGCGCCGCATGTGCTCCGTCGAATCGAACACGTACGGCAGCGACAAGATCCGCGTGGCGGGCACCACGTTGTTGAGCACCGAGCTGTGCACGCGCGTGATCGCAAGCGCGCCGATGCGTGCGAGCTCCAGCGTGTCCTTCTCGCTGCCGAGCTGCCCCGAGTGATACTGGCGAAGCGTGAGCTCGCCGCCGAATTCCGCCGCGAGCTGCTCGTTGATCCAGCCGACGGCGGCGACAGTCGGATAATCCCTGGGATGCACGTCGGCGGCCGCCAGCGAGACCTGCGGCGCCGCGGCACGAGAGGCGCGAGCCGCCGCGCAAACCGCGAGCGCCTGCACGACGGCGCGCCGCGTCACCATCGCGCAGCGTCCGCGGCGACGCGCGAGCCTCGATGAGGCTCGGCGCGACAGTGAACCTCGCCGGCGTCGCCGAACGAGACGCGAGCGCTCTGGCCCGCGACGATCTCGTGCACGCCCGTGATCGCGCCCGTCGAGACCCACGCGCCGGCCTTCAGGGGCCGCGAGCGTCGTGCGCAAAGCTCGAGCAGAAAACGCAGCGACTCGAACGGCCCGCCGGGCGGCACGCCTGCATGACCGCGGCCCACGCCCGCGCCGTCGATGAACGTTTCGCAGTGCCAGTGCTCGACGGGCGTGGTGCGCCAGCGCGGCAGCACCGGGCCGACGATCAGACCCGCGTTGTTGCCGAAGTCGGCGACGATCGCGGTGGGTCCAAGATGGTTGATCGTCGCGAGCGGGCTGCCCGCCGTTTCGACGCCGACGTGAACCTCGGCCACGAGCTCGCGCGCCTGCGCGCGCGTCCACTCGCGTTGACCTTCCGGCGCATCGCGGCCGAGCCGCAGCAGGAATTCGGCCTCGACAGCCGCGAAGCCGCCCTGGAAGACGGGAAAGCTCACGATCTCCCCGGCGCGGGACTCGCGGACGCTGCTCGAGAAGATCGGCCCCGCGAGGCGATCGTGCTTGAACACCGCGGCCGCGTCCTTGCCGATGAGGCCCACCTTCCAGCCGGCGATCGTGTCTTGAACGAGCCCGATGGCGGCGTCCTGGCACGCGTAGGCCGCAGCGAGGTCGGGCGGCAAAGAGCCGGGGAAGCCGGGCAGCGCCTCGCCGCCTTGGCGCGCGGTGACGAAGCGCTTCGCGATCGCCTGGGCCTCGGCGCCGAAGGCGCGAGCGCCGGTCTTTTCGAGCACCAAGAGCCCTTTCCGTCCACGTCCGTCGATGCCGGTCAGGGTATGGGAAACCGGTGTCATTATCAATATACTGGCCTTCCTTCGACGTGGCGGAGACCGATCGTGGCAAGCGCCGTGACAGCTATCGTGAAGACGCTGGCCGCGGGCCTCGCGATCGCCTGCGTCGCGTTACCCGACGCGGCGGAAGGGCAGCGCCAGGCTCGGCAGTCCGCGCCGCTCGCGTTTCCCGGCGCGGTCGGTTGGGCGGCCACGACGCCGGGCGGACGTGGCGGGCGAATCGTCAAAGTCACGACGCTCGCCAACGAAGGCGACGGCTCGTTGCGCGCGGCGCTCGCCCTTACGGAGCCGCGCATCATCGTCTTCGAGGTCGGCGGTGTCATCGATCTCGAGCGCCAAACGCTGCGCATCACCGAGCCGAACGTCACGATCGCCGGGCAAACGGCGCCCTCCCCCGGCATCACGCTGATCGAAGGCGGCATCGACGTGCTCACGCACGACGTCGTGCTCCAACACATCCGCGTCCGTACCGGCGAAGCCGGTCAGCCAAAAGCCGTCGACGGCGGCAACTGGGGCGAGGACGCGTTCTCGACCCAGGGCGGCGCGAGCGACGTCATCGTCGATCACTGCACGTTCACGTGGGCGACCGACGAGAACCTGTCGGCTTCGGGGCCGCGTTTCACGGGCGCGACGCCGGACGATTGGCGGCGCGGCACGTCGCACCGCATCACGTTCAGTCACAACATCATTGCCGAGGGGCTCGCGTACTCCACGCATGCGAAGTTCGAGCATTCGAAGGGCTCCCTGATCCACGACAACGTCACCGACATCCTGATCTACGGCAACCTCTATGCTCACGACGTCGAGCGCAGCCCATTGTTCAAAGGCGGCGTACACGGCACGATCGTGAACAACTTCATCTACGATCCCGGCACCCGCGCCGTGCACTACAACCTGCAACCGCTCGAATGGGGCGATGCGCCGTACCAGAACGGCCGCATGACGGCCGTCGGCAACGTGCTGCGCGCGGGCCCGTCGACGCACGCCGACCTCGCGTTCCTGATGATCGGCGGCGGCGGCGACTTGGACTACCACGGCCGCGACAACGTCGCCGTCGATCGGCTTGGGCAACCGCTGCCGGTGTTCGGGCGCTACACGACGAGCGCGGCGCGCATCATCGAGCACGCCGAGCCGCTCGACTGGCCCGCCGGCCTGGCGGCAGTTCCCTCGGCAGAGGTCGAGCGCTGGGTGCTCGCCAACGTCGGCGCGCGGCCGTGGGATCGCGACGCGCACGATACTCGGCTCTTGGCGGACGTCACCGAAGGCCGCGGCAAGATCATCGACAGCGAAAAAGAGGTCGGAGGCTACCCGCGCGTGCCGCCGACGCGCCGAGCGTTCGATCCGAAGCTCTGGGATCTCGAAACGATGGCGCCACGCTCGCCTGCGGCGCTCGACAACAGCGCCAAGGCCCCGGGCACCTGAGTTGCACAAGACGAGGACCGAGTGACTAAGGACAAGCAGGCTCGCGTCCCCCGCCGGCACCGGCAGAGGGACAAGGCCAAGGTCACGATCAATGACATCGCGCGGCTCGCGAACGTTTCGAAGAAGACCGTATCGCGCGTCATCAACGACTCGCCGCTCGTTCGCGACGAGACGCGCCAGAAGGTCAAGCTCATCATCTCCGAGCACGGCTTCGCGCCGGATCCGCAAGCGCGCGCGCTGGCATTTCGCCGCTCGTTCCTCATCGCACTGATCTACGACAACCCGAGCCCGCAGTACGTCGTCAACATGCAGCGCGGCATCCTCGACACGCTCGAGGGCACGAGCTTCCAGCTGATCGTGCGCCCCTGCGACCGCAGCGATCCGCAGTTTCACGCGAGCATGCGCTCGTTCGTGGAGCAGCAGAATTTGTTCGGCGCGATCCTGCCGCCGTCCGTCTCGGAGGACCAGCGGCTCGCCGAGATTCTCACCGCGGCCGGCTGCCCTTACGTCCGCATCGCCTCCGTCGTGCTCGACGAGCCGGCCAACATGATCAAGACGCATGACAGCGAAGGCGCCGCCGCGGCTGCACGCCACATCGCGACGTTGGGTCACACGCGCATCGCGCACATTCGCGGCCCTTCGACGTTCCGCTCCTCGCACGAGCGGCTACGCGGCTTCGAAGAGGGCCTCGAGGAGTTCGGCCTGAAGCTCGATCCGAAGCTGGTGCTCGAAGGCGGCTACACGTTCGAGTCGGGCGTGGCCTGCGCGGGGCAGCTGCTCGAGCGGCCGCCGAACGCACGGCCGACGGCGGTGTTTGCCGGTAACGACGAGATGGCCGTCGGCGTCTATCAGGCCGCGCGCCGCGCGGGTTTCGGCGTGCCGGAGGACCTCTCGATCGTCGGCTTCGACGACACGCCGATGGCGTCGCGAATCTGGCCGCCGCTGACGACCGTGCGGCTGCCGATCCGCGACATGGGCCAAGCAGCCGCGGCACTCCTCGTCCACGAGCACGGCGAATCGCCGAGCCTCGTCTCGTTCACGCCTGAGATCATCGTTCGCCAATCGACGGCGCCGCTGCGGAAATAGAGATTTCGGAGTCGCACGTGTTCACGAAGACCTATCAGGCCACGCACCCCGACATGATGGCGGACGTCCGCAACGAGCAGCTGCGCGAGCGCTATCTGGTGACGGGGCTATTCGCGCCGGATCGAGTCGCCCTCAACTACTCGCACAACGAGCGCTTCGTGATCGGCGGCGCGGCCCCCGTGCGCGGCGCGCTCGAGCTTCCCGCGCAGGCCGAGCCCAAAAGCGGCCTGCCGTTCCTCGAGCGCCGCGAGCTTGGGCTGGTCAACGTCGGCTTGGGCGACGGCGTCGTTCACGCCGACAAGGAACAGGTGCGGCTGCGGCCGAAAGACGGTCTCTACGTGCCGATGGGGACGACGCGCGTGGCGTTCGAGTCGGTCGACGCCGCGGCGCCCGCCAAGTTCTATCTCGTCTCGACGCCGGCGCACGCTCGCTTCGAGCTCGTGAAGATCTCGATCGACGCCGCCGTGCCGCTCAAGCGCGGCGCGCCTGCGACGTCGAACGAGCGCACGATCTACCAGTACATCGTGCCGCAGACGTGCAAGTCGGCGCAGCTTCTGCTCGGGCTCACGACGCTCGCGACAGGCAGCGTCTGGAACACGATGCCGCCGCATTTGCACGACCGCCGCTCCGAGGTCTACTTCTACTTCGGGCTCGGCGACAACGAGCGCGTCTTCCACTTCATGGGCGAGGCCGACAAAACGCGGCACATCGTCGTGCGCAACGACGAAGCCGTGATCTCGCCGCCGTGGTCGATCCACATGGGCTCGGGAACGTCGAGCTACTCGTTCATCTGGGCGATGGGTGGCGAGAACCTCGACTACACCGACATGAAAGTCCTCGACATCTGTCAGCTCCAATGACCGGCAGCGGCGCCAGCTTCCGCCTCGACAATCGCACCGCGCTCGTGACGGGCGCGAACGCGGGGCTCGGCAGCGCGTTCGCGCTCGCGCTCGCGCGCGCGGGAGCCGACATCGTCGCCGTCGGCCGCAAGCCGCCCACCGAGACGGCCGCCGGCGTCACGGCCGTGGGCCGACGCCTCGAGTTCGTCGAGGCCGATCTCGCCGAGATGAACCCCGCCGACATCGTCACGCGGGCGCTCGGGAAATTCGATGGCGTCGACATCCTCGTGAACAACGCCGGCATCATCCGGCGACAAGACGCGCTCGATCTCGATGAGCAGACTTGGGACGAGGTCATGAATGTGAACCTCAAAGCCGTGTTCTTCCTGTCGCAAGCCGTCGCGCGCCAGCTCGTCGCCCGCGGCAGGCCGGGCAAGATCATCAACGTGGCGTCGATGCTGTCGTTTCAGGGCGGCGTGCGCGTCGCTTCGTACACGGCGAGCAAGAGCGGGCTCGCAGGCCTCACGAAGCTGCTCGCGAACGAGTGGGCGCCGCATCGCATCAACGTCAACGCGATCGCGCCGGGCTACTTCGTGACGGACAACACGACGGCGCTGCGCGCCGACGCGAAGCGCAACGCCGAGATCGTGGGGCGCATCCCGGCCGGGCGCTGGGGCGAGCCCGAGGACCTCGCCGGCGCGGCCGTGTTCCTGGCGTCGCCGGCGTCCGACTACGTGCACGGCGTGATCCTGCCCGTCGACGGCGGCTGGCTCGCGCGCTGACATGAGCGAGCGCACGCGCATCGTTTGCTTCGGCGAGCTGCTCGTACGGCTCAGTGGCGCGGAGGGGGAGCAGCTGCTCCAGTCGCCTTCGCTTCACGTCCATTTCGGCGGCGCCGAGGCCAACGTCGCGGTATCGCTGGCACGATTCGGCCACGACGCCGCGATGGTCAGCATCGTGCCGCCGAACGCGCTCGGCGCCGCGGCCATCGCGGAGCTGCGCCGGCACGGCGTCGACACGAGCGGCGTTGTGACGGGGCCGGGCCGCATGGGCCTCTATTTCCTGACGCCGGGCGCCGTGTCTCGGCCTTCGGCGGTGCTCTACGACCGCGCGGGCTCGGCGTTCGCGTCCGCGGCACCGACGACGATCGACTGGTCGGCGGCGCTGCGCGGCGCTCGTTGGCTGCATCTGTCCGGCATCGCGTCGGCGCTCGGCGAACGCGCCGCCGTGGCCAACCAACGCGCGGCCGATGCCGCGCTCGCGCTCGGCGTCGCGGTCTCGTTCGACGGCAATTACCGCGAGCATCTCTGGGCCGCATCGGGCGGCGACGCGAAGCGTCTGCTGCGCGGCATGCTCGCGACCGCCGAGATCGCGTTCGTCGACGACCGCGACATCGCGTTGTCGCTGGGCATCGAGATCAAGGGTGAGTCCCTCGAGCGGCGCCGAAGCGCGGCGGCCGCCGCGTTTGCGGCGTTCCCACGCCTCGCGACGATTTGCTCCACGATTCGCGAGGCCGAGAGCGCGCAGCGCCAACGGCTCGGCGGCGTCATGTTCACGCGAACCGGCGAGCTCGTGGCGCGCACCTATTCGCTCGACGGCATCGTCGACCGCGTCGGGGCCGGCGACGCCTTCGCGGCAGGGATCCTCCATGGCCGCGCCACCCGCCTCGCCGATCAGGACACGCTCGAGCTCGGCGTGGCCGCGGCCGTGCTCAAGCACTCGATTCGCGGCGACTTCAACCTCGTGAGCGTCAGCGACGTGGACCAGCTCGTCGCGGCCAAGGGCGTCGACATCCGCCGCTGAAGGTAGGCCTTTCCCGGGCCGGCCATGGCACAATCTCGCGCGACCCCCCCGCCATAAGAGGTGTGGCCTGAAGACTTCATCGTTGCTACTGATCGCGCTCGTCGTGCTTGCGGCGGGGCTCGACGCGCAAACGACTCGGCGCGCACCGGCATTCAAGGGCACGGACCTCGTCGCGCCTCCGACCGACGGCTGGCCGACCAACGGCGGCGACTGGTACAACCGCCGCTATTCGCCGTTGACGCAAATCGATCGCGGCAACGTCGCGACGTTGAAAGGCGTCTGGCGCACGCACTTGCGCGGCTCCGGTCTCGGCGCGCAGTACTCGGGCGAAGCGCAGCCGCTCGTGCAGGACGGCGTCATCTACGTCGTGACGGGCGCGAACGATGCGTTCGCCGTCGGCGTCGAGAGCGGCGAAATACTCTGGGAGTACCGCGCGAATCTCGATCCGGCGAACACCTCCGTCTGCTGCGGCTGGACGAGCCGCGGCTTAGGGCTCGGCGACGGCAAGGTGTTCGTCGGCCAGCTCGACGGCAAGCTCGTCGCGCTCGATCAACGAACGGGGCACGTTGCCTGGTCCGTGCAAGCCGAGCGCTGGCAGGAAGGCTATTCGATTACCGCGGCGCCGCTCTACTTCGACGGCCTCGTCTACACGGGATTCGCGGGCGGCGAGCGCGGCATCCGCGGCCGCGTCAAAGCGTTCGACGCGCGCAACGGCAAGCTCGTCTGGACGTTCTATACGGTCCCGGGCCCCGGCGAGATCGGCCACGACAGCTGGCCGCAGGACAACGAGATTTGGATGGACGGCGGCGCGCCCGTCTGGAACACGCCGGCCGTCGACCCCGAGCTCGGCCTGATCTACTTCGCGACGGGCAACCCCGGGCCCGACTACAACGGCTCGATCCGGGTCGGCGACAATTTGTTCTCCACGTCGATCGTCGCGGTCGAAGCCAAGACGGGCAAATACCGCTGGCACTTCCAGCAAGTGCATCACGACATCTGGGACTTCGACGCGGCTTCGCCGGTCACGCTGTTCGACGTCGAGATGAACGGCACGATGCGCCGCGGTCTCGCGCAGGCCAGCAAGACGGGCTGGGTCTACCTCTTGGATCGCGCGACGGGCGAGCCGCTCGTCGGCATCGACGAGAAGCCGGTGCCGCAGGAGCCGCGCCAAGGCACCGCTGCGACGCAGCCATATCCTCGCGGCGACGCGTTCGTGCCGCAGCAGATCGACATCGCGCCCGAGGGAGCGGCGCTCGTCAACGGCGGCAAGATCTTCACGCCGTTCTGGACGACGCCCGTTCTCATGAAGCCCGGCCCGCCGGGCGGCGTGAACTGGCCGCCGAGCTCGTACGACCCGGCGAGCGGCTATCTATATGTCTGCGCCGGCGATCGTATCTGGTCGTACATCTCGCAAGAAGTCACGGCGGAGCGGCCCGTCGAAGGCACCGGCTTCATCGCAGGCGGCATCGGCGGCTTCCACATGACGTCGCTCGGCGTGTTCGCCGCCATCGACGTGCGCACGAACAAGCTCGCCTGGCAGCAGCACTGGCCGGCGCCGTGCTACAGCGGCTCCCTCGCGACCGGCGGCGGGCTCGTGTTCGTCGGCCGCAGCGACGGCCGCCTCACCGCGCTCGATTCCGCAAACGGCAAGAAACTCTGGGAATTCCAGACCGGCGCAGGCATGAACTCGCCCGCGACGTCGTTCGAGCACTCCGGCAAGCAGTACATCGTCGCGTACTCTGCAGGTAATCTGTTTGCGGGCTCCGCACGCGGCGACAGCCTATGGTTGTTCGGCCTCGAGGGCGCGCTCGAGCCCGTGCCGCCCGCGGGCTCGTTGATGACGTTCGCACCGGGCGCCGGCGGCGCCGGCAACGCCGACAACGGCGCGACGGTCTATACGACGGCGTGCCTCGCGTGTCACGGCGAGAAAGGCGAAGGCGGCCACGGCGGCGGACCGAGCTTGCAAGCGATGAAGAACGCAGCCGTCGTGCTGCAGGTCGCCAGCGAAGGCCGCAACGCGATGCCGGCGTTCAACGGCACGCTGACGGTGGAGCAAATACGCGACGTCGCCGCCTATGTGAGCGGGCGTCTGGCGAAATAACGGAGGTGAACTCATGAGACTCTTGGTCATTCTCGGCGCAACCACCCTGCTCGTCGCTTGCGGCGGTGAGCAAGCAGCGGCACCGCCGCAGAGCCCGAAGCCGACCTTCGGCTCGTTCGGCATCGACCTCGCCGCGATGGATACTTCCGTGAAGCCCGGCGACGACTTCTATCGGTACGTCAACGGCAAATGGGTTTCGTCGTTCGCGATGCCGGCCGACAAGGCGCGCTACGGCGTGTTCGACGCGCTTCGAGACAAATCCGAGACCGACGTGCACGCGCTGCTCGACGAGCTCGCGGCGAAGCCGCCCGCGGCCGGATCGGTGCAGCAGAAAGTCACCGACCTCTACGACTCGTGGATGAACGAGGCCGCGATCGAGGCGCGCGGCATCGAGCCGCTGAGAGCCGATCTCGACGCGATCGGCGCTGCGCGAACGAAGAACGACATCGTCGCGCTGATCGGCAACATCGACTACGCCGGCCCGATCGGTGTGTACATCTCGCCGGATCCGGCCGACACGACGCGCTATGTCGTCAACATCACGCAGTCCGGGTTGGGCATGCCCGTGCGCGACTACTATTTGAACGAGGGCGCGAAGTTCGACGCCTATCGCGCCGCTTACAGAGCGTACGTGACGAAGGTCTTCGAGCTGATCGGCGAGCCGAGCCCAGCCGAGAGCGCCGAGGCCGTCGTCGGTCTCGAGACTGCGCTCGCCACCGTCCATTGGTCGCCCGAACGCCAGCGCGACGTGCAGGCCACCAACAATCCCGTCGATCGTGCCGGCCTCGCGGCGGCGATTCCGGCCGTCGACTGGGACCTCTTCCTGCCCGTCGCAGGCTTGGGAAGCGTGCAGCATTTCGTGATCAACGAAATGACTGCGCTGCACGACGGTGCCGCGCTGCTCGACACGCAGCCCGTCGACGTGTGGAAGAAGTATCTGAAATTCCATCTCGCGAGCGACTACGCGAGCAATCTGCCCAAGGCGTTCGACGATGCGAACTTCGAGTTCTATCGCAAGACGCTGGCCGGCGTCGAGGTTCAGCGAGATCGCTGGAAGCGCGGCGTCGCCCTGCTCGACGGCCTCATCGGCGAAGGCGTCGGCGAGCTCTACGTCGCGAAGTATTTCCCGCCGGACTACAAAGCCAAGATGGACGAGCTCGTCGCCAACCTCGTCAAGGCACTGGGCCAGCGCGTGTCGACGCTTTCATGGATGGACGACGCCACGCGCGGCGAAGCGGCCAAGAAGCTCGCGACCTTCGAGCCGCGCGTCGGCTACCCGGTCAAGTGGCGCGACTACTCGGCCTATGTCGTTGAACGCGGCAAGCTCTTCGAGAACGTACGCAACGGCCGCAAGTTCGATTGGAACCGCCAAGTCGCGCGGCTCGATCAGCCCGTCGACCGCGAGGAATGGGGCATGAACCCCCAGACGGTCAACGCGTACTACAACCCGCTCGTCAATCAGATCACGTTCCCGGCCGCGATCCTGCAACCGCCGTTCTTCGATCCGTACGCCGACGCGGCCGTCAATTACGGGGCCATCGGCGCCGTGATCGGCCACGAGATCGGCCACGGCTACGACGACCAAGGGCGCGAGTACGACGAGACGGGCAAGATCCGCAACTGGTGGACGCCCGAGACGAACGACAAGTTCATGGGCGCGATCGGCAAGTTCGCCGAGCAGTACAACGCGTTCTGCCCGCTCGAGGGCGCCTGCGTGAACGGCAACTTCACGATGGGCGAGAACATCGGCGACCTCGGCGGCCTCGAGATGGCGTATACGGCGTATAAGCTCTCACTCGGCGGCCGCGAGCCGCCCGTCCTCGACGGCTTCACGGGCGACCAGCGCTTCTTCATGGCGCACGCGCAAGTGTGGCGCGCGATTCAGCGTGAGGACGCGTTGCGCAATCAGATGCTGAGTGACCCCCACTCGCCGGCGGCCGCGCGCGGCTCGATCCCCGAGCGCAACGTGGACGCGTGGTACGCCGCGTTCGACGTCAAACCGGGCGACGCGCAGTACATTGCGCCCGAGAACCGCGTGAGGATCTGGTAGAGGCTTAGGCGATGTCTGCGATCCGCTCGTTCTCGGTGCTTTGCGCCGTCGGCTCTTTCTGCGTTTGTGCCGGCGCGCAGGCGCATCACAGCCGCGCGCTCTACGACACGACGCAGGACGTCGTCATCGAAGGCACCGTCACCAAGCTCGAATGGCGTAATCCTCACGTATCGATGACTGTCGAGTCCGAAGACGCCGAAGGTGCCTCGGTGCTGCGCGAGATCGAAGTGATGTCCGTGTCCGAGGCGCGCGCGTTGGGGTTGCGTCAGGAGGCGCTCGCGGTCGGCTCGCGCGTCGCCGTGCGCGTCCATCCCGGCCGCGGCGGCACGACGGCGAGAGCTCTCGGGCTCGACGTTCGCACGAGCGACGGAACGCTGCTGCGGCTGAACACGGACGCCGGCCTCACGCTGGCCCCGACGGCGTCCGGCGAGGCGCAGAGCCTCGCGGGCCGCTGGGCGCCGTCGCTACACGACTTCGGCGCTGCGTTCCCGGCGACGTTCAGCTGGCCGTTCACTGAAAGCGCACGGGCCG
>Ga0207675_100003893_pt1 | contig 14510 bp, 13 predicted proteins | sample KBSSwiS42_FD_184305 | JGI IMG/M metagenome (GOLD analysis project Ga0207675, IMG submission 184305) | Switchgrass rhizosphere microbial communities from Kellogg Biological Station, Michigan, USA - KBS Switchgrass S4-2 (SPAdes) (version 2) | ecosystem: Host-associated > Plants > Roots >... | reverse complement strand
GGCGCCACGCTTACGCGCTGGTTCGGCATTCCCGAAGCCGATTTGCCGTACGTGTTCCCGAACATCGGAGCATTCGCGAACACGAACCTGGGGTTCATGGCGTAGCTGCGAAGCCGGGCGGCGCAAGGCCGATCGCGCAGGACTCCGACCGCGCTCGCTGCGGGGTCCTGTCGGAACGGGCAATTCCGGCGGAACCCGCAACCCGCTAGGCGGGTTGCATCGGCGCCGTCGCCTGCGCGTACATGTTGGATACGCGTGCGCCGATCGGAATGCACCCGGCCAGCAACAGCATCAACGCCAGATAGACAAGGATCTTCAAGGACGCGGCTTTCCGTGGGGAAGGCAATGAGCGCCAGAGTACCCGAAATCGGCGATGCGTGGCGGCGCCTTCCAGCATCTCGGGCCCGTCATCGGACGGGTGTAAGCTTGGCTGGAGCACTTCCCGGGGCGGCAATCGCGCCGGCCAATTCTCGAAGGAGACCACGATGTCATTGATCAGCTTCGTCAAAGAAGCCGGCGAAAAACTCTTCGGCCGGGGTCCCGCACAAGCCGCGATGGCCGAAGCCAAGTCCGATCCTTCCAAGATCGCCGCCGCGAATGCCGCTGCGGGTGACGCCATCATGGATTACATCAAGGCGCAGAACCTGTCGGCGACGGGGCTCACCGTCACGTTCGATGGCGCCAGCGCAACCGTTTCGGTCTATGGCGTCGCGCCCGATCAGGCGACCAAGGAAAAGATCGCGCTTGCCGCGGGCAACGTGGCCGGGGTGGCGGCGGTCAACAACATGATGTCGGTGGACAAGAGCGCACCCGAGGCGACCTATTACACGGTGGTGTCCGGCGACAACCTGTCGAAGATCTCGAAAGCCAAGTACGGCGACGCGAACAAGTACATGGCGATCTTCGAGGCGAACCGGCCGATGCTCACGCATCCGGACAAGATCTATCCGGGTCAGGTGCTGCGCATTCCTCCGCCGTAGAAAAGCCCTTGGACGAATCCGAACCTCGCGATATCGGTCTTGACGTCGCGCCCGGCGGCCCGGGTGACGACGAAGAGGACGACGAGCCGCCCATTCGCGAACCGACGACGACGATCCCGATGACGACGAGGACGATGGCGAGGAGCCGCTGTGGGTTGGCAGTCTCTGGTGCGATCGTCGTATTGCGTTGCAGCACATTGACCGAATTTCTGGTATAATCAAAATGTTGCGGCGTACTTTGCACTCAATTTGACGGTTGCCCGCCGCCGCCGCAAGTCGTACCAAGGCAACCGGATCATCGGCTTCTAATCTTCCGGGCGCGGTTCCCGACGCCCGAGTTTCTGCCCGCGACGCACATTCAAGTGCGCGCGAAGGTGGCTTCCGGTTAGCGACGATGGTATTCGAACCCGTCGCGCCGGCCGCTCACTCCATCTTGCGGTTGGTCTTTGCGCCTGTTTCGGCGTTGTGGGAAGGCATCCGCCTTGCCATGCGCTTCGACGTGCGCTCGCGACATTTTGCCTGGGGCGAAAGTCTTCAGGCGTTGTCACGATCGGAATAAGAACATGCGTTTTGATGAATTGAATCTTGCCCCGCAGCTCCTGCAGGCGTTGACCGCGTGCGGCTACGAAGAACCGACGCCGATCCAGGCGCAGACCATTCCCGCGCTGCTCGCCGGGCGCGATGTCATCGGGTCCGCGCAAACCGGAACCGGCAAGACGGCGGCGTTCGTGCTGCCCGCATTGCATCGGCTCGCGAAAACGACGCAGACCGCGGCCAAGCATCGGATGGCGAGTGCGCCGCGTGTTCTGGTGCTGGCCCCGACGCGCGAGCTCGCGCAGCAGGTCGCCGAACAGGCGGTGCGTTATGGACAGCACCTGCGGATCTGCACGGTGTGCCTCTACGGTGGCGCGCCGTACCCGGTGCAAAACCGCCAGCTGCAGCGCGGCGCCGATTTTCTGGTCGCGACCCCTGGCCGGCTGCTCGACCATATCGAGCGCGGCCGCGTCGATCTTTCGCGTCTCGAGGTGCTGGTGCTCGACGAAGCCGACCGGATGCTCGACATGGGCTTCATCGATGACGTCGAGCGCATTTGCGCACTAACGCCCGCGACGCGGCAGACGGCGCTGTTCTCCGCGACGTTCGTCGGCGCCATCGGCCGCCTCGCCGCGAAACTGACCCGCGATCCGGTGCGCGTCGACGTGCGCGACGAGCAGGCGGCGCCGCTCGCCATCGAGCAGCGCGTGCATTTCGCCGACGACCGCTCGCACAAGTACAGGATGCTCGACCATCTGCTCGCCGATGTCGAAATGCGGCAGAGCATTGTGTTCATGTCCACCAAGCGCGATGCCGAGGCGCTCGCCGTCAAGCTCCAGGGCGAAGGCCACGCGGCCGCGGCGTTGCATGGCGACATGAACCAGCACGAGCGCAATCGCACTTTGAGCGACATGCGCCGCGGCGGCGTGCGCACGCTTGTCGCCACCGATGTCGCGGCGCGTGGCATCGACGTGCCCGGGCTCACGCACGTGATCAATTTCGATCTTCCGCGGCAGGCGCAGGATTACGTGCATCGCATCGGCCGCACGGGTCGCGCGGGTGCCTCGGGGATCGCCGTCTCGTTCGCGAATCATGCCGAACGCGCGACGATCCGAACCATCGAGCGTTTCACCGGCGCGGCGATTCCCGCCCATGTGATCCCGGGACTCGAGCCACGCTCGCGGTCGTCGAGCGCAGAGCCGCGCGGTCGCACGTCGGCCCCCGGCTTTGCGCGTCCGTCAGCCCCTGGTCACGCACGCCGTCCAACCTATGGAAAGCCCGCGCACGCCCGCAGTGGCAAGCCGGGCGAGTTCCGGCGCAAATACGGTCGCGATAGCTAATTCTCGTTAAGCAGGTAGCAGAAGGGTCAGCGCCACTACGGCGCTGATCCTGCTGCTACTCGACCGCCTGCAGCCGTCGCCGCCGTTCGGCCTCTTCGAAACGTGCGTCTTCGATATCGCTCAACACGGCGTCGAGATCGACGGCCTTCTCGCGACGCTCGAAGCGGCCGGTGAGTTCGGCGTCCGGATCCAGCTTTCCCGCTTCGAACAGCGCCCAGATTTCCTTGCCGTATTTGGTGGCCAGGAGCTCGGGCGCGAAGCGGCCGAAGTACGCGCGCAGATTGTTCACGTCGCGCTCCAGCATCCGCTGCGCGTGGTTGTTGCCTGCGGCATCCACGGCCTGGGGCAGGTCGATGATGACCGGACCGTTGCTGTCGACCAGGATGTTGAATTCGCTCAGGTCGCCATGGATCACGCCGGCGCAGAGCATGCGCACGACTTCTCCGATCAATTGCCGGTGAAATGCGCGCGCCACCTCGGGCGTCAGCTGGACATCGTTGAGCCGGGGCGCCGCGTCGCCCAGCGCGTCGGTGACCAGCTCCATCAGCAGCACGCCTTCGTGGAAGTTGTACGGCGTCGGCACGCGGACGCCGGCCGCGGCCAACCGATACAGCGCATCGACTTCGGCGCTCTGCCAGGCGCGTTCCTGCACCTGCCGCCCGAAGCGCGTGCCTTTGGCCATTGCGCGCGCAGCCCGCGTGTTCTTGGTCTTCCGGTTTTCCGTGTAGTCGACGGCTTGCCGAAAGCTCCGCTTGTTGGCTTCCTTGTAGACCTTGGCGCAACGCGTTTCGGCGCCGCTGCGCACGACGAACACCATCGCTTCCTTGCCGCTCATGAGCTGGCGTACGACGCCGTCGATCAGGCCGTCCTCGATCAGCGGCTGCAATCGCTTGGGAATTTTCATGGCGGCAATTCTACGCAGGTTCGTTCGACGCGTCCGTTCGCTTCGCGTTCGGCACGCGGCGACGTCGTCACGAGCTGCACGACAGCATCGAGCACCCCGCGCGGTTGCGCGCCCAATCGGGCCGTCGCTGCGCGAACGGTTCGCGGCCAGGCTGGTCGTCGTACGGACGGCGCAGCACGTCGAGCAACTCGTGGATGCCGGCATCGTCACCTTGTTCGGCGCGATCGATGGCCTGCTGGGCCAGGTAATTGCGCAGCACGTAGCGCGGATTGACGGCCTGCATGCGCGCGCGCCGCGCGGGCGGCGCCTCCGCGTCGCGTTGCACGCGCGCAACGTACTGCACCAGCCACGCATCGAATTCCGGCGCCAGGTCGCGCTTCCTGGCTTCATCGTAGAACGCATCGGCGAATGGCGCGAGCGTCGGCGCGGCGAGATCGACGTCGGCCAGCGCGCGGAAGAACAGCGTCATGTCGACTTCCGCGGCTTGCAGCAGACCATGCAAACCCTGCATGCGCTCGACATCCTCGTCCAGGCATTCGGTCAACCCCAGCTTGGCGGCGATGTTGCGGCGATCCACGGCGGTGAATACGTCGACGTAGCGCTGCAATCCGGCTTGCAGGGGATCGACGGACCCGAAGGCGGGCGCCAGCGCGTTGGCCAGGCGGGTGAGATTCCAGTACGCGATCTGGGGCTGCTGGCCGAAGCGGTATCGCCGGCCCTCGGCGTCGGTGGTGTTGGGCGTCCAATCGAGATCGAAATCGTCGATCCATCCGTAGGGTCCGTAATCGATGGTGAGACCGAGGATCGACATGTTGTCGGTGTTCATCACGCCATGGACGAAGCCCACCCGCATCCAGTGCGCGATCATCACCGCGGTGCGCTCGCAAACTTGCGCGAACCATTGCGCGCGCAGCGTTTCGTCAAGCGCACCGGCGGCAGGCGCGCCCAGCTCCGGGAAGTCGCGGCGGATCGTGAAATCGACGAGCTGTGTGAGCAGTGCCACGTCGCCGCGCGAGGCGGGGAGCTCGAAGTTCCCGAAGCGAATGAACGACGGCGCCACGCGGCACACGATCGCGCCGGGTTCGACCTTCGGGTGGCCGTCGTAGAACATGTCGCGCATGACGTCCTCGCCGGTCGCCACCAGGCTCAGCGCGCGCGTGGTCGGCACGCCGAGATGATGCATCGCCTCGCTGCACAGAAATTCGCGGATCGACGAGCGCAGCACCGCGCGGCCGTCGGCGGTGCGGGAGTAGGGCGTCAACCCCGCCCCCTTCAACTGCAATTCCCAGCGCTCGCCCTTGGCGTTGATCGTTTCGCCCAGCGTGATCGCGCGGCCGTCGCCAAGCTGCCCCGCCCACTGGCCGAATTGGTGACCGCCGTAGTTCGCGGCATAAGGCTCCATGCCCGCCACGATCGCGTTGCCGCCGAAGATCTGGGCGAAGGCCGGTGATGCGACCTCCGCCGCATCGATGTCCAGCATTTCCGCGACTTCGCGCGAATAGGCGACCAGTCGGGGTGCCGCGACCTGCGTCGGCGCAACAAGGGAGTAGAGCGCGCGGACCTGCCGTCGCCGGGGTCCGGCCTCCGGATCGGCGGGGAGCCCGCGCACGAACGCGTTGTCGAAGCGAAGCTTGTTCATCGAACCTTTGCCAGATAGCAGGCTGTTGAAAATCGCGCTCTCACCGCACTCCCAGCCTCATTTCGAGCGCAGCGAGAAATCTGGTTCATCATCAAATCAGCGCGTTGCGAAAAACAGATTCCTCGTCGCTTCGCACCTCGGAATGAGGCTGGGGAATTTCAACAGCCCGTCAGGGCTTGACGAACCGAAGCGCGAATTTGTCGGTGGGAATTCGCCCGTCACCCGACGATAGTTCGCGCGAGTCGGCGGGGTTGCGGAGGAAATCGCTCGTGGCCTCCAGCACGAATCCGGCCTGCCGGAATTCGGCGAGCACGACGGCCTCGTCGATGCGATGCAAGGTCTTCGTGTCGGCGACACCGGTACCCGCCTTGGCGGAATGGTCGATGACGACGAGCCGGCCACCGGGTTTCAACGCCGCGAACAGACGCGCGTCCATCTTCGCGCGGTCGACCGGAAGATACGCGATGTCGTGGTAATTGAGGACGATGGTGATCAAATCCAATGGCGGCGCCTGCTCCGGTACCGGGTTCTCGAACGGCCGGGCGACCAGCCGGAAATTGGCCTGCGGGTTGTCGCTCAGCCGCTTGGTGACCGTTGCGCCTGGTTGCGGCGCCTGCGCCCATAGCACGCCGTCGGGCCCGACCACGAGCGCCAGCAGTTGCGACGTGTAGCCGCCTCCGGTCGAGACATCGAGCACGCTCATGCCGGGTTTCACCTGCGTGAATGGAAGGAATTCGGCCGGGTGGCGCACGGCGTCCATCCGCCGGTCCTGATCCGTACGGATCGGGCTCGCGATCGCGGCCTGATATTTTTCGCCGACGGCGCGCGTGTCGCCTCCCGGCATCGTGGTGCACGCGTGCAGCCCGACAAGGAGGACGACTGCGGCCAACGTCGTAACGGTCCGATCGCCCAGGTGAAGCGCGATTCTGTCCATTTGGATACGCTTATGAGGTAGCAAGGGCACGAGTGTAAGGGATCGGCGGAACGACGCCGCCAATTCGTTCCTTGCGTTGTCCGTAAAACGCCCCATCTTGCAATGATGCTTCGCCTGTTCGGCTTTTCGGCGCTGATTCACGCCTATATCGGTTGGCGGCTGCTGCCGGACATGCCGTTGGCCGCGCTCGCGGCGACCGCCGCGTGGCTCGCCGTTTCGGCGGTCCTCATTCCGGTCAGCTTCGCGCGACGCAGGAGCGAGCGCCAGCCGTTCGCCGATCGTCTCGCGTGGGCGGGCTTGCTCGCGATCGGTGCACTCTCCTCGCTGCTCGTCCTCACGGTGCTGCGCGACGTCGTCCTGCTGGTGGCGTGGGTGGCGAGCCACGGGCTCATCACCGCAGCTGCGCTGGCCCAAATCCGCGATGCAAGCGCCATCGCGGTGCCGGCATTCGCCGGCGTTGCAACGCTGGTGGGCCTCTTCAATGCGCGGCGGCGTGCGCAGGTACGCTTCGTCGACGTTCCCATCGTGGATCTTCCGGCGGGATTGCACGGCTTCACGATCGCGCAGATCAGCGACATCCACATCGGATCGACGATCAAGCGCGGTTACGTTTCCGCAATCGTCGACGCGGTGAACGAGCTCGAGCCGGACATGATCGCGGTGACCGGCGACCTGGTCGATGGCAGCGTCAGGCAACTTTCGCGTCACACCGAGCCGATCGCACGGCTGACGGCTCGCCACGGCACCTATTTCGTGACCGGCAATCACGAATACTATTCGGGCGCCGGGGCGTGGGTCGTCGAGCTGCGCCGATTGGGGTTACGCGTGCTCCAGAACGAGCACGTCGTGCTGCATCATGAAGGCGAGGACATCGTCGTCGCCGGCGTCACCGACTACGGCTCGCAGCATTTCGATGCCGAACAACGCAGCGATCCCGCCGCGGCACTTGCCGGGGCGCCCGCGGCCGCCGTCAAGGTGCTGCTCGCACATCAACCGCGATCGGCGTTCGCCGCCGCGCCCGCCGGCTATCATCTGCAGCTCTCGGGTCACACGCACGGCGGTCAATTCCTGCCGTGGAATCTCTTCGTCCGGCTGCAGCAGCCGTTCACCGCGGGACTGCACCGGCTGGGCGCACTGTGGGTGTATGTCAGCCGCGGCACCGGTTATTGGGGACCGCCCAAGCGTCTGGGCGCGCCGTCGGAAATCACGCGGCTGCGCCTCGTGCCGGCGTAGGCTTCCGGATCGCGGCACCTCAGATCGCCGCCTCCTCGGCAAACGCCTCTTCGCGCTTCTTGCGAATGTTCGGCAGCGCGATCACGAGTATCAGCAATACCGCGGCGGCCAGCATCGCGGCGGAGATGGGCCGCGTGAGGAACGTCGTCGGATCGCCGCGCGACAGCAGCATCGCGCGGCGCAGGTTTTCCTCCATCATCGGCCCCAGCACGAAGCCGAGCAGCAGCGGCGCCGGCTCGCACCCGAGCTTCATGAACAGCACGCCGACAAACCCAAAAAAGGCGGTGATGACGATGTCGATGTTCGTGTTGTTGATCGTGTAGACGCCGATCGCGCAGAACAGCAGGATCGCCGGATAGAGAATGCGATAGGGCACGGTGAGCAGCTTGACCCACATGCCGATCATCGGCAGGTTGAGCACCACCAGCATGAAGTTGCCGACCCACATCGACGCGATCAATCCCCAGAACAGCCCGGGATTCGACGTCATGACCTGCGGACCCGGCTGGATGTTGTGGATGGTCATTGCGCCGACCATCATCGCCATCACGGCGTTCTCCGGAATGCCGAGCGTCAGCAGCGGGATGAACGACGTCTGCGCACCGGCGTTGTTCGCCGACTCCGGTCCGGCGACGCCCTCGATCGCACCCTTGCCGAACCGCGACGGGTCCTTGGCGAGCTTCTTTTCGACCGCGTACGAAGCGAACGACGACAGCATCGCGCCGCCGCCGGGAAGGATCCCGAGGACGGAGCCCAAGCCCGTGCCACGCAAGACCGCGGGCCACGCCGCCTTGAATTGCTCCATCGTGATCCAGAGGCCCTTCACCTTGTTGGTGACGAGCACGCGCTTTTCCGTCGATTCGAGATTGGTGATGATCTCCGCGAAGCCGAACAGGCCCATTGCGACGCCGACGACGCCAATCCCGTCGGACAATTCCGGAACGCCGAAGGCGAAGCGCTGGGTCCCGGAATTGACGTCGGTGCCGACGATGCCGAGCAGCAGTCCGGTGACGATCATCGCAATCGCCTTGACGAGCGAGCCGCTCGCGAGCACCACCGCGCCGATCAGCCCCAGCACCATCAGCGAAAAATATTCGGCGGGACCGAACTTCAGGGCGATCTCGGACAACGGGGTCGCCACGGCGGCGACGAGGATGGTCGCGACCGTCCCGGCAAAGAACGACCCCAATGCCGCGGTGGCGAGCGCGGCGCCCGCATGGCCTTGGAGCGCCATTTGATGACCATCGAGACAGGTCACGACCGACGATGTCTCGCCCGGCATGTTGAGCAGGATGGAGGTCGTGGAGCCGCCGTATTGCGCGCCGTAGTAGATACCCGCCAGCATGATGAGCGCCGACACCGGCGGCAGCGCATACGTGGTCGGCAACAGCATCGCGATCGTCGCAACCGGACCGATGCCGGGCAGCACGCCGATGAGCGTGCCGATCAGCGAGCCGATCAGCGCATACAGGAGGTTGATGGGGTGGAGGGCGACGCCAAAGCCCAGCATCAGGTGGTTGATCAGGTCCATGGTGGCGGCGCCTAGGAGAAGTCAGGCCAGATCGGCAGCTGCAAACTCAGGCCGACGATGAAGACGCCGACCGCGAGCGCCGCCAGGAGTACGCCCGACATGACCGCTTCCCTGGGACGGAACTCGTGGCTGGCCGCGCTGGCCGTCACGATCAGAATGACGGTCGAAATCGCGACGCCGAGCTTGGCCACGATGAATCCGAACAGCACGACGCTGCCCAGCACGACCAGCAGGGGCCGCCATTTGTACGGGGGAATGCCTTCGCCGCGGCCACGCAATCCATTGAGCACGATGATCGCGCCGAGCAGGATCAACAGCAGCCCGAGGATGCGCGGGAAGTAGCCAGGGCCCATCCGAGCCGCGGTGCCCAGTGTGTAATTCGAGCCCAGGATGAGCGCGAAGATTCCGAGCCCGACGAACAGCAGACCGGCCCAGAAATCCTTCGGGTTTCGGATGGGTGCCACGGAATCCCCTTTGTTCTCGTCAGCGATCGTTGCGCAACGATGTGTGGAATGTTGCTGACCGCTGCGCGCGCGATCGGCGCGTTCGTCTGATCGGATCGATCAGGCGCTCCCTCCGCGACCATTGCGCACGCGGCGATCGACTCGTTCGCGCTCTCGGGCGTGCAGGTCACGAGCTTAGAGGGCGAAGCTTTCAGTGAGCTTTCAATTCATTTTTTCCCGAGAGCCGGCCGAATCTCAGGTAAATTGTTCGCGTGCAAGTACGGATCCTGGTGGTGGAAGACGACCCGCAGATCGCGAGCCTCCTCATGCTGGAGCTCGCACGTCGAGGCTATGCGCTGCGCATGGCGGGGACGGCGGTCGAAGCGTCGGCGCTTGCGCGCACGTGGGCGCCGAACCTCATGCTGCTCGATCTTGGCCTGCCCGATCGCGATGGCGCCGACGTGTTGCGGGAAATGCGTGAGCGAGGCGACGGGCTGCCGGTGATCTGCCTGACCGCGCGCGACCAGCAGATCGACCGGATCGGCGGACTGCGCGCCGGCGCCGACGATTACATGGTCAAGCCCTTCGACCTGGGCGAGCTCGATGCGCGTATCCGCGCGGTCCTGCGCCGGTCCGAGCGCGCGGGTCCGCAGGAGGTGGTGCTCGGCGCGCTGCGGCTTTCCTCCGACGGCGTGCGCGTGCTGGCCAACGATCAGCCGCTGGGACTCACGCCGCGGGAGATCCACGTGCTGCGGCGCTTGCTCAAGAATGCGGGAAGAGTGGTGACCAAGGCGCAGCTGACCGAAACGCTCGCCGCGCTGAACGAGGACATCGGCGACAAGACGATCGAGGTCTATATCCACCGCATTCGCCACAAGATCCAGGGCTACGACGTGGAGATCGTCACCGTGCGCGGCTTCGGTTACCTGTTGCGACAGATTCCCTCGGCCGGGTAGGGCGTTGCCTCAGGCACCCACGACCTCGAGCCTGCGCCGGCGGCTGGCGTCGCAGCTGGCGGTGCCGTTGCTCGCCCTCTTCGCCATCGACGGTGCGATCTCGTACTGGGCGGTGCGTCATTACGCGAACGACGTCTACGATCGGTGGCTCTACGATTCGTTGCACAGTCTCGCGCGCCAGGTCCGGCTGGTCGGCGATCGCCCCGCGCTGGACCTGCCGCCGATTGCGCAGGAAATGTTCGAGTGGGACGACGAGGACCGGGTGCTCTTTCGCGTTGTCGGCGCGAAGAGCGGACACATCGCCGGCGATCCGCTGTTGCCGGTGCACGGCAATGACGAGAAGGATTTCCACGACGCGCTGCTGTTCAATGCGCAGGCGCAGGGCGCGCCGATGCGCTTCGCGGGACTCACGTTGAATTTGCCGCCGCCGGCCGAGACGGTGACGGTGGTCGTCGGCGAGACCACGCGCAAGCGCGATCGCCTCGCCGACGAAATCCTGTTCTATGTCTGGTTCCCGCAGTTCTTCCTGCTGATGCTCGCCTATTGGGCAGCCTATCGGATCATCTTCGTGCAGACCGAGCAGATCCATCGGCTGAGCACGTCGCTGCGCGATGTCAGCTACCAGAAACTGCAGGCCGTTCCCGGGCGCGACATGCCCGAGGAAATGCGGCCGCTGATCGAAGCGCTGAACGCGATGATCGCCAAGCTCGACGCGGCGGCGCTAGCCCACCGCACGTTCATCGCCAATGCCGCGCACCAGTTGCGCACGCCGCTGACGGCGCTCAATCTGCAGGCGGAACGGGCGCTCCATTGCGAAAGCGCCGACGACATGCGGCAGGCGGTGGTCGACCTGCAAGAGGCGGTACGCCGCGCCACCCGGCTCACCAATCAGCTGCTGCTGCTGTCGCGCGCGGAGCCCGAGGCACAGTCCGGCGCCAACCGCACGCGCACGGATCTCTACGAGCTCGCGTTCGAGACCGCGCGCGACTGGGTGCCCACCGCAGTGGCCGCCGCGATCGATCTCGGCTTCGACGAATTGTCGACGCACGCCGTCGCCGAAGTCGACGCAGCGCTGGTCGCCGATGCCATCAACAACCTGCTCGACAATGCATTGAAATATTGTCCGCCGCACGCGAAGATCACGGTGTCCGTCCGCCTCCTCCCGGACCCGACCATCGTCGTCGAGGATACCGGGCCCGGCATTCCGGCGGCCGAGCGCAGCCGGGTGATCCAGCGCTTCTACCGCGGCGACAATGCCACCGACGAGGGCACCGGGTTGGGTCTCGCCATCGCCCACGAAGTGGCGCTGGCGCACGCGGGACAGTTCGTCATTACCGAAACCAAGGGCGGTGGCGCGCGGTTCGAGATGCACTTTCCGGCTGCGTAGACGCGACTCGGAAATGGAAAGGTCATCCGCCGCGATCAGACGAACGGTGTACATATGATGCAACGTTCCCGTCAAATAGGATTCCTGGTTTTGGTTAGGCCACAGGCGTGGAGTCCAACGTCATGCTAGCCGGAAATCGCCTCGCGCCAATCTCGGTCGCTTTGCTCCTAGTCGGCGCCGGCTGCGCAGTTGTCAGCGCCTCCGTATATGGAACGCCACCCGCCATACCGAAGATCGAAGACAGCGCTGGCTGGCAACTTTCAGAAGGTTGCCAGGTTTACAAATTTGGCATACTCACCGAGCCGGATTGCGACATCCTGACCGGCGAGGGGGTTGCCGTTCAGATCACGCGAGTTCGTCTCCCGGACCTGCCACCGGGTCAGGACAACCGTCCCATCATTGGTATCCAATTGCAGCCGGACCATGGTCACTGGTATTTCTCTTCGCCGTTCGTTACTCTCGTGATAGCGGGGAGAAGTTACACACCCGCGGAAATCGATCAGGCGCTTGTGTTCGCGAGGAGCGATCGGAAGATTTTTCCAGAAAAGCTACAACCGAAACAACAACGGTACGAATTGCCGCCTGGAGAAAAGCGATTTTTTAGACTCCGATTCTCGGTTCCCCAAAGTGAGCTTAAAAACGGATTTGCACTCCGGATGACCGGGCTTCAAAAGGAAGGCGAAGCGGTGCGGGTCCCAATCATGAGGTTCCAGTGAGCCTCGATTTCATGGTTTCGCTATAAACATGTGGCCTAACTTGGCGGACAACACGGACGCCCACCGGCGGGGCTTCGCCCGGGCCGGGGTCGCCGGTTACCTTACTCGTTAGGAAGCAATCGGCTGGTCCGGTAACGTCGCGTTCGAATTGTTCAGGATAGAGCGTCAAGAAACGATGAAGTCAATTGGTTGGAGCTTGATCGTTTGCGGGCTCGCGGCCTACGGGCCGGCACGCAATTCCTGCTTGGCGAGCATCGGCGCGGCCCGCCGGTTACCTTGATACATTAGAGCGCATTTGAGATAGGCCAGGAGAACGCCGTGAACAAACCCGATACCGACAAAAGCTTCGCGGGCTCGATTCCGAAGCTCTATGAAGAATATCTAGTTCCTCTGATCTTCGCGCCGTACGCTGAAGACCTGGCGCGTCGGTTGGCTTCACGATCTCTTCTCCGTGTGCTCGAGGTTGCCGCCGGGACGGGCGTTGTGACCCGCGAATTGGCATCCACGCTACCGGCAGGAGTTTCCATAGTCGCCACGGATTTGAATCAGCCCATGCTTGACATGGCTTCCGAGATAGGGACGGGCCAGCGCCCTGTGCAATGGCGTCAGGCTGACGCTACGCAACTCCCTTTCGAGGGTGGCGGATTTGACGCTGTGGTGTGTCAGTTCGGCGTCATGTTCTTTCCCGACAAGTCGGCGGCCTTCTCGGAGGCCCGTCGAGTGCTAAAGCCAGGCGGCGTATTTCTGTTCAACGTGTGGGATCGAATCGAGGAGAACGAATTTGCTCATACGGTGACAACCGCACTCGAAGATGTGTTTCCTGGTGATCCTCCCCGCTTTCTGGCGCGGACCCCCCATGGCTATTACGACCACGCGACCATCGAGCGTGATCTTAAAAGCGGCGGCTTCCCGTCGTCCCCGCGCATTGATACAGTGGCAGCGCGCAGTCGGGCGAGCTCTCCCCAGGTCCCTGCGATCGCTTACTGCCAAGGGACGCCGCTACGCAACGAGATCGAGGCACGCGCCAAGTCGCGACTCGGTGAAGCGACCGACGTCGCGGCAGAAGCTATTGCCCGACGATTCGGCCACGGTTTAGTCGACGCCAAGATTCAGGCGCACGTTGTCACTGTAGAACGCTGAGGGTCGCTAATATCGCGCTCTAACCCCGCGGTCGAGCGGCCCCGCCGATCGGCGCGGTCCTTTCCAGTCGAGCGTCGATGGTGGCGGGCCGCTCAACTTGAGCGTTTGCAACGCGGAGATCAGACATGCGCACGCATGCCAGCAAGCAAAGCGCGAGTTTCATTGTCCTTTGCGCCAGCCTGATCGTGGTAACCGTGCTGTTTGGACTGCGCGTGAAATATACGCCGGCCGTCCCGTGGATCATTCCCTTGTTGTTTGGCGTCGCTTTGCTTCGGCGTGCGGGAAGCGCGGGAAACGATTCGGCGACCTGACCTTGCGTTCGACCGGACCGCGCCGGCACATGTCTCCTATCTGGCCCACGTCGATGGCGGCGCGCCGGTTAACTTGATCGTTGGGGATCGAGGAACCAACAATGAAAGCTGCAGTTACCGCGTCGACGTTACGGCGAGATTGACGGAAGAGAACGGCGTCCGCTGCCGCCATGAGACGGAGATCACCAAGACGGGCCGGAGAGGGGTCGGAACTAAACAGGCTATGCCGTCAGCTAGCGGAAACCGGCGGAGGGCGTCTCCGCCAAACAACCTCTCCACCACCCAGAATTAGCCAGGCTCGGTGGCCGGGAAGCAATTCAGCCAGCGCCGTTTACGTCTCTTCCTGAAACGCCACTTCCCGCGTTTTCCGGATGTTCGGCAGCGCGATGATGACCACGAGCAGCACGGCGGCGGCCAGCATCGCGGCGGAGATGGGCCGCGTGAGGAACGTCGTCGGATCGC
>Ga0207675_100003883_pt1 | contig 14527 bp, 11 predicted proteins | sample KBSSwiS42_FD_184305 | JGI IMG/M metagenome (GOLD analysis project Ga0207675, IMG submission 184305) | Switchgrass rhizosphere microbial communities from Kellogg Biological Station, Michigan, USA - KBS Switchgrass S4-2 (SPAdes) (version 2) | ecosystem: Host-associated > Plants > Roots >... | reverse complement strand
CCTTCGCCCTCCCGCGACAGCAGCAGCAGCGGCTTGTTGTCGGGGCCTTGCATCACGGCCGTCCCTTTGGCGGCGCGGCTGTCGACGAGGCGAAACCAGCGGCTCCAGTGCGGCGGGTCGGAGTCAGAGCCTTCGAGGCCGCGCGTCACCGGATGGCGCTTGCCGAGATCGGTGAGCTGCGCGCGAAACGCGCCGTCATTCATCCGGCCGCTCGGCTCCGCCGGCAGGATGACGTCGAGCGGCGTGCGCCAGATGCTGGTTGGGCTGGCGTAATCGGGGCCGGCTGCGACCAGCACGGCGCCGCCTTGGCGCACATAGCGCGCGATATTGTCGAAATAGATGATCGGCAAGACTCCTTGCCGCGCGTAACGGTCGAAGATGATGAGCTGAAATTCGTTGATCTTCTGCTGGAACAGCTCGCGGGTGGGGAACGCGATCAGCGAGAGCTCATTGATGGGCGTGCCGTCCTGCTTCTCTGGCGGACGCAGGATGGTGAAATGCACGAGGTCGACGCTGGCGTCGGATTTGAGAAGATTGCGCCACGTCCGCTCGCCGGCATGGGGCTCGCCGGAGACCAGCAGGACGCGCAGCTTGTCGCGCACGCCGTCAATCGAGACGACGGCGCGGTTGTTGATGCCCGTAAGCTCGCCGTCGAGCGGCGATGCTTCGATCTCGACGATGTTCGGCCCGGCATGGGGGATCTGCACGCTGACGCTCGCGCTGGCACCCACGCGCACATTGCGGTTCTCGATCGTTTCGCCATCGCGGCGGACCGTCACCTGCGCCGTTCCGGGCGCGGCGCCCTGGTCCTCGACGCGAAAGGTAATGGTCTGCGACTGCCCGACGATGCCGAAGCGCGGTGCGGTCGTCAGCACGACACGGCGGTCGCGCTCGTTCTTGTGCCCGGTGATCAGGCCATGCACCGGCGCGGCGAAACCGAGAGCTGCGGCCTCGCTCGGGACGTCATGCACCCGCCCATCGGTGATGAACAAAGCGCCGGCCACGCGGTCATGCGGGACATCGGACAGCGCCGAGGACAGCGCCGCGAACAGCCGTGTACCGTCGGTTTCGCCGTCCGCCTGGCCGGCTTCGACAAAGCGCACTTCGATGCCCGGCATGCGTCCGAGCCGTTCGGCCAGCGCCGCGCGCACCGCCTCGGTCTGCTTCTGACGGTCGCCGAATTCCTGGCTCGGGCTCTTGTCGACCACGACGACCGCAACCGAGGTCAGGGGATCGCGGTCTTCCCGTGTGATCGAAGGATTGGCGAGCGCAAGCACGAACAGTGCGAGTGCGATGGTGCGCACCAATGCGCCTCGGGTGCGGCCGAGCACGATCAGCAGCGAAATCGCGAACGCAACGACAACCGCCCCCCACACGACATAGGCGGGAACGAGCGGCGAAAATGAAATACCCAGGTTCAACTACTTCCTCACAGAAGCTACTTCGGAGGCCTCATCCTTCGAGACGCGCCCTTCGGGCGCTCCTCAGGATGAGGAGAATCGATCGTCCTCATGGTGAGGAGCGTCACGTAGCGACGCGTCTCGAACCATGAGGCCCGCCTCACTGTCCCAGCCGTTCCAGCAGTGCCGGAACGTGGACCTGGTCGGCTTTGTAGTTGCCGGTGAGCGTGTACATCACGATGTTGACGCCGGCGCGGAAAGCAAATTCGCGCTGGCGCGGTTCCGCTGACACCAGCGGCAGCATCGCTTGACCGTCCTGACGCATCGCCCACGCCCCGGCAAAATCGTTCGACGAGATGATGATCGACGACACGCCGTCGCCGGCGCGCGCGGGCCGGCTTGCCGGCTCGTCTTCGTCCGTGGCTGCCAGCGCCTCGACCCAGAGCTGACCGGAGCTGAAGCGACCGGGAAAGTCCTTCAACAGGTAGAAGGTCTTGGTCAGCACATGGTCGCGCCGCACCGGCTCGAGCTCGGGAATGTCGAGCGACGAGAGAATGGCTCGCAACGCCTGCATGCCCGGGCCGCGGGTATCGCCGCCGGTTCCCAGCGGCGCCTCGACCGCATCGCGGGTGTCGAACAGCACGGTCCCGCCCTGCTTCATATAGGCGTCGATATGTTCGAGCGCCTCGCGCGTCGGTTTTGGCGCGCTCGGCACGATCGGCCAATAGATCAGCGGGTAGAATGCGAGTTCGTCGCGCGCGGGATCGAGGCCGACGGGCTCGCCTGCTTCGAGGGCGGTACGCTGGGCAAGGAACAATGTGAGGCCCTGAAGACCGGCCTTGCTGATCCTGTCGACCTCGGCGTCGCCGGTGATGACATAAGCGAGCCGGGTTTCGAGCGTCGCTTTCAAGGCTTGGTCGTCACTGCTCTGCGCAAAGGCGTGCGGCGATGCCAGCAGCGCCGTTCCGAGGAACCCGATGACGATCGCGGTTGCGACCGCGCGGCGGGGGCGCAGAAGTTGCCGCACCCCGCCGGAGAGCAGGAATATCACCAATGCGTCGAGCGCGAGCAGCGCGAGCGCGGCCAGCAGAATCGGTCCGCGCAGATCTTCCGGTTCGCTCATTCTGTAGGCCTCCCGGCGCGCATTGAGCGCGGATACGTCAAGCGGCGCAAGCCGATCGGCGGGCGCAAGCGCGTTCACCGCCAGCAATCCCTCGGGTGGCCCGTAAAAACCCGGGGGATGATCGAAGGTTGCACGGCCGCCGAAGCTCGCCGGTACCGGTCGCGCCGTCGGAGGCGGCGGGCCGAATATGCCGAAGCCGTCGAGAACGCGGGTCGGAGGCAACACCTCGCGCGCGGTGCGCCCGCTTGCGCCACTGCCATCGGCCGCTGTCACCGAACCGGCCAGAGACACGATTCGCTTGAGCATTTCGACGAATGTGCCCGATAGCGGCAGGTCTGACCAGCGCGTGTCGGCGGTGACATGGAACAGGACCACCAAGCCCTTGCCACGGCGCTGCGCCGTCACGAGTGGCGTGCCGTCGGCGAGTGTCGCCCAGGTGCGCTCGGTCAGAGTGGCGTCCGGTTCGGCCAGCACCTGACGGCTCACCGTCACGTCGGTCGGCACTGTCATTCCGAAGAAAGGACTTTCGCGCGAGAAAGCGTTGAGCTGCTGCGGCTGTTCCCAGGAGAGGCTGCCGCCGAGAACGCGGCCGCCGCGCCGAAGCTTTACCGGCACGAGATCATCGTCGGCGGCTGCGAGCCGCGGTCCGGCAAAGCGGACCAGTACGCCGCCCTCTTCGATCCAACGGGTGAGTTGATCGCGGGCCTCGGAGACGTTGCCGACATCGGCGAGGATGAGCATGGGCAGGCGCTGCTCGATGAACTGGCTCACGGCTTGCGCCGGCGAGCCGCGGTCGGCCAGCCGCACGTCGGCGAACGGTCCGAGTGCGCGCGTGAGATAGTAGGTCGAGGCCAGCAGCGGCTGGGCGGTGTCGCTGCTCGATCCGGTGATTACACCGATCGAACGGCGCCGCCATCGCTTGTCGAGAAGTGCGACCGCGCCTGCCGAGCGTTCGGATGCGATCTCAAGCCGCGCAATGTCGTTGCGGATTTCGACCGGGAGGGTCAGCTCGGCGTCGGTTTCGCGCTCGCCGTCCTTGAACGAGAAGGTGGCGTCGCCGAGCGGAAGGCCCTTGAGGTCGAGCGCACGCACCGTGCCGGTCTCGGTCGGGCCCGCGGTGGCACGCAAGACTTTCACGGTGAGCGCGCCGGCGGCATTGTCGGCGCTGGCGAGCGCGCGTGCGCCCGCAATGCCGCCTTCGACCACGGTCATGGGTCGTTGCTCCGCGAGCCGTCCCAGTGCTGCGACGAAGTCGCTGCCGCCGCCGAGATCGACGCCGTCAGTAAGCCAGACCAACTCGACGTCAGGCGTGGCGCCGAGGAACCTGCCGAGCGCGGGCAGCGCATCCGCGCGCTCGACCGCATGGGGCTTCGGCTTCATCTGCTTGATCCGCACCCGCGCCGCCGCCGGTGTCTCGAACGAAATGTCGCGTGTCGGCTCCGATAAGGGGATGAGCGCGACCCCGCGATTGTCTGCTTCCGCGCGCGCGATCAGGTCCTCGGCGGTGCGCATGCGCGCATCCCAGGTTCCCGCTGCCGGAAAGCCGTCATCGATCAGGAGCGCGAGCTGTGCCTTCGCGGTGGCGGTCGCAACTGGAGGATTCCACAGCGGACCGGCAGCAGCGATGATGACCAGCGCGGCCAGCGTCAGACGTAGCAGCGTCAGCCACCACGGCGTTCGTTGCGGCGTCTCCTCCTTCGGATTGATGTCGAACAATAGCCGGGTCGGCGGAAACGCGACCCGGCGCGGCTGCGGAGGAATCAGCCGCAGCAGCCACCACAGGACCGGCAAGCTTAGGAGCCCGAGCAGCACCAGCGGCTGCGCGAAGCCGAGCGGGAGCCACGGCATCATCGGCGGGCTCCGCTGTCAAAGCGACCCGGTCGTCGCAGGGGCGTCATGCGCGCCTCCCGGGACTCGCCGCGCTCAGACGGCCACCGATCATCGCGCCCGGAGGCGGCGCGCCCAACCGGGCGTGCAGCGCAAGCAGCAGCTCGGTCGCGGGCCGGTCGGTGCGGTGGATGGTGAAGCTCCAGCCGAGCTTGTCGGTCTCGGCTCTGATCTCGGCGCGGTGACGCGCGACCCGCGTGTCGTACTCCGCCTTCCAGGTTTCGGCGCGGCCGGCCGTGATGGAGCCGGCGCCTTCGGGCTCGATGAACTCGACGCGGCCGGAATAGGGAAAGGTCTCCTCGGCGGGATCGACGATCTGCACGGTATGACCATGCGCGCCGGTGGCGGAGAGCTGCGAAAGCGTGGTGCGAACCTCCGCCATGGGACTCCAGAAATCCGAGATCACGACGATCTCGGCAAGCGCAGAAGGTACGAAGGATGGCGGCAGGCTCGGACGCTCGGTCACGTCATGCAGTATTGCGTTCGCCAGCTTGTCCAGCACGTTCCGGCTCCCGGTCGGCCGCATCAGGCCGGGCACGCCGACGCGTTCTCCGGCCTGCACGAGAATTTCGGCCAGCGCGAAAGCGACCACGAGACAACGCTCGAGCTTGGAGTCCTGGGCCTGCGTCGATTTGAACGCCATGGACGGCGAGCGATCTGGCCACAGCCACACCGTGTGCGCGGCCTCCCATTCCTGCTCCCGTACGTAGAGATGCTCGTCGCGCGCCGACCGGCGCCAGTCGACACGGCGCGCGGGTTCTCCCGACAGGAAGCGGCGGTACTGCCAGAAGTTCTCGCCCGGCCCCGCGCGCTTGCGGCCGTGCAGCCCGTGGATGACGGTGGCGGCAATGCGCCGCGCCTCGAGGATCAGGCGCGGCAGGGTTTCCGCCAGCGCGCGCGCCTTCGCATTCGCGTGCTGCGTAGCCCCGACCTCTTCCTTGTCCGCCCGTCGCTTGGCCGCTGGCATCCGACTATCCGATGCGGGTCTTGAGCTTGCCGATAACGGCTTCCACGCTTTCGCCGTCGGCGCGGGCGGCGAAGGTCAGCGCCATGCGGTGTTTGAGGATCGGTTCGGCCATCTCCATCACGTCGTCGATCGAGGGCGAGAGGCGGCCGTCCACGAGAGCGCGGGCACGCGCCACCAGCATCAGTGCTTGGCTGGCGCGCGGGCTCGGTCCCCACGAAATCAGCTTGCCGATCTCGCCCGCCTCGGGACCGGGACGGGCCGAGCGCACAAGCGTGAGGATCGCCTCCACCACCGACTCTCCGACCGGCAGGCGGCGCACCAGGCGCTGGGCCGCCAGCAGCTCATCGGCGCTCATGGTCAATTTCGGCTTGTTCTCTTCCGTGCCGGTCGTGTCGAACACGATTTTGCGTTCGGCGTCATGGTCGGGATAGTCGACGTCGATCTGCATCAGGAAGCGGTCGAGCTGCGCTTCGGGCAGCGGATAGGTGCCCTCCTGCTCGATCGGGTTCTGGGTCGCGAGCACGTGAAATGGCCGGGGAACATCATGGCGATTGCCGGCAACGGTCACGTGGTGCTCCTGCATGGCCTGCAGCAGCGCCGACTGGGTGCGTGGGCTCGCGCGGTTGATCTCGTCCGCCATCAGGAGCTGACCGAAGATCGGGCCAGGGATGAAGCGGAAGCTGCGCTTGCCGCCGGCACCTTCCTCCAGCACCTCGCTGCCCAGGATGTCGGACGGCATGAGATCCGGCGTGAATTGGATGCGGCGCGCGTCAAGGCCGAGCACGATCCCCATGGTCTCGACCAGCTTGGTCTTGGCAAGGCCGGGCAAGCCGATCAGCAGCGCGTGCCCGCCGCACAGCACGGTGATGAGCGCCTGCTCGACCACCCGTTCCTGCCCGAAGATCACGTTGCCGATGGCGGCTTTGGCGGCGGCGACCTGGGCCCCCGTCGCCTCGGCCTGGCGCACGATCATGTCTTCCAGCTTTTCGAGCCCTTCGGTGGCTACCGCCATGACATCAGCTCCTTGTTATCCGGCTGTTATCCGGGTGTGTCAGGGTCCGCATCCGCCAATCCAGGCCGACCGGGTTGACCAAAAAACGTGCAACATTCGGGCCAGATAGCACACATGGGGATGGCTCGGCGCTCCGAATCCATCCCCGAACCGCCCGGAGATTACGCTCTTTTCGACCGGGTGCGATCCTGCCGGGGATCAAGGCCTGCCACGCTCGCCCTGCGACCCATCCGGCCGAAAGCGCTGTGAACGCTGGAATTCTTGAGCTTTTCCGGTCCAGCCCAGGCCGTTTGGGCGGTGGATAAGTTCGAATGCGATCACGATCGCGGGGGAAACAGCCGGTCACCAGCACAAGTTCCAGGCAAACCATGGCGAAGCGAGGGCGCGAGACCTTGAATTCATTGTGAAGTCGTCGCTGATCGGTCTGGTGCAAATGGTCGCAATCAAGGCAAGTTGCAGATTGGGAACCCTCATCGCCGGCCATGACGCCCGCGCTGGTCGGCACCTTGAATCCTGCAGGGCAACCAGGGGCGACCCTACGGTTCCTCGCTTTTTGGCCGAATGAACCCTTATGGATGCTCCGATCCGCAGCGCTGCGACCGTCGCCCAAGCACCCGAACCGTCCAGCACCGGCCAACAGGTCCATAAAGGGAGTGGCTGGTTCCTTGCACTCACCGCGCTCGGCGTGGTGTTCGGCGATATCGGCACAAGCCCGCTTTACACCTTTTCCGTCGCGCTCAATGCCACCGGCCATACCCCGCCGAACGCTGCCGACGTCGTCGGGGTGGTATCGCTGATCTTCTGGGCGCTGATGGTGATGGTCTCGCTCAAATACGTCGTCTTTGTCCTGCGCGCCGATAACGATGGCGAGGGCGGCATCCTGGCGTTGTTGTCGCTTGTCGCATCCGAGCGCGTAGCCAACGGGCCGCGGATCCAGATTCTGGTCCTGCTCGGGATCGTGGGAGCGGCGCTGCTCTATGGCGACGGTGTCATCACCCCGGCGATCTCGGTGCTTTCGGCCATGGAAGGCCTCAAGCTCGTAACGCCGGCATTCGACATTTTCATCTTGCCGTTCACGCTCGCGATCCTGATCGGCTTGTTCATGATTCAGCGACGCGGGACCGCGACCATCGGCCGGTTGTTCGGTCCGGTCATGGTCATCTGGTTCATCGTCATCGGCTCGCTGGGATTCATCAATATCTGGGCCGCGCCGGGTATCCTCAAAGCGCTCAGTCCAGTCGAGTCCGTACGGTTCGTAGCCGCAAATCCGATCATCGCCTTCGCGGTCATGGGCGGCGTTTTCCTTGCGCTGACCGGTGCGGAAGCGCTTTACGCTGACATGGGTCATGTCGGTCCCACCGCGATCCGCCGCGCCTGGTTCGGCCTGGTCCTGCCCGCGTTGCTGCTGAACTATTTCGGCCAGGGGGCGCTGGTTCTCAGCGATCCGCACGCGGTCGACAGTCCGTTCTACAAGCTGGCGCCGCACTGGGCTCTGATTCCACTGGTCGGATTGGCGGCGCTCGCCACGATCATCGCCTCCCAGGCGCTGATCTCGGGCGTGTTTTCGCTGAGCCGGCAAGCAATGCAGATGGGGCTTTGCCCGCGCATGCGGATCGTGCCGACGTCGAGCGACGAAGCCGGTCAGATCTACGTGCCCACGGCCAATTGGCTGCTGATGGCCGGCACGCTGCTTGTGGTCGTCCTGTTCAAGACGTCGGAGAACCTGGCCGGCGCCTACGGCATCGCCGTCTCCGGCACCATGCTGATCACGACGATCCTCCTCTATCGCGTCGCCACCACGCGCTGGAAGTGGCCGCCCGCTTTAGCGATCCTCATGGTCGTCGGCTTTGGCGCCGTCGACACGATCTTTCTCGCTTCCAACTCGCTCAAGATCTTCGAGGGTGGCTGGTTTCCCATCACCGTCGGCGGCGCCATGGTGGCATTGATGCTGTGCTGGCAGCGCGGGTCGGCGCTCGTGCGCCAGCGCCTGCAAGAGATGTCGATGCCGCTGAAACAATTCATCGACAATATCGACACCATGGTCGTGGCGCGCCCGCCGGGCATGGGCGTGTGGTTGACGAAGGTGGCGCACGGAGCCTCGCCCGTGCTGCTGCATCACATCAAGCACAACAGCGTGATGCACAAGACCTTGGTGCTGATGACCTTTATCTCGGACCGGCGGCCGCGTGTTCCGTTCGGGGAGCGGCACGTGATCGAACGCCTCGGCCATGGCATCTACCACATTCACGTCCGGCTCGGTTTCATGCAGACGCCGGACATTCCCTTGTCGCTCAAGAATTGCCAGATGCTGGGTTTCACCGTCGATCTGGAGCATGTGCATTACTACATCGCGCATGAGATCGTCGCTCGCCGCGCAAAGCATTCGGCAATGGCGGCGGTTCCGTTTGCGGTCTTTGCGTTCCTCACCCGCATTGCCAGCCGCGCACCTGACTTTTTCAAGATCCCCGCTGAGGGCCTCTCCGAGGTGGGCTTCCGCATCGAGATTTGACGGATGTTCCGACGCCGGGCCCCTCGAGGCTCGCTGGCGGCGCAGCCGAAATGTTATACTTGCCCGTAATCATTCCCGAGGACATACCGCGACCATGGCGCAGGAGACCGAGACGCGGCACGGCCTAGACGCGATCGCGGGCGTTGCGCGCGAGGCGTCCCGTAAGGGGCCGCCGCCGGTGCACCTTTGGAACCCGCCGTTTTGCGGGGACCTCGACATGCGCATCGCCTCGGACGGCACCTGGTTCTATCTGAAGACCCCGATCGGCCGGCCGGCGCTGGTAAAGCTGTTTGCTTCGGTGTTGAAGCGCGAAGGGGACGAATACTTTCTGGTGACGCCGGTCGAGAAATGCGGGCTGGTCGTCGAGGACGCGCCATTCCTCGCCGTGGAGCTGAAAGTCGAGCACGGCGACCGCGGTCCGACGCTCCGGTTTCGCACCAATGTCGACGACTGGGTCGCGTGTGGCCCCGGCCATGCGTTGCGGTTCGAGCCTGAGCCCGAGACCGGGGGTCTCAAGCCCTATCTCCATGTGCGGCGCGACCTCTGGGCGAAAGTCACGCGCGCCTTGTTTTACGACCTCGTGGAGCTCGGCCAGGAGCGCGACATCGACGGGCGACGCATGTTCGGCGTTGCGTCAGCGGGCGAGTTCTTCGCGATGGCGCCGGCCGACAGCCTGAAGGGACTTGCTTGATGGACGTGGCACTGCCGAGCGGCGAAACCAGCCACGACTTCTTCCGCCGCGCGCGCGCGCGTCTCACCCTCGACGTCCCGGTTGCGCTCGACGATCACACGGCGCCGGCCACGCGCGGCGATCTCGATCTCGAGCCGTCGCTCTGGGAGCGTGCCGGCGTCAAGGCGACAAGACCGGCTGCCGTGCTCATTCCGGTTGTCGACCGGCCCGAGCCCGCCGTGTTGCTCACGCTTCGCACCGAGCTGCCGAGCCATCCCGGCCAGATCGCGTTTCCCGGCGGCAAGATCGATCCGCACGACCGGACCCCAGCTGATGCCGCCTTGCGTGAAGCGCGCGAGGAGATCGGGCTTGCGCCGGCACTGATCGAGCCGATCGGGTATCTCGACCTTTATCTGACCTTCTCCGGCTATCGCATCCTGCCGACGGTCGCGCGCGTTCGTCCCGACTACAAGTTGGTATTGTGCGAAGCGGAAGTCGCCGATGCCTTCGAGGTACCGCTCGCATTCCTGATGGATGCACAAAATCACGCGCTGCACAGCCGTGACTGGAAAGGCATCGAGCGGAAGTACTACGCAATACCTTTCGGTGAGCGCTACATCTGGGGCGTGACCGCGGGGATCCTTCGCAATCTGTACGAACGCCTCTATCAAGGCTGATCCCATGGCCATCGGGTTGGGCATCCAGCATTCAGACGGCGCCCGGAAGTCCGGTCCCAATGTCGCGGATTACTGGCAGGTCGGCTTTCGCCTATGATGATGTCATGCGCCTGGGGATCGTACCGGGAGCACGGACGGTGACTCCGAACGCACCCGGTTTGCCATGATCCGCCCGGTCCTGACCGAGATCGCCCTGTTTCTGGCGCCGTTTATCGCCTACGCCATTTTCCTGTGGGCGACCAAGGCGGGGGTGCTGCATCCGGGCTCCTGGACGCTTCAGCGCGTCGCTTGGCTGCTGATGGCGGCGCTCGTCCTCATGATCGGCAGCTTCGTCGTGCTCGCGCAGTGGGGCGGCTCGCCGCCGGGCTCGACCTATGTTCCCGCCCGGATCGAGGATGGCCGGTTCGTGCCGGGTGAAACCAAGTGACGGAGATCCTGCGTCGCCTCGACGCCGCGTGGCTGCGGGAGGCACGGCTCAGCCACCTGCTGGCCGTGCTCGACGGCGCCGGCGAGGAGTCGCGCGTCGTGGGCGGCGCTGTGCGCAACGCGCTGCTGGCCGAGCCCATTGGCGAAATCGACGTTGCCACCACCGCGCTGCCGGCGGAGGTGATCCGTCGGGCTCAGGCGGCCGGCTTCAAGGCGGTGCCCACCGGGATCGAGCACGGCACCATTACAGTTGTCGTCCATGGGCAGCCGTTCGAGGTCACAACCCTGCGCGAGGACGTCGAGACTTTCGGTCGCCACGCGAAGGTGGCGTTCGGGCGCTAGACCTGAAGATTTCCTCCCCGGTTCGTTCTAGTCTTTGTCCTGCCGGGCGGCGGCCTCTTGCCGTGCGACTTCCTGCGCTCGCCGCTCCGCGACCGCGAGCTCCGCGCGGAGTTGCTGGGCCTCGGCCTTCGCCGCGGTCAGCCTGCGCTCGAGCATTCGCGCGCACCCGGTCGCGGCCCGCTCGGACGCCACGGCCCGTCGGGTCGCCGCCCGCTCCGCGGCCGTCCGCTGGGCGGCCGCGCGCTGGGCCGCCGCGGCGACCCGACGGGGTGCCGTCGTCGATGTAGCCACGTGCGAGGGACGTGCCCGGTGCTGTGAAGCGGCCCATGCGGAGATCGTCGCGGAGTACGTCGTCCCGACGGCAGTTGCCGGACGGTGACAACACCCTTACCGGCGTAGCGTGAGGACCAGCGGTGAGGAGATCGCTATGGTCGTGGACTTGCTGTTGGGCGCGGGCGGGATCGTCGCGCTGTGGGCGGTGGCCGGGCTGCGGGTGGTGCGCCAGTTCGAGCGCGGCGTCGTGTTCCGGTTCGGCCGGGTGCAGAGCGAGGTCCGCCCGCCGGGGCTCACGCGGGTCCACCCGGGTGTCGACAGGTTCCACCGGGTGAACATGCAGATCGTCACCATGCCGGTGCCCGCGCAGGACGGGATCACCCGCGACAACGTCACGGTGAAGGTCGACGCGGTCGTCTACTTCAAGGTGGTCGACCCGGTGCGCGTGGTCGTCGACGTGCAGGACTACCGCGCCGCGATCGGGCAGGTGGCCCAGACCTCGCTGCGCTCGATCATCGGCAAGAGCGACCTCGACGACCTGCTGTCCAACCGCGAGCGGCTCAACCAGGGCCTGGAGCTGATGATCGACAGCCCGGCGCTGGGCTGGGGCGTGGCCATCGACCGCGTCGAGATCAAGGACGTGGCGCTGCAGGAGACGATGAAGCGCTCGATGTCGCGGCAGGCCGAGGCCGAGCGGGAGCGGCGGGCCCGGGTGATCAGCGCGGACGGCGAGCTGCAGGCGTCGGCGAAGCTGGCGCAGGCGGCCGCGGCGATGTCGCGCCACCCGGCCGCGTTGCAGCTGCGGCTGCTGGAGACCGTGGTGCAGGTGGCGTCGGAGAAGAACTCGACGCTCGTGCTGCCGTTCCCGGTGGAGCTGCTGCGGTTCCTGGAGGCGAGCACCGACCGGGCGACGGCGGTCGAGCCGGCCGAGATCCCGCCCGGCCCGCGGCCGGTCAGCCCTGAAGACCGCGACGAACCAGCAGCGGGGTGACGTCGGGCGCCCGGCCGCGGAAGCCCTCGTAGGCCGCCATCGGGTCGACGGCGCCGCCGCGGGCGAGCAGCTCGCGGCGGAAGCGCTCGCCGTTCTCCCGGCGCAGGCCACCGTGCTCGGTGAACCACTCGACGGTGTCGGCGTCGAGCACCTCGCTCCAGATGTAGGAGTAGTACCCGGCGCTGTAGGCGCCGCCGAAGACGTGGTTGAAGTAGGTGGAGCGGTAGCGCGGGGGCACGCTGGGCACGTCGACGCCGTGCAGGGCGGCCGCTTCGAACGCCTCGACGTCGGTGACTGGCGCGTCGGCGTCGAGCCGGTGCCAGGCCTGGTCGAGCAGGGCGGCGGCCAGGTACTCGGTGGTCGCCGCGCCTTCGCCGAAGCGGCGGGCCGCCGCGATCCGGGTGATGAGTTCGGGCGGGAGCGGCTCGTCGGTCTCGTGGTGGCGGGCGTAGGCGGCGAGGATCTCCGGGTCCTCCAGCCACATCTCGTTGACCTGTGAGGGGTACTCGACGAAGTCGCGCGGAACGGCCGTCCCGGCGAACAAGGGGTAGCGCACGTCGGAGAACAGGCCGTGCAGGGCGTGGCCGAACTCGTGGAAGAGCGTGCGCACCAGCTCCAGGGTGAGCAGGGTCGGCTCGCCGTCGGCGGGCTTGGGGATGTTGAGCGTGTTGAGCACCACCGGCCGGGTGCCGTGCAGGTGGGACTGGCTGACGAACGCGTTCATCCAGGCGCCGCCGCGTTTCGTGTCGCGGGCGTAGAGGTCGGCGACGAACAGGCCGAGGGGGCCGTCCTCGTCGGAGACGTCGAAGACGCGGACGTCGGGGTGGTAGGTCGGGAGGTCGTGGCGCTCGGCGAAGCCGAGGCCGTACAGGCGGTGCGCGGCGTGGAAGACGCCGTCGTGGAGCACGCGCTCCAGCTCGAGGTACGGGCGCAGGGCGGCCGCGTCGACGGCGAAGCGCTCGCGGCGCACCCGCTCGGCGTGGAAGGCGCGGTCCCACGGGGCGATGGGGTGGCCCGCGGCGGCGGCGAGGTCGTCGGCCTCGGCGCGGGCGTTGGCGGCGGCGATCGGGGCGAGGCGGTGGAGCATCGCGTCGACCGCCTCGGTGGACGCGGCGGTCGCGGTCTCGACGACCCACGAGGCGTGGTGGGGGTGGCCGAGCAGGCGGGCCCGCTCGGCGCGCAGCGCGACGATCTTCAGGAGGGTCGCGCGGGTGTCGTGCTCGCCGCCGAGGCCGCGGGTGACGGACGCGTGGTGCAGGCGTTCCCGCAGCTCGCGGTGGGTGAGGGCGGCGAGGGCGGGCTGTTCGGTTGGCAGGACGAGGGTGAGGAGGTGGCCGTCGAGACCGCGGGAGCGGGCCGCGCGCGCCGCCGCCGAGAGCGCGTCGGGGGTGAGGCCGTCGAGCTGGGTGGGGTCGGTGACGTGCACGGCGGCGGCCGCGGCGCCCGCGAGCAGCCGGTTGCCGAACTCCGTGGTGAGCGACGACAGCTCGGCGTTGATCGCCCGCAGCCGCTCCTGCTCGGCCTGCCCGAGCCGGGCCCCCGCCCGCACGGCGTCGCGGTGGTAGCGCTCGACGAGCCGTCGGTCTTCGATGCTCCGGCCGCCCGGGGCAGCGTCCCCGGCGCCACCCGCTGCGGCCTCGCCGCCCCCACCCACCGCGGCCTCGCCGTCCCCACCTACCGCGGCGGTCGGGCCCGCCGTGCCACCCACCCCCCATTCCGCCGCGATCGCCTCGATGCGCGCGAACAGCGCGGGGTCGAGCCGGATCGCGTCGGCGTGCGCGGCGAGCAGCGGCGCCACCTCGGCCTCGACCGCCCGGATGCCCTCGGTGCTGGACGACGCGGCGAGCACGAAGAACACGGCGGAGACGCGGCGCAGCACGTCGCCGGAACGCTCCAGGGCGACGAGCGTGTTCTCGAACGTCGGCGGCGCGGGGTCGGCGGCGATCGCGTCGACCTCGGCCCGCTGGCGGGCCATGCCCTCGACGAACGCGGGGAGGAAGTGCTCCTCGCGGATGGCGGAGAAGTCGGGGTAGCCGAACGGGAGGGGGCTGGGCGCGAGGAAGGGGTTGGCCGCCATCCCCCCATGATCGCTGGTCAGCCTGCCAGGAGGGCCGCCGCCTTCTCCCCGATCGCCACGGCGGTGGCGGCCGGGCCGCGGCGGGGCACGACGGGGAGCACCGAGGTGTCGGCGACCCGGAGTCCGTCGATGCCGAGCACCCGCAGCTCGGGATCGACCACCCGGCCCATCGC
>Ga0207675_100003882_pt1 | contig 14530 bp, 14 predicted proteins | sample KBSSwiS42_FD_184305 | JGI IMG/M metagenome (GOLD analysis project Ga0207675, IMG submission 184305) | Switchgrass rhizosphere microbial communities from Kellogg Biological Station, Michigan, USA - KBS Switchgrass S4-2 (SPAdes) (version 2) | ecosystem: Host-associated > Plants > Roots >... | reverse complement strand
CTAGGTTGTTTCGCGACGGTCCGCTTTCTGAAAGGCGACTGCCTAGCCGAATACTCGGGCGAAAGGATTAGTCGCAAGGAAGCAATGCGGAGGATGCAAGGATCGGACGGCACACGCATCAGTGAACTGGAGGCGGAATGCTACATCGACGGAAGTGTAAACGGGGATCAAACGCAGTATATAAACCACTCCTGCGATCCTAATGCCGATGCATTCGTTGTCGCCGGATCGTTATTAATCTTCGCATTACGTGAAATAACGTCTGGAGAAGAGATTACTGTCGACTATTTGAATTCCTTCGCACACGATCAATCGGTCTGCCAATGTCGCACGGTTCCATGTCGTCAAAGGATGGTTAATCAGAAGGTCGCGTAAACACCTGGACCTGACACCCAAACGCCACGCTCATCTGTTCTAAAACAACAGTGACATCGCTGAACAAAAAGTGGATTCCAAAATCAGTCCTGTGCTTACAAGCCGGGTACACTCGACGTGACTTCATCTCGGACTTGATTGCGGGTCTGACTGTGGGTTTAGTCGCGCTCCCTCTGGCTATGGCGTTTGGGATCGCCTCGGGCGTCACGCCACAAGCGGGCCTCTACACGGCCGTCGTCGCTGGCTTTCTCGTATCTGCTTTAGGCGGTTCGCGCCTTCAGATCGGTGGCCCTACCGGAGCGTTCGTAGTGATCGTGGCAGGAATCATCGCGGCACACGGAGTCTCTGGCCTGCTAATCGTCACCTTAATGGCCGGAGTGATCCTGATGCTCATGGCGGTGACAGGTTTGGGGACGGCGGTGAAATATATTCCTCGCCCAGTCACAATTGGCTTCACGAATGGCATTGCCATCCTGATCGCTTCGACACAGATCAAGGACTTCCTCGGTCTCGAAACCGGAGCGATACCAAGCGAGTTCATATTGCGAATGCGTGTGCTGGTGAATAGTCTCAGCAGCGTTCACTGGCCCGCGTTACTGGTTGCCATCGGTTCGCTTCTCATCATTCTGATATTGCCCAGATTGACGAAACGCGTCCCTGGTTCAATCGTAGCGCTCGCGCTGGGTACGCTTGCTGTGGCTGCTTTTGAAATTCCCGTGGAGACTATCGGCAGTAAGTTTGGCGGTATTCCGACCGGCTTGCCACACGTTTCCCTGCCACAGTTTCGACCCGAACTGATCGTTCCTCTCCTACCCGCCGCCGTAACAGTAGCGATGCTGGCCGCCATTGAGAGTCTCCTATCTGCCGTAGTCGCCGATAGCATGAGCGGCGATAGACATAACTCCAACATGGAATTGCTCGCGCAAGGCATTGCGAACCTCGCCGTCCCTTTCGTGGGAGGTATACCAGCCACCGGTGCGATCGCGCGCACCGCCACCAACATCAGATCAGGCGCTCGCACTCCAGTCTCTGGAATGGTCCACGCTTTGACATTGCTCGTGATTTTAGTGGTGGCCGCTCCACTCGCGCGTTTTATCCCGCTGGCCACGCTGGCAGCGATTCTTTTTGTAGTGGCCTACAACATGAGTGAGTGGCGCGAAGTCAGGACAATAGTCAAACTTTCGAGAGCGGACATAATCGTATGGGTGATGACCTTCGCCCTGACTGTACTAGCCGATCTGACCGTCGCAGTCGAGATCGGAATGCTCTTCGCTGCACTGCTTTACGTCTACCGGGTCTCGCAAACCACCACTGTGGTTCCGGTGACGGAGGAGTATATCGAGGACGGTCGTCCGCACGTCCTCCAGGACAAGCTGCTGCCTCCATATGTTCTGGTGCTGCGCATTCATGGTCCATTTTTGTTCGGGGCAACGGAAAAGTTGTCCGAGGCTACGTTTGATGTCGAGTCGCTGGCACCAGTGGTGATCTTGCGTCTCAGAAATATGACAGCCATCGACGCAACCGGCTTGCACGAGTTGGAGAAGCTCGCTACCCGTTTACGTGCTACGGGACGAACGCTCTTGTTGTGCGGTGCCCGCAGTCAACCTGAACAGTTCTTAAGACAGTCGCCATTCCTTCGGTATCTAGGCAAGGAAAACATGCTTCCGCACGTCGAAGCGGCACTGTCGCGCGCACGCGAAGTCTACGAAGGCCGTGGCGGTGATTACTCTATCGTCCCAACGAGATAGCGCACTGTGTGCCCTCATAGACCGACCAACCTCTGGACATTCACAATTACCGCTACTTATTATCTCGAGCATTCCCCCTTCAGTGCCTATTGATGTCTGACTTAGTGCGCTATCGGATGCTGGTGGTGCGAGGAGGAGGAACCCATGACAAAGCTGAACCTTTCAAAGATGTTCCGTTTCCTTTTTTTGGTCGCTGTGGTGATTAGTGTTGCTTCCTGTTCGCAGAAGAGTCCGTCCACTTCTGAACCGACGGCCAAACCCGCGGCGTCCGCTCCAGAAAGAAGCTCCGCCGCCGCTCGCGAACAGATCGCCAAGACATACGGCCTCGATGACTTCGGGAAAGTAGAAGCGATCAGATATACGTGGAACGCGCAGTTTCCGGGTGTGAATCTCTCGCGTGCCTGGGTCTGGGAACCCAAGACCGGCCGGGTCTCATACGAAAGCAAAGATAAAGATGGCAAACCGGTGAAGGCTAGTTACATTCGTGCACAACTAAACTCCCAACCTGACAGTGTGAAGAACGACATCGAGCCTGCTTTCGTCAACGATAACTATTGGCTGCTTTTCCCACTCCATGCTTACTGGGACAGTAGCGCCGACGTGCAAAACAAAGGTTCGCAATCACTACCGATTGGTAACGGCTCGGCTGACTTAGTCTCAGTAAAATATCCTTCGGAAGGTGGTTACACACCCGGCGACACCTGGGATCTCTATGTCGGTAAAGACAACCGCGTCGAGCAATTCGTCTATCACCGCGGCGGGCCAAAGAAACCGAGTGTCGTGACCACCACATGGGAAAGTTACAGGAAAGCTGGACCTCTCCTTATCTCGACAGATCACAACGGAACCGCGGACGGAAACACGGTGCGGATCTTTATTACTGACCTCGCGGTTAAAGTGACTGGATCCGACAACTGGATACCCGCTCAATAAACACTCGTTTCCAGTCCAATGAAGGCTGACATCGATCTTGATATTGGTGGAAAGACTTTCGCTTCTGGTTTGTTGCCGGAGTTGATTGCAGTGCTGCGGAATGCTCAGCCGGGCGCTTTGGTTGGAGTGGTTGGTGACAAAGCGTCTATCGGACCGGAATTGGAAACGTGGTGCCGATTCACTGGTAACTCGCTGTTAGAGACTACAGCCGAAAACGATCGGATTCGGTGGGTCTTCCGTTATGGCAATGAGACTGAGATTAAAGAAAACATTCGTCCAGTCGGCTCGCGACTTTGGCTCTACACAAACTTCGACTGTAACTTGCATTGTGACTATTGTTGTGTGCGCTCCTCACCCACCGCACTGCGACGGGAATTGGGACTCGCGCGGGTGGAACAAATCGCATGTGAAGCAAGGGAACTCGGTGTGAAGGACATCTTCATCACTGGAGGCGAGCCATTTCTATTGGAAGAGATCGGCGAAATTCTCATTGCTTGCGCCTCAGCCGCTCCAACCACAGTGCTGACGAACGGAATGTTGTTTACCGGAAGACGAGCTGAAACCTTACAAGCACTACCGCGCGATCGAATCGTTCTCCAAATCAGTTTAGACAGCGCGACGCCAGATCTCCACGACTTCCATCGCGGAGCCGGAACGTGGTCGCGCACAAGAGAAGGTATCCAGCACGCGCGCGAACTCGGCTTTCGAGTTCGACTGGCAGCAACTATTTCGAACGACGCTGAGGCGGCTGAGTTTCGTCAATTTCTCGACGAAGAAAAGATTGCTGAAGAAGATCGAGTGATACGCCGGATCGCGTTGCGTGGTGTTGCGAGTGAAGGTGTTGCTGTTAGTCGAATGGATCTAGTGCCGGAAGTAACGATTACCGCTGAGGGTGTTTACTGGCATCCAGTCGGCGCTGAGGACAGCGATCTGCTAGTGACGCGAGAGATTTTTCCTTTGTCCGAGTCGTTCGCCGCTGTGCGCCGCGCGTTCGATCTTGAACGCGAACATGCGAATAAGCTGGCCATGATCTTTAACTGTGCGTGAGCATGGGCCAAGAGTTCTAATCGACAGGATCAGAACTAACAAGAAGGAAGCCTGCACATTTCTGCCATCCTGTTCACACGAATGCCGGCTGCCTAAGCCGACTTCGCAAATACTTGTTTGAAGAATCCCTGTTGGGCCGCAGCTTCGCGCAAGGCACCGTAACCATCGATGTGAGGTGTTAGCCAACGTTGCAACCCTTCGGCCTCGAGTATTGGGCGATGAGCCGGGTTGTCGTAGCTCATGGCTAAGAGTGCTTCGACAAATCTCGTCTCCTGTTCACGATCAAAGCCAGGCCTCGCAGTGAACATGCAGTGATTGTAAGCAGGAGAAGACCATATCTCACGCAGGCCGCCTTCAGGTACCAGACGATCTTTGCGGACAGTATTCCAGAACGGACTGCCGATCGCACCAGCATCCGCGCGTCCGTCGAGTACAGCACGCACCACTTCCACTTCACTCGTACCAGTATCACCGTGCTTGCCGACATCGCTGTTGAAGCGTAGCGCTCGATAGTCCCGTCCCTCGTGCAAGCCCTGCTGCTCCAAAAAGTGAATGGGAAGGATTGCGGCGTGTCCGCTGTCGCGGCTGCCAACCGCGAGAGTCCGACCTCTTAAGTCATCAAGCGTGGAGACGGGACCGCCGTTGACCGAGACGATCTTAGTCATCCAACCGAGATCGGTGTCGCGCATAGCAATAGGCCGACAAGCATGGTCGCTCCACTCATCCGATTGTAAGAAGGCGAGGTTTGTGTTCCAGGCGATATCGATCCGTGGCACAACCTCACCTGATTGGGCCAACAGTGCGAGCACTTGTGCTTCGTAGCTCTGAAACAGTACGACCTCAACTGGAAGATTCGCTTCCTCGTGAAAGTACCGTCTCATTCCTTCCCAGATCGTTACCACTTTCGGATCGTATGCAACGGCTCCAAGCCAAATTGTTTTGTTCATATTGCACTCGCTGTCCAGTCCAACCTTTGATCTTAAAAGAGCGGTATTCCCAACAAAGACTTCCCAATGAACTCACGCAGAACATCACCCGTTGGCGCCATTACAGCGCCCGCATGCGCATCACGAAACAAGCGTTCGATATTCAAATGTTTTGAGAATGCTGCGCCACCGCAAACCCGCATTGCCGTCGAGGTTACGCTGATCGCTGTATCGCCAGCGGCGGCCTTGCTTTCAAGCACCCGAAGCATCGTAGTTTCGCGTGGCGTTTCGAGGTGATCGACCAAATCGTCGATGCGTGCTGCGAGCCCGTCAGTCTTGATCTGCATAGTCGCCAGCTGCGCACGCAGCGTCGGCAAGCTCTCGCCGAGACTCTGACCGAGATGTTCAAACTTCGCGTTCTTAAGATGGGAGGTAGTTCCAGCGACTGCTGCTCTGCACAACCCCAATGCGACTGCCGCTGACCCTAAATTAAAGAGAGGCATCACCACGTTTAGCATGACGGGAAAACCGTCGCCGTCCTCAGTAAGTTGAAAGTCTGATGTGACGTGGCAGGCGTCTAACACAACCGGTGCAGACGCGTTGGCGCGCAGTCCCATGCCATCCCATGTCCCAGAAACTGAAAGACCGCTCGTTCCCGCTGTCACCAGGTAGAGCGTGGAATCCGTTGGTCCCGCACCTTCGGGGGAAAGACTCGAGACAACGTAACTCTGTGCATGACCAGCGCTCGTCACCCAGGATTTCTTGGCGCTAATGTGCACGCCGTCGCCATTTCGAACGCCACGTGAAACAGGCGCCCAGAAATGACTGCGCGAACCCGCTTCACTGAAAGCCAACGTTGATAAATGACGTCCTGCAGCAATCTCTTGGAGAATCGGGGCGACTGACTGAGTTGCGTTTTGGCGAGCTGCCGCAACGGCCGCCGTGCCGAGGATGTGCATTACATAAACCATGGCGACAGAAGCATCTGCCTCGGCGAGCGTCGCGGTTACAGCTGCGAACGAACGTGGGCCTAAACCCCCACCTCCCACATCAACTGGGAGCATTAATCCAAGTAATCCAGCCTCACCAAGTGACTGGATAGCCTCGTCAGAGAATTTTCCTGCCGTGTCGTTTTGTGCTGCGTTAGGCGCCAGAACACCATTGGCGATCTCGCGAGCTTTCATAACGGCCGATTCATGATTCATGATCGCACCTATCATTTTGAAAAGTTTGGAACGCCCGAAGATTTTCGCCGAGGATTTAAAGCCGGTCAAACAATTTCGAACCAGGGTACAGGTATACTCGCAATGACTCCAACAAGTCATACAGCGGATCGACCATGACAAACGACCTGATTTCCAAACGCGTGTGTGCGCTCGGAGTAATGGCAAAGGCACCCCTTGCGGGCGAGGTGAAGACACGCCTTGTCCCGCCTTTGACTCAGCAGGAGGCCGCCGAACTCAATGTCTGCTTTATCCGTGACATGGCAGCCAACATTGCAAGTGTCAGCGAAATCGAAAGAGCAGCGGGCTTCGTTGTCTATACGCCAATGGGCTCAGAGTCTGCCTTTGATGGAATCTTGCCCGAGAGATTCAAGTTATTGGCCCAACGCGGTATGTCTCTGGGCGAGCGACTCTACAATGCGACTGGCGATCTTTTGAGACAAGGTTACAGTGGCGTCTGTCTGATCAATTCAGATAGTCCAACTTTACCGAGATCGATCCTGACACGGGCGATTGAGTTGCTAGCGCGCGACGGTGATCGGGTCGTCCTGGGAGCGGCGGAAGACGGTGGATACTATCTGATTGGATTGAAGCAGGTGCACAGAAATCTTTTTAAAGGAATTGAGTGGAGTACTTCGGACGTCCTTACTCGCACCAAACAACGCGCCGTAGAAATCGACCTATCGGTTGAGATGTTACCGCCCTGGTATGATGTTGACGATGCAGACACTCTCAATCGACTCTGCGAAGACTTATTCTCTTCGCAAACTTTAGACGAATCATATCCCGCGCCTCACACATGTGCTTTCCTCGACTCGATAATCAAAAGGGAAGGGCCGCAACGCATTTGGCCTAAATTTTCAAACCGAATGTCGATATGAGCGAACAATCGCGTCCGACGTTTAGATCTGTAATTTCCAAGTGGACTGTAATGCTGAGCATTCTTGGTGTAGCAACACTAGTGCTCTATCGCATTGCCGTGCGTTCCAAAGGCGCTTCAGACATTGTTTGGTTTCTCAAACTCGTCCTCATTCAATTAATCATCTACTTTGCTGTCGTGTGGCTTAGCTTGCGCACCAAAGACTCGCGCCAAATATTACTGCTCGGATTAATCTTCGCTGCGCTCTTTCGTATCAGCATTCTTTTCTCTCCGCCCTATCTATCCGACGACGTCTATCGTTACGTCTGGGACGGTCGAGTCCAGTCAGCAGGTATCAATCCTTATCGGTACATTCCAGCCGATGAATCACTGGCTAAGCTTCGCGACGATAAGATCTATCCAAACATCAATCGGCGCGAATATGCCCGCACGATTTATCCACCTGGAGCTGAAGTTGCGTTTCTTTTGATAACTCGGCTTAGTGAGTCCGTAACATGGATGAAAGCAGCGATGCTCGGGTTTGAAGCCATCACAGTTTGGGCGCTCATTCAGTTGCTCGTTTCATTTGGGTTCGCAAGGCAACGTGTATTGATCTATGCCTGGCATCCACTGGTCGTGTGGGAATTCGCCGGGAGTGGACACCTGGATGCCATGGTGATTGCGTTTATAGCTTTGGCTTTACTCGCGCATCGAAAGCGCCGCGAAACTCTAACTGTGGTCCTGCTAGCGTGTGCCACTTGTGTGAAACTTTTTCCGGCTGCGTTGTTTCCCGCTTTCTATAAGCGGTGGAGTTGGAAGATGCCGTTAACATTTGTGGCGACGATAGTCGTCGCGTATTTGCCTTATCTCAGTGTTGGTCCGAAGGGTGCGCTGGGGTTTTTGGAGGGTTATGCGAACGAACGCGGAATGTTCAGCGGCGATCAGTTTTTTCTTCTCACAGTTGTGCGACAGGTAGTTAGCGCGAACGTGCCCGCTTCAGCTTATCTGGTTTTTACTGTTGCCGTACTCGGCGGGTTGTTTCTTTGGATGATGCTGGGTAAACAAAGCGATGACGTGAGCTATATTCGAAATGGGCTAATCATCGCTTCCATATTCATGCTTCTGCTCGCTCCACATTTCTCCTGGTATTTCTGTTGGCTGATACTTTTCTTGTGCTTCATTCCAGCGATTTCGGTTTTCTATCTAACCGCTGCGAGTTTTTTACTCTATCTGACGTGGATCAACGACACACCCGATCGAGTTGTTTTGTTGAAGACGCTTATCTTTGCACCGTTTCTGATTCTGGCAATACTTGGGATCTGGTTGCCCCGGAAAGGCAAAGTTCAAGTGGAGTAGGTAATGCAGTTCACGCCTTACTCTACGATACTTCTTTGTCCTCGGCGTCTGCGGTTAGGTGAGGTGGAAAACGAATACCGGCGAGGCGCAGAGAACGCCGAGGTTACGAGTGAAATGAAACTACATCACTACCTTCAAGTGGCCCATGAGTAACAACAAACCCAAGCCATTTGTCTCAGTAATCATCGCCGCCCTGAACGAAGAAGAATCAATCGCGAATGTGATCAAGTCTGTCCCAAAGGATCTGGCAGATGAAATTGTAGTCGTTGATAACGGCAGTAACGATCGAACCGCTGAGATAGCAAAAGGCGCTGGAGCTCGGGTGATTCAGGAGCCACTTGCCGGATATGGACGAGCGTTTCGTGCGGGACTGCGCGCAATCTCGCCCGGCTGCGAGATAGTGGTTTTTCTCGATGGTGATGGTAGTGATTGTCCGGAAATGATGGACCGTCTTGTGACCCCGATTATTGAAGACAGGAGTGATTTTGTAATTGGCTCACGAACCCGGGGAAATCGCGAAGCCGGCAGCTTGATCTTTCACCAGGTTGTTGCTGGATACATGATCGGATTTCTTCTCCGGATTCTTTACGGAGCGCATTCGACTGACATGGGACCGTTTCGCGCGATTCGTCGCGAAACGTTAGACAAACTCAACCTGCGGGAAGAAACCTATGGATGGCCTTTGGAGATGCAGATGCGTGCCGCGCGCGCGCGCGTGCGCACGATGGAGGTACCTGTTGATTACCGTCGGCGCGCGGGCGGGCATTCAAAAATCGCGGGAACAATTCGCGGGACGATATTCGCGTCGACGCGCATTCTCATAACATTCGCGCGTATCGCGATACAAAGATCTTGAGAACAAAATCCACAGATTACACAGCGCGGCCTCAGCCGCAACCAAGCTGCGATCCACGAACTCACACGAAACATCACGAACTGTATTTCGTGTTGATTCGTGTGAGTTCGTGGATCGTCCTCCTGTCAAACCTTTGCTCAAAAAAACAAGAAGTGGGGTTCTTGTTACACAGATCGCACAGATTTCTTCTGAGAAAAAGGTTCGAAGAAAGAATCTTCGTAATCGGTGGATGCTCTTTATAGGTTTTCAACGTCGCTACCAAAGCGGAACTCCGGGATAACGACGTGCCAGTAACGCATCGACTCCCCATTTGCGGCCAGCACCTCCAATCATCAATGCCAAGGCAACGATCATGGGGATTAATAGTTCCCAGATCCATGCTGTGCCCCATTCTGCAAGCCAGAGCGTACTCAGAAAGAAAAAAGCTCCGAGCGCAACCGGCCTAGTCAGAAGTCCGATCAACAGAAGCACTCCAAACGTTATTTCAGTAAACCCCTGCATTGGCCCAGTGAAGGTCGCGTGACTCGCCATGAAGGCCATTACGCTTTTCAGCAGCTGCGGTCCGTGGCCTTTTTCGATGTAGTAATTGATCAACCCGGAGTAGCCTGTTGGACTGTATAGTCCTTTTCCAAGATTCTCGAAGAAGACCCAAACAAACAAACTTCCGAGTCCAAGCCGCAAAATGGTCAGCGCAACTTGAGCACTCCCGTTTCGTTCAGTGGGATCTCTGCGGTTAAGTGAACGACTCATTTGTCCTCCTGTAGTGTAAAGAGGTCCACCTGCTGCATTGGTATTCTACCCGTCCGGCGGTACAGCTCCTGTTTTAGTCAAACGAAGGAATGCTTCTTCCAAAGTTTCCTGAGTCGGACTTAACTCATACACCTTGATCCCCTTACCGACCAGCAAGGCGTTCACAGTCGAGATGCTTTCTGGGTCTGCGTCAATTCGCAAAAACGAATCACCGTTTTGGCTAACTGTAACACCACGTACGTTGCTCAGTAACTCAAAAGCACCGGACAAGTCGTTGACTCGAACTCTGTACAGACAGGTTGGAGTTACCAGCCCTTCCGGTCCACCTTCATAAAGCAGACGTCCTTCGTGAATGATTCCAACGCGATTGCAAAGTTGTTCGATCTCCGTGAGCAAATGACTGGACAACAAAACAGTCAACTTAAATTCATCTCGCAGCCGTCGAATCAGCTCTCTGGTTTGTTGTATTCCTTCTGGATCGAGCCCGTTGGTAGGCTCGTCGAGAATAATGAGTTCCGGTGTTGGTAAAAGTGCCTGCGCAATTCCGAGCCGTTGCCGCATGCCGTACGAATAGACCTTCACTGGATCCTGCGCGCGGTCGCGCAAGCCAACAATGTCGAGCACCTGCTCGATACGCTGCTTTTGCGCTCCTCCAGATAAGGACGCAAGTAATTGCAAATTCCGACGCCCTGAAAAATTTTCATAGAACGCCGGCGACTCGATGATTGCGCCTACGCGCGAGCGCGCCCTTAAGTATTCCCAACCTGAAGCGCGCAACGGAAACTTGATCACTCCGGAGGTGGGCTTTACCAGACCCAATAACATCCTGAGCGTGGTTGATTTTCCCGCCCCGTTTGGACCGAGAAAACCGTAGATGTCACCTCTCTCGACTCGTAACGATAGACGATCAACTGCCGTGCGGGCACCAAATCGCTTCGTCAAGTTCTCGGTCTGTAGAGCCACTTCTGACATTGATTTCGGTTTTGCACAAAGTCGACCCCTTGACTCGTTCACTCTGGACTTATGCTGACACCTGCTTCGCAGGTTAAGTCAAAGTTCCACTTCCACCAACAAAGGCCAATGGTCCATGCGGCCAACGGCAGCATCACGCAAAACTTCGACTCGTCCGGTTTGTTTGAGTTTAGCTGGACCAAAAATGTAATCGATACGTCGATCATTTATTGCTGTATCACCAGCTGCGCGTCCTAGATCGCGAAAGTAGCGGAGGATGTGACTGTATGATTCGCTATCGTGCTTCACGTTGTCCGTATAAAGATTTGTCTGGTTGGCGGCTTTTAGTTCAAAGTTAAAATCGCCAGCGATGAAAACCTCAGACGATTGCGCTCGACTTTGAGCCCAATCTATTAGCGCTTCAGTGTATATCCTTCGCTGAGCAGCATTGAACGCATCGGCGTGTGCGCTCAAAAGAAGTATTTCGTGTTTATCGCTACCAGGTTGAAATGAAGCTCCAAGAGCGAAACGACCACCCGCAGCTATGGGAATAAATTTCGCTTCAATATCTTTAACCAGTACCGCTTCGAAGCGATCTCCATTCCCTTGTTGCGCGACTGCGCCTCGATATTTTCCGTTCAACAAACCGAGCAATACTTTCAATTGTGCGTTGCCAGTTAACTCCTGAAGGGCTACTGCATCAGGCTCCTGGCGTAAGATCAATTCCGCTACTGCCGGCAAATCTTTGTCATGCGCGCGTGTATCATCCTCAAGTTCGGCATAGCCGATGTTCCAGGTGAGCAGACGAAGCGAATGTATATCCTCGGCCGATGAACTTCGTTGTTCGGGTTCACGCGGCTCTGCAAAGTGGACCGCACCCACAATCATTAGACAGAAGAGGACGAGTAACACGACCTTCAGCCACATTTCACGTAACAATGTCCTTCCGCTCGAAGATAAACAGAGTGGTTAACAATAAGCCGATCGTATAAGCGCCGCAGACACAGGCGTAATGCCACAGACTTTGCCAGGGAATGTCCGGCTTGAACACGTCGCGCCAGAAGTCCATGTCGGTGGTGAAAAAGTAGGGCCGCAGCTGATCGAAGAACTCTACTCGGCCAACGATATAGAGAGCCAAATACACCGCGATGGTCATGACGACTGCCTGTGCCGGCGAATCGAACACCACTGAACAAAGCAGTGCTAAAGAAACGATAACTAGAAGGGCCCAGGTGCCTGACAGTGCGGCGTAGGCAAACCGCATAAGTGCCTCATCGCGCATAATCTTTCCGGGCGCATCGACGAGATTAAGCGGACCAGGATAAAGCTCGAGGTTGCCCCAACCGACGAATATCAGGCCGACAACCAAATTCAAAACAATGAAGAACGTCAATAGGAGAGCCGCGTGAAGTGCACTTACCAGAAACTTCGAAAGGATCAGCGAGGCGCGAGAGATTGGACGCGTACAAATCATTCGCAGCGTGCCCGAGCGCGCTTCACTCGCGATCTGTGAACCGGCGCTCATGGACACGAAAATTGGAAGTAACAAGGTAAAAGAGAAAAGAACCGAGTAGAGGGCGAAAGTTAGTCCGTTGAAGTATTGCTTCGATTCGTAGGTGTATTTGAACTGCTCAACGGCCTTGCCACCCGTCTTTCGAGCGGCATAGGTGTAGAACCCCCAGAGCATCAGCGCCACAAACGCAGCCAGCACTGTGAGTGAAAGATAAAAGCTCTTCGCACGAAACAACTTTTCGAGTTCTAGTTTTAGCAGGATAAACATATTCCAGTTAACTTTAACGTGTGCACGTAGGCTGTTGTTCGCCATATTAGCGCACGAGAATGGTATGACAACGGGGCTTGCCACAGGGATTATTGCGGCCGTGACCATTTCCAGGACAACAGAGTGTTGGGGGCTAAGGGTAATCGCGGGAACCCTGATTATTGCTGCTATTGAGATGAAATATTCTCGCCCTGTTAGTACTTCTAAGTTTGTACCTCGCGGATGAGATTAACCCAGGCGAGCTGCTCACGAATAGGACTACCGACGAGGCCCGAAGGGACACCCCGCCATGGTCGTGCGCGCTGAGTGGGTGATGCTCAACAAGGGCGATTGATTGTCGACGCGGTAAGGTCTTTAGCTGACATACTGCAGCGAATGCAGTATCACCAGAGTAAGAAGAAATAGGCTATAGATGACTCACTTTTTGCGCTGCCATATCTGCTTCAGCTACAGCCTCGCTTTGCCGCTTGAATGTCGCTTGCTTCTTGGATCGTCACGTATGGCTCTCTTTGCTGAAGAGTAACGCCGAGTCACCAAGCCCGATATTGCGCGAACGTTCATGCGCTCTCCAACGCCTTGCATCTCACTCTTATTGCTTTTCATAACAGACAGCTTTGTCGGTATCGGTATTCCAACAGAGCATGGTGGCGTTGTTGTTGTTCGGGTTGCTTCTGATGGACCACTTGTAGCTTTCGCGGTGTGGCGCAACTGCCACCCGCTGGTTTCGATGCGAGCAGTCATCCTCTGCCAGGGTGCTTCCGCCTCTAATGTCAAAGATCAGCATTGAACCCGCAATCGAGACCGAGCCGACTTTTTGCTCGCCATCCAGGCGACAGCAGCCGGAACTGCAGTGTGTGTGTTGCTGCACTAACTTGAAGGTACCGTTGGCAGCGATTTCAATTGTTCCACTGTCGGTGTAAGAAACGCCGGTCACGGCGCCGCTGTAGGGGTCCTTGCTGGCCAGCAAAGCGTCGTCTCTCGACCACGTGCCAACAAGGTCGTTAAAGACTTTCGCGCGCGTCGCGCTGTGGCGATCAGGATGCGCCGAGTCATAAGCGGCAATTAATACCAACTCCTCAGGGTTCTCAGTATCCCGGCGCATGTTCTCGACGATTGTTGCCTGGTTGCTGTCGCGAAAAATCCGCAGTTCATCTGCCGGCAAGTCGGCATACTTCAAGTTACCCAGGATGCTTTGCATGCCTTCGCGATCATTCTTCGTCCAATAACTAACCACGCCTTGCTGAAACTGCTCACGCTGTGTTGCTGACAATCTGATCTCGAGGAGAAACTCATAAAGACCTTCCATCCTGTTTACCATTCGCTGGGTCAGAGGTGGGTTTCCCTGAGCAATTATCCCGCCACCATTTCCTGGAAGCGAGCCCCGCTGTTGGCCAAAAGAAGTTGGTAACACAACCAACACCACCATAATGATCCCGCCGTATATTTGTCGCTTCACAGATCCTCCAGACTTGGAAAGCTTAGTTGTCGCATCCTTCGATGATTCAGTTCCACGATCCCTGGTTTTATTCTGTGGCCCAATGTATTAACGCGTAAACAACTCTGGAAATGGGCCAGCTAATCAGGAGTATTTTCCGTGGCTCAGTAACGGGAAGACAATTTCTGAGAGGATGTCGATCTGGACAGGACTGGTTTGTCTTATCAGTAAGGAAGATTTCTTCTTTAGCAGAACAAGGCGAGGTCGCTGCGGCAACCGCGAGCTGGGTTG
>Ga0207675_100003881_pt1 | contig 14530 bp, 16 predicted proteins | sample KBSSwiS42_FD_184305 | JGI IMG/M metagenome (GOLD analysis project Ga0207675, IMG submission 184305) | Switchgrass rhizosphere microbial communities from Kellogg Biological Station, Michigan, USA - KBS Switchgrass S4-2 (SPAdes) (version 2) | ecosystem: Host-associated > Plants > Roots >... | reverse complement strand
CTGCTTGTAGGCCGCCGCCAGCAGCTCGCGGACCGACAGCCGGTTGCGATGCGCCGTGATCACGTCCAGCAGCGCCGATTTGGCAATACCTTCTGTATTGAGGGCCTCGAGCAGCATGGTGGCCGGGTAGGCACGGCTGCTGGACAGCGCCCAGGCCACGCCCGCAATCACTCGTGGGCTGCCCGTGACCATGGATTCGATGAATTTCGGGAACGTCTTCTGGGTCACCAGGCCCGTCAGGACCTCGATATACGCAACCGTGGCGATCTTGTCGGCATCGGCCAGGGCGGCCGTGACAGGTTCGATGGCGCCAGGACCGAGCTCGCGCAGCTTCGCGATGGCCTTTTGGGTCGCTGGAGCGGCGACATCCGTCGCTTCTTTGAGCTCCGTGATGAACCGGTCGGCCCGGATGTTGGTGAAAAAACTCATGGAACGGATTGACCGTGCCGTCCTTGTAGCCTGAACCCTATTACAAAAATTATGCCATATGTGCCGTCAACAACAGCCGATCCGTTAGAATCGCGGCCCCTTATGGCCCCAGAGCAATCCGCCGAGTTTCGCGCACTTGTCGAAAAATATGCGGATCCATTTCTCGGACAGAGCCTGGGAAGTGCGCGCGCCGTCGAGTCCGCAGAGCTGAAAGGTGACCGGGCTCACGTTCGCGTGGCGCTCGGGTTTCCCGTGGATGACTATCGCGAGGAATTCGCGCGCGGCCTGCAGGCGCATATTGCAGCCGCCGGAGGGCCCGCGGCGGTCGACATCGAACTAATATCCCGAATCACTGCGCACGCCGTGCAACGCCAGCTTTCGCCGCTCGCGGGTGTGCGCAATATCGTGGCTGTCGCCTCAGGCAAAGGCGGCGTGGGCAAGTCCACCGTTGCCGCGAATCTGGCCCTGGCATGGGCGCGGCAGGGCGCCCGGGTGGGCATTCTCGACGCCGATATCTACGGTCCCAGCCAGCCCATCATGCTGGGTCTCGCCGGCCAGCGGCCTACCTCGCCCGACGACAAGACCATCATTCCGCTCAAGGCTCATGGCGTGGTCGCGATGTCGATCGGATTCCTCATCGACGCCGAGCAGCCGCTGGTATTTCGCGGCCCCATGGCCACCCAGGCGCTGGCGGACCTGCTCGGACGCACGGCCTGGGGCGAGCTCGACTACCTGGTCATCGACATGCCGCCGGGCACCGGGGACATCCAGCTCACGCTTTCACAACGCGTGCCGGTGGCGGGGGCGGTGATCGTCACCACGCCCCAGGACATCGCGCTCGCCGACGCCCGCAAGGGGCTCAGGATGTTCGAGAAGGTGAACGTGCCGGTGCTCGGCATCGTCGAGAACATGAGCGTCCACGTGTGCAGCAATTGCGGCCACGTCGAACACCTGTTCGGCGCCGGCGGCGGCGCGCGCATGGCAGCGCAATACGGTGTCGAACTGCTCGGCGAGCTGCCGCTGGATGCCCGGGTGCGCGAGGAAGCCGATGGCGGTGCACCCACCGTGGTGGCCGCGCCCGATTCGCCGCGCGCGGCGCCGTATTTCCTCATGGCACGGCGCACCGCGGCCGTGCTCGCGCGCCGTGGCAAGGACCGCTCGGCCGTGTTTCCGAAGATCGTCGTCGAAGAGAGCTAGAGAAAAAAGAATGAGCATCAAGTCCGACAAGTGGATCCGCCGGATGGCGGAGCAGCAGAAGATGATCGAGCCGTTCGCGCCCGACCAGGTGCGCACCCATGACGGCCACAAGATCGTTTCATATGGCACGTCGAGTTATGGCTACGACGTACGCTGCTCGCGCGAATTCAAGATCTTCACGAACATCAACTCGACGATCGTGGATCCGAAGGCGTTCGACGAGAAGAGTTTCGTTGATTTCGTCGGCGACGTATGTATCATCCCGCCTAACTCCTTCGCACTAGCTAGAACCGTCGAATACTTCAGGATTCCTCGAACTACCCTGGTAGTTTGTCTCGGAAAATCGACGTATGCACGTTGCGGTGTAATAGTAAACGTAACGCCTCTGGAACCCGAGTGGGAAGGGCACGTCACTCTCGAATTCTCCAACACCACGCCGCTGCCGGCGAAGATCTACGCGAACGAAGGGGTCGCGCAGATGCTGTTCTTCGAATCGGACGAAGTGTGTTCGACTTCCTATAAAGACCGCGGCGGCAAGTACCAGGGCCAGCGCGGCGTCACGCTGCCGAAGACCTGAGCTACTGGGCCGTCTGTATCAGGATCGTGAACTCGACCTTGTTGTCGCGGATGCGTTCGGCCTTCACCGGTAGATAGCCCAGCGCCGGCGCGACCCAGGTGCGCGTGATGCGGCCGCCGCTGGCGTTCCTGCTGGTGTAGATGATGGTGTCGAGCGTGCCGAGCTCGGTTTCGATCTGCGCCTTGCCTTCGAGCCGCAGCTCGTAATCCTTGAGTTTGTCGCTGTCCACCAGGTGCACGGTGCTCTGCAGGCTGGAAGAGGCGAGGCTGCGCAGCGAGGCGATCTGCAGCGACATCGGGTCCTGGGCCCCGTCGGGCAGTTCCAGGTCCACCGCATGCCCCTTGGCCGTACCGGTGACGCGCTTGTTTTGCCAGTCGAAACTGAGATCGGTGGGGCGTTCCTTTTCATCCGAGCCGCGGAATGACAGCGGCACCACGCGCCCCTCCACGATGCGGAACGTGCTCGCCTGCGTGATGGTGTCGGAGAACGCCAGTTTGAACATGCCACGCGCCACGTTGGTCGACGAGTAGCTGTAGGTGTCCGGACCGGTGTGGCTCAGCTCGAAGGTGGAGCTTCCCGCGGTGAGGCCCTTCCACTCGATGGTATAGGTGGCGCGAAATGGCTTCAGGTCCACGGGATCAGCATGCGCCAGGCCGCAGCTGAGCGCGACCAGCAGGCAGGTTCGTTCAAGCATCCGCATCGTTTGCCTCGAGGAACGGCTGAATGAGAGGACTGCCGTCGATGAGGACGGTTCCGTCCCGCCACTGGATGCGGCCGGTGGCGATGAGCGAGCACACATAGGGATAGATAATGTGTTCCAGAGCATGAACGCGGGCTGAAATCGACTCGACCGTGTCGTTGGGGCGCACCAGCAGCTGGCCGCGCATCAGGACCGGGCCTCCATCGAGCTCCGCCGTGACGTAATGCACGCTGGCGCCGTGGTGTTTCTCCCGGGCCGCGAGCACGCGCGCGTGGGTGTCCAGTCCCTTGTAGAGCGGCAGCAGGGAAGGGTGGATGTTCAGCAGCCGGCCCTCGAATCGCCGCACGAATTCGGGCGACAGTATGCGCATGAATCCGGCGAGCGCTATCAGCCGGGCACCGCTGGCGTCGATCTCGGCGGCGAGAGCCGCCTCGAAAGCGGCACGGTCGGGAAAATTCTTCACGGGGACCACGGACGTCGGCACGCCGAGCGCCGCGGCGCGGGCCAGTCCACCGGCCTCGGGGCGATCGGCGATCACCCTGACGACGCGGTAGCCGCTGTCGGGGCGCTGCGCGGCGCGCGCGATGGCTTCCATGTTGCTGCCGCGGCCGGATATCACCACGGCGACATCGAGCAAGCGGCTCACTCCGCGATGTGTACGCCGCGCGTGCCGCGGCCTACCTGGCCGATGACACTCGCGGTCTCGCCGAGTTTCGCGAGCTGCGCGAGCGTGAAGTCTGCGTCCCGCGGCGCGACCACGACGACCATGCCGATGCCGCAGTTGAAGGTGCGGTACATCTCGGCGGACGTGATGCGGCCGGTGGCGGCCAGCCACTCGAACACCGGGTCGCTCGCCCAGCTCTTGCGCTCGAGCACCACCTCGAGACCGTCGGGCAACACGCGCGGAATGTTGTCGGTGAGCCCGCCCCCGGTGATGTGCGCGAAACCCTTCACGCCCACCTCCTGCGCGAGTGCGAGCAGCGACTTGACGTAGATGCGCGTGGGCGTCAGCAGCCGATCGAACAGCGGCCGGCCCTCGAGCTGCGTCTTCTCGTTCGCCTGCGCGACGGAGATGAGCTTGCGGATCAGCGAATATCCATTCGAATGGGGGCCAGATGACGCGAGGCCGATGACCACGTCGCCGGTGGCCGTCGCGCTGCCGTCGATGATGCGGTCCTTTTCCACCACCCCCACGGCGAAGCCGGCAAGGTCGTAATCGTCACCGTGATACATGCCGGGCATCTCGGCGGTCTCGCCGCCGACGAGCGCGCAGCCCGCCAGCAGGCACCCTTCCGCGATTCCCCGGATCACCGCCTCCGCCACGTCGACGCGCAGCTTGCCGGTGGCGTAGTAGTCGAGGAAGAACAGCGGCTCGGCGCCCGAGACGACGATGTCGTTGACGCACATTGCGACCAGATCGATGCCTATCTTGTCGTGGCGCCCGGTGTCGATGGCCAGCCTGAGCTTGGTGCCGACGCCGTCGGTGCCCGACACCAGCACCGGTTTCTTGTAGCGGTCGAGCGGCACTTCCACGAGTGCGCCGAAGCCGCCGACGCCGGCGAGTACTTCCTTGCGCAGGGTGCGCTTGACGACGGGTTTGATGCGTTCGACGAGTTCGTCGCCTGCGTCGATATCGACGCCGGCATCGCGATAGGTCAGTCCGGATTCAGTCATTAATTTCTTGTCGGTGTGGGCGCGGCAGGTCGGGAAAAAACGTGCGATATTGTAGCCAATGCGGACCTTGATCGTCAGTTTGCTGACCCTCCTGTCGCTGGGATTCGTACAGAACGCGCACGCCCTGCGCCAGGTGCGCGTCTACGAAGCGAATGTTTCCTCGCAGACCGAGCCGGCCGTGCAGGCACAGGCCGCGCTGCGCGTGGTGCTGGTGCGTGCCACCGGCGCGCGGGACGCTGCCAACGATCCGGCGCTCGCCAACATCCTCGCGCAGGCGCAGCAATACGTGCTGCTCACGCGGCCCGCGACCACGGGCACCGGGACCACGGTGGTATTCGACGCCGCCGCGCTGGAGCGGGACATCACCGCCGCCGGCCGCAGCGTCTGGGCGAGCGAACGCCCGCTGCTGGTCATCGTGCTCACGGGCGGACCGGCGACCGGTGCCTTCGAAACACGGCGCCAGGTCGAAGGGGCGCTCGATGGCGCGGCGAATCGCCGCGGTCAACCCATTCGCGTCGCACGGCCGGAAGCCCTCGGCCTGCCGACCAGCGGCGACATCGCGCCCGAGGTCGCGCTGGCCGCGGCCTCGCGGCTCGGCGGTGACGCGGTGATGATCGGGTACGGCGATGCCGTGCCGAACGGCGGCGTGTGGCGCTGGGTGCTCGCCGGTCCGGGGATCAATGAAAGCTGGAATGGCACGCTCGAAGAGTCCGTGAACGGCGCGGCGGACCTGTTCGCGCGCAGCGCGCAGGCGTTCGCGGTGCTGCCCGAAGCATCGATCCTGGTGGAGATCGAGGGTGTGCCGACGCTCAAGGAATATGCGCGCGTCGCGGAGATCCTCGCGGGAGCCGCCGGCGTGCGCAGCGTGCAGCTGGCGGAGGCGGCCGGCACACACGCGACCTTCGCGGTCGTCGCCCGGGGCGGCGGCGATGCGCTGCAGGGTGCGCTGTCGACGAACGGCAGCTTCGAGCGCATCGATCCGCAGTCGGGCGGCTCGATCGCGTTTCGATACCATCCCTGAGGTCCGGGGCCCCGACGATGCGGCACCTGCCCAACATCATCTGCGTCATCCGCATCGTGCTGATCTGGCCGACGATCGACGCGCTGTACAGCGGGCTTTACTGGACCGCGCTGGTGCTGGTCGCGGTGTGCGCGATTTCCGACGGCGTCGACGGCTGGCTGGCCAAGCGCTTCAACTGGCAGTCGCACCTCGGCAAGATCCTCGACCCGCTGGCCGACAAACTACTGCTGGTGTCGCTGTTCCTGACGGCGACCTGGATGAACCTGGTGCCGTGGTGGCTGACGGCCGCGATCGTGGGCCGTGACGTGATGATCGGAGGCGGCGCGGTCATCTACCGGCTGTGGTTCGGGCCGTTGCACGGCCGGCCGACGATCGTCAGCAAGATCAACACGGGCATGCAGCTGGCGGTGGTGCTGGCGGCCATTCTCGGCGCGGCCACCGGACTGCCGGCAACGGAGCTGGTGACGGCGCTCGCGATCCTCACCCTGCTGACGACCGTCGTCTCGGGCGCCGACTACCTGATGTTGTTCACGCGGCGCGCTCTGGCGACCTAGAGAGTTCCATGCGGCAGCTGACGCTCGGCGTGCAATTGAAGGAGCGCGCCACCTTCGCGAGTTTTCACACGGCGCGCAACCAGGAGCTGGTTGCGCACCTCGGGCACGTCGCGGCCACCGCATCGCCCGGCGCCACCTGGCTGGCCGGCCCGCATTCTTCCGGCAAGTCGCACCTGCTGCAGGCGGTGTGCGCGGCGCTGGCGCCCGGAAAGCGCGCAGCCTATCTACCGCTCGAGGCACTGCTGCCCTTCGGCCCGGAGACCCTCGAAGGCGCCGAGGCGCTCGACCTGGCCTGTTACGACGACGTGCAGGCGGTCGCCGGCCTGGAGGCCTGGGAGCAGCGCCTGTTCTCGCTGTGGCAGCGCGCGCAGGAGCGCGGCACCACCATGCTGTTCGCGGCGCGCGACAACCCCGTGCACGTGGATTTCGGGCTCGCCGATCTGAAGTCGCGGCTGGCCTCTGCGGCGGTCTTCGCGGTGCGCGAGCTCAATGATGACGAACAGCTCGAGGCGCTGGAATTGCGCGCGCGGCTGCGCGGCTTCGAACTGCCAATCGAGACCGCGCGTTACCTGCAGCGGCGGTTTCCGCGCGACATGCGCACGCTGTGCGAGGTCCTCGATTCGCTGGACGATGCGGCTTTCGCCGCGCAGCGGCGGCTCACGGTGCCTTTCATCCGCACCTGGCTCGACAGCCGCCCGGGTTAGGGCGCTTTGCGGCCCGCGCTGCGGCCTGCGGCCAGGGTGACGGCCACTTCCGCGATCCGTTTCCCCTGCGCGCGGGCCAGCGTGATTTCGTCTTCCGAGAGCACGGCCGGTTGTGTCGCGATGCCCGCCACGTGTGTCGCGCCGTAAGGCGTGCCGCCGGAGCGGGTCTGGTTCAGGCCGCGCTCGGTGAAGGGAATCCCCAGGAACATCATCCCGTGATGCAGCAGCGGCAGCGCCATGGTCAGCAACGTGGATTCCTGTCCGCCGTGCAACGTCTGGCTCGCGGAGAAGGCGCCGGCGGGTTTGCCGGCCAGCGAACCGTCGAGCCACAGGCTCGAGGTACCGTCGAGAAAATACTTGAGCGGCGCCGCCATGTTGCCGAAACGCGTGGGACTGCCTAACAACAGGCCGTCGCAGCGGCGCAGGTCATCGAGCGTGGCGTAGGGCGCGCCGCTGTCGGGCAATGCCTTCACCGGCCGTTCGTTCTCCGCGCTCACGGGCGGCACGGTGCGCAGCGTGGCGGTGCAGCCGGCGACCGCTTCGACACCGCGCGCCGCGTGGCGTGCGAGCTCCGCGGTGGCGCCGTACCGCGAGTAATAGATGATGAGTATGTCGGTCATGCGCTCCATAATAACCGCATGATCTGCCGCCGCTCATTTGTGTCGGGCCGCGTCCAGGGTGTGTTCTACCGCGCCACCTGTGTGCGCATGGCCGGCTCGATGGGGATCAGGGGGTTCGCGCGCAATCTCGACGACGGCCGCGTCGAAGTGCTGGCGTGCGGTGAAGCCGCCGCGGTCGAGGCGTTCATCGCCTGGTTGTGGAAGGGTTCGGCCGCCTCGAAGGTCACCGCCGTGGAGACGCAGGAGCTGGACCCCGCGTCGGTTCAGTGCCCGGCGGATTTCGCCTCGGCGTGACGTTCGCTGTCGCGGCCGAGATCGTCGGCCCCGTTCCAGCGTGTCCACTGGCCGATCACCTTGTCCGAGTACCAGCGCTGGCCGGTGCTGCCGTTGTAGCGCGCCAGCGCCCGCGAAATGTTGCTGTTCTCACGCTTGAGGTAGGCACGGAAGATCGCGCAGCCCATGCGGATGTTTTCCGGGGCGCGGACCAGCTGGTGCCGGCGCATGCCGAGGGACTCCGGCCAGAACGGCATGACCTGCATGAGCCCGACGGCACCCGCATTGGAAACCGCGTACCGGTTGAAGCCGCTCTCGATGTCGATGATGGCCATGACCAGGCCGGGCGGAATGCGCAGCTCGCCCGGGCGATTCGCCTCGCAGAACACGTTCTTGAGGATGCTCATGCGCTCCTCGCGATCCGGTACCCGCTTGCGCAGCCGCGGCTCCATCATCTGGTACCAGACGGCGGAGTCGTAGCGATCCTCGAAACACTCGGCCTGCTGGATGGCGTGTTGCACGGCGCCGCGCAGTTCGGGTTCGCGCTGCGCATCGGCGGACGGCGCGGCCGCGGCCGTGCCGGGCAGCAGCAGCGTCATCGACAGGATCAGAGCGAGGGGCCGGAGAATTCGCAGGCCCCGATTCATGCAGTCAGCCTGCCAGCTTCCCGCGCAGGAAACCGAGCGCGTCGGCGGCCGGGAATTCCTCGGCGGCTTCCGCGCGCCGATGGCGGTATTCGAGCTGCCCTTTTTCCAGGCCGCGGTCACCCACGACCACGCGGTGTGGAATGCCGATGAGCTCGGAGTCGGCGAACTTGACGCCCGGCCGCTCGTCGCGGTCGTCGAGCAGTGCGTCGATGCCGGCGGCGATGAGGTCGTTGTAGAGACGTTCTGCGGTTTCACGGACGCGCGCTGACTTGGGTGCGTTGATCGGGACGACCACCACCTGGAACGGCGCAATCGCGTCGGGCCAGATGATGCCGCGTGCATCATGATTCTGCTCGATCGCCGCGGCAACGACGCGTGTCACACCGATCCCGTAGCAGCCCATGTACATCGTGGCCTGCTTGCCGGTTTCGTCGAGCACCTGGGCCCCCATGGCTTCGCTGTATTTCTGGCCGAGCGCGAAGATGTGCCCGACCTCGATGCCGCGCGCGATGGACAACTTGCCCTTGCCCGAAGGCGAGGGGTCCCCGGCCACCACGTTGCGGATATCCACGGCGGCGGCCTCGGGCAGGTCGCGCCCCCAGTTGACTCCCGTGAAGTGCGCGTCCTTCCTGTTGGCGCCACAGACGAAGTCCGCCAGCGCCACCACCGAGTGGTCGGCGTACACCCTGCCTTTGAATCCGACCGGCCCGAGAAACCCGGCCTCCGCGCCCGTACCGGCCGCGATCGCTGCGTGCGACGCCATGCGCAGCGGGTTCGCCACGCCGGGCAGCTTCTGCGCCTTGACGGCATTGAGCTCGTGATCGCCGCGCACCAGCAGCGCGACGACGCCACCGTCGGCGCCGTCGACCAGCAGCGTCTTCACCAGCCTGCCGGCGGGTAGTTTGAGCTGCTGCGCGACTTCCTCGATGGTGCGGGCATTCGGCGTGGCGACTTCGGTCATCGCCGCGGCGGGTGCTGCACGCGGGGTCGATGGCGGCACCGCCACGGCCATCTCGAGGTTGGCGGCGTACGAATCGCCGTCGGAGAACGCGATGGCATCCTCGCCCGACTCCGCCAGCACGTGGAACTCCTCCGATGCCGAGCCGCCAATGGCGCCGGTATCGGCCACCACCGAGCGGAATTTGAGCTGCAGGCGCGTGAAGATGGCCGTGTACGCCCGGTGCATGGCGTCGTAACTCTTTTGCATCGCCGCGGGGCTGATGTCGAACGAATACGCGTCCTTCATGAGGAACTCGCGCGCGCGCATCACGCCGAAGCGCGGGCGGCGCTCGTCGCGGAACTTCATCTGCACCTGGTAGAAATTGACCGGCAGCTGGCGGTAGCTCTTGAGGTCGTTGCGCGCGATGTCGGTGATGACTTCCTCGTGCGTGGGGCCGACGCAGAAATCGCGCTCGTGGCGATCCTTGAAGCGCAGCAGCTCGGGGCCGAACTTGTCCCACCTGCCAGATTCCACCCACAACTCGGCGGGAATGGCGGCCGGCATCAGCACTTCGAGCGCGCCGGCGCGATTCATTTCCTCGCGCACGATGTTCTCGACCTTGCGCATGGCGCGCAGGCCGAGCGGCATCCAGGTGTACAGGCCGGCGGCGAGCTTGCGGATCAGGCCCGCGCGCAGCATGAGCTGCTGGCTCACGACATCGGCATCGGCGGGAGTTTCTTTGGTCGTGTTGACCGGGTATTGGGACCAGCGCATAAAGGCGCGAGAGTGTATCAGGTGGGGGATTCGCCTATGATTCCTGCCGTGACGGAACCCACCCAGAATCCTCCGAGCCGCGGCGTCTTCCTGCTGCCGAATCTGCTCACCACGGGCTGCCTGTTCTCGGGCTTCTACGCCATCGTCGCGGCCATCGACCGCAACTTCGCGGTCGCCGGCGGTGCCATCTTCATAGCCATGGTGTTCGACGGCCTGGACGGACGCGTGGCGCGCTGGACGCGCACCGAGAGTCCCTTCGGCAAGGAATACGACAGTCTCGCGGACATGGTGGCCTTCGGCCTCGCGCCCGCGGTGCTGGTCTATCAATGGGGCGTGGCGCGCATCGGAGAATGGGGCCACGAGTGGCGCCAGTTCGGCTGGATCATCGCGTTCTTCTACGCGCTGTGTGCGGCGTTGCGACTGGCACGGTTCAATGTCATCACGGCCACCGGCGACAAGCGTTTCTTCAAAGGCCTGGCAAGTCCTTCGGCCGCGGCGACCGTGGCGGCCTTCGTGTGGTTCTTCGCCAGGTGGCGCGAGCCCGGGTTGTACGGGCTGTTGCTGGCATTCGCGGTGACCGGGTACGCCGCGGTGCTCATGGTCTCCTCGTTCAATTACCTCAGCCTCAAGCATGTCGACGTCGCCGCGCGCGTGAAATATTCCTACATCGCCTTCGTGATCGTGCCGCTGTTGATCGGTGTGAGCGTGGATCCGCCGACCATGTTGTTTGCCATGTTCATTTCGTACGCGACTTACGGTCCGGTGGCATGGGTGCTTCGCAGGCTGCGGCGGCCGCGCCCGCCTTCGGTGCCGGCGGGCTGACATGCAAGGGCCGTTACGCAACGCGTACCTGGAAGCGCTCGGTATCGACCGCTGGGTACCGCGCAATGCGCCGGCCGATCCGGTCGTGGCGGACAGGCCGCAAACTGCCCCGCGCGCGCGGGCGCCGCTCGCGGATTCCCCTGCGCCGCAGGCGCCGGTTGCCCCCGCGGTGCGCGCGCCGGTCGTTCCGGCGGGTGACTGGGGTGCGCTGCGGGAACAGGTCGCGGCCTGCACGGCCTGCGACCTCTGCAAAACCCGCACCCAGACGGTATTCGGGGTGGGTGATACCCGCGCCGAGTGGCTGGTGATCGGGGAAGCGCCGGGTGCCGAAGAGGACCGGCAGGGTGAACCTTTCGTCGGGCGTGCCGGTCAATTGCTCAACGCCATGTTGCTCGCCATCGGGCTGCCGCGCGAGACCGTGTTCATCGCCAACATCCTCAAGTGCCGGCCACCCGGCAACCGCGACCCGAAGCCGGAAGAGGTGTCGCGTTGCCTGCCGTTCCTCAATGCCCAGATTGCGCTGCTCAAGCCGAAGATCATGCTCGCGGTCGGACGCATCGCGGCACAGAACCTGCTCGCCACCGACGCGCCGCTGGCGCGGCTGCGCGGCAAGCTGCATCACTTCGGCGAGGCGAACACCCCGCTGGTGATCACCTATCACCCGGCCTACCTGCTGCGCACGCCGTCGGACAAGCGCAAGGCGTGGGAGGACCTCAAGTTTGCCCGCGCGACCTATGCACGCGCAGCCGGAGCTAACTAATGGCCGCGGCACCCGAAGTCCTGCGCGAGGTGCCGGAGATCCACATCCGGCCGATGATGGAGATCGACCTCTCCGAGGTCGCGCTCATCGAGCAGCAGAGTTATGCCTTTCCGTGGAGCGAGAACATCTTTCGCGACTGCCTGCGCGTGGGTTACACCTGCCGCGCGCTCGACATGGCGGGCCGCATCATCGGCTACGGTGTCATGAGCCTCGGTGCGGGCGAAGCGCACATCCTCAACGTGTGCGTGGGCAACGATTACCGCAACCTGGGATTCGGCCGGCGGCTGCTGGAGCACCTGCTGGAACGGGCTGCCGCCTCGGGCGTCGCCGAGGCCTTCCTCGAGGTGCGGCCGAGCAACCTGGCGGCCATCCGGCTCTATCAACGGATCGGATTCGAACAAATCGGCATCCGGCGCGGGTATTATCAGGCCCCCGACGGGCGCGAAGATGCCATCGTGCTGAAGCGCGAGCTCGCCAAATCACATCCAGTTGAGCCATCCAGATAAAACAACATGACTTCGACCGGTGAGACGGCGCGCCGGCGCACGTTCGCCATCATTTCGCATCCCGACGCCGGCAAGACCACGCTCACGGAAAAGCTGCTGCTGTTCGGTGGCGCCATCCAGATGGCCGGCACCGTCAAGGGCCGCAAGGCCGCGCGCCACGCTACCAGCGACTGGATGCGGCTCGAACAGCAGCGCGGCATCTCCATCACCTCCTCGGTGATGCAGTTCCCGTTCCGCGAGCAGATCATCAACCTGCTCGATACGCCGGGCCACGAGGATTTCTCCGAGGACACCTATCGCACGCTGACCGCGGTAGATAGTGCGCTGATGGTCATCGACTGCGCCAAGGGCGTGGAGGACCGCACCATCAAGCTCATGGAGGTGTGCCGACTGAGAGACACGCCGATCATGACCTTCATCAACAAGCTCGATCGCGAAGGGCGTCCACCCATCGAGCTGCTGGATGAAGTGGAGAGCGTGCTCAAGATCCGCACCGCGCCGGTGACCTGGCCCATCGGCATGGGACGCGATCTCGCTGGCATCTATCACCTGCTGGAAGACAGGATCTACGTCTACGAGGCGGCCGGGCGCGGCGAGCGCGGCACGAACCGGGTCATCCAGGGCCTGCACAGCGCCGCGGGACGTGAATTCCTCGGCGAGCGCGCGAAACATTTCGACGGCGAGATCGAGCTGGTGCGCGGCGGCACCGCCGAGTTCGACGTGGACAGCTATCTCGCGGGCAGGCAGACGCCCGTGTTCTTCGGCTCGGCCATCTCCAACTTCGGCGTCGAAGAGCTGCTGGCGCATTTCGCCGTGCATGCGCCCGCGCCGCTGCCGCGCGCCACGCTGCAACGCGAAGTCGAGGCCGGCGAGGGCAAGCTCACCGGCTTCGTGTTCAAGATCCAGGCGAACATGGATCCGCAGCACCGCGACCGCATCGCATTCATGCGCCTGTGCTCGGGCAAGTACAACCGTGGCATGCGCATGTTCCACGTGCGGCTCGCCAAGGAGATGCGCATCGCCGACGCGCTGACGTTCATGGCGGCGGATCGGTCCGCCGCGGACGAAGCCTTCGCGGGTGACATCATCGGCCTGCACAATCACGGCACCATCAACATCGGCGACACTTTCACCGAGGGCGAGAAGCTCACCTTCACCGGCATCCCCAACTTCGCGCCGGAGATGTTCCGGCGCGCGGTGCTCAAGGATCCGCTCAAGATCAAGCAGCTCGCCAAGGGTCTCGACCAGCTGTGCGAGGAGGGCGCCACGCAGCTGTTCAAGCCGCTGCGCAACAATGACCTGGTGCTGGGCGCGGTGGGTCAGCTGCAGTTCGAAGTGGTGGCGTTCCGGCTGCAGGACGAATACGCGGTATCCGCGGTGTTCGACAACGTGACGGTGCACACCGCGCGCTGGGTCTACTGCGACGACGAGAAACATCTCGAGGAATTCCGCACCAAGGCGTACGACAACCTCGCAATCGACCACTCGGGCGCGCTGGTCTATCTTGCACCGTCACGCGTCAATCTCGAGCTCACGATCGAGCGCTGGCCGAAGATCAATTTCCGGAAGACGCGCGAATCGCAGTAGCGGCGCCGCGTGTCACGCGCCACGCCAGCGCGGCCAGGAAGATCAGCAGCAGCGGATCGATCGCGCCCCCGCCGCCGCCGCGCGGCTGCCTGACTACCTTGACGTCCGCCGTCCCGGCGCGCACGCGCGTCTCGAAGTCGGCGAGTTCGGTGCGGAAATTGGCGATCAGCTGCCCGGTGGCCTGGTCGAAGCCGACGCGCTGCTGCCTGGCGAGCGCGTGTGACTGGTCGATGGCCGCCGAGCTGCCCGATCCCGAGCTCACACCGCCGGCGCGCAGCACCAGCGATTTGCCATTGGGTTCGACGACCGCCAGATCGATGACGGTGCGCGTCTCGTTGTGGGTCCCCTCGAAGATCATGCCGCCGACGATGGTGAGATAGGTGATGGCGCGGCGGTTTTCGCTGGTGGCGCTGCGCTGGTCGTAGGAGATCAGCGCCATGAGGTCGAGACGCTGCAGCCGCGCGAGCTGTTGCAGCTGACGCATGCCGTCGTGGTTCGAGTAATCGAAGTAGTAAGACGGCAACGGCACGATGTCGGCGACGTAGGGCAACCCGGCGAAATTCTGGCGGATCGAGCTCAGGATGCGTTCGCGTTGTGCCGCGGTCGGACCGTCGTCGGGATCGCCGCTGCGCGCTGGCAGGAATGCGAGGCCGACGCGGATCGGCAGGTTGAGCGTGACCTCGGCGTCGCGTTTCGGCACGTTGCGGTCGTCGCCGTACAGGAATTCCACCAGCGGGGTGGAGGC
>Ga0207675_100003877_pt1 | contig 14538 bp, 15 predicted proteins | sample KBSSwiS42_FD_184305 | JGI IMG/M metagenome (GOLD analysis project Ga0207675, IMG submission 184305) | Switchgrass rhizosphere microbial communities from Kellogg Biological Station, Michigan, USA - KBS Switchgrass S4-2 (SPAdes) (version 2) | ecosystem: Host-associated > Plants > Roots >... | reverse complement strand
GGTACTGTGCGTGACGCACCTACCGCAGGTCGCGAGCCACGGCGAAAGGCACTATCGCGTCGTGAAGCAGACGGACGGCAAAGTCAGCCGCACCGAGGTCCGGAAGCTGACGAGCAAAGAGCGCGTCGAGGAATTGTCGCGGATGCTCGGCGGGGTCGAAGTCACGGCGCGCACGAGAGCGCACGCGGCAGAGATGATCGATCGAGCGGGCCGCTAAGTCTAAGTCGGCTTCTTCTTCGGCCGCACGTAGAGCACGAGACTGTGCTCTTCGATGTCGTAGCCGTACTTGTCGGCGATCTCGCGCTGGATCTGCTCGATTCGCTCGTCGTAGAACTCCGTGACGCGCCCCGTCTCGAGGCACACCATGTGATCGTGGTGCGTGCGGTCCGCGAGCTCGAAAACGGCTTGGCCGCCCTCGAAGTTGTGCCGGGCGACGAGGCCCGCCCGCTCGAATTGCGTGAGCACGCGATAGACGGTGGCGAGCCCGAGCACCTCGCCGTTCTCGAGCAATGCGCGATAGATCGCCTCCGCCGACAGATGCCGCTGGCGGCTGTGCTCCAAGACCTCGAGCACCTTCAAACGCGGGGAGGTGACTTTGAGGCCGGCCTTGCGAAGATCTCGTCCCTCCACCGCCACTCGCTCGAGAACTATCCGGTATGATGCCGGTCCGATTATGACCGAAGCTCCGCCGGCGCTCCACCGCAACTCATGAGATTTCGAGGCCCACTGATCGCTGTCGCGGCGTTCGCCCTCGCCGCTTGCGTCTACCGAATCGACATCCAGCAGGGCAACCTGCTCGACGAGGAGGACATCAACCAAGTCGACCTCGGCATGACACGCAGCCAGGTTCAATTCCTGCTCGGCACGCCGATGGTCTCCGACAGCTTTCACCGCGATCGTTGGGACTATGCCTACTACTATCGCCGCGGCCGATCCCCCGACGCGGACCGACGCTGGGTCGTCGTCTATTTCGAGAACGATCGCGTTCAGCGAATCGACCGCGATATCGAGCTCCAGCCGGCGAGCTGACGCGCCTCCTCAGGTCTTCGCTCCGTAAATCGCCTTCGCGCGATCGACGAACGCGGTCATCTGCGACCCCGCGAGCTCTTCGAACACTCTCGTGAAGACGAGACCGAAAGGCGACACCGTGACCTCGAAGGTCAGCGTCAACGAAATGTCGCTACCTTGGTCCGACGCGGCGGCGAAGCGCCATTCGCCGCGCAAGCGACGGAACGGGCCCGAGACGAGATCGATGCCGACGCGGTCGGGCCGCATTAGCGTGTTCCGCGTCCTGAAGCTCTGGTGGAATCCGAGCACGCCGATGTCGAGCGTCGCCTCGACGGTGTTGCCCTGCTTTAGATCGATTCGCGCGCCTCTGCACCAATGCAAGAATTTGGGATAGCTCTCGATGTCGTTGACGAGATCGAACATCTGCTCCGGCGTGTACGGAACGCGCGCGCTGCGCTTCACTGTTGGCAAGGGGTTCCTTCGCGTGTTTTTTGGCGATGATTCTAGGATCATTGCGCACGCATGACCAAGAAGGAGCAAAAAGAGCAGAGCTCCATAGCGCAGAACAAGAAAGCGCGCTTCGACTATTTCATCGAGGACCGCCTCGAAGCCGGGCTCGCCCTCCAGGGCTGGGAGGTCAAGAGCATGCGCGCAGGCAAGGCGCAGCTGACCGACAGCTTCGTAATTTTCCGCGATGGCGAAGCATGGCTGCTGGGCTCCCATGTCGCGCCGTTGAACACGGTGTCGACCCACGTCGTCGCGGAGCCGAAACGCACGCGCAAATTGCTGATGAATCGCCGCGAGATCGACCGGCTGATAGGTCTCGTCGAGCGCAAGGGCTACACGCTGATCGCGCTCGAGCTCTACTGGAGCAAGAACCGAGTCAAGGTCGCGGTCGGCCTTGCCAAGGGCAAGAAACAGCACGACAAGCGCGACACCGAAAAGGACCGCGACTGGCAACGCGACAAGGCGCGCGCGATGAAGGCGCGTTGAAGGCCGTGCGACTTCGGTCCTTGCAAGCGCCGGACGCTGCCCTAAACTAGGGGCGTGACTTGGGGGCGACTGGCTTCGACGTGGGTCGCGAAACCTGAGGTGCATGCCGAGGTGCAGGTTTCCTCGTAAAACCGTCTGCAAACTGTTAGTTGCCAACGACGACAACTACGCCCTAGCCGCCTAAAAACCGGCTTAAGCCGTCTGACTGGAGCCGTGCTTGTGCGTCCAGCGTCCGCAAGGACATTCAGGCGTCATCTTCACAAGATCGCGACGAGGTAAGTCCGGGACCAGATCGCTAAGATCCTTTACGGAATCGCCGTCAGCGTGCCCTGTTCGTCGGGTTGCTGCCGGTTAAAACAATAGACGTGACTACGCATGTAGAGCTGATGGCAGAGGGCTTGCGGACGCGGGTTCGATTAACGCAATGGTCGCCTTTGCTCGCAAGGGCAAAGTGAAAACGGGGCTCAATCGGTGAACCCTGTGTCGCTCGACGACGAGTGACGTGGCAACGCCGAGGGGTGCGGGAGGGCCAACTTCCTTCGCCCTGTAGAGACTCATAGACAGGCTGACTGCTGATCGCGGAGAGCCTGCACTAGGATCCGGATCGATGATCCGGATAACACGCCCCGCTCCGACGCCTCATGGCCGGATGAAGGCATAGTCCAGCCCGTCTCGAAAGAGATGGAACGGCTGTCCCGCCGCCTCCACCAATCCGTCCCTCTGGCCGCTGGCCAGAGGGACGCATCACTAGACGCGGCTAGCGTCGCCCGCCGAGCAGCGAGCCGAGGACGCCGCGGAGCAGCGCGCGTCCGGCTTGCGAGCCGACCGATCTGGCCGCGCTGTTCGCCATTGCTTCGATGAGCCCGGTCGATTGCCGGCCGCCGCGCGGGCCGCGGCGTCCGAATAAGATGTCCGACGCGAGGCCGCCGCCCGTACCTGATGGCTGCGTCGATTCCGGCCGCGCCTGCGTCTCGCGCTGCGATGACGGCGAACGCTGTGCCGGCGCCGCCATTTCCGCCCTACTCTTCCGCATCTCGTAAGCCGATTCGCGGTCGACGGCCTTGTCGTATACGCCCGCGAGAGGCGAGCCCGCGACGAGACGTGCTCGCTCCGATTCCGCGATCGGTCCGAGCTGACTGCCGGGCGGCAACACGAAAGCCCGCTCCGTGACGCCGGGCCGGCCCTTCTCGTCGAGCAGCGACACGAGCGCCTCGCCGACGCCGAGCTCCGTGATGACTTGCTCCACCGAGAAAGTGGGATTCGGCCGCATCGTCTCAGCCGCGGCTCTGACGGCCTTCTGGTCGCGCGGCGTGAACGCGCGCAGCGCGTGCTGCACTCTGTTGCCGAGCTGGCCGAGCACGGCGTCGGGAATGTCGAGCGGATTCTGCGTGACGAAAAACACGCCGACGCCTTTCGAGCGAATCAGCCGCACGACTTGCTCGATCTTGTCGAGCAGCGCTTTCGGCGCGTCTGTGAACAGGAGATGCGCTTCGTCGAAAAAGAAAACGAGCCGCGGCTTCTCGGGGTCGCCGACCTCCGGCAGCCGCTCGAACAGCTCGGCGAGCATCCACAGCAGCAACGTCGCGTAGAGCTTCGGCGAGCTCATGAGCCGATCGGCGGCGAGTATGTTGACGACGCCGCGGCCGTTCGCCGTCTGCGCGAGATCGTCTATGTTCAGCATGGGCTCGCCGAAAATATGCCCGGCGCCTTGCGTCTCGAGCGCGAGCAAGCCGCGCTGGATCGCGCCGATCGATGCGGCCGACACGTTGCCGTATTCCGTCGTGAGCTCTGCTGCGTGCTCGCCGACGTGCTGCAGCATCGCTCGTAGATCCTTGAGATCGAGTAGCAGGAGTCCCGCGTCGTCGGCAACCTTGAACGTGAGATTCAAGACTCCTTCTTGGGTGTCGTTCAGCTGCAAGAGGCGCGCGAGCAACAGCGGGCCCAAGTCGGACACCGTCGCTCGAATCGGATGTCCGCGCTCGCCGAACACATCCCAGAACACGGCGGGACACGCTTCGTAGCGAAGCTCGACGCCGAGCGCGTGCGCGCGCTCGGTGACCTTCGCATTGGCGCCGCCGGCGGCGGCGAGCCCCGAGAGATCGCCTTTGACGTCGGCCAGAAAGACCGGCACGCCGATCCGCGAGAATTGCTCCGCGAGTGTTTGCAGCGATACGGTCTTGCCGGTGCCGGTGGCGCCGGTGATGAGGCCATGCCGATTCGCGAGCGCCGGCAGCAATGACAGTTGCGCGGCGCCGGCCTTCGCAAACGGAAGCGGCTCGCTCATGCGATGCACCTCTGCGCGAGATGCTCGTTGTGCCCTGGTTCGCTCTCGCTCATGGAATATACAACACGGCCTTTTCTACGGTAGCTTACGCCGCCAGGGACGGCGGTAGTGCCGCGAATGCAGGAGCAATTCGCGGCCGCCGCTGCTCGTACAACAACTCTCCGGGGGGACTCCGCCGCGATGGCGACCACGATCTCACGACGCCTGCCACGGCCGGCCTCGCTCGCGGCCTGGATCCTAGTCGTCGCGCTCGGCACGGTCGCGCTGGGTATCATCGCTTCGGTGCGCGGCGAGAGCATCGACGCGCTCTGGTTCATCGTCGCCGCCGTTTGCGTCTACGCCGTCGGCTATCGTTTCTATAGCGCATTCCTCGCGGCGAAAGTTTTCGCGCTCGATCCGACTCGCGCGACTCCCGCGGAGAGGTTCAGCGACGGCCGCGACTTCGTGCCGACGAACCGCTGGATCGTTTTCGGACATCACTTCGCGGCCATCGCGGGACCGGGACCTCTGATCGGTCCGACGCTCGCCGCGCAGTTCGGCTATCTGCCCGGGACGCTCTGGATCCTGATCGGCGCCGTGCTCGGCGGCTGTGTTCAAGACTTCGTCTCGCTTTTCTGCTCGATCCGCCGCGACGGGCGCTCGCTAGGGCAAATGGCGCGTGACGAGCTCGGCCCGATCGGTGGCGCGGTCGCGCTGATCGGCGTCATGGCCATCATGATCATTCTGATCGCCGTGCTCGGTCTCGTCGTCGTGAATGCCATGCGGCACAGCCCGTGGGCGACGTCGACCGTTGCGGCGACGATCCCGATCGCCTTGATGATCGGTCTCTTCATGCGTCACTTGCGGCCCGGACGCGTCCTCGAGGGCACGGCGATCGGCGTCGTGCTGCTGCTCGCCGCGGTTTTCGCGGGCGGTTGGGTCGACGACCACCCGACGCTGCGCTCGTGGTTCGACTACGACGCGCCGGCCCTCGCGCTGATGGTCATCTTGTACGGGTTCGCGGCAGCCGTGCTGCCCGTATGGCTGCTGCTCGCGCCGCGGGACTATCTGTCGACGTTCATGAAGCTCGGCACGATCGTGGCACTGGCGGTCGCGATCCTGATACTGAATCCTCGAGTGCAGATGCCGGCGCTGACGCAGTTCATCGACGGCACGGGCCCCATCTTCGGCGGCAACGTGTTCCCGTTCGTGTTCATCACGATCGCGTGCGGCGCGATCTCGGGATTCCACTCGCTGATCTCGTCGGGCACGACTCCGAAGCTGCTCGCCAGCGAGCGCGATGCGCGCTTGATCGGCTACGGCGCCATGACGATGGAGTCGTTCGTCGCCATCATGGCGATGGTTGCCGCGTGCGTGCTCGACCCCGGCGTCTACTTCGCGATCAACAGCCCGGGCGGAGTGGTGGGCGCCGACCCCGCGACGGCGGTCGCGACGATCAGCTCGTGGGGTTTTCCGGTGACCGTCGATCAAATGAGCGTATTGGCGAACCAGATGGGCGAAAGCACGTTGTTCGCGCGCACGGGCGGCGCGCCGTCTCTTGCGGTCGGGATGGCGAGCATCTTCTCGAACGCGTTCGGCAACACGCTGTTGTCGGTCTGGTATCACTTCGCGATCATGTTCGAGGCGCTGTTCATCTTGACGACCGTGGACGCCGGCACTCGCGTCGCACGCTTCATGCTCCAAGACCTGCTCGGCAACGTCGTGCGCCCCCTCGGCCGCACGAGCTGGTATCCCAGCGTCCTCTTTTGCAGCGCGATCGTCGTCGCGGGTTGGGGCTATTTCCTGTATTTCGGGACGATCGATCCACTCGGCGGCATCAACAGTCTCTGGCCGCTGTTCGGCATTGCAAACCAAATGCTGGCCGCGATCGCGCTCTGCGTTGCGACCACGGTGCTCGTCAAGTCGAGCCGCGCGCGGTTCGCGTGGGTCACCGTCCTACCGCTCGTCTGGCTCGTGGCCGTAACGACGGTCGCGGCCTGGGAGAAGCTGTTCAGCCCGGACCTGCGAGTCGGGTTCCTCTCGCATGCAAACGACCTCGCCGCGCAACTCGACGCCGGCTCTCTGACGGGCGCTGCCGCCGCGCAGGCGCCGCAGCTGATCTTCAACGACCGGCTCGACGCCGCTCTCACCTTGTTCTTCTTGATCACGGTGTGGGTGCTCATCGTCGAGACGACACGTATCTGTCACGCGTGCTTATCCGGTCGCCGTTGCCCGCCGCTGTCCGAGACGCCGCACGTGCAGACGCGGCTCGCCGAGGGTTGACGCAATGCGGGTGTCGCTGCAAAGGATCTGGGCGTTGCTTCGCGAGGTCACCGGCGACGATGCCTACGAGCGCTACCTCGCGCATTGGCGCGCGGCGCACGCCGCCGACGGCACGAGACCTCTCGACCGGTCGTCGTTCTATCGCGAGGAGCAGCGCCGCAAGTGGGACGGGGTGCGGCGCTGCTGCTGAGGCCTGAGCCCGTTCAGCGCGCCGCGCGCCGCGCCGTCACGTCGTAAGTGAACGACATTTTTTCCCCGACTTGCAGCGCGCCCGCCAATGCGCTGAAGGGTTGCATGCCGAGGTCGGCGTGACCCAGCTCGAACTCGCCTTTCGCGCGGAGCTGATCGCCGTCGATCGTCACGGTCGTCGGCACCTTGAGCTCGATGACGCGGCCGAGCATCTCGACCTTGACCGCGAGCTCTTGCATGCCGCCGGCCATCATCGGACCGGTGCCCGTGATGCGGATCTGGGGATACTTCTCGCCGTCGAGCACGCGTTCGCTCAACATGTTGCGCTTCGTACCGGCGATGTCGTCTTCCTTCGGCACGCTCGCGAACTCCTCGCCGAGAGTGCTGCGTAGCTTCGGATCGTCGACGACGAGCTTCCCAACCGAGAATTGAAGCTCGAGCTCCGACTTGGCCAAGTCGGCGCGGTCGACGATCGCACTGCCGCTCAAGTCCCCGACGCCGATCGTGTGGTTGTGCCCGAAACGCGAGAGCGCGCCGGCCTTGTAGACGAGCCAGTGGAAGTCCGATTGCGCCGCGTCGACGACATAACGCTCGCCTTCCGACTGTGCCGGAGCGACACCGCTCGCGAGCAGCGCCGCGAAGCCCAAAGCCAGCGCTCGGCTGCCGAAGCGCCAGTCCCGAATCCATGCAGATTGCATATTCATGAAAGAATTCTACTCGACGGCGGCTGAACGGCGCCTGACCTTGCGGGCCCACGGAGACCGCCGGCGACCTGGCGACGGAACGCCTGGGTCGTCCCGAGATCGTCCTCCAACGTTCAATCGCCCGTCGAATTTTTTTGCAGGTCCGCGGTCAGAGCTAACGTATCGCCCGAAGGCTCTTTGTTCCACGCTCGCCGCCTGTGTTAACTTTCAAGGCGGGGGGCGCATTTCATACGCACAGGACGTAAGATCGGCTCATGTCCCTGCTGCCCTTAGACCGGTCGAGGCTCCGCCTGCTGGCGGTCGCCGCGGCCGTGTCCCTCGGGGGCTGCGGCGGCTCCGAAGTCATCGTCGAAGCGACGTTCCCCCGGCCTCTCGTCGAGCAGTTGCCCGTCAGCATGGGCGTCGTCATTCCCGACGAGCTCTATAACTTCATCTATACCGAGGACATCCCCGACCAATCGTTGTGGACGATCGCGCTCGGCGACGCGAACGTCGCAATGCTCGGGCCGCTCTTCGACGGCATGTTCCGGCAAACGAAGGACGTCGATTCGCTGGCCTTGGCTGCCGCCGACACGAGCTTGGACGGCGTCATCGAACCGAAGCTCGAAAAATTCGAGTTCGACGTGCCGCAGGGCGAGCGCGACAAGTTCGTCGAGGTCTGGCTGCAGTACGAGATCACGGTCTACGAGCCGGACGGCGCGACCGTCATCGAGTGGCCGGTCTCGGGCTACGGAAAGTCCGAATTGCTGCGCGATCCCGAGGACGCCGTGCAGCGCGCCGCCGTCGTGGCGATGCGCGAGGCCGGCGCGACTATTGCAACGAAGTTCAGTGAGCAGCCGCAAATCAAGGAATGGTTAGGGGGTATTGGTAATGCCGCACCCATCACAGGGCCCCAGGCAGCCGTGGACGGAAACGCGACGGCCGAATCGTCATCCGCTCCGCTGGAATAGCATGGAGCGCCTGCGTCTAATCGGTATTGCGGCGGCGTTGCCCCTGATCGGCGCCTGCGGGGTCACCGCGCGCCTCGAGCCGTACAAGCAAACTGACGCCGTCATCTCCGAGGGCGAGCATGTCGTCGTCCTCGCGCGCAAGCAGCACTCGACGCACGAAGCCGAGGAAGAGTTCGTCCAGTGCATCAGCGACGGCCTATCCGACGGCAAGCGCGGTCTCGCCGTGCACTCCTCGAAGGACTTCGAAGACAAGATGTACCCGTGGTTCGAGCCGTCGACGGCGCCCTTGAGCACCGACGACCTCACGGTGCTGCTCGCCCGCCCCGGTGTCGCCGAGCAGGTGCGCGAGACGGGCGTTCGCTACGTCGTCTGGGTGGACGGGTCGACGGACCGCGTCGCGAGCGGCGGCGGCATCACCTGCGCGGCCGGCGTCGGCGGCGCGGGTTGCATGGGCCTCGCGTGGTGGGAGGACGACTCGCGCTACGACCTGACGGTCTGGGACGTGAAGGACATCGAGAACGAAGGCACGATCTACGCCGACTACAAAGGCCGCTCGGTCATGCCGGCGATCGTGATCCCGATCCCGCTGATCACGCGACCGCAAAATCATGCGTGCCGCGGGCTCACGGACCAGCTGCGCCAATTCTTGACGACTCCGGAAGGCTATACGACGCCGGGTTCGTCGCCGGCGCCTGCTGCAACGGCCGACGTCGGGTAGCTCGACCGCGTCGCCTCTGTCGGCCGGAAATCTGCCGACTCCGTCTCCGCCGGCGCGCCGGCAGCACCTTAGACTGGCCGCTGAATTTGGCATCGGGATCGGCTGCGTCACCGCAGACCGTCATTGATGAGCGACCGCCGCGACCTGGAGCTCGTTCTCGAATCGGGAACGCCGCTGATCGTCATCGAGACCACGGACGAGACGCGCGTCCTCGAGCTGTTGCGCGAGATCGCCCTCGCCCGCTCGGCGAGCTCGTACCGCCCTCTGTTCCGCTGGTCGATCACGGACGGCCTCCAGCGGCTCGACCTCGATCTCGAGGCGCAACGTCACAACGCCGATCCCGAGGAGGCGCTGCGCCACATTCGCGCCATCAACAAGCCGGGCGTGTTCGCGCTGCTCGATTTTCACCCGTTCTTGAAGGAGCCGGTCCACATCCGGTTGCTCAAGGACATCGCGCTGACGGCGAATGACGCCAAGGTCACGCTGCTCTTGATCGGACATCACCTCGAGGTACCGCATGAGCTGTCGGGCTTCACGGCACGCTTCGCTCTGCGCCTGCCAGGGCCGAGTGACAGACGCGCCATCGTCGAGCGCTGCGCGGAGGAGTATCTGCAGGACCATGGACGTCAGGTCAAGATAGACGCCGCGGCGCTCGAGTTGCTCGTCCAGAACTTGAGCGGCCTCACAGTGGCCGACACCGAGCGGCTCGCCCGGAACGCCATTCGTGACGATGGCGCCGTCACGGCGAGCGACTTGCCGGCGGTCATGAAAGCGAAATACGAGCTCCTGAACCGCGGCGGCGTGCTGAGCTTCGAATACGACACGACGCAGCTCTCCGATCTCGCCGGATTCCGCAGTCTGAAACAGTGGCTCAAGCAGCGCGCATGGGCTTTTCGCTCGAACCCGCCCGCGGGGCTCGAGTCGCCGAAGGGCATCCTGCTGCTCGGCGTGCAAGGGTGCGGTAAGACGCTCGCCGCGAAGGCGACTGCTGGAGCGTTCGGTCTCCCGCTGCTGCGCATGGATTTCGGCTCCCTGTACAACAAGTATCACGGCGAGACCGAGCGAAACCTCCGTGAGTCGCTGCAAACGGCCGAAGTCTTGAGCCCGTGCGTGCTGTGGCTCGACGAGATCGAGAAAGGCCTCGCGACGGGCAACGACGACACCGGCACCGCGCGGCGCGTGCTCGGCAGCCTCCTCACCTGGATGGCCGAGCGCCGCACGCAGGTATTCCTCGTCGCCACGGCGAACGAGGTCAGCGAGCTGCCGCCGGAGCTCATCCGTAAGGGTCGATTTGACGAAATCTTCTTCGTCGACCTCCCGCCGCCACCGAGCCGCGCGGAGATCCTGACGATTCACCTGCGAAAGCGCGGGCTGGCGCCGGAGCGCATGAACCTCGCCGAGCTCGTGACTCTGACCGACGGCTTCTCAGGGGCCGAGATCGAGCAAGGGATCGTATCGTCGCTGTATGCCGCACACGCGCTGGGTCAACAGCCCGAGCATGCCCACGTCGCGGCCGAGCTCCGCAAGACGCGTCCACTGTCGGTCATCATGGCCGAGCGCGTGTCCGCGCTACGTGCCTGGGCCTCCGGCCGCACCGTCCTCGCCGAATAGCCGCTGGCGGCCCGCCGGAAAACGGCCTAACGTAATCGCGCAAGTAACGCTCGTAACTGCTTCGATGTCAAAACGATCCTCCGACGATTTCGACCACGACGACACGGACGAGCTGCCCGTTCTGCTCGATACGGTCGGGCTCGAGGACGCCGTGGAGCCCTCGTTTGCACCTTCGCCTGCGGAGGCGGAAGCAGACGGCGCCGAGCTGCTCGCGCCACCGGACCATTCGGCGGCTTCGGACGTTCTGCTCTCCGACGTTGAGGAGCAAGACGAGCAAATCCCCGCGCTCGAGGCCCAGATTCGCGTGTTGACCGACGGCATGCGCGATCTCGAGCACCGGTTGGCGGAAAAGGATCGACGTATCGACGAGCTTCGTGACCTCCTGTCCTCCGTCCGCCGATCGACGGATGACTCGTCGGCAACCGAGAGACGTCTTGCCACGCAGCTCGCCGTCCGCGATGCGCGCGTCGTCGAGCTCACGACGACGATCGAGGGCCTCCAGCAGGCGGCTGCGGCAGGCGCGGCCGAGGTCGAGCGCCTGCGCAAGGCCGCGGAATCCCGCGACGGCGAGACTGAAGCACTGCGGCGCGAGCTGGCGGCGAAATCGACTCCGGAGCCGGCGCCGCCGAACGACGACCTGAGCGAGAATTATGCGACGCTCCGATCCTACGTCGCGGCGCGTCGCGCTTGGTGGGACGAAATGCAAGCAACGAACGGGCAGCTCGCGGCGCGCGTGACGGGGCTCGAGCAAGAGCTCGCGGCGACCATGAAGGGCCTCACGACGGCCGAGGCCTTCGCGTCTCGGGAGTCCAGTCGCGCCGTGGGGCTGCGGGCCGAGCTCATCGACTATGCCCGCCGCGTCGACGAGCTCGAGCGCGAGCTGCGACTCCTCCGCGTGCGACCGGCGCTCGAGTCGACGGCGACCGAAGCGACCGGCGACTCTCATGTGCACGGCGAATCGGCCATGGCACCGAGCACGACGCCGGCCGGGACCGGTTTAGGCGACGCCATCTCGCGGCAGGGTCCGACGGCGGTCATCGACGCCGTCGACGCCATCTCGCCCGCCGTCGAAGCTATCGCTCAGCTCGAGGCGGAAGTCGAGTACAAGCGCCAGCAGGTCGCCGCACAGCTCGTCGAGCTCCACGATCGCGAGCAGCACCTGCGTGCGGCAACGAGCGAGCTCGGTGAATTGCGTAAAGAGCTCGACGATAGCCGCTCGAACGTCGCTCAGCTCGAGCAGACTGTCGCCGACAAGGATCGAGCCCTCGAAGCTCGCGACGCGAGGATCGCAGCGCTGCATGAGGAGCTGAAGCAGCGCGTCGCCTCCGCCGAGAGGCGCGCCCCAGACGTTTCGCCTCCGCCGACCGAAAGCCCCGGCGCGCGACGCGCCGGCTCGCACGAGGCAGCGCCCGACAATGTCTCGACCCCGGCTCTGATCTGTCTGACCGGCGACGCGCCGAAGCGATTTGCTCTGACGAAGCACACCGTCACGGTCGGCCGCGCAACGCAGTGCGATCTGCAGATCGTCACGCACTTCGTGAGCCGCGAGCACGCTCGCCTCACCGTGAGCGGCGGTGCAACGCTGATCGAGGACCTCGGCAGCCGCAACGGCGTGTTCGTCAATTCCGTGCGAGTGGACCGCCGGCGCCTGCAGCAAGGCGACATCGTCACGATCGGCGAAACTCAGTTTCGCTTCGTCGAATCGATGGCACACTAGCGGCCGTGGCGCACGAGCTAGACACGCCGGTCGCCGGCGCAACGAATTGGCAACGCGAGGTCGCGATCGCGGCAGCTCTGCTCGCGTTCGGGCTGCTCGCGCTGCCGTTCGTCGTGTACGTCGTGGGTCAACAGATGCTCGGCGAGTACGGCGACGGCTTGGGAGCGCTCGCGCTCGCCGAAAACATTTGGGTCGATTTGCTGTCGTTCCGTCTTGTCGCGTGGGTTCTCGTGTTGAGCCCCTACCTCACGATTCAGCTCGCACGCGGCGTGCGTCGCATTTGGCGGCGCAGGTTGTGAGTGCCGTCACAGATTTGGCACGCGTGGCCTAGAGACTACGGGCGCTTCTGCTATGTTTTCCAGAACGCGGACTAACGCGTTCCGCGTATTTGGCATAACGGGAACCCATCGCCAAAATGCTGAAGCACTTGAAACGTTGGCTCGGCTGGGAAAGCGACTCCGATCTGCTCGATCTCGCGAGCGTCGGTTCGCGCGCCGCTGCACCGCCGCCGGCTCCGAAGCCGACGGTCGTGGTACAGAGCCGTCCCGCGCCGCAGGCTCCTGCGGCGCCAAGGCCCGCGAAGCCCGAGCGCCAGCCGCTCGACGTGCTCGACGACCCCCGCCTCACGCTCGACAAGCCCCCGAATGACGGTTTCGATCCGTACAACACGGGCGCTTTCAACCGCAGCACTTCGTGGGAGCGCATCGGGCGACACCGCAAGCGCTAGCCGCTCGCGAGCGCCGGCCAGGCGTGATACGCCGCCACGGCGACCAACGCCCCGAACAGCGCTGCCAGCGCGGCGCGCCGCCAGCGGCGCTCCTGGAGCTCGCCGTAAAAGCTGCTGCCGGCCGCGATCGTGAGCAGCGAGAATAGGCCCAGGCTCGTCAGCAATGGGCGAAACTCGACCTCGAGATGGGGATACTCGGGCCGTAGAACGACAAAAACGAACATCGTCCCGGCAAGAGCGAACGTAATCGCCGCGGCGCTGCCAAACACGAAGCCCAAGACTACGACCGCTGGACGCATGCCGGCTCCCGTCGTCGAGGCGCGTGATTCCGTTCGGCTTTTGGGTCATGCGGGCTTGATTCGCCCGCCCAAGGGTCGGAAACTTAACAGAGAAGTGACCCGCCTTGCCACGGACTCCAAGGAGGAAACGTGAGGGAGTTGTTTAGCCGTATCTGCTTGAGCGTCCTGGTGGCGGTCACAGGATTCGCGTCGTTTGCGGCAACCGAGCCGCTTCCGCCGCTGCAGCTCCAACCGAAGTACGTTCCGATCAGCACCAACGTCGCGAAGCTGATCGAGGAGCTTCACTACTCGTTGCCGCGTCTCGACAACTCGTTGTCGTCGGCCATCCTCGATCGGTACCTCGATACGCTCGACGGCAATCGCATGTACTTCACGTCGAGCGACATCGCGAGCTTCAATCGCCTTCGCTACGAGCTCGACGACCGCACGCGCACCGGCGACCTCCAGCCCGTGTTCGACATGTTCAATCTGTTTCGCAAGCGCGCCGGGGAGCGCATCGACGCGGCGATCGCACTGCTCGCCACGGAGCCCGACTACACGCTCGAGGAAAGCTTCCAGTGGGACCGCAGCGAGCTGCCGTGGCCCGCAACCGACGAGGAGGTCGACGAGGTCTGGCGCAAGAACGTCAAAAGCGACGGCTTGCGGCTGCTCTTGACCGGCAAAACGTGGACCGAAGCGGCCGAAATACTCAAGGACCGCTACGAGCGCTCGTACAAGCGCATCACCCAGCTCACGAACGACGACGTCTTCGAGATGTACATGAACGCCGTCGCTCACAACATGGACCCGCACTCGAGCTATCTGTCTCCTCGCCAGAGCGAGGAGTACCGGATCCAGATGAGCCTGTCGTATGACGGCATCGGCGCCTCGCTGCAACTCGAGGACGACTACGTCAAGGTCAACGACATCATCGCGGGTGGCCCGGCGCAGATCGACGGGCAATTGAAGCAAGAGGACCGCATCACGGCCGTAGGCGAAGGCAACGGCGAGCTCGTCGACGTCATCGGCTGGCGTCTCGACGACGTCGTGCAGAAGATTCGCGGCCCCGGCGGCACGCTCGTCCGGCTGCAAGACCT
>Ga0207675_100003874_pt1 | contig 14541 bp, 10 predicted proteins | sample KBSSwiS42_FD_184305 | JGI IMG/M metagenome (GOLD analysis project Ga0207675, IMG submission 184305) | Switchgrass rhizosphere microbial communities from Kellogg Biological Station, Michigan, USA - KBS Switchgrass S4-2 (SPAdes) (version 2) | ecosystem: Host-associated > Plants > Roots >... | reverse complement strand
GGCACGCAGGCGAAGCTCTCTTGCACGAAGGTCGACGGCGCGAGGTAGTCGGGTGACCATCCGATGGCGCCGACCTGCGCTCGCGTGCTCGGGTCGTCGGGTCCGCCGGCGCCCGCCGACGCCGAGTGGAGTGTCGCGTGAAAGCCGAGCCTGTTCAGGAGCGCCGTGAAGTAGCGCCCGACCGGACGCCTGAACGGCGGCATCCAGACGCCGACGCGCTCACCGGCTCGTCCGGACGCCTCGACGAGTCGGCGGGCGCGGTCCAGGTCGGGCGCGGTCCAGGCGCCGCCCGCCGACGGGTTCGCGGTGTAGGGGCAGTGCGGCGCATATCCGGGGAACGCGATCGGCACGGCCTGGCAGGCGGGCTGTGCGACCTCCGGCCCTCCGGTGAGTTCAACGAGGTGGGCGCGGTCGACGGCGAGGTTGACCGCGCGCCGGACGCGGATGTCGTCGAAAGGGCGACGCTCCGCGTTGAGGTACATCCAGTCCGTGGCCGCTGCCGGAGCACTGTGCACCCGCCCGGGGTTGTGAGCGGCGAGCGCTCGCAGGCGGTCCGGCGCGACGGTGCTGATGAACGGGTTGGCGATGACCGCGAGATCCGCCGTCCCGCGCTGGACCTCGCCGATCTGTTCCTCGATCGTGTCGTCGCGGCGCACGCTGACCTCGATCCGGTCCGCGAAGCCACTCGGCCGCGAGGGGGCGGGTCCAGCGCGGAAGTGCGGGTTGCGTACGAGAACCCCGCCGCGACCGGCGTCCCAGGCGGCGACTCGATACGGCCCGGTCCCGGGCGGAGGCCGACCCTCCGTGGCACGGGCCGCGCTGCCGCCGGGCACGACGGAGGCCCAGGTCATCGTCAGCTTGTGCAGGAACTCGGCATCCGGACGCTCGAGGTAGACGGCGATCGTGCGCGTCCGAGAATCGGTGACGATCCCGCGCGAAAGGTCGCACCGTCCGCCGCGCATGCACCGGCGCGCCCCGAGGATTCCCGCGTACAGCGGCGGGAACCTGTCGGCCGCGGGGTAGCCGCGCGTGGCCTCGAGGAACCGCTCGATCGAAGCCCTGAAGTCCTCTGGCCGTACGGGCGTGCCGTCCGAGAATCGCAGCGAGGGCCGCAGCGTGAACACGTAGCTGCGGCCGTCGCGGCTCGGCGACGGTGCGGTCGTGGCCAGCGCGCCGACGAGTGCGGCTCCGGCCGCGCCTTCGACACGCCGGTAGGCGACGAGTCCGTCGTAGGCCAGTGAGCTCAGCTGGAACGTGCGCACTCCGCCGTACGCGAGCCGATGCAGGGAGTCGATGGGGATCGGAGGATCCGAGAGCAGCACGCGGAGCGTTCCGCCCCGGTGCGCGGCCTGCGTGACGCTCGCGGCCGCCCACACCGATCCGCCGGCCATGGCGATCGCCGCCGGGTTGTTCCCCGTCCTCGTCTTCTTGACGACCTGGAGGCGGACGGGGTCGATCCGAGTGACGATCCCGTCCTCCCCGCCGGCCACCCACACCGTCCCGCGGCCCGCGGCGACGGCGGTCGGATCGTTGCCGACTCGGACGAGCCCTGATACCGAGTTCGTCGCGGGATCGATCCGCGACAGCGTTCCGTCCTGGCGGTTGATCACCCATATCGCGCCGTCGCCCGCTGCAAGCGCGCTCGGCCCGTTGCCGACCGTGATCGTGCCCACCACGCTGCCGGTCCGGGGCTCGACACGGGTCACCGTGCCTGCCTCCTCGCTCGCCACCCAGAGCGCGCCGGCGCCGGCCACGAGCGCGGACGGATTGGCGCCGATCGCGACCGATCGCGTGATCCGGCCGCGGCCGAGATCGAACCCCGTGATCCGCCCGTCGACGCCTGACGCGACCCAGAGTGCGCCCGCGGCCACGGCCAGAGCGCGCGGGGCGTTGCCGACCTCGACCTGGAACACGACCTTGTTCTGGCCGGGATCGATCTGTGCGACGGTCCGGGCGTCGCTGTCGGCGACCCACAACGAGTCGCCGCCGAACGCGACGCCTGCGGGGGCGCCACCGACCGGAATCGTCACCACCGGATCGCGGTCACGGTCACGGTCGATCCTCGTCACGGTCCCGTCGGCCTGGTTGGCGATCCAGACCGATCCCCCGCCACCGGTGACGGCGCTCGGGCTCTCGCCGACCGAGTATTGCTCGCTGATGCGCCCGTCGACCGGGTCGATGACACCGACGAAGTTCTCCCGTATCCCCGGCAGCCCGTCGGGCTCGAGCGTGCGGATCACGCCGAACGCGATGACAGCGGCGAGGAACACGAGGGCGGCGCCCACCAGCAGGCCGCGGGCGGCGCGGCGCGGCGGTGGTCGCGGCACGGCGGTGCGCGGCGGTCGCGCGTCTTGGCCGAGCGCCGGATCGTGGGCGAGAATGGCCTCGTGGAGGCCGCGCAGCTCGGCCCCCGGCTCGACGCCGATCTGCTCCACAAGCGCGGCGCGCGCCTGGTGGTACGCCTCGAGCGCCTCGGCCTGCCGTCCGGCGCGATAGAGCGCCAGCATCCGCTGGGCGTGCAGGTGCTCGCGCAGCGGCGCCTCCGCCACCAGCGCGTCGAGTTCGCCGATCACCTCAGCGTGCCTTCCACTCTCGAGGTCGACGTCGATTGCCATCTCCGCCGCCCGCAGGCGCAGTTCCCCGAGGCGGCGGATCTCGAGCGCCGCGAAAGGCTCGTCGGCAAGGTCCGCCAACGGTTCGCCACGCCACAACCCGAGCGCCTCACGGGCGCGACCCTCGTCGAGCAGCCGCTCGGCACGGACCACGTCGACGTCGCCGTCGGAAAGGCGCAGCTCGTAGCTACGGCCCTGGGTGACGATGCGGGCGCCGTTGCTGCCGAGCACCCGGCGAACGTGCGAGACGTAGAGCTGGACCATCTTCGCCGCGCTGGCCGGTGGCTCCTCGCCCCACAGCCCCTCGACAAGGCGGTCGGTCGACACGGCCCGGCCGCTCTGGAGCGCGAGCATCGCCAGCAGCGCCCGCTGCTTGCGGGGGCCGAGCTTGATCGGCCGGTCCTCGAGGCGAACCTCGATCGGCCCCAGGAGCCGTACGTTGATCGTCGTCCGACCCTAGTGGCGGGCTACTCGCGAGTAAACCGAACATCGACCCGCTGTCTACCGCTTCCCGGCACCGTCCGAGGCGTCCACTTCTCCCGCCTCGCAAGGAGGCCGCCATGAACGTCCGGTCGCACGCCTTCCCTCGAGCGCTCGCCGTGACACTCGCCGGCGCGGCGCTCGCCACGCCGACAGCCGGCGCCAGGCCCGCCGCGCCCGACCGGACGCCGGCGCCCGACGCCCCGGTCGTCCAGCGCATCGACGAGGGCTTCGACTGGGGCTCCGCCGCCATCGGTGCGGGCAGCGCCGGCGTACTCATCGTCCTGGTCTCGGTCGGCGGCGTCGGCTATCGCAACCGCCGCGACCGGATCGGCGTCGCGCGATGACCATTCCGGCTCACGGGGGCGACCCCCACGCGCGCTGCTGCGCCCGACTCGTCTGTCTCTCAGTGCTCACGGTGCTCGCCGTGATGGCATCGTCACCGGCCGCCCGCGCCGACACCGTGACCGACTGGAACGGGTTCGCGTCGACGGCGATCGTCGCGACCGCCGGGCAGTCGCCGCAGGCGGCGTCACTCAGCTTCGCGACGGTGCAGGGCGCGGTGTACGACGCGGTCAACGCGATCGACCGAGGCCACCGCCCGTACCTGGCCGCACCGCCCGCTCGACGGGGCGACTCCAAGGAGGCCGCGGCCGCGACCGCTGCGTTCCGCGTGCTGGTCGGACTCTTCCCGGCGCAGCGGGCGACCCTCCAGTCGCTGTATGACGAGACGGTCGCTGCACTCCCCGCCGGGTCGTCGCGGACCGGCGGCATCGCCGTTGGCGACCGGGCGGCGGCGACGATGCTCGCCGCACGTGCGGACGACGGCCGTAACGGCCCATCGATCGCCGCGCCCGGGACCGCGCCCGGCATCTGGCGTCCGACACCGCCCACATTCGCGACGGACCCGGCCTCATGGGTCGCCGTCGTCCGGCCGTTCGTCATTCCGAGGGCGGCGATGTTCCGCACGCCCGGCCCGAACCGGCTGAGCAGCAGCGCCTACGCGAAGGACTTCGAGGAGGTCAAGGCCGTCGGGTCGCTGGCGAGCACGACGCGTACGGCGGACCAGACGATGGCCGCGATCTTCTGGCAGGACAACGGGATGGCTCTGTGGAATCGCGTGTTCCGGTCGCTGTCGGCCGGTCGCGGGCTCGACATCGCCACGAACGCGCGCCTCTTCGCGATGGAGAACCTCGGCGCCGCCGACGCCGCGATCGCCTGTTGGTCCGACAAGTACACGCGCAACGCATGGAGGCCGATCACGGCGATCCGCGAGGCCGCGGCCGACGGCAACCCGGCCACCAAGGCGGACCCGGCATGGACCCCGCTGTTCGATCCGGCCGCGCCGACCACAGCGCCTGCGCTGCCCCCGCTGGTCACGCCCGGATTCCCCGAGCATCCCTCCGGCCACACGTGCATCAGCGGAGCGATCGTGCATGGTCTGCGGAGGTTCTTCGGGACCGACAGCATCGCGCTGAGCATCCTCAGCGCACGCTTCCCCGGCCAGGCGCGGACCTTCGCTCGGCTGTCCGACGCACTCGACGAGGTCATCGACGCGCGCGTGTGGGGTGGGATCCACTTCCGCACCGCCGACGTCCAGGGCGCGAGACTGGGAAGGAGGGTCGACCACTGGCTCCGCCACCACTCCTTCCAGCGTGCCGACGGCGTCGACGAGGCGGGTGACGAGCGTCTCGACCCCGCGGGCGAGATCGACGAGCAGCCGCCCGCGGACAACTGAGCCGTGAGGTACGGGCCGCCCGCAGGCGCCCTACCGGCCGGCGGCGCGACCCGAGGCCGCGCCGCCGCTCGGGCGTCGTACTACCGCCCGCGGATCACGATCGTCCGCGTGACGGGCACGCCGAGGTTCGTGCGGCTCTTGCCCGCACGGATCTCGACGACGTACCGGCCGGGCTTGAGGCCGCGCAGCTTGCGCTCCTTGAGCCTGAAGCGGTAGGTCTTCGCGTTCGGGGTCGCGCGGAACACGGTGGCGACGAGCTTGCGCCTCGCGGCGGTCTTGCCCGTCACCGCCGCGGCCCGGCCCTGGACGCCGCCGACGCGGAACACGCGAATCCGGACGGTGGTCGCGCCGGCCGGCGGACGCACCGTGATCGGCAGCCCCTGGGCGCGGAGCGCGGTGGCCTGGATCGTCGGCGCGAGCTGCACCGCGACCAGGCCCCCGCGACCGCGGCCCTGGCCGCCGCCGGCCGCGCCGCCCTGGCCGGGGCCCTGGCCGCGGCCGGCCGCGCCGCCCTGGCCGGGGCCCTGGCCGCCGCCCGCACCCGGCCCGGGGCCGCCCGTCGCCGGCGGGGTCTGCGCGCGTGGGTTGCCGGTCACGTTCCACGTGAACGTCTGCTCCACGCCCTTGTTGCCCACGTCGTCCACGCCGTAGACCACGAGAGTGTGCGCGCCGTCGGTCAGGCCGGTCATCGTCAGGCTACCGCTCAGGCAGTCCTTGACGACGCCGTCGAGCGTGCAGAAGAAGCGCGTGACTTCCCCGCCCTCGCCCCTGGACGCGTCAGTGACCGCGAACGTGGCGGTCACGTTCGGGCCGCTCAGCGCGGGCACGCCGCCGATGGTCACCACGGGGCGCGTGGTGTCGACGATGATGCGCCGGATCGCGGTCGGGCTCATGTTCCCGTACGCGTCCCGCGCATGGACCTTGAACACGTGCGCGCCCTCGGCGAGACCGTTGAAGGTCTCACCGTCGGCCTTGCACCCCTTCTTCCAGGGCCTGCCGTCGAGACGGCAGCCGGTCTCCGCCGTGGCGTCGTCGACGTCGTACGTGAACGTGGCCCTGGGGCCCTGACGGACGACCGCCTGCTCGGTGCCACCGGGCGCGGTGATCGTCACCTTCGGGATCGAGGTGTCGGCCAGCCAGCCGTGCTGCCCGGCGGTCCCGGTCTCGTTGCCCGCCTTGTCGACCGCCTTGACCTCGATCGTGTTGCTGCCATTGCGCAGCTTCGACGAGCCGTTGTCGTTGAGCGGGTAGGTACGGCCCGGGTGACATGCCGTGAACGGGTCGTCGTCGTTGGCCGGATTGAGGCGGCACCGCCACTCGAGGTCGGCGGCATGTTCCTTGTCGTCGTCCGCCGGGCTGAACGTGAACCACGGCGAGGCGTTGGACCGGCTGTCGTCCTCGGCCACCTTGCGCACGGGCACCGCGATCGCGGGGGTGCCCGGAGCGACAGTGTCGACGGTGAACGTCTTCGACTCGGGGACGAAGAGCGACGTGTCGTCCTGCGTCTCCGCAGTCGCGTCCGCGGTCGAGCGGACCGACAGCACGTACGTGCCGTCGGCGAGGCGCGCCTGCGCCATGAGGCCGGCGGCTGAGACGTCGTGCCCGCACGGCTGCCACTGGTCGGCCGTCGGCGTGACGCCCTCGAGGCGCACGACGCACTGCAGGGACCCATCGCCCGACACCGTGAACTCCGGCGTGGGGTCGGACGTGAACGACGGGTCGAGCGCCGCGGCCCCATCGTCGGTCGGTCCGCTCGCGACGTGCGCCGCGGGCGAGCCGATCTGGTAGAGCCGGCCGGTGCCCATGGGCTCGTCGGGGAGCGTCAGGGCGACGTCGTCATTGACGAGGACCTGGCCGCTCGGGCGGACGCTGAGGCCGCCGACCATGCTGAACTCGCCGACCTCACCCTGATTGTCCAGCGTGGGCGCGCCGGTCGCGTTCTCGGTGACCTTGAACCGCCACACGCTGTCGGTGCCCGGGGTGGTCGGGGTCGTTCCCCCGGCGTCGGCGGTGCCGATGTACAGCAGGTCACGAGCCTTGTCGTAGGCGAGCGCCCCCACGGAGCCGGTGAAGCCCGGCAGCCTGAGAGTGGTGCGCGCGTCGGTCGCGGTGCTGTCCGGAATCAGCCGCGTGACGCCGCCGGCGGGCTCGCCGATGTAGATCACGGGCCGCTTCTCATCCTTCGCGGGCTCGGTCTCCGTCGCGGCGATGGTCACGGTGCGCTGGCCGACCGCGATCGCCTCGAAGTTCTTCTTGTCGAAGCCCTGCCCGACGACGGTGACCACGGGGTTCTCGCCCGCGGCGTTCCGCACGCGAACGATCTCGTTGTCGCTCTTACGGACGACGAACAGGTCGGGCTGCCCGGGCTTGTTCGGCCCGTCGGGGTCGGGCCCGAGCGCGACGGCGGTCGGACGCGACTCCTTGTCGTCGGCTGTGAGCGGAGTCACGATCTCGTCGAGCGGATCGAACCGCTTCGAGCCCGGGTTCCACTGGGCGCGGAACAGCACCGTCGAGGGCCGCGAGCCGTCGGGGACGATGGCGACCTCGTCGCCGCTGCTCGGGTTGCGCGGGGTCGGGTCGAGCAGCACCGGCTGGCCCGCGGCGTCAGCGCCCACGCGCGCCTCGGGCAGCAGGCCGCCCAGGCACGTATTGGGGCCGGCGCCACCCGGCAGCTGCGGGTGCTCGATCGTGCCCGCGTCGTTGAAGCTCGGCTTCGACACGCGGCACAGGCCGGCGTTGTGGTCGGTGACCCACAGGCTGCCGTCCGGCGCCTGGATAGAGCCGGTCGAGATGTGCAGCCCGCCGGCGAGCTGGACGACGGAGTCCGGCGAGGCGAGCGCGCCGTTCGGCAGCTCGGCCACGTCGGGGCCGGGCGCCGGCGTGCCGACGATGAAGTTCACGGCCTCCGAGACGGGCTCGCTGCCGTCGAACGTCTCCGGGTTGCCGGCGGCGTCCCGTGCGCGGATGACCATCTGGTACTGGCCCTCGGCGAGAGCCTCGGCCGGACGGCCCTCGTCACACGGCTTGAACTCGCCCTCGATGGGCTCCTTCACGTCGCCGTCCGCGAGATCGGTCCGCATGATCTTGCACTCGTACGTGCCTTCGTCTGCGTCCGAGGCCGGGTCGAACTCGAAGTACGGCCGCGCGGACGTGTAGTTCTTCTCGGCCGGGCTGACGATCGTCGGCTGGTTTTTCGCCGCGGTCAGGTCCACCTTGAAGCGGCGGATCTCCGAAATCGTCGCGCCCTGCGCGCGGACCGCGAACGTGTGCGGCCCCTCGCCCAGCGCGGGCGTATCGAACGTTGCGCCGCAGCTCTGCCACGTGCCGCCGTCGACGGAGCACTCGCGGGCGCCCTCGCCGTCGATCGTGAACCGCGAGACGGCGTTACGCGTCGGGCGGTCCGGGCCGCCGGTGATCCGGGCCCAGGTGTCGCCGACGGAGAACATGCGGCCCGTGCCGAGCGGCTCGCCGGCCAGGACGAGCGCCGGGTCGTCGAGCACGAAGAGGTCGCGACCCCCAGAGGGCAGGCCGCGATCCTTCAACGGGTCGCGCACGCCGAAGCCGCCGACGGTGCTCAGGCCCCGGGCGACAACCTGCGGCTGGCCCGACGCGCCCCAACGCAGAACGCGGTCGGCGTTCGGGTTGCCCTCGCCCTGGGGCAGCGAGTCGGCGGTGCCGGCGTAGAGGTCAAAGGTGCCCAGAGTGGGGTCGACGACCTGATAGGTCAGCGCGCTCACGACCGAGGGCGTGGGGTCGCTGGGAAGCTGGAAGCTGGAGAGCTCCGTCGTGCGGGTCGCGCCGGGGGTGGCCGGGGTGCGCTGGACCTCGCGCAGGCCGGTCGTCTCGGCGACGATAACGCGCGGGGGCGACAGCGGGTTCGGACCGTAGACGGCGGCCACCGCAGCCGCGCCGCGGCCGTCGGACGTGGTCGCGACAAGGTCGACGGTCGGGTTCGGCGACTCGGGGTCGACGATCCGCTGGATCGTGCCCGAGCGCTGGAAGACGACGTAGGCGTTGCCGTCCGGCGCGGCGCTCACCGCGACCGGACGCGGACGGTCCTCGCCGGTGTCGGCGTTCATCGTGATGATGTCGCGGAACTCGAAGAGCCCCGTGTCGGGGTTCCAGTCGGCGCGGACGACGTCGGAGCTCGGCGCGGCGCCGTCCGGGATGAGCACGAACTCGTCGCCGCTGCTCTTGAACTCGGGCGACGGGTCGATGAAGGCCGGCTGGCCCGCGGCATCCGGCCCGGTGGCCGCCTCGGGCAGGAGACCGCCGAGACAGGTGTGGTCGACGTCCTCGCCCGGATGCTGCGGGTGGTCGATGACGCCGGGGCCGACGTTGGACGGCTTGATGCGGCAGAAGCCCGCGTTGTGGTCGGCGACCCAGACGCGGTCGTTCGGATCGACGATGGCGCCGGTCGAGATGTGCAGCCCTTCGGCGAAGAGCGACGGTCCGGCCGCGTCCGCGCGCTGCACGAACGCGAACGAGAGCGCGAACGTGAGGCTCAGCGCAACCAGCGCCGAGCCGATCCCCTGCCGCGCTGCGGCGCGGACGATCCCCTGCATGTGTGACAACCCCCCTTGGAAGACGCTGAACGACCCACCGTCGTGGTGTCAGCTAGGTGACATCCATCGTGGGGGTCCTCGCAGAGGGTCAAAAGCGCCGATCGTCGCTCTTCTGCAAGCAGAGGTGCGCACCGGTTTGCGGGTTAACGCAATCGCGGATTCATGTCCACGCCGTGACATCGGCATCGGCGCGTCGCGCGGAGGGCGTCCGTTGCCGGCCCAGTGCGGCCTCAGGTGAGCAGGCCCGCGGCGCCTTTGACGACGAGGTAGGCGCCGAGCACGAACGAGCCCGACACGACGATGGCGTGCTCGTGACGACGGACCCACGCCGTCCCCGCGTCGAGATACGCGACGGCCGCGCTGGGACGCACCACCGCGAGCACGAGCGACGCGAGGGGGACCAGGAACCAGAGGGCGTCGTAGATCGCGACCTGCAGGGCGGCGTCCACGGGGCCGGGCCGGCCGGAGGCGATCGCGTTGAGCGCCACGAGGTAGATGAGGCCGGGCAGATGCGTGCCGACGCCGGCGGCGGCCGCGACGCCGGCGGAGGGGTCGCGCAGGCGCTCGCCGAACCGCGAGGACGCAGAGGACTCCGACGGGCGCGAGCTCCGCCGACGCCCGGGTTGCACCCAGCCGCGCTGCAGCCCGGCGGCGAACCCGAGCGCCGCCGCGCCGAAGGCGACGTCGAGCACGGCCGTGAACGTCGACCCCCCGACCGCCACGTCGGCACCGTGGAAGACGCCGATCACGACCAGTCCGACCGCCCAGCTCGAGGCAAAGCCCGCAACGGTGAAGAAGAGCAGGAGCCGCTGCGGCCTGGGCGTCCTGAGCAGCGCCAGGACGGCCGCGAGACTCGTCCCGGGACGCAGGCCGCTGAACAACCCGAGGACGAGCGCCTCGAGGCTCATCGCGCGCGCCCCGGCAAGCGGCGGACCCGATCGTGCCGGGCGCGCACGAACAGCCCGGATGCCAGGAGCCACGCGATGACGGAAGTGTCCTCGAACCGGCCGGCCGAGCGAGCGATGCCCGCCGCGTCCCGGCGTGCTCGGAGCGCGAGATCGTTGCTCGGCCGTACTCGCGACTGGCGTGCGGGACAATCCTGGCGTGAAGGTCGAGCGCACGCGTGAAAATGTCTTCACCGTCACGGCGACTGGGTCGGAGCTGTCCGCGCTCGTGGCGGGCGCCCGCCTCGCGCTCGATGCGATGCGCGCTTCGCCGGACGCTCCGGCAACCGCGATCGAGTTGCTCGCGCGTGTCCTGGACGACTTCGACCGGGCGCGCAAGCGGCTGTCGGAACTGCGATCGGAGGGCGACCGGCCGTGACGGAAGGGCTCGCGGCCGGCCGCCGATTGGTCACGCGGGTGAGTGGGCGACCATCTGCTCGCGCACGTGCGCGGAGATCTGGTCGAACTCCTGTGTGAATTCGTCGTAGTCGAACTGGAGCGTGTTCAGATAGGTGCTCCAGCCCATGGTGTTCTTGGCGATCAGCGCGGTCTCGGTGATCTCGTCTTCGGTCGCGCCGAACAGCCGTGCGGCCTCGGTATGGAAGTAGCAGCAGTAGCGGCAGCGGGTCGCGCCGGAGACGGCGAGGCCGATCAGCTCTTTGTACTTGTTGGGGATGGCCGTCTGGTCGGACAGTTCCAGGCTCTTGAAGCTCGCCCACTCGGTGGGCACCAGGTAGTCCGGGACGCGCCTGAAGAACTCGGGCACCAGCCCGAGTGTGGCCTCGATGTCGCGGTCGACGTCAGCGCGGTTCTCGGCAATCATCAGAAATCCTCGGTTGCAGGCTTGAATCTGCACCGGCGGGCGGCATCACCTCCTCGCCCTGAGCCGAGCAGGACGATCAGCGGTCTCGCTGCTATAGGACTCTGCCCGGACCGAAGAGTCAAGAGGGGGCGTCGAATGCAGCGCGAGTCTCCCGAGGCCTCGCTTACCGCGCCCCGGGCGAGTTGCTAGTCAGCCCACCAGTCGCGCTGGCCCTCGACGTCTTCGCGCGGAGTGTCGCCGAGGTGGGGCGCGCCGATGACGATGATCTCGAGGCCTTCCGGCCCGGCCTCGTAGCCTCGCCACGTGCCGGGCGGGACGCGCACCGCGTCCCACTCCTTGAGCTCGACGATCTCGTCGTCGAGCTTCATCCGCCCGCTCCCGCGCAGGACCACGTACACCTCCTCCTGCCTGCGGTGCGTGTGGCCGTACGGAAAGCGATAGCCGGGCGGCACGCGCTGGTAGCTCAGACCGGATCGCTCGAGCTCGAGCGCCACGGTCGCCAAGCGGAACTCAAGATCCGGCGCGCCGTCGAACCTGGGTCCGACGTCCTCCAGGTCCTCCTTGAGGTTCCTGAGCGTGAACGGCACGGCGCAATCCTATGAGACGCCGCCTGTGGTCCGGATGCGGATGCGGAGCGCCCTTCGAGCAAGGGATCATGCAACCGTGCGATGCGGCGTGGTCGAGCTGCGCCGACAATCAGGCGCTCGTGGACGAGGACGTGATCATCGGTTACGACGGAAGGCCACGCTGTGCGTGGGCCGGGGGCGGCGACACCGCCTTCAGCCGCTACCACGACGAGGTCTGGGGCACGCGCACGGACGACGAGTCGGCGCTGTTCGAGGCGCTCACGTTGGGGGTGTTCGAGGCCGGGCTCAGCTGGTCGGTCGTGTTCGGCAAGCGGGATGCGTTCCGGAGCGCCTTTCACGACTTCGACCCCGAGCAGGTTGCGGCGATGACTGAGAGCGACATCGACCGGCTGGTGCAGGATCCCTCGATCATCCGCAACCGCGCCAAGATCCGGGCCACCGTCGACAACGCGCGCGCGATGCGGTCCGCCTCGCCGAGCCTCGCGGCGCTCGCGAGGTCCTACGAGAGCACACGAGAGCGTGCGCCGCGGTCCGTCGCAGAGCTCCCCACGTCGACATCGCAGGCGGACGCGTTCGCCAGGCAGCTGAAGGCGCAGGGGTACCGCTTCGTGGGACCGACGAGCGTGTACGCGTTCATGCAGAACGTCGGCGTGGTCAATGATCACGTCCATGGCTGCTTCCGAGCCATCGACTAGAGCTCACCTCCGACCACGCTCGGTTGAACTGGAGACGGGTCCACGCATCTCATTCAAGCGCTTGCTTGACGAATGTCTCAAGCGTCTGATTGAATCGGCGCGGTGCCGTCGCCGGCCAGAGCCGATCAGCGCCGTCAGGCGGGTCAGCGGACGCGCGACCGACTCATGGACGCTGCGATCGCGCTGCTGGCCGAGCGCGGTGCGGATGGCGTGACGCTGCGAGAGATCACGGTTGCCGCCGGGGCGAACGTCGCGGCGGTGAGCTACCACTTCGGCTCGCTGAAATCGCTCTGCGACGCGGCGATCGAGCAAGCGCTGGAACGCTACCTGGACGCTCAAGAGGCGGCCGTCAGCGCGCTTGGGCCCGAGCCCACGCTCGAAGCATTGGGCGCCGCCTTCGGTGGACCGATGATCCGCGCTCTGGCCGCCGGAGGTCGGGATCTCGCCGTGATGCGGATCGTCGCGCGGGTCGGAGCCGATCCTCCGCAGGGATGGGAGCGGCTGAGTGAACGGTTCGACCGGATTCGTGCCGAGGTTCTCCCGGCGCTGAAGGCAAACCTGCCCGGCGTCGAGGACCGGGAGTTGATCTTCCGCACGCGCTGCGTCGCCGGGTTGCTGAACTGGCTGGTCCTCGCCCCGGTCGGGGCTGAGCTGCGGAGCGAGTCCGCGAACGAGATCGAGCGGCTGCTGGTTCCCGTGCTCGTCGGAGCCTTCCGCGGCACCAGTTCCGTCTGAATCCGAGCTCGCGAGGCGAATGAGCGGCGCTCGATACGCGCGACGCCCTGAACAATTCAATCGACAGATTGACATTCACGTACGCGTGGCGTACACTCAAGCAAGCATTTGATTTTATTGCCAAATGCCCCGTCGTCGGGACCACTCACCACACCGACAGGAGAGCGAGATGACCTACGACAACGAAGCAATCGTCCGGCACGCCTACCACGCGGCGGAGGGCGACGTCCTGGACGTCGCCGGGTTCGTCGGCAGCTTCACCGAGGACGGCGTGTTCAACAACGTCGTCGCCCAGGAGAGCTATCGGGGCGAGCACCTCGGCGATCTCGTGCTCCAGATGGCCGAGCTGCTCCCCGATGTCCATCGTGAGCTGCATCGCGTCACGGTGCTCGGCGACATGGTCGCCGTCGAGCTGTCGATCCAGGGCACGTTCCTCGGGCCGCTGCAGACGCCTGCGGGCACCGTCCAGCCGACGGGGGCGAAGATCGACGTGCCTACCGCCGACTTCTGGTACCTGCGCGACGGCAAGATCGAGACGTTCAACTGCTACGTCGGGTTCCCCATCATGTTCGCCCAGATGGGTGTGATGCCCGACTTCGCATCGGCAGTCGCCGCGCCCGTCGCCGCAAGCTGAGCCGACAGGCGCGTCAGGTCATGCGACGCGGAGCCTGGTGCGAGGTCTCGGCGCTGCTTGCGGCCGCCGACCGTGCGGAGGAGACTGCTGCGGTCCAGGGACACCGCCCCACGAGAGGAGCTGACGTGGCCAGCCAGCGCGACGAGAGCAGACCGACGATCGTCCTCGTCCACGGCGCATGGGCCGATGCGACGGGCTTCGACGCCGAGATTCGCGCTCTGCAGCGCGAAGGATTCCGCGCCATCGGCTTCGCCAACCCGCTGCGCGACCTCGCCGCCGACTCGACGTACCTCGCCGAGTTCCTGCGGACGCTGACCGGCCCGATCGTGCTCGTCGGCCACTCCTACGGTGGCAACGTCATCTCGACCGCCGCGACCGGCAACGACCAGGTCAAGGCACTCGTCTATCTCAACGGATGGATGTGCGACGAGGGCGAGAGCCAGCAGGAGCTCCTCGAGAGGTTCGAGGGCAGCCTCGTGGGTCCCTCGATCAGGCCCGTGCCGTTCACCAGCGCCGACGGCAGCGAGGGCGCGGACCTCTTCCTCGACCCCGCGGCGTTCCGTGAGGCCTTCGCCGCCGACGTCGACCAGGCCACGGCGGACGTCATGGCCGCTGCCCAGCGGCCGTACGCCGCCGCCGCGTTCGCCGGCGCGCCGTCGGCCCCGCCGGCGTGGAAGACGCTGCCGTGCTGGTACCTGCTCGGCACGGAGGACAAGGCGATCCCGCCG